>Ga0208685_1000264_pt1 | contig 19330 bp, 21 predicted proteins | sample EasRivMeERMLT890_FD_187533 | JGI IMG/M metagenome (GOLD analysis project Ga0208685, IMG submission 187533) | Soil microbial communities from meander-bound floodplain in the East River, Colorado, USA - East River MetaG ERMLT890 (SPAdes) (version 2) | ecosystem: Environmental > Terrestrial > Soil...
GTCGCGGCGTGCAGCCGCTGGATGATGTCCGCCGGCGTGCCGCGCGGCGCGAGCAGGCCGAGCCACTGGCCGGTATCGAAGCCGGGAAAGCCGGACTCGTGCAGCGTGGCGATCTCCGGCATGGGCGCAAAGCGTTCCTTCGAAGTGAAGGCGAGGATGCGAATGCGTCCCGACTTGTGGTGCGGAATGAGCGGCGTCGAGCCGAGCACGCCCATCGGCACCTGGCCGGCGACCAGGTCTTGGACCGCCGGCCCGCCGCCTTTGTAAGGGACGTGCACGATGTCGAGGCCGGCCATTTTTTTCAGCAGCTCGCCGGAGAAGTGCTGGCCGGTGCCGGTGCCGGAATGGGCGAAGGAGAGCTTGCCGGGGTTGGCTTTCGCGTAGGCAACGAGCTCTTGCACGCTCGTCGCCGGAACCGAGGCGTGCACTGCCACCGCCAGCGGCTGCGTCGTCACCTGCGTGATCGCGGCGAAGTCGCGCAGCGTATCGAACTCGAGGTTCTTCACCACCAGGAAGAGGGTCGTCACGGGGTCGGCGGCGAAGAGGATGGTGTAGCCGTCGGGCGAGGCGCGCGCGACGGCGGTCGAGCCGATGGCGCCGCTGCCGCCAGCCCGGTTCTCCACCACGAACTGCGCCCCCAGCGAGCGTGTCAGCTTGTCGGCGAGGGTGCGCGCCGCCACGTCGGTGGATCCGCCCGGCGGGAACGGCACCACGAAACGCACCGGCCGCGCGGGCCAGGCCTGCGCGAGCACCTGCGCGGCCGATAGCGCGCAGATCGCGATCAGCAAGCGAAGCAAGAGCATGCACAATCCTCCCGTCGTCATTGTCAGCGAAAATGCCGACGATGCGTTAGAGGAGGCGATGCTCAGGCTGATTCTCGCGGTTGCAGTCTTCCTGCCCGGGGCGGCCGCCGGGCAAGGGATGGGCGCGGCGGACGCGCGCCACCTCCTCAACCGCACCGGATTCGAAGCCCGGCTGGAGCAGGTGGATGAATTCGCCAAGCTCTCGCGCGGCGCGGCGGTCGAGCGGCTGCTCGCCGGCGCCGGAGGCGCGGCGCGCACGCCGGCGCCGGCATGGGTCAAGGAATGGACCGACCCGCGGCGCCTGCGGCAGATGGACGCGGAGGAACGCAAGCTCTTCGTGCGCGAGCAGGTCGAGCGGGGCCTGGAGCTCAAGGGCTGGTGGTTCACCGAGATGGCCGCCACCGCGTCCCCGCTCACCGAGCGCATGACGCTCTTCTGGCACAACCATTTCACCTCGAGCCTGCAGAAGGTGCGCTCGCCGCCGCTGCTCTATCGCCAGAACGCGCTGCTCCGCAAGCACGCGCTGGGCAACTTCGGCGAGCTGCTGCACGCCGTATCCAGGGACCCGGCGATGCTCGTCTATCTCGACGCGGCCACCAACCGCCGCGGCCAGCCGAACGAGAACTTCGCGCGCGAGGTGATGGAGCTCTTCACGCTCGGCGAGGGCCGGTACGGCGAGCGCGACATCCGCGAAGCGGCGCGGGCTTTCACCGGCTGGAGCATCGATCTCCCGAGCGGTGAGTACCTCTACCGGCCGAGGCTGCACGATGGCGGCGAAAAGACGGTGCTCGGGCGCAGCGGCAACCTGCGCGGGGAGGACGTGCTCGACATCCTGCTTGCGCAGCCCGCCACCGCCGAGTTCGTCGCGGCCAAGCTGTGGCGCGAGTTCGTGTCGCCGCAGCCCGCGCCCGCCGAGCTCGCGCGGGTTGCGGCCGTGTTTCGCGCGAGCGGCTACGACATCCGCAGCGCGTTGCGCGCGCTCTTTGCGACCGAGGCCTTCTGGGTGCCGGAAAACCGCGCTGCCTTGATCAAGTCGCCGGCGGAGCTCGTCGTCGGAACGCTGCGCCAGTTCGACATCGGCTTCGTCGACCCGCTGCCCTTCGTGCTGCTGCTGCGCGCGCTCTTTGCGACCGAGGCCTTCTGGGTGCCGGAAAACCGCGCTGCCTTGATCAAGTCGCCGGCGGAGCTCGTCGTCGGAACGCTGCGCCAGTTCGACATCGGCTTCGTCGACCCGCTGCCGTTCGTGCTGCTGCTGCGCGCGCTCGGACAGGACATCTTTTCGCCGCCGAACGTCAAGGGCTGGCCGGGCGGCGAGGCCTGGATCAATTCGACGACTTTGCTTGCGCGCAAGCAGTTCCTCGACCGCGTGTTCCGCGTCGAGGAAACGCGCATCGCGATGCAACGCCCGGCGATGCGCGAAAAGCTCGAGACGCTGAAGCCCGGCGCGCGCCGCTTCATGCAGGCGGTGGCCGACCTGCAGTTCTCGGCGCGCGACTGGCAGCGGCCGTTCGAGGGACGCGAGAAGATGGTGCCGGTCGTGCTCCTCGCCGCAGCGCCGGCCGGCAGCCCCTCGGGCGAAGGAATGGATTACGTGCGTGCGCTCGTCGCCGATCCCGTCTACCAGCTGAAATAGCGCCATGGACCGCAGAAACTTCCTTGCCGCCTCCGTCGCCGCGCTTTTTTCGAGCGCCTTGTTTGCGCAGTCTTCGGGCTACCGCCGGCTGCTGGTGCTGATCGAGCTGAAGGGCGGCAACGACGGCTTGAACACGGTGGTGCCCTATGACGACGACGCGTACTACCGGCTGCGGCCGCGCATCGGCGTGCGCCGCGACGATGTGCTGCAGCTCGACGGCCGCACCGGCCTGCACCCCGCGCTTAAACCCCTGCTCGCGCTCTGGCAGGCGCGCGAGCTCGCGATCGTCCAGGGCGTGGGATATCCGCTCCCGAACCTGTCGCACTTCCGCTCGATCGAGATCTGGGACACCGCCTCGAAGAGCGACGAGTACCTCGCCGAGGGCTGGCTCGCGCGCGCTTTTGCCGGCCACCCGGTGCCGGCGCAGTTCGCCGCCGATGCGATCGCCGTCGGCGGCAACGACATGGGGCCGCTCGCGGGCAGCGGCACGCGCGCCATCGCGCTGAATGACCCCGCGGCGTTCCTGCGCCAGGCGCGGCTCGCGAACCCGCTCGGCAAGTCGCACAACGTCGCGCTCAACCACATCCTCAAGGTCGAGGCCGACATCGCAAAGGCGGCGAGTCAGCTTCACGGCGGCATGCAGTTCAGCACCGAGTTTCCGCAGGGCCCCTTCGGCAACGCCGTGCGCGTAGCGGCGCAGCTCGCCGCCAATCCTGCCGGCGTTGCGGCGATCCGCCTGTCGCTCGGCGGTTTCGACACGCATCAGAACCAACCCGGCGTGCACCAGCGGCTGCTCGGCATGCTCGCTGAAGGAATCGCCGCGCTCAAGAGCGCGCTTCTGGAAGCGAACCGCTGGGACTCGACGCTCGTGATGACCTACGCCGAGTTCGGCCGCCGGCCGCAGGAGAACAACTCCAACGGCACCGACCACGGCACCGCAAGCGCGCATTTCCTCACCGGCGGCCGCGTCAAGGGTGGCTTGTACGGCGAAGCGCCGCGCCTCTCCGATCTCGACGGCGGCAATCTGCGCCACGCGGTGGATTTCCGCAGCCTTTACGCCACCGGGCTCGAGCGCTGGTGGGGCCTGTCGAGCGCGGGCGTGCTGAAGGGCCGCTTCGCTCCGCTCGACGTGCTGCGCGCCTGAGCTACTTCAGGATTTCCAGCAGGGGCGGGAAGATTTTCGGCGTCGCGCAGGCGATCTCGCCCGACTCGAGATAGCCGTCCTCGCCGCGCAGGTCGCCGACCAGCCCGCCGGCTTCCTGGATCATGAGCGCTCCGGCTGCCATGTCCCAGGCCGACAGCCCGAGCTCCCAGAACGCGTCGAGCCTGCCGCATGCGACATACGCGAGATCGAGCGCGGCGGCGCCCGCGCGGCGCACCCCGGCGGTCTTCTGCATGATCTGCTTGAGCTGGCCGGTGTAGCGCTCGATCTGCCCGAGCTCCTTGAACGGAAAACCGGTGCCGACGAGCGCGTCGCCCAGCCGCAGGCACTTCGAGACGCGGATGCGCCGGTCGTTGAGGAAAGCGCCGCGGCCTTTCGAGGCGGTGAACAGCTCGTTCTTGACCGGATCGTAGATCACGCCGTGCGCCAGCGCGCTGCGGTGGCGGATGGCGATCGAGACGCAGTACTGCGGGAAGCCGTGGATGAAGTTCGTCGTGCCGTCGAGGGGGTCGATGACCCACTGATATTCGCTGCGCTCGGTGCTGGCGCCCGATTCCTCCGCCAGCACGGCATGGTCGGGGTAGGCCTTGCGCACGATCTCGATGATCGATTCCTCGGCCGCGTGGTCGACCTTGGTCACGAAGTCGTTCATGCGTTTCGAGCGCACCTCGTAGCCGCCGCCGTCGAGCGCGGCGCGGTTGATGATCGACCCGGCGCGGCGCGCGGCGCGCACCGCGATGTTGAGCATGGGATGCATCGGGGCGCGTATTTTACTGACGGTAGACTTCGGCCATGCGGGAAATTCGCTTTGTCCTGTGCCGTCCGAGCCATCCGGGAAATATCGGCGCGGCGGCGCGCGCGATGAAGACGATGGGGCTTTCCGATCTGCGCCTGGTCGCGCCGGAGCGATTTCCCGCCAAGGAGGCGCAATGGATGGCGACCCACGCCGGGGACGTTCTGGAGCATGCGACCGTCCATGAGAATCTTCTCGATTCGATCAAAGACTGCGTTGCGAGCTTCGCCCTGTCGGCCCGCGGGCGCGAGTGGTCGCCGCAGGTGCTCGACGTGCGCACGGCAGCAGCGCAGGCCACGCAGATCGACGGCCCGGTCGCGTTCGTCTTCGGCAACGAGACCGCCGGCCTGACGAACGACGAGATGTTCGCCTGCCAGCACCTCGTTCACATCCCGGCCAGCCGGGAGTTCAGCTCGCTCAACCTCGCCCAGGCGGTGCAGGTAGTGGCCTACGAGGTGCGCATGTGTCTCGACGTGGCGATCCCATTTTCCCGCTCGGAGAAGCTCGCCACGGTTGAAGACCTCGAAGGACTCTATGCACACTTGGAAGAAGCGGCCGTGGCGAGCGGGTTCATGACGCCGGCGTCGCGGCTGCGCGAGCGCTGGCGGCGGCTCTTTTCGCGCGTGCCGGCGCTCGAACGCGAGGAAGTGAACATCCTGCGCGGCCTGCTGAAAGCCTTACTAAAATAGTCGGAAACCCATAGAATCGTGTTTATGTTCAGGAAACTGCGGGCCGACCTCGACTGCATCCTGGAGCGCGACCCGGCGGCGCGTTCGCGGTGGGAAGTGCTGACCTGCTACCCGGGGCTGCACGCCGTCTACGTCCACAAGCTCGCGCACTGGTTCTGGCTGCGCCGTCTTTACTGGCTTGGCCGCTTTACCTCGCACCTCGGGCGCTGGCTGACGGGGATCGAGATCCATCCCGGCGCCAAGATCGGCTGCTGCGTCTTCATCGACCACGGCATGGGTGTCGTGATCGGCGAAACCGCCGAGGTCGGCGACGGCTGCACCATCTACCAGGGCGTGACGCTCGGCGGTACTTCGCTCGAGCCCGGGACCAAGCGGCACCCGACGCTCGGGGCGGGCGTGATCGTCGGCGCCGGCGCGAAGGTTCTGGGCGGCTTCAAGGTCGGCGATGGCGCGCGCATCGGATCGAATGCCATCGTGGTGAAGGAAGTGCCGGCGGGCGCGACCGTCGTCGGGATGCCCGGCAGGATGCTCGAGAAGGCTGGAACCCGGGAAGCCGAGCGCTTCGCCGCCTACGCCGTGGTCCAGGAGCAGGATGACCCGTACGCGAAGGCGATCCAGCAACTCGTCGAGCACTCCCAGGAGCTCGAGCGCGCGGTCGCGGCGCTGAACGAGAAGCTCGCCAGGCTGGAAAATGCCGACCGCGAGCACCCGCTGCGCATAGTCCAAAAGTAGAACTAACCCGTTATTTCCTTATAGGAAACTAATCCGACAGATTTAGTCGGATTTGGGGTATACTTGACTGCGTTAATCGGGTATTAGCAGTAGGGGTATTAGAAATACAGGCAGAAAGGCAGAGGTACCTATGCGACTCACTACGAAGGGCAGGTTTGCCGTAACCGCGATGGTCGACTTGGCGCTGCGCCAGAACCGCGGCCCGGTGACGCTCGCCGCGATCAGCGAGCGCCAGCACATTTCGCTCTCCTACCTCGAGCAGTTGTTCGGCAAGCTGCGCCGCGCCGCGCTCGTCTCGAGCGTGCGCGGCCCCGGCGGCGGCTACAACCTCGCGCAGCCGCCGAACGGCATTTCGGTCGCCGACATCGTAGCCGCGGTGGACGAGCCGCTCGACGCGACGCAGTGCGGCGGCAAGGAGAACTGCCACGACGACAAGCGCTGCATGACCCACGACCTGTGGGCCACGCTGAACGAGAAGATGTACGAGTATCTCTCGTCGGTCACGCTCGCCGATCTCGTCGCGCACCAGAGCGGCAAGCCGGTGTCGGTGATCAAGGATTTCCGGCCGTCTTCCGAGAAAGTCGCTGCATGAGGCTGCCGGTCTATCTCGACTATTCGGCGACGACTCCGGTCGATCCCCGCGTCGCCGGGAAGATGATCCCCTATCTCACCGAGTTCTTCGGCAACGCGGCGAGCCGCTCGCACGCGTTCGGCTGGAAGGCGGAAGAGGCGGTGGAGGAGGCGCGCGGGCACGTCGCCGCGCTGATCAACGCCGACCCCAAGGAGATCGTGTGGACCTCGGGCGCGACCGAAGGCAACAACCTCGCGATCAAGGGCGCGGCCAATTTTTACAAGACCAAGGGCAAGCACATCATCACGCAGAAGACCGAGCACAAGGCCGTGCTCGACACCTGCCGCGAGCTCGAGCGCCACGGCTTCGAGGTCACGTATCTCGAAGTGGATTCCAATGGTTTGGTTTCGGTGGAGAAGCTGAAAGCGGCGCTGCGCCCGGACACCATCCTCGTCTCGATCATGATGGTGAACAACGAGATCGGCGTGATCCAGCCGGTCTGGGAGATCGGCGAGCTGTGCCGCGCCAAGGGCATCATCTTCCACTGCGACGCGGTGCAGGGCGGCGGCCGTCTCGAGATCGACGTGCAGAAGTTCAAGGTCGATCTCCTCACGATCACGGCGCACAAGATGTACGGGCCGAAAGGCATCGGCGCGCTCTACGTCCGGCGCAAGCCGCGCGTGCGCATCGAGGCGCAGATCCACGGCGGCGGCCACGAGCGCGGCTTCCGCTCGGGTACGCTCGCAACGCACCAGATCGTCGGCTTCGGCGAGGCGGCGCGCCTGGCGAAGGCCGAGATGGCGAGCGAGAACGAGCGCATCCGCGCGCTGCGGGATCGGCTCTACAAGGGCATCCAGGGCATCGAGGAAGCGTACGTGAACGGGGACTTCAAGCAGCGCATCCCGCACAACCTCAACGTTTCGTTCAACTTCGTCGAGGGCGAGTCGCTGATCATGGCGGTCAAGGACCTCGCGGTGTCGTCCGGCTCCGCGTGCACCTCGGCGTCGCTCGAGCCCTCGTACGTGCTGCGCGCGCTCGGCCGCTCGGACGAGCTCGCGCACAGCTCGATCCGCTTCACCCTCGGGCGCTTCACCACCGAGGAGGAGATCGACTTCACGATAGACTTGATCAAACGCAAAGTGGAGAAGCTGAGGGATCTCTCGCCACTTTGGGAAATGCACAAAGAGGGAATCGACTTGAGTACCGTGCAATGGGCAGCACATTAAGCATGCCCAAGAAGCAGGGCTGACATCAGGAGTCTGATATGGCATACAGCGACAAGGTCATCGACCACTACGAGAACCCGAGGAACGTGGGCTCGTTCGACAAGGCGGACGACGCGGTCGGCACCGGCATGGTCGGCGCGCCCGCGTGCGGCGACGTGATGAAGCTGCAGATCAAGGTCGGCGCCGACGGCCGCATCGAGGACGCGCGCTTCAAGACCTACGGCTGCGGCTCGGCGATCGCCTCAAGCTCGCTCGTCACCGAGTGGGTGAAGGGCAAGACGCTCGAGCAGGCCACCACGATCAAGAACACGCAGATCGCGCAAGAGCTGTCGCTGCCGCCGGTGAAGATCCACTGCTCGATCCTCGCCGAGGATGCGATCAAGGCGGCGGTGGCGGACTACCGCAAGAAGCACGAATTCTCTGAAAGCAAGGACAAGAAGGTAGCCTGATGGCGATTACGCTGACACCCAACGCGGCCGGCCATGTGCAGCGCTCGCTCTCCAAGCGCGGCAAGGGGCTCGGCCTGCGCGTGGGCGTTCGCACCTCGGGCTGCTCCGGCCTCGCCTACAAGCTGGAGTTTGCCGACCAGGCGAACCCCGGCGACCTCGAGTTCGAGAGCCATGGCGTCAAGGTGCTCGTGGATCCGAAGAGTCTGCAGTACATCGACGGCACCGAGCTCGACTACACCCGCGAGGGCTTGAACGAGGGCTTCAAGTTCAGGAACCCGAAGGTCAAGGACGAATGCGGGTGCGGGGAATCCTTTAACGTAGCCTAGATTGCACGACGCTCGCGCGACCGGCCGACACACGGTATACGTGTGCGGAGGCGCGTGATGCGTCGATGCATCGATGCAGAATCACTTTGAACTCTTCGGCCTCACCCCCGCGTTCGCGGTGGAAGGTGAGGCCCTGGAGCGTTCGTACCGCGAGATCCAGTCCAAGGTCCATCCCGACCGCTTTGCGCACGCCAGCGACGCCGAGCGCCGCGCTTCGCTCCAGTGGACCACGCGGGTCAACGAGGCCTACCGCACGCTCAAGAACCCGGTGCAGCGCGCGCGCCACCTGCTCGAGCTCCACGGCGTGGATGTCGCCTTCGAGACCAATACCGCGATGCCGCCTGAGTTCCTGATGCAGCAGATGGAGCTGCGCGAGTCGCTCGAGGAAGCGACCGCCAGGAAAGATTCGTCCCGCATCGACTCCTTGCGCAAGGACCTCGGCAGGGAAAAGCAGTTGCTTGAAAAGGCCATCGCGGACGCGATCGACGTCAGAAAGGACTATCGCGGCGCAGCCGGCCTGGTGAGGAAGCTGCAATTCCTCGACAAGCTGGACAACGAAATCGACGCCGCGTACGAGACCATTGAATAAATCATGGCGCTGATGCAAATCTCGGAGCCGGGCATGTCGCCCGAGCCGCACCAGGCGCGGCTCGCGGTCGGCATCGATCTCGGCACCACCAACTCGCTCGTGGCCACCGTGCGCAGCGGGGTGCCGGCGGTGCTGCCCGACGCGCACGGCCGCCCGCTGCTTCCGTCGATCGTGCGCTACTTCGCGGACGGACGCGTGGAGGTCGGCTATGCGGCCCAGGCGCGGCAGGCCGACGATCCGAAGAACACCATCGTCTCGGTGAAGCGCTTCATGGGGCGCGGCGTGAAGGACGCCGCCCATGCCGAGAATTCGCCGTACGACTTCGTCGATGCGCCGGGAATGCTGCAGATCCGCACCGTCGCCGGCGTGAAGAGCCCGGTGGAAGTTTCTTCCGAAATACTGAGAGTCCTTCGCAGCCGTGCGGAGCTGTCCCTGCAGGGAAATATCAGCGGCGCGGTCATTACGGTGCCCGCCTACTTCGACGACGCGCAGCGCCAGGCCACCAAGGACGCCGGGCGCATTGCCGGCCTGAATGTCCTCAGGTTGCTGAACGAGCCGACGGCGGCCGCGATCGCCTACGGACTCGAGAACGCCGCCGAGGGCACGTATGCGGTCTACGACCTCGGCGGCGGCACCTTCGACATCTCGATTCTCAAGCTATCGAAAGGCGTGTTCGAGGTCGTCGCGACCAGCGGCGATTCGATGCTCGGCGGCGACGACTTCGACCAGCGCGTGTTCTGCTGGGCGGTGGAGCAGGCGAAGCTGCCCCCGCTCGACCCGCGCGACATGCGCCGGCTGCTGGTCAAGGCGCGTGAGGCGAAGGAGCACCTGACGGTGCACGGCGAGGCCCCGATCACGGCGAAGCTCTCGACCGGAGAGGTCGTGGACCTGTCCCTGGATACCGAGACGTTCTGCAGCATCACCCAGACCCTGGTTCAGAAGACCCTCGGCCCGGTGCGCAAGGCGCTGCGCGACGCGGGCCTGCGCGTCGAGGACGTCAAGGGCGTGGTGATGGTCGGTGGCGCGACGCGCATGCCGCAGATCCAGCGCGCGGTCGGCGAGTTCTTCCGGCGCGATCCGCTCAACAACCTCGATCCGGACAAGGTGGTGGCGCTCGGCGCGGCGATGCAGGCGAACGTGCTCGCCGGCAACAAGCCGCAGGGCGAGGACTGGCTGCTGCTCGACGTGATCCCGCTGTCGCTCGGCATCGAGACCATGGGCGGCCTCACCGAGAAGATCATCCCGCGCAACACCACCATCCCGGCCGGAAGGGCGCAGGAGTTCACCACCTTCAAGGATGGCCAGACCGGAATGAGCATCCACGTCGTGCAGGGCGAGCGCGAGCTCGTGTCCGACTGCCGCTCGCTTGCGCGCTTCGAGTTGAAAGGCATCCCGCCGATGGCGGCCGGCGCGGCGCGCGTGCGCGTGAGCTACCAGGTCGACGCCGACGGGCTGCTTTCCGTTTCCGCCAAGGAAAGCACGTCCGGAGTGGAGGCGTCGGTCACGGTCAAGCCCTCCTATGGACTGGGCGACGCCGACATCGAGCGCATGCTGCGCGATTCCTTCGAGCACGCCCGCGAAGACATGCACGCCCGCGCGCTCGCCGAGCAGCGCGTGGACGGGCAGCGCCTGATCGAGGCGACGCGGTCGGCTCTGGCCGCCGATGGAAATCTCCTGGGTGGAGAAGAACGAGCCCCGATCGAGGCGGCAGTTGCGGCCCTCGAAAAGCTCCTGAAAGGCACGGACCACCGCGCGATCCGGAAGGCGGTCGAGGCCCTCAACCACGCCACCGAGGACTTTGCGGCGCGCCGCATGGACCAAGGGATCAAGCGCGCGCTCGCCGGCCGCAAGATCGGCAGTCTCTGATGCCGAAGTTGAAAGTACTGCCGGGACATACTCTTTGCCCCCAGGGCGCTGAGATCGAAGCGAAGCCCGGCGTGTCCATCTGCGATACGCTGCTCGAGAACGACATCGAGATCGAGCACGCCTGCGAGAAGCAGGCGGCATGCACCACCTGCCACGTGATCCTGCGCCAGGGCTACGATTCGCTCGAGCCGCCCGAGGAAAAGGAGGAAGACCTGCTCGACAAGGCCTGGGGCCTCGAGGCGACGTCGCGGCTGTCGTGCCAGGCGAAAGTCGCGGATCAGGACCTGGTGATCGAGATCCCCAAATACACGATCAACTACGAGCGCGAGGGCGGGGGAGTCAAGAAATGAAGTGGACCGATACGCAGGACATTGCGATCGCCCTGTCGGAAAGCCATCCCGACAAGGATCCGACGTCGGTGAACTTCGTCGACCTCTACAAGTGGGTGCTGGCGCTGCCGGGGTTCAGCGACGACCCGAAGCGCTGCGGGGAAAGAATCCTCGAGGCCATCCAGCAAGCCTGGATCGAGGAAGCGGAATGATTCGGGGACGGAGCCCTAACTCCCGGAGTTTCCGCTATCGCTATGGGAGTTAGGGCTCCGTCCCCGAATTTCAGGCTAGCACGCCGTGAACGTGCGGTTCCAGATGCCGTTGTCGCAGCGGAACTGGGTGCGGTCCTGGCAGGACACGCTGCCGTGGCCGTAGGCCTGCGACGCATAGGTGCAGTTCGGCGCGCTCGCGCCCGTGGCTGCCGCGGGGGCGACCACTACGGGTCGTTCGATTACGGTTTCTTTCACCGGGCGGGCGCAGCCGGCGAGCAGCAGGGCCGGGATGAACATCAGCGCGATTGTTCGCTTCATGAGACCTCCTAGGTTGGATCAACGTTGAATTCTCAGCAAGTTACGGGCCCGCGGGTCGCCGTTCTCGGCTTTCACCTGGAGAGCAACGCGTTCGCGCCGGTGAGCGAGGAGCGCCACTTCCGCTCGCTCTGCTACTGCGCCGGCGAAGAGATCAGCCGCGAGGCGCGAAAGGAAGCGTCGGCGCTTCCGGCCGAAATCCCGGCGTTCTACCGCGAAATGGACGCGCTCGGCCCGTGGACGCCGGTCCCGATCGTCGTCACCGCCTGCGAGCCAGGCGGCGCGGTGGACGCGCGCTTTTTCCAGGCGACCCTCGCCGCGATGCGCGATGGCCTGCAGGCCGCGGGAAAGCTGGACGCGGTCTACATCAGCAACCACGGCGGCATGATCTCTACCGGCGGCCCGGACCCCGACGGCGAGCTCTATGCGATGGTGCGCGCCGCCGCCGGGCCGAGGACGCCGGTCGTCGCGACGGTCGACCTGCATGCGAACATCTCCGAGCGCATGGTCGCGAACGTGGACGCGCTCGTGTCGTACCGCACGAATCCGCACATGGACCAAGCCGAGCGCGCGGTGGATGCGGCTCGCCTGCTCAAGAAGTTCCTGAGCGGAAAGCAATCGGCACGGGCGTTCGTGCGCCTGCCGCTCACCCCGGCCTCGGTCACGCTGCTGACGCGCGAGGGCCCCTACGCCGACGCGATCAGGTACGGCCAGACCAAGGTGGGCAACGGGGTGCTCGACGTATCCATCGTGGGCGGGTTCGTCTTCAGCGACACGCCGAAAAACGGGGTCGCCATCGTGATCAACGGCGAGCGCGGCGCCGACGTGCGCGGCACCGCGCTCGACATCGCCGGGCGTATCTGGGCCGACCGCAAGCGCTTCGTGAAGCGGCTAACGTCGATGGAGGACGCCCTTCGCATTTCCGGAAAGACCATTTGGTCCGACGCGGGCGACAACCCGGGCGGGGGAGGCACGGGGCAGACCACGACATTGCTGAAGAAGCTGTACCAGGCAAAAGTCGAAGGCGTGCTTTACGGCGTCTTCTTCGAGCCGCAGATCGCGGCGGCCGCGCAAGGGCAGCGCGAGATCGAGGCGGTTTTCACGGAAGGCTTTCGCGCCCCGGCAAAGGTCCTGAAGACGACGGACGGCCAATGCATCGGCCGGCGCGGGATCTGGGCCGGGCGCGCGCTCGACCTCGGCTCGACGTGCGCGTTAATGATCGGCGGTGTTACCGTGGTGTGCGTGAGCAAGCGCAAGCAATGCGCCGACCCGGTGTTCTTCGAGATGCACGGCCTCGACATCCGCGCCGCGCGCACCGTGGTGGTCAAGTCGCGCGGCCACTTCCGCGGCGGCTTCGACGAGTTCTTCCCGCCCGAGCAGGTGATCGAGGTGGATACGCCCGGCCTCACCTCGCCGGTGCTGGAGCGGCTCGGGTTCAAGGGCCTGCCGAGGCCGGTGTTCCCGCTCGACGCCGATGCGCAGTGGACTCCGGGAGTCGCCGTCTATGAGTAGCCGTGCATGAATAGCCTATGTCTCACCGGCGATGGCCTGACGGCCAGCCTGTTCGCCGCGGCGCTGCACTTCGGCTGGACGCCGGCCGACGGCGTGGCGCGCGAGGAATCGTGGCACGTGCGGCAGGGGCATTTCGAGTTCTTCGCCGCGCGAATTCGGAAGCAGGGCGGCAAGGACGACGACTGGGAGCATTACTGGCCATCGCGTCCGCCGCAAGCCCGCCTGGTGTTCGACCGCCGGGGCTTGCGCGAGGATTACGTTCTCTGCGGCGAAATGTGGTGCAGGCCGCTCGAGCATTTCCTGCCGCGCTCGCGCGCGCCGGTGGTGCAGCTCGCGCCCTGCTAACGGTCGTTCAGGTGGCAGGCCGAGAGATGGCCTGAGCCGATTTCCTTCAGCGGCGGCGCTTCCTCCTTGCAGCGCGGCATGGCGTGCGGGCAGCGCGGGTGGAAGTGGCAGCCGGTGGGCGGGGCGAGCGGGGAGGGGATCTCGCCGACGATCGGCTTGAACTGGGTCTTGCGCGTATCCAGGCGCGGCACCTGCTTGAGCAGCGCCTGGGTATAGGGATGATTCGCTCTGGCAAAAATGTCTTCTGTGGAAGCGGATTCCACCACGCGGCCCAGATACATGATGACGACGCGGTCCGAGAGGTGCTCGACCACGCCGAGGTCGTGGCTGATGAAGAGGTAGGTCAACCCCAAGTCGCGGCGCAGCGCCATGAAGAGGTTGAGGATCTGCGCCTGGATCGAGACGTCGAGCGCGGCGACCGCCTCGTCGCACACCAGGAACTCGGGCTTTACCGCGAGCGCGCGCGCGATGCCAATGCGGCTCCTCTGTCCGCCGGAAAACTGGTGCGGATAGCGCGGCTTGTAGCTCGGGTCGAGGCCGCAGCGCTGCAGCAGCGCGTCGAGGTAGCCGTCGAGCTCCTCGCGCCTGACGATGCCGTGCACCAGCGGCGCTTCGCCCACGATGTCGGCGACGCGCATGCGCGGATTCAGCGACGCGAACGGATCCTGGAAGATCATCTGCACCTTCAGCCCTGCTTCATCCCTGCCGCGGTAACGGATGCGGCCTGCACTCGGCTCGAGGATTCCCGCGACCATGCGTCCGAGCGTCGACTTGCCGCAGCCCGATTCGCCGACCAGGCCGACGACCTCGCCCTCGTGGACCGCGAACGACACGTTTTCGACGGCGTGCACCACCTCGTCCGATACGTCTGCGCCGAGCGCGCGCGCGATCTTCCCGGCGAAGTCGAGCGGCTGCACGAAGCGCTTGGAGACGCTCTGCAGTTCGACCAGCGGCTCGCTCATGCCTGCATCGGGTAGAAGCAGCGCACGAGACGATTTTTGTGGGGAGAAAGCTTTGGTTCCTCCAGGCAGGCGGACGCGGCGCGAGGGCAGCGGTTACGGAAGGCGCAGCCCGGCGGAAGGTTGGCGAGCGCGGGCATCATCCCCGGGATCTGGGTGAGCGGGCTGCCGCGCCGGTTGCGGCTCGGCACCGAGCCGATCAGGCCGTGGGTATAGGGGTGGAGCGGGGTGTCGAGCACTTCGTCGACCGACCCCTGCTCGACGATGCGCCCGGCGTACATCACGCAGATCCGGTCCGCCAGGCCGGCGACCACCGAGAGGTCGTGCGTGATCCACACCAGGGCGGTTCCGGAATCGCGGCAGAGCTTCTGCGCCTCGTAGAGGATCTGCGCCTGGATCGTCACGTCGAGCGCGGTGGTGGGCTCGTCGGCGATGATCAGCTTGGGCCGGTTGAGGAGCGCGATCGCGATCGCCACGCGCTGGCGCATGCCGCCGCTGAATTGGTGCGGGTAGGAGCGCAGGCGCGATTCGGGCGAAGGAATGCCGACGCGCTCGAGCGCTTCGCGAGCGATCTTCAATGCCATTCTCGAATCGACGTCCTGATGGGCGCGCACGGCTTCGACCATCTGCGTGTCGATGCGCAGCACCGGGTTGAGCGTCATCATCGGGTCCTGGAAAACCATCGCGATGCGCGCGCCGCGGATCTGGCGCAGCTCGTGCTCTCCCAGTTTCAGGAGGTCGGTCCCGTCGAAAAGGATCCGGCCGCCGACGATGCGCCCGGGCGCATCGACCAGCCCGAGGATCGAGAAGCCGGTCACCGTCTTGCCGCAGCCCGACTCGCCCACCAGGCCGAGCACCTCGCCCGGGCGGACTTCGAAGCTCACGCCGTCCACGGCGCGAACCACGCCCGCGCGCGTGAAGAAATGGGTCTTGAGATCCTGGACTTCGAGGGTATTACCGCTCATGAAATTCGGGGACGGAGCCCTAACTCCGATATCTTGCTGCCGCTATGGGAGTTAGGGCTCCGTCCCCGAATTTCATCGTTCAAGGCGCGGGTTGAGCACGTCCCGCAGGCGGTCGCCGACGAGGTTGATGCTCATGATCGTGGCGAGGAGCGCGATGCCCGGATAGAAGCTGATCCAGTACTTGCCCGACAGCATGTACTCGAAGCCGTTCGCGATGAGGAGGCCGAGCGAGGGCTCGGTGAGCGGCAGCCCCACGCCGAGGAACGACAGCGTCGCCTCGAGCGAGATCGCGTGCGCGGTCTGCAGCGTGCCGACCACGATCATCGGCGCGACCACGTTGGGCAGCAGGTGGCGGAAGACGATGCGCCGCGGCGGCAGCGCGAGGCAGTGCGCGGCCTCGATGTACTCCTTGCGGCGCTCGACCAGCGCCGAGCCGCGCACGGTGCGTGCGTAGTAGGCCCACTGCACGAGGATCAGCGCGATCATGACCTTGTCCGCGCCGCGGCCGAGGATCGCCACCAGGATCAGCGCCACCAGGATCGCGGGGAAGGAGAGCTGCAGGTCGACGAGCCGCATGATCAGCGCGTCGAGCCAGCCGCCGCGGTACGCCGCGGCGAGGCCGACCGCGGTGCCGATGGCGAGCGCGACGACCCCCGAGGCGACGCCGACGCCGAGGCTGATGCGCAGCCCGTAGAGGATCGCGCTCCACATGTCGCGCCCGGCGCCGTCGGCGCCGAGCCACATCGCGAAGCCCGCCGAGCCGGTCTCGCCGGGGGCCAGGCGCGCGTCCATCACCGTGACTTTCGCCAGGTCGTAGGGGTTCTGCGGCGCGAGCAGCGGAGCGAACAGCGCGAGGAACACGATGATGAGCAGGGCGGCGAACGAACCGGTGGCGACCGGGCTCGCGAAGAATTCCCGCGCGAGGCGCCAGAAAGGCGTTTCCGCTTTTGCGAGAGGAAGGACTTCGACCGCGGCGCTCATGGGCAATTCGGGGACGGAGCCCTAACTCCCAAAGCGGTAGCGGAGATTCCGGAGTTAGGGCTCCGTCCCCGAATTGCCGTGCCGGTCATGCTTTCGCTTCCTTCAGTCGAACGCGAGGATCGAGCGCTGAATAAAGCAAATCAACGACGAGATTGATCACGACAAACATCAGCACGGTGATCACCAGGTAGGCGACGATCACCGGCCGGTCGAGGCGCTGGATCGAGTCGATGAGGAGTTTGCCCATCCCCGGCCAGGCGAACACCGTTTCGGTGACCACCGAGAACGCGATCAGGCCGCCGAGCTCCAGGCCGAGCACCGTCACCACCGGCACCAGGATGTTCTTGAGAACGTGCACCAGCACGACCCGGGCGGGCGAGAGCCCCTTCGCGCGCGCGAACTTCACGTAGTCCTGCAGCGCCGCCTCGCGCGTGCCGGCGCGCGCGAGGCGCGTGACGAGCGCCATTTTGAAAAGTGCCAGGTTGATGGCCGGAAGAGCCAGATGCCGCAGCCCGTCCCAGGTCATGAAGTCGCCGCGCCCGGTCGAAGGCAGCCAGCCGAGCATCACCGCGAAAACCATGATGAGCATCAGGCCGACCCAGAAGGTGGGCAGCGAGAAGCCAAGGATCGAGCCCGCCATGATCGCCTTGCTCGCCGGCGACTCGGGGCGCAGGCCCGCGTACATGCCGAGCGGGATGCCGAGCACGATCGCGAGCAGGAAGGCGGCGAACGCGAGCTCGAGCGTCGCCGGCATGCGCTGCAGGATGAGCTTGAGCGCGGGCTCGCCGAACACGAACGAGTTGCCGAGGTCGCCGCGCGCGGCGTTGGCGAGGAAGTGGAAGTATTGCTCGTGCACCGGCCGGTCGAGACCGAGCTTCTGGATGAAGCGCTCGATCTCGATCTGCGTCATGTCGTCCGAGATCAGGATGTGCACCGGGTCGCCCACCAGATGCACGCCCACGAACACGACCAGCGACATCACCAGCACGACCACCAGACTCTGGAAGACGCGCCGGATGACGAAGACCACCGGCGTCCTCTAGTTCGCCTTGCCGACTTCCGTCGCGAGGGTGTACTCGTCGGTGCGCGGCTTGTAGCTGAAGCCGCGGCGCAGCGCCCAGGTGTTCACCTGGTAGTGGAGCGGGATGATGCCGACGTCCTCGATCGCCATCTCCGTGGCGCGCGCGAGCAGGTCGGCGCGCTTGGCGTCCTCGTTGGTGGCGAGCGCGTCGTTGATCAGCTTGTCGACCTGCGGGTTCGAGTAGCGGCCGCGGTTCGACGCTCCCATGCCCTTGTCGCGGTCGAAGGTCGCGAGCAGCGACTTGAGCGGCGAGGAGGCTTCGCCCGTGCCCGAGCCCCAGCCCACCAGGATGAAGCTGAACTTCGGCCCCTTGTCCGGCGACCCGGTGGAGGCGTCGCGGAAGAACACGCCCTGCGTCATCGTCACCACCTGCGTGTCGATGCCGATGCGCGACAGCATCTGCCCGACCGCCTCGGCGATCTTGGCGTCGTTCGGGTAGCGGTCGTTGGGCGAGTGGATGGTCATGCGGAAGCCGTTGGGCACGCCGGCCTCGGCGAGCAGCTTCTTCGCCCCGTTCGGATCGAAGCCGACCGGCTTGAGCTTGCTGCTCACGCCGAAGAAGCCCTCGGGGAGGAGCTGCCCGGCCTTGATCGCCTGGCCTTCCATCACGCGGCTCACGATCGCGTCGCGGTCGATCGCCATCGAGATCGCCCTGCGCACACGCACGTCGCGCAGCGGGCTCTTGATCGGCTTGCCGTCCTTTCCCTGCACGAACGGCGAGTCGTCGCGGAAATGGTCGAGGTGGAGATAGATGATGCGGTTGGAAACCGTCTGCGCGATCGTCAGCTTCGGATCCTTCTTGAGCCGCGCCATGTCGGTCGCCGGCACTTCGTCGATCAGATCGACGTCGCCCGCGAGCAGCGCCGCGACGCGCGACGGGTCGGACTTGATGCCGCGGAACACCACGCGCGCCCAGGCCGGCTTGTCGCCCCAGTACTGGTCGTTGCGCTGCATGACGATGCGGTTCCCGGGCGTGTACTCGACGAACTTGTACGGCCCGGTGCCGATCGCGGCCTTGCCCGAGTTGTAGTCCGGCGTCTTCGCGCCCTGGCCGTGCTTGCGCGACACGATGAAGACCTGCGACACGTCGTTCGGCATCAGGGGATAGGGCGCAGCGGTCTTGATGTGCACGGTGTGGTCGTCGACCTTGGTGAAGGTCTTGCCGCGCGCGTAGATGCCGAAGCTCGACGGGCTGCCCTCCACGTTCGGCGCACGCTCGAAGCTGAAGATCACGTCATCGGCGGTGAACGGCGTGCCGTCGTGGAAGCGCACGTTCTTGCGCAGCTTGAACTCCCAGGTGGTGGCGTCGATCGCCTTCCACGACTCGGCGAGGTCGGGAGTCAGGCGCTGGCGCTCGTCCTGGCCGACCAGGCTCTCGAAGAGGTGAGAGAGCAGCGAGTTGTTGGGCGACAGGTTGTGGTAGTGGGGGTCCATCGCCGTCGGCTCGGAGGCGAGGCCGATGCGCAGGTCCTGCGCGGCGGCCGCTCCAATGAAGAAGAACAGCACTGCCGTGGCGATCGAGCGATCGAAAGTCATCTTTGCGTCCTCCCTGGAGACATTATGCGATAGGTCGCCACCCAGTAGTACTCGTACTCGGAGAAGCCGATGTCCGTGCCGAAGCGCCGCAGCCGCAGGCGCATCTCCTGCTCCGTCGGGAAGTTCTTCAACACTTCGTGGCTCGAGCCGTCGGCCAGCCGGCGGCTCTGGTAGGTATTGCCCTCCGCGTCCTTCCTCGAGAGCGGCGTGCTCGAGCCTTCGACGTAGCGGTTGTCCATGAACGCCACTTTCGCCC
>Ga0208685_1000265_pt1 | contig 19307 bp, 17 predicted proteins | sample EasRivMeERMLT890_FD_187533 | JGI IMG/M metagenome (GOLD analysis project Ga0208685, IMG submission 187533) | Soil microbial communities from meander-bound floodplain in the East River, Colorado, USA - East River MetaG ERMLT890 (SPAdes) (version 2) | ecosystem: Environmental > Terrestrial > Soil...
TGGCAACGAGTTCGAGGTCATGTGGATGGTCCCTCGCGACCAATGGGGCGAATACGAGAATCGCGGCGTGATACTGCCGCTTTCGCTCGAGCGCGAGATCAAGCGCTTCTCCGGCGTCGCGACCTAGCTTCGAACCGCGCCCTGTATCCCCGGCGCCCCCGCCTGCATCGACTGCGACATTCGTCGCGCCATCATCAAGAAGTCGTGCGGGTAACTGAGTTGCGGCCGGCTCGCCAGGTCGATGCGTTCCACTGTCTCCGCGGGGAGCTCCACGTCGAGCGCCGCCAAATTATCTTCCAGCTGCGAAACACTTTTCGGCCCGATGATCGGCGCGACGACGCCAGGCTTGTCCACGTTCCATGCCAGCGACAGTGCCACCGGCGACACTCCCAACTTCTGCGACTCCTCCATCACGATGTCCACGATGTCGTAGTTCCGCTCCCGGAAGGCCCGGCGCCGCCACACTTCCTGGAACGGCCCTGATGCTGCAAACCTCGTGTCTTCCGGCGGCTCCTCGTCCCGCTTGTACTTCCCGGTGAGCATCCCGCCCGCCAGCGGGCTCCATGGGATCAACCCCAGCCCGAATTTCTGGCACACCGGCACGATCTCGATCTCGATGTCGCGCGTGATGATGCTGTACTGCGGCTGAAGGCTAACCAGTGGCTCCCATCCCTTCAACTGGATCAACGTTGCCGCCTCCGCGATGTGCGAGGCCGCCCAGTTGGACACGCCGATGTAGCGGACCTTACCGGACCGCACGAGATCATTCAGGGTGCCCAGCGTCTCTTCCATCGGCGTCTGGTCGTCGTAGCGGTGCATCTGGTACAGGTCGATGTAGTCCGTGTCGAGCCGACGCAGGCTGTCTTCCACCGCCGTCAGTAAGTGCTTGCGGCTCGTCCCACCCTCGAACGGCCCCGGCCCCAGGGGCGAAGCCGCCTTCGTGGCGATCACGACCGAATCGCGCCGCCCCTTCACAGCCTTCCCAGCGATCACCTCGGACTGCGTGCCGGAGTACACGTTCGCGGTGTCGATGAAGTTGTGACCGGCATCCAGATAGGCATGGATGATTCCGATCGATGTCGCCTCGTCGCAGCCAAACTGCTCATTGCCAAAGTTCATCGTCCCCAGGCACAGCGGCGATACCCGTAGCCCGCTCTTCCCCAGGTTCCGTAGTCCTCGTGTAGTCATTAATTCCTCCTTCACTGAATCCAGCGTGCGGAGTATAACAGTCCGGATGCTAAACTCCCCCTGATACCGACTGGAGCGGCACCAATGCAGCTAACCGAAGCCCATAACCTCGTCTACACAACCGCGAAGTCCTTCGCCGACCGCGAGATACGTCCGCACGTCCGCGAGCGCGCTACTGACGAGTCCTTCCCCCTCGAAATCATGCAGAAGCTCGCGGCTAACGGTCTTCTCGGCGGCACGTTCCCGGAGGAGTACGGCGGCGGCGGCATCGACAACGTCTCGTTCGCGCTCCTCTGCGAGGCGATCGGCGGATCGTGCCCCTCGGTGTTTACCGCGGCGCTGACTGTCCAGCTCTCCCTCGTCAGCACCGCCGTCTTCCGCTTCGGCTCGGAGGAGCAGCGTCAGCGCTGGCTCCCGGACCTCTTCGCCGCGAAAAAGATCGGCGCCTTCGCCCTCTCCGAGCCCAATGTCGGCTCCGACCCTGCCGCCATGGAACTCACCGCCGTCCGCAACGAGGGCGGCTGGATCCTGAACGGCAGCAAGTTCTGGATCTCCAACGGCTCCCAGGCCGACCTCATCCTCACCTTCGCCCAGGCCGAGCCCGGAGCGCGCCACAAGGGCATCGCCGCCTTCATCGTCGATGGCGACTCGCCCGGTCTCGAACGCCAGCCCATCCCCGACAAGCTCGGCCTCCACGCCTCCAACACCGCCGCCCTCTTCTTCGATGGCGTCCTCGTCGATGACGACCGCTTGCTCGGCAACCCCGGCGACGGCTTCAAGATCGCCCAGACATCCCTCGAGGCCGGCCGCACCTCCACCGCCGCCTGCGCTGTCGGCATCATCCAGGCCTGTCTCGACGCCTGCATCGCATACGCCAAACACCGCGAGCAGTGGGGCAAACCCATCGCCTCCCACCAGCTCATCCAGGAGATGGTCGCCGACATGGCGACGGACTGCGAGGCCGCTCGTCTGCTGACCCTGGAAGCCGCCCTCAAGCGCGATGCGGGCGAACCGGCCACCAAGAACGTCGTCATGGCCAAGCACTTCGCCACCGAAGCCGCCGTCCGCGCCGCTCGCACGGCCATCTCCCTCCACGGCGGCGTGGGCTACCTGGGCGAGTACCCCGTCGAGGGCCTCCTCCGCGACTCCATCGGCCTCTCCCTCTACGAGGGCACCACGCAAGTACAGAAGCTAATGCTCGGCCGCGAACTTCTCGGCGTCAGCGCCTTCTAGCTAGCAGATTCCGGATGATGCCACCCGAGGAGGTTGTCCGGGTGCTGGACATCCTGCACCTCGCATCTGTGCAATCCTGGCTCGACGGCGGCTGGGGAGTCGACGCGCTCCTTGGCGAGCAGACGCGCGATCACTCCGATCTCGACGTCGTTATCGACCTGGATGACTCAGAAGGCGCGATCTCCGCACTGTCAGGCCTCGGGTACGCCGTGGATGAAGATCTGAGGCCAACTCGCTTCGTCTTATCCGCAGGCGCCAATCGCAAGATCGACTTCCACCCGGTGGTCTTCGACGAGACCGGCAACGCCTTGCAGAAAGGAGCGATGCCGGGTGGCGGCGATGCACCGTACCCGGCGAGGGGCTTCGCGGGACACGGTTCGATAGCTGACCGGCCTGTCAATTGCCTGACACCCGCCCTGCTCGTCCTGCACCACACCGGATACGCGCCGCAAGACAAGGACCGTCACAACGTCCGGCTCTTGTGCGAGCGATTCGGAATCGAATTGCCACCAGCCTATCGTTAGTGCCATTTCCCCCTTGCCAACAATCCCCCAACCCTCATCCTTGACACCGTGGCGCCCTCGCGCCAACCTGCAAGCCGATGCCACTCACTCTCCGCCTCGACCCCTGGCAGCCTTCCTACGAATCCGCCCTCCAGGTGGATGAAGACGAAGCCTTCGGCACCGATGTCGATCCGACGGTCGAGACCTCGGACTGGCAGCCGATCGAACCGCAATTCGTCGAGCGCCCGAAGTCGATAGCATTCGTGGACGGCGTCCAGCGTGTTGAATACCGCGTGGTTGGCACCGACGAAGGGCACACGGCCTACGGAGCACTCGCCTCAATCGCCGTTGGCGCTTCTATCGTCAGCGACGGGTGCAACAACCTCTACCCGGCGGCTATCGGCCGCATCCTTGGCCTCTCTGACGGCGTTGAGTTCGCTCCGCTCTGCATCCCCTGCGGAACCGCGACCCTCAACTTCATGCCCGAACCGGTCGGCGAATCAGGTGTCGCCGCCCCGATCCAGGCCGTCCAGAACGCCCGGCGTGACGCCGAGTCTCGCCTTGGCACACAACTGGTCGAAGAGGGGCACGAAATGGTCGTAGTCGACGGTCGCCTCAACTGGCAGCCGACTCGCAAAACGATGGTTATCGGCCTGATCAAGACAATCCACAAGCGCTACCTCGAGGATGCTCAATCCGCTGTCCTGCCCCTTCTCGCTTCGGGGACACGTACACCCATCTTCCGCATTGCCCGCGATCGCGCCGTGTACTCCTGGTATCTGCGCCTCGCCTCCAGCCGGCCCATAGACCACGCCCTCGCCGGCATCGTCCGCATTGAAACACTTGATACCATCGGCATCGAGGCGGCGGTGCGTCTCGCCGACCTCACCGCCTGCTACCTGCCGGGCTTCGCCTCGTCGCCGATCCACGATCCTCGCGCGCCGCAGAACCTCTACCCCATCGGCGGGCTGGAACGGCAGCTCCGCCACAACCTCGGCGATCAGCAATGGATCCGCCGCAACATCGAGGACCACTTCGCGCGAGAGGTGGCCCGGTGAGCGTCGGTCGCGTCCTTGGCACCGATCCTGCGCACCCACTCGACTTCTGGGTGGCTGTGGCGGAAGACCAGTATCTTCAGCTCGACGATATCGTCGCGGTGGAGACACCGGTCCCTGGCCGCCAGCCGATCAATCACTACGGCGTGGTAGATGTCGTTCGCTCCCGCCACGAAGGGGCTAGTTTCGACTCGGACGTCTTCCGCATCGCCGAGGGTGTCTTCCCGGCTGGAATCGCCACGGCCGCGCACGTCTCCGTAACGCGCGTCGAGAAGGAGATCTTCGTTCCGCCCTCCCCGGGCCAGCCGGTCTTCCGCGCCGAGGGTGAGCAACGCGACCAGGCCCTCTACTTCGACGGCATGCAGAAGCGCTTCGCCGCCGGCCTGTCTCGCGAGGGAGACGTCATCTGGGGTAACCTGCAATTCCTGGATGGAACCCGCGGAGCGCACGTGAACATATCCGGTATCTCGGGCGTCGCCACGAAGACTTCATACGCCCTCTTCCTCCTCTATAGCCTTTTCCACTCGGATGTGCTCGAAAACCGGCACAATGCCCGCGGCGTCATCTTCAACGTCAAAGGTGAGGATCTCATGTTCGCCGACAAAGCGAACTCGCGCCTGGATGCGGAAGCGTCCGCCCAGTACGAGAAGCTCGGGCTCCCGTGCGGCCCCTTCCAGGACGTCGCGCTGTGGGCGCCCGCGTCCCGTCATTCACCCTTTGAGCTAGTGCACGACATGGGTTCCCGGTCGGAGGGTGTCACCGCCTATGCCTGGTCCCTGCGCGAATTCTGCCAGGACGGCCTTCTCCGCTTCCTCTTCGCCGAAGCGGACGTCGAAACGAGCCAGCTTTCGTACGCCATTGGCGTCGTTGAACGCTACCTCGCAAATCAGACCCGTAAGCAGCCAAAGTCCGAGAGCCACGCCCGCCTCGGCGAGGGCCTGATCACCTCATTCGACGAGCTGGTCGATTTCCTCACCGACAACATCGAGGACGTCTTCGCGGGGTCTCACGTTGCGGACGCCACAAGAGGCGCCTTCCTCCGTCGCCTTGACGCGGCAAGGATCGCCGCAGGACACCTGGTGCGTAACCTCACTTCCCAGGAAGAGGCCGAACGGCACCGCATCGACTGGAAGAGCCGGCAGCTCAACGTTATCGCTATCAACAACCTCCAGGACAAAGCCAAGCGGTTCGTTGTCGGCGTCATCCTCAAGCAGCTACTGGACGAGAAGGACAAGGAGGGCAAGCGCGAACCCCTGACTTTCGTCGTCCTCGACGAGCTAAATAAGTACGCCCCGCGAGAAGGTTGGAGCCCGATCAAAGAAGTGGTCCTCGACATCGCCGAACGGGGCCGAAGCCTCGGCGTCATCCTGATCGGCGCTCAACAGACGGCCAGCGAGGTCGAGCGGCGGGTTGTTGCCAACGCCTCGTACCGGATCGTCGGTCGGTTGGACACGGCCGAAGCGCAGAGGGGCGAGTACGGGTTCCTCACCGAGGCCACGCGGGCACGTGCCTCCTTGCTTAAGCCGGGCAGCATGTTCCTCCACCAGCCGGAGATCCCCGTCCCGCTTCTCGTCCAGTTCCCCTTCCCCGCCTGGGCCACCCGCGCAGAAGAGGTTGTCACAGAAGAGGGCGTCCCGCGGGCCCTGCGTTGAGGTTGCCTTCGTCCTCGGCGCGAATATTCACGTAGATGCGGTTCCTTCACACCTCCGATTGGCACGTCGGCAAGCCCCTCAAGAACGTCAAGCGCGACGATGAGTACCACGACGCCCTCGTGGAGGTCCTCGACATCGCCAAACGCGAGAAGGTGGATGCCGTGCTCGTCGCCGGCGACGTCTTCGACTCCGTCAAACCGCCGCCCGAGGCCGAGCGGACCGTCTTCGAGTTCTTCCGCGAACTCGTCGGCGCCAACATTCCTGCAGTGTTGATTGCCGGAAACCACGACAACTCGCGCCGCCTGCACGCCTACTCCCGGATCCTCGACCTGGTGTCCGTCCACGTGCGGAGCGAGCCAACTCTCGACGGCGGGGATCTCATCGTCGAGATACCCTCGCGTAACCGAGAAGAAACGGCCGTGATCGCGGCCCTGCCGTGGGTCAGCGAAAAGAAGGTGCAGGACTTCGAGTCCCTCGGATCTGCCGTGAGGTTCCAGCAATACGCCGATGGCTTAGCAGCGGCGATGAATTTTCTCGCGACCAACTTCCGGCCCGACGCCGTCAACATCCTAATGGCCCACATCCTGCTGGACGACTCGAAGATCGCCGATGTTGACCGCGGAGAGCGCGAACTGCACACGGGCATCGCCTATACAGTGCCGCGCCAGCGCCTTCCGGCCTCCGCCCAGTACACCGCCCTCGGCCACGTCCACATGCCCCAGGACTTCCCGTTGGCGAACGCCGCCTATTGTGGCTCCCTTCTCCAGGTCGATTTCGGCGAAGCCGGCCAAAAAAAAGGAGTCAACATCGTCGACGTCTCCCCGCACCAAAAGGCAGAGGTTGAAAAGATACCACTCGGTTCCATCCGCCAACTGCGCAATATCGGCTCTTACGCTGCCGGCGTCACGCTGACTGAAATCGAGGCCATGGCTGGCCAGGTGCCGGAAGACTACGTGAAGGTCTTCGTCCGGGTCGACCAGCCTGTGCCCGGCCTCAACCAGGCCGTCCGCGATCTCCTCCCCAACGTCGTCCAGGTCCAGGTGCTTCGCCCAGAGGCGTCTGACAGCCCGCGGTCCGCAGAGATCTCCAGCGCCTCTCCACCTGAACAGTTCGCGGATTATTACCGCGCTCAGCACGATGGCAACGATCCACCGGCTGATCTCCTGGGGCTGTTTGACGAACTCATGGAAGAAGTGACGAATGCGACCGGTTAGCCTGGAGATCCAGGGCCTCACCTCCTTCAAGGAAAAGCAGGTGATTTCCTTCTCCAACCTCGACCTCTTCGCGATCACCGGACCGACAGGCGCCGGCAAGACTTCCCTGGTGGACGCCATCACATACGCCCTCTACGGCAAAGTGCCGCGTGTCGACCGGGACATGAAACAACTCATCAGCCAGGAGGCTGAACGGCTGACGGTCGTGCTGGAGTTCGATAACGGCGGGGAGACGTTCCGGGTCCACCGCGCCACCGCGCGCAAAGGCCTTCCCGTGATCAGGCTCGAGCACAAGATCGACGAAGGCGCCGACGAATGGTCACCCGAGGCGAACGGCGCCACGGAAGTCACCGAGCGGATAGAAGAGTTGCTCGGCATGGACTACGAAGGGTTTGTGCGCTCCGTCCTCCTTCCCCAGGGCCAGTTCGAGAAGTTTCTCGCCGGTAAGCCAGAGGAGCGTCGGCGCGTCCTCGACGGCCTCCTTCGCCTCAACGTCTATGCGGAGATGCAAAAGCTCGCCAACGCCAGGAAAGAACGGCACGAACAGGAAGTAGCGAGACAGCAGTTCGCTCTGCAGCAGTACGAAGGGGCCACTTCAGAGGCCCTGGCTGCAGCCCAGCTTGAACTGTCGACCCTCAAGTCGCGTGCGGACGAACTGGCCGCTGAGAGATCTCGTCTAGCGCAAACCGCCGAAGTCGCTGCGCGGCTTTCCGCGGCCACCTCCCGCGCTCGCGAGTGCCGCGCCGCCATCGAGAAAGCGGAGGGGGAGATGGAGACCTCCCGAGAAACATTGGAGACCGGCGAGGGTGAGATCGAGGCCATTGCGGAGAAGGTCTTGAAGGTCGAAGCAGAGATCGCCGCCACGCCGTTCGACGCCGATGTCCTGAACCTGTTGATCCGTGCGGAGTCAGCTTATCGTGAGATGGCAAATGCCGAAGCGCGACGGGCCGCGATCCAGGAAAGGTCAACTGGCGCCGAGCCCCGCCTCAACCAAGTGCGGCAAGCTGCACGCGACGCAGGGCAGGCGGCCGCCGCTGCCGCCGCCGCTCTCGCGAAGGCCGAACAGCGAGCCGACGATGCACGGCGCGAGAACGTCGCATCGACCCTGCGCCGGGGACTTAAAGCCGGCGACCCCTGCCCCGTTTGTGGCCAATCCATCGGCACTATCAAGGTCGAAGCTCACGCGTCCCTCGACCAGGCAGAGAAGGAACTCAAAGCCGCCCGAACCGAGTCCGAGCAGACGTTGAGGGCTGTTCGAGAGGCCGAAACCGCGGTCGCCGTAGCCGAAGCTGACGCGACGTCACTCGTCGGGCAGGTGAAGGACGCCGAGTCAGCCGTTGTGCAGCGGAACGCGGACCTCGCGCAATTGCTCGGCGACCGTCGGCTTTCTGCCGCCCAGGTGACAGAAGGCATCAAGGAACAGAACGACGCCCGCCAAACTTTGGTCGAACTGAACCACCTGAAGGATCGCCTCGCGCGCGATCACAGGGAGAAGGAACAAGCCCTGCAAGCGGCTCGCGCAGGCGTCACTGCCCTGGAACTTGCGATCAAGACGCAAGGAGAGCAGCTCGCAAAGTCCAACGGTGAGGCCGCAACCGCCCGGGAGGAATTGGCCTCCCTGGCCAGGATCGGAGGATGGGCTGACCTGGCCGAGACGTTGAGGGCCGAAGGAGACCCCGATCCGGTCATCGCGGACCGCCGCCACAGCAACGACAATGAAGACCGTGGGATCCAGCAACGCATCGGATCTCTGGGAGCTGAAGTTACGCGCATCGAAGAAGGAATCGAGAAGAGCGCCGCCCTGGAGGAAGCAATCAGCGGAGAGCGCTCGCGGATGACCCTCGCCGCGAACCTGGCATCGCTTCTCCGGACCACGGCGTTCCCCAGCTTCATCCGCGAACAGGCCCTGCGTCTGCTCGCCCAGGATGGCTCCCGCCAACTGGCGGAGATCTCTGGCGGCCGCTACGAGTTCGCCGTCCAGAACCAGGACTTCCTGGTCTCCGACCGCTGGAACGCCGGCGAGACGCGCTCGGTCCGCACTCTCAGCGGGGGAGAAACGTTCATTGCGTCGCTCGCCCTCGCCCTCGCACTCGCGGAACGCCTGCCATCACTCGGAGCAGGGAGTGGCGGCGGCGCCCTCGAAAGCCTCTTCATCGATGAAGGGTTCTCCCATCTCGATCCCGAAACCCTTGACGACGTCGCTTCCGCTCTCGAAGTCATCGGTCAGGGCGGCGAGCGCATGGTTGGCGTAGTGACTCACCTCACTGAGCTGGCCGAGCGAATGCCCGCCCGCATAGTCGTTCACAAGACTCAGCAGGGCAGCACCGTCACCATCGAGTAGCATTCAATCAACCGAAAAACCAAAATCTCCAAAACGAACTTCGCGAGTAGCCCCCACGTAGCTGCAGGCCTTCAGGCGTGCAAGAGAAAGCACGAATCCATGCCAGACCAAACCCGCATCGGCTTCATCGGCCTCGGCATCATGGGCCGCCCCATGGCGCGCAACCTCCTTAAGGCAGGCTACCCCGTCATCGTCTGGAACCGCAGCCGCCCCGGAATCGAAGCGCTCACGGCTGATGGCGCCACCGAGGCCGTCTCCCCCCGTGACGCCGCCGAACAGTCCGACGTGGTCGTCACCATGGTCGGCGACCACACCGATGTCGAGCAGGTCACCCTCGGTAAGGACGGCATCATCGAGGCAGCGCGACTGGGCCTCGTCCACGTCGACATGTCCACGATCTCCCCTGACGTCACGCGCCGAATTGCGGCGGAACTCGATGAGGCGGGCATGGAAATGCTGGACGCGCCCGTCAGCGGTGGCGAGCCCGGCGCCATCAACGCCGCCCTCTCCATCATGGTCGGCGGCAAGGAAGACGTCTTCGAACGCTGTCGCCCCATCTTCGAAACTCTCGGCAAGACTGTTGTCTTCTGCGGCCCCTCGGGAAGCGGACAGGTGGTCAAGCTTTGCAACCAGGTCGTCGGGGCTCTGAACAACCTCGCGGTCAGCGAAGCGATCACACTCTGTACCAGCTCCGGTGTGGACCCGCGAAAGATGCTAGAGGCTGTCGGCGCCGGCGCGGCAGCGTCATGGATGGTCACGAACCTGGGGCCGAAGATGCTGGACCAGGACTTCCGCGCCGGCTTCAAGGTCGAGCACCAGCTCAAAGACCTGCGCTACGCCCTCGAAACGGCCTCCGGCGCGGACGTCAACCTGCCGGGGACCGAGCTCACCCAACGGGCCTTTGCGGCATTGACGGATCGAGGCCTCGGCGCTGAAGGCACTCAGGCTCTGATCAAGTTCGTCCGCGGCTAGAACGCAAACAAGGCGCGAAACGCGCCTTGTTTGACCCCTCCCGTTGGGCAAAGCGGACGAGCCGCCGCCGGAGCAATTGGACACATCTTACGATCTCACACCTCTTTGTCAAACCACCACGCCCTGCGGGGCGCATTAGCGAAGTTTCGACTACAATAACCTTGTGAATACCACCCGAAGGATGTCCGAAATTGATCACCCAAGATGAAGTCGTAGAGGTACTGCGCGAGGTCTACGACCCGGAACTGCACTACAACATCTACGACCTCGGCCTTGTCTACGACATCGATGTAAAGGATCCCGGCGACGTTAACATCCTCATGACTCTGACCACTCCAATGTGCCCAATCGGACCAATGGTAACGGAGCAAATCAAGGAGATGCTGGACCTCATGCCCGGCGTCCGCGACATCGAGGTCGAGTTTACCTTTAATCCCGCATGGAATCCCGACATGATGACCGACGAAGCCCGCGCCGACCTCGGCCTCGACTGACCGGCCGTGATTAAGATCCGCCCCGCGGACTCGATCTATTACAAGCACGGCGGCTGGTTCGAAGCCCGCTGGCACTTCTCCTTCGACGAGTACTACGACCCAGAAAACATGGGCTTCGGCACGATGCGCGTCTTCAACGACGACCGTCTCGTCCCCGGCGCCATCTGGCCGATGCATCCCCACCGCGACATCGAGGGACTGACCTACGTCGCAGAGGGCACCTTCCGTCACCAAGACAGCCTCGGCAACGGTGGCGTCTTCCCGGCCGGCTCGGTCCAGCGTATGACCCTGGGTTCAGGCGCCAACCACTCCGAGCAAAACGCCTCCGAGACCGAGCCGGTCCGCTTCATCCAGATCTGGATCATGCCCCGAGAACGAGGCCTCCCGCCCTCGGTCGAGCAGAAGGAGTTCACGACCGCAGACCGCACGAACAAACTCCTCCGCGCCATCGGCCCCGATCGTGAAGGAGGCAGCATCCTCGTCCACCAGGACGCCTCGATGTACCTGTCCCGCCTGGAATCGGACGCGACGGTCTCCCACGACTTCCGCGCCAACTTCGGCGGCTATCTCTTCCTGATGGACGGCGCTATCACCCTCAACGGCAAACCAGTGGCGAAGGGCGAGGCAGCAACGATCACCGACGAGGCAACGCTGGAGATCGTAGCCCAGGAACTGGCCGAGTTGATTATGATGGAGGTCCAGGTGGCGTAGCGCCCCTGCTCTGACACATGCGCCTCACCGATCGCCTCGACCGATTCGTCACCGTTGGTGGCCTCGCCGCTGCCGTCTATGTCGGCTACAAAGCAATCAGCTTCCGCGAGCAGAAGCTCGGGCTGGATCACGACCTGGCCGAGGAAAAGCGTCACCGTCACCACGCCTGGGCTGCGGAGCGCTACTACAACGTCGCCGTCACCCGCCAGGGCTTGCTGATCAAGCTTGGACAGATCATCGGCTCCCGGCCGGATCTGATCCCCGACGAATACATCGATCGCCTGTCGCGGCTCCAGGACGCTGTCCCTCCCCGTTCGTTCCTGGTCATCAAGCGCCGCATCGAACGTTCTCTGGGTCGCCCGTTGGAAGACATCTTTGCGGAGTTCGAGGAGTCGCCGATCGCCTCCGCCTCGCTCGCCCAGGTACACAAGGCGACGCTCAAGGACGGGCGCACGGTCGCGGTCAAAGTCCAGTACCCCGGAATCCAGGAGATCGTGGACAACGACCTCCGAAACATCCGCCTCCTCCTGCGCGTCCTCGCCCAGTTCGAGCGCAATCTCGACTTCGCTCCCATTATCGAAGAGCTATCGCACAACGTTCCGCTCGAGCTGGACTTCATCAACGAGGGCCACAACGCGGAGATCATCGCCGGCAACTTCAAGGAGCGCGAGGACGTAGTCGTCCCCAAAATCTATTGGGAGTACTCCACCCGCCGCGTCCTCACCATGGAGTTCATGGAGGGCGTCAAGATCGCCGACATCCCGGCGCTGGAGCGGATCGGCGTCGACAAGCAGGCCGTCTCGCAGCTCGTGACGGATGCCTACTGCGAGCAACTGTTCCTCCACGGCATGTTCCACGCTGATCCGCATCCCGGCAATCTGCTGGTCCAACGCGGACCCGATGGGAGCCCGATACTCGTGATGCTGGACTTCGGCCTGTGCCGCAAATACGACGATACTTTCCGGCTCCGCTATGCCCGAATGGTCAACACGATGCTCCGCGGTGACCTTCCCGGCATGATTGCTGCCTACAAGGAGATGGGCGTGCGCGTGAAGAACCCCGACGATCCCGCCACTTACATCGAGCTGGGACGCGCCTTCACGGAAACCGCCAAACCGGGAACCGCCTACGCAGATCCGGAGCTGGTCGCCGAGGCCAACCAGCGCATGGCGAAGGTGGTCCGCGCCAACCCCATCGTTGATATTCCGCGAGAACTCCTCCTGGTCATGCGTGTGACCGGTCTGCTCAGCGGGCTCGCAAAGCACCACGACTCGCGCGTGGATGTTATCAACACGCTCTTGCCCTACACCCAGATGGCCCTCGACGGGGCTCGCTAAATCTATCCGGAATCAGGCCAAATCTCGTTGACACATCCTTCACGGAAGTCCTAGAATCTTGCTCAGAAGGTACGCCCCCTTCCCACCAATTCCCCCTAATTCAACAAGTTTAGTGAGGTTCGCCCATGAACGGACACTTTCGTAGTGAGTCTGCCACCCGCTGGATAACTCTCGGTCAAGCCTGCAAACTGCTCGGAGTCAACGAATCCACCCTTCGCCGCTGGGCCGACGCAGGCCACGTTCGCTCCTTCCGCACCCCCGGCGGTCACCGACGTTTCTCCGAGGATGACCTGCGGGTGTTGATGGCGGGCCAGATGCCGCCCACCGCAGAGCCCTACAACACGATCAGCAACCTCGCACTCGCCCGCATCCGCCGCCGCCTTCAGCGCGGCCGCAACCAGGGTGCGCACTGGTACACCAACCTCTCCGATGAAGACCGCGAGACGATGCGCCCTCTTGGCCGCCGTCTCGTCACACTTGTCTCCGAATACCTGGCCCGCGGCTCTAATCGGCCACATCTCCTTGACGAAGCCCGCGAGATCGCTCACGAATACGGCACCCTCCTGGTCCGCGACGGGCTCAGCCTCCGGGATGCCATCGAGGGGTTCACCTTCTTCCGCAAGACCCTCGACGAAACCGCCATGGAAGAGGCCCAGAAGAACGACCTCTCCCTTGATCAGGCGATCGAACTATGGGAGCTACTCACAAACCTCGGGGACCAGGTTCTCGTCTCGATTGCGGAGTCGTACGAAGAAGCAGGGCTCGTCGCCACCGTCAGGCGCTAAATCACCTCACGAATGCGCTACTACCCAATTTTCGTGGACATCGCCGAGAAACCGGTCGTCGTCATCGGCGGCGGCACCATTGCCCACCAGAAGATGGCAGGGTTACTAGACGCCGGCGCCCAGGTCACCGTCGTCTCGCCTGAACTAAACGAGGAGATGCAGGCCCTGAAGGACGATGGCAAGTTCATGCACATCGTCCGCGACTACGAGCCCGGCGACCTCGAAGGCTACGAGCTAGCCTTCGTCGCAACGGATAGCCGCAAAGAGAACGCCCGTGCCTGGCAGGAAGGCCGCGAGCGGCACGTTTGGGTTAACGCGGCGGACGATGTGCCCAACTGCGATTTCATCATGCCCGCAATCGTTCGCAAGGGAGAGATCATCGTCGCCCTCTCCACTAGTGGCACCTCTCCGGCAATGGCCCGCAAGCTCCGCGAAGACATCGAGGAGTTCTTCACGGACGAGGATGCCGAACTGCTCGATCTCGCCGCGGAAGTCCGGCGCGAGCTGCGCGAGAAGGAGATCATCACTCTTCCTGACTGCCCGCGCTGCGCCCGCAACGGGAACGACATCTGGAACGCTGCCCTCGACGGCATCGTCAAGAAGATGATCAAGGAAGGTGATCGCGCTGGCGCCAAGCAACGCATCCTGAATTTGCTCCTGATGCCCTCCGGAGAAACGGCCAAAGCATGACCGAAACGCTGGTGACCTGCGTCGGCCTCAACCACGTGACTTCACCCGTTGAAGAACGTGAGCGCCTCGCCTTCACGGCGGCAGAAGCGCGCGACGCTGTCCTCGCCCTGAACAAACGCGGCGCGGGTGTCGCCCTGCTATCTACCTGCAACCGCACGGAGCTCTACACCACCGCTCCCGCAGGCACCGGGGATGCCCTCATCGATACCCTGAACAACCTCAAGAACGAGTCGGTTGATCGCAAACACTTCTACACGCTTCAGCACACCGCCGCCGTGGAGCACCTCTATCGCGTCGCCTCCGGGATCGACTCCATGGTCCTGGGCGAGTCCCAGATACTGGGCCAGGTCCGCGACGCCATGGCCATCGCGACGGAAGCCGGGGCCCTCAACGGCGTCCTTTCTCACACCTTCCACTCCGCCATCGCCGTGGGCAAACGAGCCCGTACCGAGACCAACATCGGCCGTCACGCCGTCTCAGTATCCTCCGCTGCCGTCGCCCTTGCCCGCCGCTCTCTCGGCGACCTGGAGAACAAGACCGTGCTCGTCATCAGCGCCGGTAGCATGGGCAAGCTGGCCGCTATGGCGCTCGCCCAGCAGTCGGGCTCCCGCATCCTCGTCGCGAACCGCACCCGCGAGCGCGCCGAAGACCTCGCCTCCCAGCTAGGCCCGGACACCGAGGCGTTTGACCTCGCCCACCTGACAGATGCCCTAAACGTCTCGGACATCGTGATCAGCGGCACCAGCTCTGACGACTTCATCCTCGGTCCAGCCGAGATCGCTCCAGTCATGGAAGCCCGGTCGGGCCGTGACCTCCTGTTCATCGACATTGCTGTGCCACGAGACATTGACCCCGCTGTGGCCACCATCCCCGGCGTTCACCTCTGCGACATCGACGACATCGAGGCGGTGACTGACGAGGGCTGGACCGGACGCCAGGCGGAGGTCACCCGCGTCGAGACGATCATCACGGAGAGCGTCGCCAACTTCGAGATCTGGTGGGACTCGCTCGACGTTGTGCCCGTAATCACCGCCCTGCGCGAGCGCGCGGATTCGATCCGCCGCGCCGAGATCGAGCGCACGCTATCCCGCCTGGACAGCGTCAGTGACGAGGACCGCCGGCGCATCGAGGCCATGACCGAGGCAATCGTCAAGAAGATGCTGGACCGCCCCATCGCCCGCCTCAAGGACGGCGCGGACAAGGGCCTCTACATGGAGGCGCTCGAGGATCTCTTCGACGTCCAACCCACGCGTTCTCGTGGCTCGCGTCCCTGAGGCCCTCGCCTTGTGTCCACGCGCACATTTGTAGTCGGCACTCGCGGCAGTCGCCTCGCCCTTCGCCAGACCGAGATCGTCCTCGAACTCCTATGCACCCAACACCCGGACGCGACCTTCGAGACTCACACGATCAAGACCGAAGGCGATACGTCCACTGCCCCCCTGTCTGAGATCGGAGGCCGCGGAGTATTCGTCATTGAGATCGAGCGCGCCCTTCTCGCCGGTGACATCGACTTCGCCGTGCACAGCCTTAAAGATCTCCCCGCGGACGAAACGCCGGGGTTGACAATCGCCGCCACGCCGGAGCGCGAGGATGTCCGCGACGCCCTGATCACACGCGATGGCATCGGGCTGCACGAACTCCAGCCAGGAGCAACGGTTGGCACCGGTAGCGCCCGTCGCGCCACACAGGTCCTGGGATTGCGCCCTGACCTCACCGTTCGCGACATCCGCGGCAACGTAGACACTCGCATCGCCAAAGTGGACGAGGGCGAGTACGACGCGGCTATCCTGGCGCTGGCGGGCCTCAAGCGTATCGGGCTCGATGGCCGCGTCTCGCAGGTCTTCACGCCCACGGAGATCATGCCCGCAGTCGGCCAGGGCGCCCTCGCCGTCCAGTGCCGCGCCGACGACTACGAGACTCAACAACTGATCGCCGCAATCGACGATTCCGCGACCCGCACCGCCGTCACCGCCGAGCGCGCCTTCGAGCGCCGCCTCGGCGCCGGCTGCAGCGCCGCCATCGCCGCCATGGGAACCCTCGAACGAAGTGGTGCCCTCCGCCTCCGAGGCCTCGTCGGGCAGCCCGGCGGCCGTATCCTTCGCGCCGAGATGGAGTCTCCGCCCACCGAGGCCGAGATGCTAGGCGTGCGCCTCGCCGAGTTCCTTATCGCCCAGGGCGCGGAAGAGCTACTGGAGGCGCCGGCATGAGCGCCGGCAAGGTCTACCTGGTGGGCGCCGGCCCCGGCGACCCAGGCCTCATCACCGTGGCCGGCCTCGAGCGCGTCAAGCAGGCGGACGTCATCGTCTACGACCGCCTCATCGGCAGGGCGCTTCTCGACCACGCCCGTGAAGGTGCGGATCTGATCTACGCCGGCAAAGTACCCAGCCCATCGCAGACGCAAGACCAGGAAGCGATCAACCGGCTGCTTGTCGAGAAGGCGCGCGAAGGCAAAAGCGTAGTCCGCCTCAAGGGAGGCGACCCCTTCGTCTTCGGCCGCGGCGGCGAGGAGGCCGAGGCCCTCCGCGAGGCCGGCATCCCCTTCGAGGTCATACCGGGCGTTACGTCCGCCGTCGCCGTTCCAGCCTACGCCGGCATTCCCGTGACCCACCGGGGCGTCGCCACCAGCTTCGCCGTCATCACCGGCCACGAAGACCCCACGAAGGCGGAGACGGCCATCGACTGGCCCGGCGTCGCCCGCGCCGCCGACACGCTCGTCTTTCTCATGGGCGTCAAGACACTCCCCGACATCGTCCAGCAACTCACCGCCAACGGCCGCTCCCCAACCACCCCCGTCGGCGTCATCCAGCAGGGCACCAGCGCCGAGCAACGCACCGTCACCGGCACTCTCGCCGACATTGCGGACATCGTCGATCAGGCGGGCATCAAACCTCCCGCGGTCACCGTCGTTGGTGAAGTCGTGCGTCTGCGCGAGACCATCTCATGGTTCGAGAACCGCCCCCTTTTCGGCAAGCGAGTCCTCATCACCCGCACCCGCCGCCAGGCCAGCGTCCTCGCTCGGCTGCTGGCCGACGAAGGCGCCGTACCGGTCGAACTCCCCTCCATCGAGATCGAGCCCATCGAGGACAGCGCCGCCGTTGACGCCGCCACCGAGCGACTTCGCGCCGGCGACTACGCCTGGACGGGGTTCACCAGCGCCAACGCGGTCGACCTCTTCTTCGAGCACCTGTCAGAACGCACACTCGACGCCAGAGCCCTCGGCGCGAGCAAGGTCTTCGCCATCGGCCCGGCCACCGCGGCAGCCCTCGCCGCCCGAGGCATCACCCCCGAGGTGGTCCCCGACGAATACGTAGCCGAAGCCGTGGTAGAAGCCATGCGCCCCCACCTAACACCTCACACCTCACACCTATCACCTCGCATCCTTCTCCCCCGCGCCGAATCCGCCCGCCCCGAACTCGTCCAGGGCCTCGAAGCCCTCGGCGCAACCGTCGACGAGATCCCCATCTACCGCGCGGTCGTCCCCTCCGACAGCGAGCCAGCGGCGCTCGAAGCCCTCCGCAACGGCGAGATCGACATTGTCACCTTCACCTCCTCCTCCACCGTCCGCAACCTCGTCACCATGCTCGGCGGCACCGAAGCGTTGGAACGCCCGCTGATCGCGTGCATCGGCCCCATAACGGCGGACACGGCCCGCGAACTGGGGCTGCGCGTGGACGTCATGGCGACGGAATACACAGTGGAGGGTTTGGTGGCGAGGTTGAAGGAAAGAGAGGCGTAGCTGCAGACTTTCAGGTCTGCGCGAGTCGTGATGAACCCCCTCTACTCCGCCATCGACGCGCACTTCCTCGCCCGCGACGCGCTCCGCCGCGTCGCCCTCCTCCCCCGCCACGGCCGCGCCGCCGCCGAGGGCTGGTTCAAGGTCGAGATGATCACTCTCCTCGACTCCCTCGCCAAGGACGGCACTATCGACGACTGGCGCTCCGACTTCCCCATCACCGAGGACAAGAAGCAGCGCTGCGACTTCCGCATCGTCGTTGGCGGGAAGCCGCTCTGGCTCGAAGTGAAGACCCTCATCGACCCCGCGCGGCAGGCCACCGATATCGGCTTCATGGCCAAGGGCGGCGGCTTCGCCGACGACCTCGTCAAGCTCATGCGCGCCCCCGATCCGGACCGCGAGGTCCTCCTCTTCGTCCTCCCGCGACCCGCGCCGAGCGAGTGGAAGGACCTCCTCGCCACCTACGCCCGACGCATCGCACCGCTCGCCTTCGAGGAGAAGTCGGACGTCGCCGCGTACCCAGGCGAACTGTACGTCTGTAAACTGGGTCTCAAGGAGATGTTCTGATGGTTACTCGAACCACCCCCCTCGACTTCACCCGCACCCGCCGCCTCCGCGGCTCCCAGCCCCTGCGTGACCTCGTGCGCGAGACCCGCCTCTCGCCCCAGGACTTCGTCTACCCGCTGTTCGTAACACACGGCTCGGATGTCCGCGAGGAGATTTCCTCCATGCCCGGCCAGTACCACCTCTCGCTAGACCAACTCCCAGCCGAGGCCGAGGAGTTGCGCTCGCTTGGCGTCCCCGCCGTCCTCCTCTTCGGCTTGCCCGCTGAGAAAGACGAGGTCGGCTCCGAGGGCTACGACCCCGGCGGCATCGTCCAGCAGGCCATCCGCACCCTGAAGGACGCCGCGCCGGACCTGGTTGTTATCACCGATGTCTGCATGTGTGAGTACACCTCGCACGGCCATTGCGGCATCGTCACCCCCGAGGGCGAAGTCGACAACGACGCCACGCTCCCCTTACTGGTCCGCACCGCCCTCTCCCACGCCGAGGCAGGCGCCGACATGGTCGCGCCGTCCGACATGATGGACGGCCGCATCGCCGCCATCCGCGCCGGGCTTGACGACTCAGGCTTCGTGAACACCCCGATCATGGCCTACTCCGCCAAGCAGGCCTCCGCCTTCTACGGCCCCTTCCGCGTCGCCGCCGACTCGGCTCCCCAATTCGGCGATCGCCGCTCCTACCAGATGGACCCCGGCAACTCCCGTGAAGCCCTGCGCGAGATTGAGGCGGACATCGAAGAAGGCGCCGACATCGTCATGGTCAAACCGGCTCTACCCAACCTCGACATCATCGCCCGCGCCCGCGAAACCTTCGACCATCCCATCGCCGCCTACAA
>Ga0208685_1000266_pt1 | contig 19277 bp, 12 predicted proteins | sample EasRivMeERMLT890_FD_187533 | JGI IMG/M metagenome (GOLD analysis project Ga0208685, IMG submission 187533) | Soil microbial communities from meander-bound floodplain in the East River, Colorado, USA - East River MetaG ERMLT890 (SPAdes) (version 2) | ecosystem: Environmental > Terrestrial > Soil...
AGATACGGGCGATGGGCGTTCCCTGCCAGGTGATCAGCCTCAAGCAACTCGATCGCCGTCGACCGCTTGGAGGACTCATATCAGTAGCCTCCGTGCTGGCGGCTGCCGTTCGGCACAGGGTTGCGCTGATTCATTCCAACGACATGCCGAGCTTTCAACCGGGCGGCTACGCAGCCCGCATGCTCGGGATCCCGGCGATTACACATGTTCGTTTCCCTGACAAGGCGTCGGGATATGAGTGGTTCTTCCGTCCGGGATTCTCACTGGCCTTGTTCGTGTCGCATGCCCTGATGAAGGACGCAGTAGCTGAAGCCCCGGACGTGTTCGATCGCCGGTCGGCTGTCCTGCACGACTGTGTGGAACCACAGGAGACATGGTCTCCGGAGCAGGTGGCGAACTGTCGGCACGAGCTCAGGCTGCCGATCGACAAAGTCCTCGTTGCAATTGCCGGCCAGGTTGCTGAGGTGAAGGGAATCTGGGACTTCGTCAACGCGGCGCAGATCGTCGCGAATCGCGGCAGCAATGCCCTCTTCGTGGTTCTTGGCGATGATCTAAAAACGGGAGGTAAGACGCGGCGCGAGATGGAGGCGCGAGTTGAGGCGCTCGGCCTATCGTCTCACTTCAAGTTTCTCGGGTTTCGCCGCGACGCTCCACGCGTCGTGCAAGCGTTCGACATCATCGTCGTGCCTTCCCACGTTGAGCCCCTTGGAAATGCGACGCTCGAGGCGATGGCCGTCGGACGTCCCGTCATTGGCAGTCGCGTCGGTGGCATTCCTGAAATGGTGGTTGACACCGAAACCGGACTGCTCGTACCGCCATCTGATCCAACGACGTTGGCGGACGCGATTGAGCGCCTCGTGAACGATCAGCTGCTTCGCGAGCAGATGTCCCGAGCGGCTCGGGCGAGGGCAGGTACTGCTTTCGGGATGCGTGCGCATGCCTCGGCCCTCGAGGCTTTTTACGACGGCCTGTCGGGCTAGAGCGGCGACGACTAAAGGGCCCGGGAGTGGTGTGGGTCGGAACGTCCCATCACTTGTCGGCAACAATCCGCACGTTGGACGGCGGACTTACGTTTGTTGCAGGCGTTTCGCTGCCGCAGTCCGTTTCCAATGCCGGTGCCCAGTCATACGTGTCGGGCCCCTGCCACCGGGCGTACGCATGAACCACAGGGGTATCCGCGTTCCACATGTGCATGTACATTTCCCCGCCGCACCATTTCAGGTTCCATGGCGCGTTGTTCGGTTCCGGCATCGATCGGACACCGCCCATTTCGATGACCCGGCCCGCTCCGTCCAGCAAACCGGTCCCCAGGCGTACGCCATTCCGCACGATAATGCCCGGCTCGATTGTGGTCCCGATGAAGTCAGGACAATAGGTCGCAAAGATGTAATAGCTGCACGTCGCAACCCAGACGCCGCCGAGGTTGTCCACGAGGTAGCCGTTCTGTTGCAGCATCGTCGCGCCGCTCGCACTCGGCGGGAGCCGGCACCCGAGCGAGCCCTGAAATTTCGACACCGCGCTGCCAGGCCCGAACATCTGGTACAGACGCCCGTTGGTTCCAATCACAAACAGCCCGTCGGGGGTGGTGATATACACAAACCCTCGTGATCCCCCGTCCCACACCCCATCCGTGAGGAGCTTGAAGTTCTCGCCAATCGTCCAATGACGGCCGGCCTGGTCCGTTGCGGCCGGCCCCAGCATCGCGCAGACCGGCAGCGCGGAATAGTCGGCTTGAGACTGCACGCCGTCCCCGGTAGTAGGTATCGGCGACCCCTTGGACGCCGAGGCTCGCTTTGGTTCTGGTGTTGGAGGATGAGGGACTGTTCGTGTCGTCAGCGTCGTCAGCCCCCTCCCGACTGCAATCGGCAGCACCTTGCCTGCGACCCGAGCCCTCGGCACCGCTGCGGCAGGCGTCATCTCGCCATAGATCGACACGCCATGCGCATCACGGCACTGCTGGTTCGTCATCCCGGCACTCGGGCATCCGGTGACCCCCGAGGCCGTCTGCGGCATCGGGAAGCCCGGCGCTTGCGCATCGCTATAAACCTCGAAGCTGACGCCCGCCACGCCCTGGTAGTCGGTGACGCGCAGCCGGTTCGCGAGCGTGAGGTTTCCGCCGCCGTGGAACCGCTTCTCGTAATGCGTTCCAGTAGCATTGCCATGGATCGGACGGATAACCTCCGTGCGGACAGGCTGTGCGCCGCCCGACAGATTTTGCATCATCACGAACAGATCGATAGTGTTGTAGAAGTAGCCGTCCGTGATCGTGACGACGCGCTCGCCGGGACCCGCGGTCTGAGTCGCGTTACCGTAGGGCAGGTAAAGCCCGGTGTCCTTGTTCTGAATATTCGGATGATCGAAGACAGTGACGAACCCCGTGTCGTAGTCACCGAACCAGTTGTTCTTTCCGATCCCACGCGTGCCCGCGGCCACTGAATAAGACGGGTCGGACCGGCTATAAAAGTTCTTGAAGACCAGGTTGCGTGACCCGTAGTCATAGAGGCCGTTGGCGGTGTTGTGCCACTCCATGAAATGGTCGATCAGGCTTTGGTCGGACTCCGAGCCGAGGGTCCACAGGCTGAGGCCGTACGTATTCGCGATGGACTCGTTATCGAGGAAGACGTTGAGGGCGCGCGGAGGGAGGAGCGTTTCCCACAGCGCGAACCCAGACTGTTCCCCATTCATGGCGACGTTGCTCGTCAGAATGTTGCGCGGCCCATGCATCCAGAAACACGTGCCATCCGCACCCGACCCACCTGGATGGCCCATACCAGCGTTGAACTGTTTTCCCCCGCTCACAAGAATGCAAAGGTTCCGATCGAAGACGTTGTCGGCTTCGGTGCCGGTCTCCGTCATGTATCCAGCGCCCTGACCGTCATAAGCGATAGTGTTCCGAAGTGTATTTCCGTTCGACGCATGAACGGTGTAGCCCCACTTCGTGTACCGTTCCACCACGACGCCAACGGCAGTCGCCGTGCCACGCGTCATCAGATGATGGAAGTGGAACGCGTACCGGCCGATGTGGTTCGTGACGTCATTCAGTGGGGCAATCGTCGTCCGGCCCATGTCCAGAACAGACACGTACTGCACGTCGACCTTCGCCATCCCAGTGAACATCAGGTGCCCCCGGCGACCCAATGGGTTCGCCGAGCGGATCGTGATGTCCCTGGTCAGGTTGCCAACGGGAATCAGGCGCTCGACAACGCCGTCGTGATCCCGCCCGGTTGTGTAGGGGTGGCCGAGCGGCCGATCGAGCGTGATCGTGCAGCCGGATAGCGCAGTAATGGTACGGACCTCAGGCTCGTTCACATAGGCGATCGGCTCCCGCGAGTCGCCGAAGACGAGTCGATCACCAGTCAGCCAGTTGTCGCAGTCGTTAACCGTCACCGAACTCGCGCCCGTCGCGAGGCCAGCGGTGGTCGTTGTCCATGCCGTCTTGGGCCTACCCAGCAACGTGATTGCGCCTTCGACGATGATGCCGGTATCGAATTGCGGTGCGTCTGCCGGCGCTGTGTCCGAGATGGTGATTGTGAACCCGGTTCCGACGTTCGTCAGGCTACCCGCTGGTGAAACGTAGAGTGTCCAGATCGTGACGCTGGACGACAGTGTGACGGCATGATCGATCTGAACCCAATCCGCACCGCCAGGCACGCGCCCGCAGCTCCAGATGGTTGGATTGTTGAACGCGCCATTTCCCGTTGTTTTACACGTGGGGCGCGGCGCGAATCCCTCGTCCCCGGCAATGCTATGCTGCGCGTCCGCCGTAAGCGGTGCGGCCAGCAGGAGGGCCGTGAGCACGGCGCGGGCGACGCGGGTCCTCGACGAGGATGTTCGCGGGTTTTCCCTCATGTCGTCTTTTCCCAGGACGTTAATTTTCGTCGGAAACGATGCGCTCGCGTGCTGGCTACACACGCCAAAGGGCGGCGCGTGGGCCGGCACATTCCAGCTCGGCAGGTCGGTGGAGTCGTCGCGAACAACCCTTGCGCCGACTCCCCCTTTGTTTGTCGTCATATTCTGTCCCGCACTGTATGCTTCGACGGATTTCTCAGGGAAATCATCAAAACAGCAGGTTCTCTAGGTTCGAACGGCCTCCGTCGCTATTGGCCCTACGTACTGCGGATTGCTCTTGGGAGCCCGGACTTGTGGGAGGTTCATGAAACGACGCTCGACCCGCTGGTGAAATACGCTGGCAACAAAAATACAGATTGCGCTGCACACCGGAACGGTCAGTGCGGGATTCCATAACCATCCTGGTGCCTGCGCGGCGCTCAAGGAACCTCGCATCAGAATAGCGATCGGAAGGTGGACCAGATACAAGCTGTAACACATCAACCCGCACTGCAGGAGAGGTCGAAGCCGCGCACTTCCCACGAGCTGTTGATCGCGATCCCGGAGGAGCAGGATCGTTGCGGCAAAGAGCGCGGCGACGAAGAGCTCCTGCGCTTCATTCTTGGACATTGCCAGCAGTACCGAAGGAGTACGGGCGCACCACGCTGCAAGTGCAAAGAGAATCACAACGCTCGGGTACCGAAGCCGCTCGCGATAGTTCAGGACGTAATACGCGACAACGCCTGGGAAAAAGAGCAGCCACGCGCCGTCCCAGAAAAATCCCTCCGCTGAGTGACCACCGTAGTTCAATAGTCGCGCGGCGAGCACGCCTCCGGTCACCAGAACCAGGCCTCCAAAAAATCGATGAGGCGCAGCGAGCAGCAGCACTCCGACGACAATATAGAACTGCTCTTCGTAGCAGAGCGTCCACGCATGGCCCAGGATCATCGCTTTCGACGTCCCGAACGCGTGAGAGCGCCACAATTCCGTCAGCGTCACGTTTCCGAACCATTGCGAAGCCGAGTACCACCACGGTCGCAGAAATTCACCCGTCCCCGTCATGCTGCGCGGCCAGAGGAGCACGTCGACTGCCGTGAACGTGACTACCGTTCCGATGAGCACCACCCAATACGGGGGGAAGATGCGGCGAAATCGCCGAATGAAGTACTCCATCGCAGGCCGGCCTCGACGGCGCTGCGAGTCGGCGGTCGCAGCGATGCAGTACCCGCTGATGACAAAGAAAATAGGGACGCCGCACCAGAGGCGCGCGGCGATCTGGCTCCACATCTGTGCCGTCGCCCCGAGTGACTCATAGATCGCACTGCCCGGGACGGTGAACGTCGCATGATTGAGCAACACCATCAGGCATGCGACACCCCGCCACAGATCGAGTGATTCGTAGCGCGGGCGCAAAGGAGTGGTGCGCCTCTCACCCAGGATGGAGGTCATTCGCATCATGACGCGCGGCTCCGCAGCAGCCAGTAGTCTTTGCTGACAAGGAACCGGCCGACGACGAGCACATCGATTGCGGACCCGAACGCCTCGCGAACCGCATCGCGCGGCGTCCGCGCAAGGCAACCAGCTTGGGTGAGCGGCACATTGATCAGGCCCGGAACACCGGTGCGCGCGTAGTGCAGGGCGAGCAATCGATGCAGCACCGGTGTCGCTGCCTCGTCCGTGACGTGCATCAGGCATCTACCGTAGCGATCGATCGCCGAAGTCAGCTGGCTGCGGCGGTCTGCCATGCACGACGCGCTCAGGTACCCGAACCGAACTGAGGACGGCCTCTTGGATGTGCTCGGCGCCGCCTCGGTCGCTATCGAGACAGGTAACGGCGCGCCCACGTCGCGGTGCAGCAGGAATACATTCACGTTCTCGCGCGCGTATTGACTCGACGGATCGCACAAGATGCTTCGGCTTCCAAAGGAGCGTTCGCCGAATTCCAGGTTGCCCTGGAACCACGCGAGCGTTGCCCCCGAACGGAGCAAGTCCGATGAGCGCGTCAGGAGCTTGCTCCAGTCAGGCTCGTACACGTAATCGAGACGGCAGTTCTCCAGGTCCGCCTTGATCTCCTGATCGCTGAACGCGGGTCCAAGCGACAGATGGCGCACCGTCGCTGGCGATTCGTTCGGCAGCAGCGCAGCGCCAAGCGCCGCGCCGATTCGTTCGGGGACGGGCGCAAACATGGCTGCCTCGAGCCGGGATGCCACTCGCGCCGTCAGCGCCGCCGACTCGAACGCGCTTCCGCTGAAGCCGATGAAGTCTCCGCCGGTTGCGGTCTGCGTGTCGCGCGCAATGTTCGAGAGCACATCGCCGATCCGGTTCAGCGTTGACGTTGCCAGGGCCACTCGCGTTCGTTGGACACTGACGTGAACGGAGTCGCGCGCCTCGAGCGGCGCGGGGCAGCGTTGCCGGGCGTCAGCGAGCAAGCGTTCCACCGCCGGCTCATCAACGTGAATCGAGGCGCCCTCAGCCCACAGCGCCGCATTCACGGCAGTTTCGATCGACTCCTCGGCGTTGCCGTAGCACGATTCGAGAATTGACCATGGCTCGCCGGCGTCTTCGCCGAGTGCAGCGGCGACCGCGCTGGCCATCTGGAGCATGTCGCGGATCCCCGGGATCGCCTGCAGACACCGTAAGGTGCTCCCGCTCTTCGAGAAGATCGCTGCGTGACCGTCGGAACCTCCGTCGACCGCGAACACGATGCCGTCGCCCGCCTCGCCGCGAAGCTGCGCGGCTTCCGCGTGCAACCGTGCAACTCGAATGATCGGCTTGCCGTCAAGGGCCACCGCACGTTCATGATCGTCGGTAGACGGCCCGTCTTCTGCCAGGACAACGCTGGTGATGTCGCACGCGTTGAGACCGGAAAGACCAAGGATCTGTTCCACACACGCCGATGGCAAGGCCCTCTGCCCACGAGCATGGTGCCCGCGGGTGTCGCTGACGGCGCTGACGACGCGGCCGTCCACCGCCAACGCGGCTGCGCAGCCGCGGTCGCCGATGTATGCGCCCAGCGTCACCATGTCATCCCTACCGTCTCGCCGAAGGATGGGCGACCAGGAATGAGCCGATCGCCAGGTGATCGAGATTCCCCTGCAGAAACGCGCGAATTGCATCGTCCGGCGAACACACGATCGGCTCCTCGTGCATGTTGAAGCTTGTGTTGATCAGCGACGGAATTCCCGTCAGCGCGTGATACTCGCGGAGGACCTTGTAGAAGCTTGGATTCGACTGCTCGGTCACGAGCTGCGGCCGCGCCGTGCCGTCCACGTGAACCGCAGCAGGGGACGTTTCCTTCATTTTCGCCGTGCAGTCGAACGTCAGCGTCATGAACTGGGCGGCGTAGTCGCCCCCGTCCACATCCAGGTAACACTCATGGCGGTGCTCGTAGAGGGTGGCCGGAGCGAACGGCATGAATTCCGTCCGTCCGAGACGCTGATTGAGCCAGTGGTTCACCTCAGGCTCTTGTGCGTGATACAGAATCGATCGGTTCCCGAGCGCGCGGGGGCCGTACTCCATTCGGCCGTCGAAGCGAGCGACCACTTTGCCGGCGGCGATGAGTGCCGCGATTTTCGGCTCGATTGGCGTGTACTTGTTGAACGGAAGCTGGGCACGATTCAACGCCTCGGCGATCTGCTCGTCGCTGAAACTGGGTCCGAGGAACACATTGGCGATCGGCTCGCGCAGCTTGTCGTTCCCGACGAATTCCAGCAATGCCGCACCGGTACCGCAGCCACCATCTCCCATGTTGGGATGAATGAAGATCTGCTCGACGCCGGCCAGATCGCGGATGCGCTGATTCAACTTGACGTTTGCCACCACTCCACCCGAAAGCACGACGTTCCGGATGCCCGTTTCTTTGAGGTAGTGCGAGACGTACGCCGTGGCGACGAGCTCCAGCACGTGCTGATAGGCGGCCGCCACATCGATCTTGGGGAATTCAGCCGCGAGCATCCGGGCGAAATACACATTGTTGCTCTCACGAATTCGGAAGTTGCCGGATTCGATGTCGAAGCGCGCTAGCAGGACGTCCCTGAGCACCTGCGGATCGCCATACGCGGCGAGTCCGACGATCTTGCCTTCGTGGCGACTGGGCTTGAACCCGAGCGCCGACGTCACCGATTCGTAAAACGTCCCGAGCGAATGTGGATACTCGACGCCGTGCAGGCGTGTGATCCGGCCTTCGCGACCGACGCTGACGCTGCCCGCCAGACCAGACCCATAGCCGTCGAGGGTGACGATGAGCGCCTCGTTGAACCCGCTGGTGTAGTACGCATTGCTCGCGTGACTCAGGTGATGGTCGACCCGCTTGAGCCTGCTGCTCAGTCCCATCTCTTCGAGCCCGCTCTCGAGATCCTCCTGCCACTTCCGATGGAAAGTCGCTGCGTCCCGGCCCCACTGCTCCGAGCCTCGCTTGGCGACGTTTCTCGAGATGACGCTGTCGTTCGCCAGCACGCGATAGGCGAGCGATTTGGCAAATCCCTTCTCCATCCGTTCGTTGGGATCGCTGAGTCCTGGAATGGACTCGGTACGCTGAGGCACGCGGGCGATAGCTTCGCGCATCAGCGCGCTTGCCGACGCTGCGCCCTCGTCGATGAATTCGCGTTCCGCCTCGAGGTTGCGGCGGAACAGCATCGTTTCATCCTGCCAGGTAAAAAATGGGTACGTCACCACCTCGATGTCGGCCGGCTCAATGCCCGTCAACTCGAGGCCCGCCTGCAGCGCGTGCCAGGGAAAGCCATCCTGAAGCTTGATGCGAGTAAACCGCTCTTCCGCGGCTGCGAACGTGATCGCGCCGTCTTCCACGATTGTGACCGTCGAATCCTTGTCCAACGGCGAGATGCCAAGCACTTTCATCAATCAGACTCCAAGAGCGGCGCGGAACTCTCCGGGAGTCGACGCGATGCCACCGCGCTCTCCCATGAAGTATTCGCAGAACCGCTCGATGTCCTGCAGGAATCGGTCGAGGTCCGGACGTGTGCGCACGTACGGCGTATGTCCCGGTTCCAGGGACGGGCTGTGAAACGAAAACATGAATGTTCGGAGGCCCCGCTCGAAGAGGTCCTCGGTCAGCGCACGCATCTCGTCGAAGCTGTTTCCCTCCGGGGACAGCATGATTCGATTGACCGCACCCAATTTCGCCAGCGCGCCAACGCCACGAAACGCGGTCAGCGAGTCACGCCGTGCGATGCGATGGAGCGCCGGGCGCAATGTGCCCGCCCAACCCGTGTAATCGACCGTGCACGGGATCTCGAGCAGCCGATCGCTGAGGAAGAACGGTCGCGAATCGAATTCGACGAACGAGGGGCCCTGTTCCGCCGAAAAGTCGAATTGCGGGCAGATGCTGACGTCGATTTCGAACCCGAGATCCTCCAGCACGCCGATGGTCGAATCCCCGATGCCGTACCGGCCCGCTTTGTACACGGTCGGCGTGCGTCCGAATACGTCGGCGATCTGCCCGCACAAGCGCTCCAGCTTGGCGCGCTGAAGCGGTTCGGGAAGGTTGCACATGAACGTGTTCCGGCCCGTGACCTCCTCGAGATCCGGAGGATTCACCCAGGGGTGCGGGTGAGCGCCAATCTCACAGCGCCCCGACTGAGAGATCTCCAGGAGCGGCAGATAGCCATCGGGCTGCGACGCCACGGGGTAGTCCACGACATAGGTCGGCTTGACACCGAAGCGATCGAACACGCGTTGCCCTCTCTCGACATGCCGCATCGCGGTGACGCCTGTGTTGGTCCGCCGCGTGGGCGCGTTCCAGTCGAATTCTTCCTCCGTGTCGACGACCACAAAGAGAGACGGACGAGCGCTCGCCGGCAGATCGATCGGGACCGGGGCGGCGAGGCCCATCGCTCGAGTTGCGACATGCCTCGCGGTCTGGCCGGTCAATGTGCCGCCCACGCCGCGGAGATGGGCGAGGCCCCGCAGTTCAACACCGCCGTCTCGTTCTGTTTGATCAGCGTATAGAGCCGATCGGCAATGAGACGATGGCCGCGCGCGTTGGGATGCGCGTCCCATTCGGCCACCCACAGCCCGTTCCGATCGGAACCCGCGTAGACCTCCGATAAATCCAGTACGGCGAAGCCTGCATCTTTCGCGAGCTCGATGTCCGTAGACGTATCGACTGGATACGGTGCCTCAGGGATCATCGGCAGAAAGATGAACGAGCTGCAAATCCCTCTCTGTCTCAAGTCGTCGATCAGCCGACCATATACCCACGCAAGGATTTCGTTGCCGTGGGGCGCCAGGCGTTGCGTGATGACACGCTCGGGAGTGTCCGCGTTCACACCCGCCCGTGCGACGATCTGCGCGAGGTTGTCGTACGGAAGCGGCCTCTTTTCGAGCACCGACTGGATCACGAAGCGTGCGACTCGCTGTGGATCCTCGGGATGGCCCACGTAAAAGACCGCCTGCGGTTGAAACTCCAGCACACGCGATTCGAGCACATGGATCTGGCTGATGGGACTGTAGCCATAGACGGCGAAATTCAGTATCTCGAAGCAACGGCCGTCCTGGTTGAGGCGACTCTCGAGCATCGCCTCGAACGTATCCTCGCGCACGACACCACTACCCATCACGTGCGAGGCACCAAGCAAGGCGATCCTGAAGCAGCCGCTCGAAGGTTGTTTGTCGTACTCCTTGTCGTGCATCCCCCATCGATTCGTACGGAACACGGCTCCCTTGAAACGGCCTTCGACCGACGGCAGAAGCTCCCATGGCAGTGAGTCGCTCCCGGCGCTTGCCACTCCGAGTGCAATGAGACCGCGAGTCCAATCAATCGGGCGATTCATGTACAAGCCCCACAGCTCGCCGTTGAACCGGTCGACTCCCATGAGGTTCTCGTAATATCCGCGCTCGAGATCCACGGCATCCGCCTGATTCAGCCCGCCATACCGGACCGACGCGATCAACGTGCCGGCCGGCCCGAAGTGCTGATACACGCGAGAGGTACTGATCCCAACCAGCAGCGTCGCAGTGCACACGACCAGTGCGGACGTCGACCGCAGCGTCAGCGGGGTCCGCTGTCTGAACCACGGCTGCGCTGTCACGATGACCCACGCGCCAACGGCCACCGGGACCACCAGAACGCCAGCGCGGAGCCAATCCTGCGGCCTCGAAGGCATCTGGCCCGCCGCAGACCAGAGGGACAGCCACGTGCTCACAGAATCGGTGCTCCAGAGTGACCACAGGATCGAAATGAAGAGGTACATTCCGACGGTTCGTGCGGCCAGACGCAGCACCTCACCCGAACCGACCGAGGCCGACGCTGTTATCCGTCGCCGTCCCCTGCGAAACTCATGAAGCGAATTCCCGAGCACCAGCAGGGCGAGCACGCTCCAGAAGAGCACGTCATTCCAGGTGAGCAGCGTCGATCCCTGAATCCAGAACCATTGATATGAATGCAGCAACCACGTCACGACGAAGACGAGCAGCGTCGCAACACTGAGCGCCAGAGTATCCCCTCGCCGGCGCAACGCGAAGTACGCCGGATAGAAGAACACCTTCATCATGAAGTCTTTCCAGTAGATGTTGATGCGGCGCCAGAAGTCCGTGAAGCTAGACGAGAGAAAGTAGGAGCGATGCGTTTCGGGGAGGTTGAACCCAAAGAGATGCAGGATGCCTACGATGATGTGAAACTGACCCGAGACGCGGAGATAGAGCAGAAACGGCCAGAGAAGGTACTGACACAGATCGAGCACGTTGACGACGCTGGCGGGACTCAGGACGAGCGTCTGGTACACGGCTCGATACAGAATGAGCTGGATCGTCCCTCGGAAGATCCATTCGACCCCGACCCCGTAGATCTCATGGCGCTCGCCGTTGTAGTAGGTACGGCGAAACGTGCTGTAGTCGACCACCGGGAACAGCGGAAAACAGACGTTCGGCAGCAGGAAGAAGTACGCGAGCGTGGGCCAGAACGACGCCAGCGCGGGCTGTCGCCGGACGTCGTACAAATACACCGCCAGTCGGAACATGAAGATCGAGCCGAGAATCGGCCAGATGGCGGCCGGCCACGGCGCCGTGCCCCAGCCTCCCCGAAGGACCGCGAACGAGACGCCCGCCACCAGCAGTATCCCCACACGTAATCGGAACGGGACCGGAAGATGACAGATCGCGATAATCGCGAGGCTGATACCGATGAGCCACGCCCCTGTTCCCACACCGAGGAGGACGCCGATCGCCACCAACGAGAGGCAGACGAAGAAGGGCAGTCGCCACCGCAACGGGAGAAAGTAGTGGATCGCGAATCCCACGGCGGTGATGACCGTGAGCGTGAAAAACGCATTGTTCTCGAGCGCGAAGTGGTAGGCGAGGCCACTGATCACCAGCAGCTGCGCAATCAGGCAACCGAAGTCCAGCAGCTTGACCGTTTCCGCGCCAGGGACCGCACTTTCTGCCCACGGCATCGCCGCGGCACGCGTGTTCGTCGCGGGAAGACTGATCGAGGTAGTGGTCATTGGCTCATGCCCTTGGTTGCGCCGACGGTTCCACGGAGCGCTTGGTAGTCCACCTTGTCGGTCGACGTTCGCGGAAGAGACTCGCGGAGAACGAACATGTCGGGACTCATGTACGAAGGCAGGTGCTGCGCGCAGAACGTTTTCAATTCGATGATCGAGGGAACGTTCCCGTTGTGACACGAGATGAACGCCGTGATCTTTACTCCCGCGTCGCTGTCGGAAAGGGCGATCACCGCTGCTTCCCTCACAGCGCGATGCAGGTAGAGGCCGCGTTCGATTTCGCCGAGCTCGATGCGATATCCCCGGCGTTTGACCATCCGATCGCGGCGCCCGAGGTACAGAAACCCCTCGTCAGGCTGCCATCGAACGACGTCGCCGGTGTTGTACCACCGCCCGTTGTCGCGATCGATGAAGGCGGCGGCATTCTCGGTCGGACGGTTCCAGTACCCGCGAAACACCGACGGACCGCTGATGTACAGCAGGCCCTCTTGTGCGCCGGAGACTTCGACGCCGTTGCTATCCAGAACCAGCGGCTGACAGTGGGAGCACGGGAAACCAATCGGATAGGGAGTCTCGCGGTCACTCGGAATCCCCGCCGGGATCTTCGCAAACGTGCAGACGTTGGTTTCCGTCGGTCCGTAGAGGTTGTAGTACTCCGCTGCAGACCAGCGGCGCTGCAGCTCGCGCAGGTGCTTGACCGGGAACACTTCGCCGGCGAAGAGAACGAGCCGTGGAATCCAGCCGGATTGCACGCCCAGATTGCCGAACTGTACCAGCAGCGTGAGAATCGACGGTGTGGAGTACCACACGGTGAGCCGATTCGTGCTGATGAAGCGAGCGAGCTCCTTCGGATTCTTACCCAATTCTTCGGAGACGAGATACAGCGTGGCGCCGTGTTTGACCGACACGTAGATGTCGAGCACGGACAAATCGAAGTGAAAGGGCGCATGACTGCTGAATCGATCGTGCTCGTGCGGTTCGAAGACGGTCGAGCACCATTCGACGAAGCTCGAAGCGTTCTCGTGCGTCAGCATGACCCCCTTCGGAATGCCGGTGGACCCCGACGTATAGAGGATGTACGCGAGATCGCTGGCGCTCCGCGGATGATCCGTTACCGGGCCACGCTCCTCGACAGCAGTCGCGAAGGGTGTCACAGGGGCGGCCGTCGCCTGTCCCTCAGGAATATCTCCAAGGACGATCAGCGCGGCAAGCGGCGTCTGGACTTGATCCGGAACGACGCCCAGCACGCCGGCGTCGGTGATGAGTGCGCGCACACCACAATCGGTCAGGATGCCTCGGCACCGGTCTGACGGCGCCGTGTAATCGACAGGCACATACGCTGCGCCGGCTTTCATGATCCCGAACAGTGATACGACCGCCGTGACGCTCTTCGGCAATACCACCCCGACGCGATCGCCACGTGTTACGCCTCGTGACGTGAGAAATCGCGCCAGCGCGTCGGCCTGGCGATTTAGGGCCTCGTACGTAATCGTCCACCCGGCTGGATCGACAACAGCCGGTCGATCGGCGAATCGAGCCGCGCTCGATTCCAGGTACTCGGCCAGATTCGGTCTGATCATCGCGCCGTGCCTCGCATACGTCTATCGGCCCCGCTTGCGCTCGACGAGCGCCGCAATGTCCTCGATGCGATCGAAGTTGTCTACCGCGGTTTCATACGCGTCCAGTTCGATGCCGAACTCCTTCTCGACGAAGTTCACCAGGCCCAGCGTGGCGAGCGAATCCAGAATGCCGCCCTTGCGCAGCGGCGTGTCGTCGCGAAGATTGGCCGGCGACTCTCCCGGCAGGTACGTTGTCAGAATGAAGTGCCTGATCGTTTCCTTGACTGAGTCCATGAGGTTCTCCGCGTGAGGGACTGCACTACAGTCCGAGAGCCTTGGCGATCAGGGTGCGCTGAATGTCAGACGTCCCCGAATAGATTCCGCTGCCGACGGCATCCCGAAGGTCCCTCTCGACCTGCTGTTCCGTCATGTAGCCGTATCCCCCGAAGGTCTGGATCGCATCCAGACTCGACTGAATGAAGCATTGCGAGACATGGAGCTTGGCCATCGCCGCTTCGAGCATGGCCGGCTCCTTCCGATCCTTCAGCTCGCCGATCCGGAAGACGAGAGATCGGCACGTCTCGAGCCGCACCTTCATGTCGACGATGCGGTTGGCGACTGACTGGTTCTTTCCGATCGGCAGACCGAACTGTTTGCGCTCGCGCGCATGACGGATGCACTCCTCGAGCTGTCTTCGCATGACCCCGAGACAGCTCGCCAGGATGCACCCGCGCTCCCATTCCATCGAGCACTCGAAGACGTCGACGCCGCGTCCCTCTCGGCCCAGACGGTTGGCCAGTGGGACTCGGCAATCCTCGAAGATCAGTTCGGCCATCGGCGACGTGCGCAAGCCCATCTTGTGCAGCTTGCCTCCGACCGTCATCCCCGGCGTGCCGCGCTCGATGATGAACGCCGTGATCCCCATCGCACCGAGCGCCGGATCGATGGTCGCGTACGCCACGACGAGATCGGCGACGGTCGCGTTTGTCACGAACATCTTCGTGCCGTTCAGGACATACGCATCGCCGTCACGAACGGCGCGCGTACGCATCGAGAAGATGTCGGACCCCGCCCCGTACTCGGTCGCGGCATTCGCGCCGATTCGGGTCCCATCGCACAACCCCGGTAGATACGCGGCCTTCTGCGCATCGCTGCCGTACACGAGGATCGGAATTGAGTTGGTCCAGAGATGCGCGTTGAGCGAGAACAACAGGCCCTGGTCCCGGGTGCCGTAGCCAAGCCCCTCCATGACCGCGAGCAGCGAAGCGAGGCCGAGCCCAAGACCTCCATACTCCTGGGGGATCGGCATCCCAAGCACACCAAAGTCGGCGCACGCTCGCCACGCCTCGACGTTGAACGTCTCGGCCGCGTCAGCCGCGATGACGTCGTATGCCAGCATCTTGCGCGCGAAGGCGATGGCTGATTGCTGCAGCCGCCGCTGCTCCTCGGTCATGTCCATGTCGTCGGGCCCGGGCTCAAGGTATGTTCCGGACCAGCATCGGTCCGAACCGGTTCGCCGCCCACAACGGCAAGCGTTTCCACGCCCGGATGGCGACGCCGAACTTGGGATTCGACGTTCCCTGGTCCGGCGGCACCTGCCCCTTAAGCAGCACATATTCCCAGTGCAGCGGCGTTGCCCGCGCTCCCCACTGAACTTTGAAATGATGCGTGCCGCTGTCAGGGCTCGATCGACCGAAATCGAACACACGCGCGCCAGTTGTCGATGCCCGCTCCAGCATCGTCCAGTACAACAGCATGTTCGGGCACTGCTGACGGTACTCGCGAAGGGATGAGGCCCACGGCACGAGGACCGTGTCTCCGTGCCGGATGGCGATCGCGGCGGCCACGGTGATATTGCCCGAGCGCACCGTGTACACCTGTGCCGCGTCCGGGAAGAGCCGCAGCGTTTCGGAAAACAGTCGCTTCGCGTAAACCGGCGTGCCGAGGTCGCGCATATTTCGCGCGAACACTTCGTAGAATTGATCGACGAGCTCTCCGCCGCCCGTTGCGCTTGTGAGGCCGTCCTTCTGAGCCTTCCGTACTTGGTTTCGCACCTTCCGATCGATCTGCGCCCAGAGCTCTTCGGAGGTGCCCGGGAGTGATCGACTCAGTCCGAGCTTGTGCTGCCGATAGGGCAGATCAGGCAGTTGACGCTCGTGGTGCCGCAGCTCGATATGAGAGGCACGAAATCCCAGAGCGAGCCCGCGCGCGTGATCGATGAGTGCATTGATCACCAGGGGATCTGCAGCCAGCACACCTCCATAGTTCAGAAAAGGAAGCGAGACCATAAAGCGGCCGAACAATCTCGATTGAAAGCGAATCAAGGGCAAGACGCCCACGACATCCGTTCCACGACGAGCGGCCAGGTACGCAGGGTGGTGTCCAAAAACGTCCCGCACAATTTGGCCCCAGGACCAAAGGTGATCGACGCTGCTCCCGGGATAGTTCAGGACGAATTCATCCCATTCCTTCCCTGAAGTTTCCTCGGACACAGTGACGACGACATCCTCACTGGCCGGTGGAACTGCAATCGCGGCATTGAATTGTTGGTGGGTCCGCATACATGTGCTCTAGACAGCCGCCGTCGTGAGCGCCGGGAGCGGAACTTCCGCGGCAGGTATGGCACCACGAATCCCCACCGGAGCGTTTAGGAACCGCCGCTCCACGATCTGGTAGAACGCACGGCCGACGATCAGCGAGGCCGCCACGGAAACAGGAACGGTGATGGCGAGCGTCCCGAACCCGGTTTGAATTCCGGACTCATAGAGCCATTGACTGATCGCCTTCACGACCAGTTGGTGGACAAGATAGAGGCTGTAACACATCTGCCCACACCAGATCAGCGGCACTGCGAGTCGCGATTGAACGATCGCCCGATCGTGACGATGCAGCGCGAGGAGGACGCCCGAAAAGCAGAATGCTAAGGCGCCCCCAGGTACTCCGAGCGGCCCGGCCGCAATCGCAGCGGCGCCTAGGACCACGTACGAAAGCGGCCGCATGCGCTCTGAACCATAGTTGACTGCGTAGTAGACGAGGATCCCTGCGGCGAACGTCAGCCAACTGCCGTCGAAGAAGAAACCCCCGATATCGATATGCGCCGCCTGTGCGGCAAGCATGACAGCGACGGTGAGTGCGGTGACGGCGACGGCGCCGCTGAATAACCGCCGCGGCACCAGGAGCAGCGCGCCGGTCACGGCGTAGAACTGCTCCTCGTAGCAGAGCGTCCATGCCTGTCCCGGAAAATGTCCCCGCGGGCCGCCACCCACGTGATACCGCCATGTTTCTGTCAGCGTGACGTTTCCAAGCCACTGCCAGGGCGAGTACCACCACGGGCGAAGCTGCGACCACGGTTCCGCGCTTAGAAGCCCCGGTGAGACGACAACATCCACGACGGCGAAGAACACCACCGCCAGCGCGATGACGATCCAGAGGGGTGGATAGATTCGACGAAACCGACGTAGAAAATAGAGACGGACGGCGGATTGATGACGGCGGGCGCTGTCTGAGGCAGCGGCAATGCAGTAACCGCTGATCACGAAAAACAGAAATACCCCGACGTTGAGTTGATTCAGCACTCCCAGAATTGCGGAGGTCACCTGGTTATCGTTCGCCCGCGGACCGCTGACGTACACGATCGCCGAGTGATACAGCACGACGAAAATGCAGGCGACGCCGCGCCACAGATCAAGAGATTGGTAACGCGGAGATCGAGGTTGGGCGCTGAGTACCGTCATCCACGTCCCCTCACCAGGAGTACGGGAGCGACAGCGCAAACCTGTTATCCCGCGCGACCTCGAGTCGGACGCTCGCCACGAGTGCCTGCATCGTGTCGAAACGGAAATCGGTCAGCAACTGGCGGAGTCGAGCCTCCGTATGCGCAAGGTTGCGGTAGTGGCGGAAACGTCCCAGCCGGCCCGCCTTCAATCGAGGCTGCTCCGGGTCGATTTCCCACGGGTGCAGATAGAACACCGCAGGCCGGTGTTCCAGCTCGTTCACGCGGTTGATACCCCAGCGCGTCCACCAGTACGGCAGGATGCGGAAGTATCCGCCGCCTGCGACTGGCAGATTCAATGAGCCCGCGCGCGTGGTCGAACCTGGCACCTCGATGAGGTTCCCGGCCGGGCGATCCACGCGATAGGGCACGCGGTCCGATACCGGAATGCCGTACCGATCGTGGCGAATCGGGAAGATGCTCGAATCGTACTGGTAACCCTCCTCAATCAACACATCCAGCGCCCACAGCGATCGAGGTGTGATCGAATAGCTTGGCGCGCGGTATCCGAGCACCGTTCGCCCGCACGCGTCCTCCAGGATCGCCTTTGCGCGCTTCACGTCATCGCGGAATGCGGTTCGTGTCTGGTCGTACACCAACCGGTGCGCGTACCCGTGAGACGCGACTTCATGCCCGCGCCTGGCGATCTCGAGCACCAGGTCGGGGTGCCTTTCGCCGACCCACGCGAGAACGAAGAACGTGCTGCGGACATCGAACTCGTCGAAGATGTCGAGCAGTCGCTCCGTGTTCGCGCGGACGCGGCTCTCCATCGACTCCCACGATGAACGAGGCACGATGCCGTCGAAGACGCTGACGTGGAAGTAGTCTTCGACATCCACGCTCATGGCGTTGATGATGGGGTGCGCGCCAGGTTGCCCGTGGTTCGCGGTCACCCTAGGCCCCTTTTTGCCGCAGCACCGTCTTGACGGTGTTCAGCATGATGAAAAGATCAAGGGCCACTGACAGATTCTTGATGTAGAAGAGGTCGTACTGGAGCTTCTGCAGCGCATCTTCCACGCTGGCACCGTACGTGTAGCGCACCTGCGCCCAGCCGGTGAGGCCAGGTCTGACGATATGGCGCTGACCGTAGAACGGAATCTGACGAGTGAGCTCGGTGACGAACTCGGGGCGTTCGGGCCGCGGCCCCACAAAGCTCATGTCGCCGTTGAGCACGTTCCAGAGCTGCGGGAGCTCGTCGAGGCGCGCGCGGCGCAGCAGCAATCCCACTGCGGTGACACGCGAGTCTCCGGACTTTGACGCCCACACCGGTCCGGTAGTCGCTTCCGCGTTTTCCTGCATCGAACGGAACTTGTGGAGCGTGAAGATGCGGCCGTGCAAGCCGACGCGCTGCTGGTGATACAGCACCGCGCCGCGCGAGGTCAGCCTGATCGCCAGCGCAACCAGTGCCATGACCGGTGCCGCGATCACCAGTCCGACGCCGGCGACGAAGATATCGAGCGATCGTTTGCTCGCAGACACCACACGACTCTTGCGGAAGCCTGGAGAAAAGATCAGCCAGCTTGGCCGGAGATTCTCGACCGCGATCTTGCCCGTGTATTCCTCGTACACCGAGGCAAGGTGATCGAAGGACACTCCGTCGAGCTTCATCTCGAGCAGTTTGTCCATCGGGAGCTTTCCGCGCGCGTCGGCGAGGCTCAC
>Ga0208685_1000267_pt1 | contig 19151 bp, 18 predicted proteins | sample EasRivMeERMLT890_FD_187533 | JGI IMG/M metagenome (GOLD analysis project Ga0208685, IMG submission 187533) | Soil microbial communities from meander-bound floodplain in the East River, Colorado, USA - East River MetaG ERMLT890 (SPAdes) (version 2) | ecosystem: Environmental > Terrestrial > Soil...
CGACGAACTTCAGAGATAGCTCGTGAGTGCGGTCGCAGGCGCCACAGCGGCAGGTGGAACCGGAAACAACGTCGGCCTTTGCATCCTGGAACGTGTGGTAGAGGGTGCGGACGTTGTCGAAGGTCTGGCGCGGAGGCTCCGGGGACTGGGTGTAGAAGAATACGCAATCGCCCATGATGTTGCCGACCCTCCAGTGCTTGCGGTTGGTCTTGATCAGGCGATTGAGGAGGTGTTCGGTAATCTCCCGGGCATGCGTGATGCCTACGCCGGAGAGGAAAGATGTGTATCCACCAATGTCGGCAAGGACGAAGGTGCCGGTTGCGGCCATTTGCGTAAATTATATGGCGTACACACTTACGGGGGTGTGATGCATGTCACAGCGAAGTCCGAGGCCGTTACGCGTTCAGCAGGCGCCGCAAGCTATCCAGCGTCAGGTTTCCGCCGCTGACTATAATCGCGACCTTCTTGCCCTGCAGACGTTCCGCCAGCTGGACGGCCGCGGCCGTGGTCGCGGCGCCGGACTCCTCGGCGATGATGTGGGCGGTGCGGGCGAGGAGAACGACCGCGTCGTTGATTTCGTTCTCGGTGACGATGACCATATCATCGAGGTGGTCGATGAAGGTTCTGACGGGAACGTAGTAGGCGTGGCCGGTGGCAAGACCCTCGGCGGCGGTATCGATCTGGGCCTCCTGAAGGGTGCGTTCCTTCCAGGAGTTGTAGACAGCGGGCGCGCCGGCGGCCTGAGCGCCGATCACCTCAACTCCCGGCCGCAAGGTCTTGGCCACAATGCAGTGGCCGACCGCGCCGCTGCCACCCCCAATCGGGGTGACGATGGCATCCACATCAGGCAGGTCTTCTAGAACCTCGATACTGATGGTGGCGACCCCAGCAACGAGTTCGGGTGTGTTGACGTGGTGGATGTAGCGCATCCCGGTCTCTCGGGCATGTTCCTCTGCCCAGAGGCGGGCCTCTTCGAAGTTATCGCCGTGGAAGGCCACGTCCGCGCCGAGGGCGCGCATCGACTCGACCTTCATAGGATTGGACTCGACGGGCATGGCAATGATGCAGGGAATGCCGAGCAAGTTGGCGCCGTAGGCGAGCGATTGGCCGTGGTTGCCGGTGGAGGCGCCGATGATGCCATGCTCGCGTGCGTCGTCTGCGAGTCCGGCCGCGAGGGTGACGCCTCCGCGGACTTTGAAGGCGCCAATCGGCTGCAGGCTCTCAAGCTTGAGGTGGGCCTCGAACCCAAGTTCTCGCGAGAGGGCCGGACTGTGGACCAGGGGAGTGCGTGGCAGGTGGGACTCCAGCAAGTGCTTCGCGCGGTAGACGTCTGGGAGAGTGGGCAGTGCCTCGATGCGACGGTCGTAGACCATGCCGACGACACCTTCCAGGGCCCTGATGCGCTCGATCTTGGCGACTAGCTCGTCGGGGAGGATGGTTGTTCGGAGGAAACCGAGGCGCTCGTAGTAAGCGGGGAGGTTGGTCGTGATATAGACCTCGTCCTGGGGGAAGCGGCGAATCAGCTCCCGTATGACGGCCTCGCCGAGACCCTGGCCGCGCTCCTCCTCGACGACTGCGACTGCACCGAGTTCGTAAGTTCGCTGGTAGGGCTTGATGCGACCGAAGGCGATCATCCGGCCGGGCTTCCAGAGGGTGACGAACTGATCCGGCTCGAGGTTCTCTTCATCGAGGTTGAACTCGCGAATGGTCTGCTCGATGAAGGGCATGTCGCCGCGGGTGGCGGCGGTGAAGACGAGGTCCGGCATTGGAGTATTCTCGCATAGCGGCGTTGACCTCAGGGTTGCCGGTCGCAAGAATTGGGTTGTGGGTTCCAGCGCGAAACGGGAGACTGGCTAAATTGGCTTCTAATCGAGCGTCAGAACCCGCCACCTATGAGAGTTCAGGGGTCAGGCGGATCGACGACAGCCCCGGGTTCAAGTCGCTGCTCGCCGAACTAAAGGTGGTTAACAATCTCCGTTCAGGAGTTGGTGCGTCGCTTGTTGGATTCGGGGCGTACGCCAGCGTGCTCGACATAGGTGGTGATCAAGCGATCGCGATCTCGACTGATGGGGTCGGAACGAAGGCGATCATCGCCCAGATGGTGGACCGTTACGACACGGTAGGAATCGACTGCGTTGCGATGAATGTCAACGATGTGATCTGCGTCGGCGCAGAACCGGTGACAATGCTCGACTATCTCGCAGTGGAAGAGGCGTCGGACAGGTTGCTGGCGGAAATTGGAATCGGGCTGAGGGAGGGGGCGGAGCAAGCGAACATCAGTATCCCGGGCGGCGAGATTTCGCAGATCAAGGAAATCATCCGCTCCGAGCGGCCGGGGTTCGGATTCGACCTTGCCGGGACGGCCCTGGGACTCGTCAACAAGGCGCGGATCATTACTGGTGCCGATGCAAAGCCCGGCCATGTGATCGTTGGACTGGCCAGCTCGGGGATTCACAGCAACGGTATAACGCTGGCGCGAGAGGCCCTGCTGGGACGCGGTGGACTCAAGGTGGACTCACATGTGCCGGAGCTTGGCCGGACGTTGGGAGAAGAGCTGCTGGAACCGACGAGCATTTACGTCGGAGCGGTGATGCCGATGCTTCGCGAGGATATCGGGATTTCATCGCTCTGCCACGTCACGAGCGATGGATACCTGAACCTGGCAAGGGCACAGGCGCCGGTTGGTTTCGAGATCGAGTTCTTGCCGGAGCCACAAGCAGTGTTCGGCCTGATCCAGTCCACGGGCGGCGTCACTGACGAGGAGATGTTCCAGGTCTACAACATGGGCGTCGGATTTTGCGTGGTTTGCCCCCCAGAATCCGCGGCCCGTGTCATGGAGCTTGCGGGCGCGGCGGGGTGCGAGTCCTGGGTTATCGGCCGTTGCACGGACGATCCGGAGCGAACGGTTCATCTGCGGCCGAAGCGTTTGGTGGGCCGGGGCGGACGCTTCACCCCGGCCGATTAGCAGCGCCTACCGGCGCATCTCCGTAACGAGCGACAATCGTCCCGCGTCCTGCTCTTTGTATGAGTGCAATTGCCGGGGGAGGGCCCGGGGCTGCTTCCGTGCCCGCTGATGGAGGGCTTACGCCGCGTGGCGTACTAACGTGGCCGTTTCGGCACGTGCGGTGGAAGATTGTACTGCCCTACGCGTTGCTGACCGTGGGGTTGGCGGTGGCCGGGAGTTTCATCGCGACAAGGCTTGTCACCGGATCCCTCTCCGACCGGTTTGATAACCAGTTGGCGGAGGCGGGACGGGTGGTATCGGATTCGGTGGTGCGGAAAGAGCGGACCCACCTTTCGGTGGTGCGGACAGTGTCGTACACGGAGGGGCTGCCCGAGGCGGTGGCGGCGAAGGACGCCGGGGCCGTTTCCCGGCTCGTCTCCCCGGTCGCTGGCAACGCGAAGGTTGAGCGAATTCAGGTGCTGGGCGGAGATGGCGGGCGGTTGGTGACGATGGCTCTCTCGGACACAGAGAGTCTGACCTACACCGAACTGGCTGACGCCGACAACCCGGGAGCCTGGCCCCTGGCGGAGAAGGTGTTGGCGGGCGAGACTGACGGGCTGGGCGACAAATACGCGCAAATCGTCCAGACGACTGGGCTCGATGGGGAGCGCGAATTCGTGTTCTACACAGCGGGACCTGTGACACGCGGTGGCGAGATCGTGGGGGCTGTACTGGTGGGCACCACACTTGAGTCATTCGTGATCCAGGCAAAGACCGAGGCACTGGCCGACGTCACACTGTACGACTTCGACGGCAACCCGCTGGTTTCGACTTACGTCCAACCCGACGATGGCTCGGACCCGCAAGAGATGGACCTGACGATGACGCCCGAAGCGCTGGCGACAGTGACCCCGGGTGAGGCGACGGTGATCGAACACCGCGAGGTTTGGAGCCGCGGTCACGACCTGGCATACGGACGCCTGGAAGTGCGCGACCAGATCGTTGGGCTGTACTCGGTGGGGCTGCCAACGGACTTTATCTTCAACGCCGGGAGCGCGACGCGCACGCAGGTGGCGCTCCTGTTCGGATTCGGCATGGCGGCGGCGATGGGGATCGGGCTGCTCCTGGCGCACCTGTTGACGCGACCGATCATGCGCCTGGTGCGCACGGCGAGGGAGGTGGCAGCCGGAGACTTAAACGCCCGCAGTGGCGTGACGTCGAGCGATGAGATCGGCACTCTCGCGTCGTCATTCGACGATATGACGGCGCGGCTCCAGCGCCAACACCTGAGCACGGTACGAGCGCTTACCAGCGCAATAGACGCGCGGGATCCGTACACGATGGGTCACTCGGTGCGTGTTGGCCAACTCTCGATGATGCTGGGCCGCAAGCTTGGGCTGGACGAGAGCCTGCTTTCGCAGCTTGAGATCGGCGGTTACCTGCACGACATCGGAAAGATCGGGATCCGCGACCAGGTACTGTTGAAGCCTGGCAAGCTGACGGCGGAAGAGCGCCAGGCGATCGAGGAGCACCCGCGCATCGGTTTGGCGATCCTGGAGGCGGTGGAACTGCCGCCTGACGTGCTGGAGTTCGTCGAGAGCCATCACGAGCGGCTAGATGGCAGCGGCTATCCCCAGGGGTTGAAGGGTGATGACGTTTCGATCATCGCACGGATCGCAGCCGTGGCCGACGTGTACGACGCACTCACAAGCGAGCGACCATACCGCGAGACGGACAACGCCACGACGGCGCTCTCCCGCCTCCAGTCAGACGCGATAGTGAAGCTGGACCCGCGAGTATTGGAAGCTCTGGAGTCCATCCTCCCGGAGTGGGAGCAGCGGCGATCGGTGGAGCCCGAGTTGCGCGGGTTCCGGCTGCCGGATCGGCGCCAGGAGAAGGTGCGTGTTCGCACGTGACGGGCGATTCGCCCGGGCGCGCGCCGCGGCGTCGCCGCTGCTCCTCGCCCTCCTTCTAATCGTGATCTGCGTTGGCCTCGCTGCTGGCGGGGCATCGCTTGCGCTCATACAGCCTGGCGTATCGACGGTGGATGCCGACATATCGTCCCGGCTCGCGGCCGACTACTCGGAGGGTGGAACGCTTGAGTTCGCGCCTCTCGACCCCGAGATCGTCGATGTAGTCCGGAGTGACGAGGCTGGGCTGGAGAGCGACGGCGGAATCTCAGAGATCGTTCAGGTTTTCTACGAAGAGCCCCCGATCCCGGGGGACAACAGCAACGTGTTCGTTAACGTGCCACCAACGCCGGCGCCTACAGGCCCGCCTCCGCCCGCCGGCAATACGGACAGCCCGACACCGACGACCAAACCGGGGGAGACGCCGAAGCCGACTTCGCCAAACGGGCCAACTCCAACGCCCCGGCCGACGCCGCGTGTGATTCTCACGCCAGCGCCAACGCCGAGGCTGGTAACGCCGGCACCCACGCCTGCTCCGACGCCGACACCGGCTCCGACGCCGAGCTGGCCGGCGGTCTGCTTCCTGCACAATATCCCATCGCCGCCGACGGGCCCAACGACTTCGACGCACGACCTGCCCTGCAACGCTTCACCCCCAACAGCGGGCACCCTGTATAACTACGACACGAACTTCGACAGCGGCCCGGGCCGTATCTTAAAGCGCACGAACAATGGGGCGAACGAGGAGTCGGACGACCGGCACCAGCACTGGGCGACGCCAATGGCCACGGTTCCGATCACATTGAACGGCACCGCATCGGTGGAAATCTGGATAGCGGCGAAGGACTTCCAGGCGGGGAGGAACCTGAAACTCTCCGCTTACATCCTCGATGGATCAGCTCAGGGATACTACCCTATCGCGCAAGGGCACATCTCGATGAATTCTGGGGCGTCCTGGTCACTGGCCACGATCAACCTCGGTATCAATCACCTGCTTCAGCCGGGGCATCTGCTGGAAATTAAGTTGGTGACGCAGAACGAGTCGCAAGAAGACATCTGGGTGGCGTACGACACAGCCGCGTACAAATCCAGGTTCGTTTCACCTCAGTAACCGGACTATTCTCCGGCGAACCCGGCCCTCGCCGAATGTTTCCGCTCACGTCAAGGTTATGGTATTTTGGGCCTTGCCGCCTCGCCACAGGGCTGGGGCGAAGCTTACCTGCGAAGAGGCTTGATGGGCTCAGTAATCGACATGCACGTCCACACGATCGTTGGATCGATGGACAGCGATATTTCACCGAAGCGCCTGGGTGAACAGGCGAAGGCCGTTGGGTTGGCTGGAATCGCGATCACGGAGCACCTGCACAAGTGGCGCGACGACGAACTGGACCACTGGCGGGACGACCACGGGCTATTCGCCTTCAACGCGCGCGAATACTCCACGGACATGGGTCACATCGGGGTGTTCGGGCTGCCTGCGGACGTAAAGAACCTGCGCTACGCCAGCGACCTTAGGCGCGCCTGCGACGAGTACAACGCATTCATGGTGATGAACCACCCGTTCCGCTATTTCCCGGGGCCATCCAGCTTGCTGTTTGGGGACCGCTGGCGCGAACAGATGCTCCCTCCCAGCGAACTGGTCCAGCACCCGGTCTTTGGCATGGTGGATGCCGTAGAGGTACTGAACGGCGGGTGCATCGACCGCGAGAACAAGCTGGCGCACGAGGTGGCCGCTAGACTCGAATTGCCCACCATCGGAGGTAGCGACGCGCATATGCCGCTGGAGATCGGGCGATTCGCCACGTCCTTCGATGCAGAGATCACGAGCGAACCTCAGATGCTCGAGGAACTCAAGGCAGGCAGGTTTCGGGCCGTCCGCAGGGTTGAGCCTGGAGTGTACGTCCCCGAGTTGGTGCCGAGCCAATCGAGCGAGGCGGGCGTCTCGCCGAACTAGCGGCTAGCGCTTCTTCCTCAATCCCCCCAGGAACTTGCCCCAGCCGGCTTCCGCCTCTGCGGCGCGTGCAAGGCCGCGCACACGATCGTCGATGATGTCCCTGACGCGGCCTTCCTCGCCGGCGTCCAGCCAGTAACCATGTTCGTCATCGCACATGTCGAGTTCGAGGTCGTAAGCGCGGTAGTTGAACACTTTCATCGGCGCGGCGCAAGTCGGGCACTTTAGATCGCTGGTGCGCTCACCGTACGTGATGGTAGCGCGGCGCTCTTCCTCTGTTGACGGCACTGTCGCTTCGAGGCGATCGAGTTCGTCAAAATCTAACCAGCGGCCATTGCAAGTTTTGCAGTGATCAACTTCCATTCCGCGAAATTGCTCGACGGCGAGTTCGCTTCCATCACGGGGACAGTTCATGGTCACATCCTTCCTTGGATGAAGATTAACAAGCGTTTGGGTTACAGGAAATGAGTCAGGCCTTGACTTCGTCACCGACCCGGATGGTTCCCCCGGAGACGATGTCGCAGCGCAGGCCGGCGCGATGGACAAGACCCTTGAGAGCGCCGGGCTTGCCCATCGTCTTCTGCAGGTAGTCGCAAGGCTCGCAAAGACGCGTGCCGCGCAGGGTAACCTCGCCGACGATGAATTCGCGGTCCACGAGGTCGTTGAGGGCGACGCCCCGAGTTGTGATGTTGCGCCGGGACTGGCCGGGTTCCAGTTGAATGCCGGTGTCGCGTGCCAGCGCCTCGATCTCCTCGGCGGCGATAAGCGTGACCTCGCGGCCTGAGCCGGGTGTGTCGGAGTAGGTGCCCAGGTGGGCGTAGTAGCGGTCGCCCTCCAGACCTCGCCCGGCGACGGCGTTCACCTGGTCGACATGAGTCGGCGCTGCCCCCGCGCTGGGGGTGGTATGGATGTCGGTCACGGTGCCGGTCATGCTGCAAGCTCCTTTGGATCGAATCGGGTGAGGCTTCTAATCGTATCGAACGCACGATCGGCCGAAATGATTCCCTCCAGGTTGTGTACCTTACTGTTTAGGCGCGTCGTCGAATGGTTGGGCCTGGGCCTGCACTTTGACCGGAAGCGCCCAGATGTCGATGAAGCCAATGGCTGCTGTGCGGTCGAACTGGTCTTCTTTGTCGTACGTGGCTAGCGAGAAGTCGTAGAGGCTTCGGTCGGATTTTCGGCCGACTACCGTGGCGGTGCCCTTGTGAAGCTTCACGCGGACTGAGCCGGTGACGTGGCGCTGCGTGCTCTCGACGTATGCCTGGAGGTCCTGGTGGTGGGTGCCGTACCAGAGGCCGTTGTAGATGAGGTCGGCGTACTCCTGAGAGACATGGGCCTTGAAGCGGCGCTGCTCCTTCGAGAGGGTGAGCGCTTCCAGGGACTCGTGGGCGGCGAGGAGGACGGTGGCGGCGGGCGCCTCGTAGACCTCACGGGATTTGATGCCGACCAGACGGTCCTCGATAACGTCGATGCGGCCGACGCCGTGGGAACCGGCAAGCTGGTTGAGCCTGCTGATCAACCCAACCGGATCGACCTCCTTCCCGCGCAGGGAAACTGGGAGGCCTTTCTCGAAGCCGACCTCGATGTAGGCCGGCTCGGCCGGGGCGAGGTCTGGCGATGCGGTCCACGCCCACACGTCGTCCGGCGGTTCCGTCCAGGGGTCTTCCAGCGGACCGGTTTCGATGCTGCGGCCGTAAAGGTTCTCGTCGATGCTGTACGGGCTTTTCTTCGTGACGTTGATCGGGATGTTGTGCTCCTGTGCGTAGTCGATCTCAGATTCGCGGTCCATCTCCCATTCGCGCAAGGGAGCGACGATCTTGAGGTCGGGTGCGAGGGCCTGTACTGACACATCCAGGCGAACCTGGTCGTTCCCCTTGCCAGTGCAGCCGTGCGCGACAGCGGTGGCCCCCTCGGCTCGAGCGACCGCGACCATCTCCCGGGCGATGAGGGGGCGGGAGAGGGCAGTGGCTAGCGGGTAAACGTTCTGGTAGCGGGCGTTCGCCTTCAGTGCAGGGAAGACAAAGTCGCGGACGAACTCGTCCTGGACGTCGCTCCAGGCGTAGCCGATCGCGCCGGTGGCCATGGCGCGGGATTCGAGTTCCTCCCGGGTGCGGTCCATGCCGACGTCCACGGTGAGGGCGATGACGTCGTATCCGCGGTCTTCCTTCAGCCAGCGGATGGCGACTGAGGTGTCGAGACCCCCGGAGTACGCGAGGACGATCTTTTCAGCCATTGGCTTCTCTTTCTGCGACCGTGGCGAGGACAGCCTCGACGATTTCGAGCGCCTGATCGATCTCATCATCGCTGACCGTGAAAGGCGGGACGAACCTGAGGGCCGTCGGTTTGACGGCGTTCACCAGGAGGCCACGCTCCAGGCAAGCGTTAACAATGTCCTCAGAAGCCGGGCGGTCCAGTTCGACTGCCCAGATCAACCCCTTGCCGCGCACCTCCGTGACCATCGGCTGTCGGTCGGCGAGGGCGTGGAGACGGCGCTCGATGTGGTCTCCGCGTTTCGTCACTTCGTTCATCAGACCTTGCTCGACCATGTAGGTGAGGACCGAGAAGGCGACTTCGCAGCCAAGGGCGTTGCCGCCGAAGGTTGTGCCGTGCTCGCCGGGCGCGAGCGACGCGGCGTGCTCTTTCACGAGGAAGGCGCCGATGGGGTAGCCGCCTCCCATTGCCTTGGCGACGGCGAGGGCGTCTGGCTCGATTGAGGTGTGCTGGAAGGCGAACATCTTGCCGGTGCGGCCGGCGCCGGTCTGGACTTCGTCGAGGAGGAGGAGGACGCCGGCTTCGTCGCACCATTCGCGGACCCGAACGAGGTAGTCATCCGCGGGGACGTTGACGCCGCCCTCTCCCTGGATCGGTTCAAGGAGGACGGCAGCGGTCTTGCCGGTTGTCGCCGCCTTGATCGCGGGGACATCGTCAAACGGAACGCGCACGAATCCCTCCGCCAGTGGTGTGAATGGGGCGCGGTACTTCTCATTGGAGGAGGCCGTCACTGTGGCCAAGGTGCGGCCGTGGAACGCGCCATCGGCAACGATGATCTCGAAGGCGCCGTCGCGTTGTTCCTTGCCCCACTTGCGGGCGATTTTGATCAGCCCCTCGACCGCCTCGGCGCCGCTGTTGCAGAAAAAAGCGCGGTCCATGCCGCTGAGATTGCAGAGGAGTTCAGCCAGCTTGAGTTGGGGCAGTGTGTAGTAGTAGTTGGAGGTTGTGACGAGTTGCTGGGACTGGCGCTGGAGGGCCTCGGTAATGACCGGATGGGCGTGGCCGAGGCTGACGACCGCGATGCCGCCAACGAAGTCCAGGTACTCCTTGCCGTCGAGGTCCCAGACACGGGTGCCTTCGCCCCTGATGAGGACGGCTGGAAGGCGCTTCCCTGTTTGAAGGAAGTGCTTCTTCTCGATGTCGATCCAGTGCTGGGTGCCCATCGTCATTCGCTGACGAACCTCGTTCCGGTAGGCGTGCCATCGACCAGGGCGCGAACCGAGTTTTCGGCGCGGCCGTCGACGATTGCCGCCTGGCAGCCGGCTTCGACCGCGGCGAGACAGGCTTCAACCTTCGGGATCATCCCGCCCTTGATGACGCCATCGGCGATCAGGGCGCGAGCCTTCTCCGGGGTCAGCGATTCGAGCACCGTTTCGCCGTCCATCACGCCGGGGACGTCCGAGGTGACGATGAGGCGACTGGGGCGGAGGACGGCTGTGATCGCGCCGGCAGCCGTGTCGGCGTTGATGTTGAGGAGTTGGGTCGTCACAGCATCGCCCTTCTGTTCGATAGCGATGGGGGCGATGACGGGGATACCAGCGGCGAGAATCACGCGGACCAGCGGCGCCGCCTCGACGTACGTGATTTCGCCGACGTAACCAAGCTTCTCGTCGAGAACCTCGGCACGGAGCATCTTGCCGTCTGCACCGGAGAGGCCAATGGCGCGGACGCCGAGCGCCGAAAGTGAGGCGACGATCTGCTTGTTGACGAGGCCACCGAGGACAGCGACGACGATGTCCAGCGACGCGGCGTCTGTGACGCGCAGGCCTCGTTCGAACTTCGTCGGCATGTCGAGGCGGGTGAGCCACTCGTTGACAAGCGCGCCGCCGCCGTGAATGACGACGACAGTCTCGCCGCGGTTGTGTAGCTCGGCCACGTCTTCGAGAGTGGTGTCGTGGCCGCCCAATGTGGAGCCGCCGATCTTAACTACTATGATCTCTTGTTCTTGCATGGCTTGTCCTTCGGTGAGGTTGGATTGGGCAGACCTGAAGGTCTGCAGCTAGGTGGGTTAAGTGGTGTAAACGCTGTTGAGGCGGACGAATTCTTCGGTGAGGTCGGAGCCCCAGGCGGTGGCTTCGCCGTCGCCGAGGCCGAGGTCAACGCGGAGGAAGACGTCCTGGGGGGCGAGGCTGGTCCTGGCCGCGCTGTAATCGTAATCGAGAGGGGAGCCTGCGGCGAACAGTGTGACTTCCGTGCCGTTGGGGTGGACGAGCGACAGCCTTGACTTCGCGAGGTCGAACGCGGCACCGCTGTTACCGACGGCGGCGAGGGGGCGGCCCCAGTTGGGGTCCTGGCCATAGACTGCGGTCTTGACGCCGATCGAGCTGACGATCGCGCGTGCGGCGAGCCGGGCATCCCCAGGACTTGCGGCACCCGTGACGGTCGCCTCGATCAGCTTCGTGCCGCCCTCGGCGTCGTGGACCATCTTTCGGGCCATCGCGGTGCAGAGAAGAGTCAGCGACCGCTGGAACGGCTCGGCGTCCGGGTGAGCGGCGTCGATCTCCGATCCTCCGGCCATGCCGTTGGCGAGGACGAGGGCCATGTCGTTGGTGCTGGTGTCGCTGTCGATGTCGACCATGTTGAAGGAGACGTCGACGGCCTGGCGGAGTGCATCCTGGAGGAAGGTGCCGTTGACGTTGGCGTCGGTGGTCATGAAACAAAGCATCGTGGCCATGTTGGGGTGAATCATGCCGACACCCTTGCAGACGGCGCCGATTGTCCAGTCGCCATGACGGACGGCCATGTACTTTGGCACAGTGTCGGTTGTCATGATGCTGACCGCGAAATCTATGCCGCCCTGCTGCGTGAGGGCGACGCGGCCGATGCCGGGTTCGACGCGGTCCATCGGCAGTTGCGTGCCGATGACGCCCGTGGAAGCGACGACCACGTCATCCGGACTGATGCCGAGTGCAGCTCCTGCGGCGCTGGCCATTGTCATCGCGTTGGTGACTCCCTGGTCGCCGGTGGCGGCATTGGCGCAGCCAGAATTGGCGACGACGGCGCGGGCAGTCCCGTTGGCGAGGTGCTTCTGCGTGATGAGTAGTGGCGCGGCCATGAGCTTGTTACGCGTGTAGGTGGCAGCCGCGGTGCAAAGTTGCTCGGAGACGAGCAGGCCCACGTCGAGTTTGGACCAGTCGTCGCGGACACCAACGTGGATGCCACCGGCGGTGAAGCCGCGTGGGGTCGTGACCGTGCCATCAGCGATGATCTCGATGGTTTCTCTCGTTTTCAGTTCGTTCATCTTCTTCTCCATCTACGGGTACACGGCCAGGCCGGTGAGAGCCGTGGTCTCGGGGAAGCCGAGCATCAGGTTCATGTTCTGGATGGCCTGGCCGGCGGCGCCCTTGACGAGGTTGTCGATGACGCTGACGACGACGAGGCGCTGCGCCCGGGAGTCCACCGTCGGGTAGACCAGGCAGTGGTTCGTGCCTCGGGTCTGTTTCGTCGAGGGCGGGGTATCCGCCACCCGAACGAAAGGTTCCTCCCGGTAGAAGTCCTCGTAGACGTGGCGAACGGTGGCTGTGTCCAGCGCCGCACCGCCGTTCAACGGTGCATAGCAGGTAGAGAGGATGCCGCGCGTCATTGGGACCAGGTGCGGGGTGAACGTGACCTTCGGCCGCGCATTCGTGGGCGCTTCTGCGACGGGCCACATGCTGGCCAACTCCTGCACGACCTCCGGAAGGTGGCGATGACCGTCGAGGCCGTAAGCCGAGACGTTTTCGGCAGCCTCGCCGAGATGAAGGTTGAGTTTGAGGCCGCGGCCGGCGCCGGAGATGCCGGACTTGGCGTCGATGATGACGTCCGGAGCGATGATTCCTGCTTTCACGGCCGGCGCCAGGCCGAGAAGGGCGCTTTCCGGGTAGCAGCCGGGATTGGCGATGAGTTTCGCGGACTTGATCTGCTCGCGGTAGATCTCGGGTAGGCCGTAGACGGCTGCGGGAAGGAGGTCCGGCGCAGGGTGGGCGCCGCCGTACCACTCGCTGTATTCCGCGGGGTCCTTGATACGGAAGTCGGCGCTGATATCGACGACCGCGACACCGGCGCGAGCGAGAGGCGCGCAGGCCTCCGCGCTGGCGGCGTGGGGAAGGGCGGAGAACACGAAGTCGATGCTGTCCGTGAGATCTGGTTCTATGGTGAGATCGATCTCTGCGAGGTGAGGGAAGACCTCTGTCAGCTTCTTGCCTGCTTCGCTGCGGCCGGTGATTGATGTGATCTCGACTTCGGGGTGGTTATGCAGGAGGCGCGCGAGTTCGGCACCCGCGTACCCGGTGACGTTTATGATTCCGACTTTGACTGCCATTCGATTCTCCAGAAAATAAAAGACCCCACCGTTTCCTGGTGGGGCGTAAGTCCTGTCCGGACTACCGACGCTTACAACGATGCGCGCGTAGCTACCCCACTGTTCGGTCGGGCTCGTCGGGCGCGTGCCTCGTACGTGTGCGTCATGATGTGGATACGATATGTGTGGCGTGGGGGTGTGTCAAGGAGAGTACGTATAATCGCGCCATGTCGAAAGTAGAGATCCTCCCCGCTACTCCCGATCGCTGGGACGATCTGGAGCGATTGTTCGGGCCTAGCGGCGCGTCCTACGGGTGCTGGTGCATGTGGTTTAGGCGGCGCTCCAGCGAGATGGCGAAGGCTAAGGCGCGGGAGAACAAGGCGGACATAAAGTCGCTTGTGGAGTCAGGGGAAGAGCCGGGGTTGATCGCGTACGTGGACCGGGAGGTTGCGGGGTGGGTGTCGCTGGACCGGAAGGCGAATTATCCGCGGCTTGGGCTTGATGACGAAGGATCGATTTGGTCCGTCGTCTGCTTCGTCGTGGGCAAGGAACACCGGCGCACCGGGCTCTCGGGGCGGTTGCTGGAGGGCGCGATCGACTACGCGAAGGCTCATGGCGCCACGATGCTGGAGGCGTACCCGGTGGAGCCGACGGAGGAGCTGAAGGGTGACCGCGGGTACCATGGCGTTCGCTCGGTGTTTGACCGGGCCGGGTTTGTTGAGGTGGCGCGGGATGGGCGGCCGATAATGCGGCTGGAGTTCTGACCTGCTCTTGCAGGCCTGAAGGCCTGCAGCTACGCGGAGAGGGCGGGTCCCTGGAAGATCGGCAGGTCCAGCAGTTGCGGAATCTCGGTGATGGAGTAGTCCGGGGCAACGGGTCCCGTCGTTTCGTGGGTATCGGTGGCGGCCTCTACGGGCTCGTCTTCCGGGGGTTGGAACCAGATGGCAGTGAGGCCGAGGGTCTTGGCGCCCTCGACGTCGGCGCGCCAGTTGTCGCCGACCATGGCGCACTCTTCGGGTTCGACGTCCATGCGCTCGATCGCGTACTGGTAGATGCGCGGGTGGGGCTTGAGGTAGCCGACGTCGCAAGAGACGGCCATCATCTCGAAGTACGGCTCAAGGCCGAGTTCGCGCACTTCTTCGAGGAACTTGGGACCGCCGTAGCCGCGGTTGGTGATGGCTGCAATGCGATACCCCCGCCGCTTGAGCTCCTCCAGCGTCTCGAGGACGCCGGGATAAAGCGCGCGGCCGAGGAACATCCCACCGAGGTTCCAGGCTTCCCATAACTCCTCGCTCTGCTCTGTCGTCAGATCGAGGTCGTGCTTCTTCGCGATGCGGCGGCAGATCTCCGGGTAGTTCGGATCGACGCAGTCGCCGTGGAAGGCCTGGTGCGTCTCCTCCTCGATAGCGAAGCGGATGTCGCGACCGAGCATCCTGCGCTCGCCCGCGATTTCCTCGCCCCACTCTCCGAGAAGGGCGGCGATCTGCTTCATCGTCTGGCCGCGAACGACGTCCCGTGGAGGCATCTTCGGGAAGTGCCAGAGGGTGTCGCCGAGATCGAAGAAGACGGTCGTGATGGCCACAGACTTACTCTAGCGGCGTGACTGGCGAGGGGCTACCGACGGACTTCAGGAGGCGAGTATCGAATGGACCTGTTCGAGGTGCTCGCGGTCGTGCGTGGCAGCATTTTCGATCGCGGACAGAGGACTGAACTCCTCCAGGCCGATCGTCTTCAGGGTGTAAAAGTCGTCCTCAGCGATGCCATTCACGGCCGATAGCAGGGCAGTGCGGCCCGCTTCCATCCGGCAGAGGACCTCGTCGATGGATTGGCCGCCACAGGTTGCATCGCTGCTCCCAGTGAACCGCTCCCCGCGGGCGGAGGCGACGAACATCGCCATGTAATAGTCGTGCTCGATGGTGTGCGTGATGACACGGTGGATAGGCCAGCCGCCGCGCTTCACTTTGTCGAGGTCGGCCTCCGTGAGGCACTGGACAGTCGACACGAGGTCGGCGCGGGCGCGGGTGGCGTCCGCGAGGGCGGTTTCGAGGTCTGCTTCGAAGGCTGAAGCGGTCACTTCTCTAGCGCCTCGTTCATCGCTCCTTGCCTGTATCCCAGCAGGTCCAAGGTCACGTAGAGGTAGCCGAGTGCCCGCAAGCGGTCGTTGACCTGAGCGCGTACGGGAAGCAGCACTGCCAGGCCTTCATCATCGGTCTCGACACGAGCGAGGGTATCGCCGGTGGGGAGGACGTGGTGTCGGACGCGGACCTGGCGGACGCCAAGCGAGCGGAGATACGCCTCAGCCTGTTCGACGTTGGACAGGTTCTCGATCGTCACCGGAGTGCCGTAAGGGATGCGGGAGGCGAGGCAGGCCATCGCCGGTTTGTCCCAGGTGGGGAGTCCGCGTTCGCGGGACAGTTCGCGGATGTCGGCCTTGGTGAGGCTGGCCTCAACCAGCGGGCTGCGGACGTTGTGCTGTTCGGCGGCGCGGCGGCCGGGGCGAAAGTCGCCGGTGTCGTCGAGGTTGCATCCATCCACGACCCATGCGATGGACTTCGCGGCGGCGAGGGACTGGAGCTTCGAGTACAGTTCGTCCTTGCAGTGGAAGCAGCGGTTGGCGTCATTCTTGACGTAATCCGGGTCGTCGATCTCGCTGGTGTCTATCAGCTCGTGACTGATGCCGATACGTGCCGCCAGGTCTTTGGCCTCCTCCACCTCACTGGCTGGCACGGAGGGCGAGACGCCGGTCACGGCGAGGGCGCGGTCGCCGAGGGCGTCGTAGGCGGCGGCTGCGATAAAGGTGGAATCTACGCCGCCCGAATACGCAACGAGGACGGACCCCATTTCGCGGAGGATGCCGGTTAGGAGGTCGAGTTTCTGGTCGATTGAGGAGATTTCGGTAGCCACGGCGCTACCGATTCTAGCAGGTAGCGCGGGGGGCCGAATTAGCTGGCTTCTTGCAGCTCCTCGGCGGGAGTAACCCCGGTTGCGCCGTTGGTGTCGGTCTGTCCCGTGCCGACGATGACTCGCACGGCGACATCCACGAGATTAGGGTCTAGCTGGGTGCCGGCGACGCGCAGCAGTTCGTAGCAGGCCTCGGCGATAGTCATGGCCGGGCGGTAGGGCCGGTCCGAGGTCAGGGCGTCGAAAGTATCGGCGACGGATATGATGCGCGACTCCAGCGGGATATCGTCCCCGGAAAGGCCGTCCGGATAGCCGCCCCCCTCGAAGCGTTCGTGGTGATGTCGGATGACCGTGGCAATGCTGGAATGGCCGTGGGCGCGGTTGACGATCTCCCGGCCCTTGTCGGGGTGCTGCTTGATCTGTGCCCATTCGACGTCCGTGAGGGGTTCGGTCTTGGCCAGGATGTAGGGTGGCAATCCAATCTTCCCAACGTCGTGCATCTGGGCGGCGAGGACCAGGTCCCTCAGCCGGGAGGCTCCGAAGCCGCATTCTTTACCGATGGCGAAAGCGAGGGCGGCGACGCGGTCCACGTGGCGCGACGTCTCCAGGTCGTGGCTCTCGATCTGGTCGGCCAGGAGGACGAGGTCGGCGGGCCGGCCGCGGCCGAGTTGGGTGAGGGCGTCGCGCATCGCGAGGCCGTCCGCGATGGCACGGCCGTCTCGGGCCCGGGCGAATTCGAGCGCCCAGGCGCCGATTACGGTGAGGAAGGCGATGAGGAAGAGGCCGTGGTACATCCACCAGGAGTAGAACCAGAAGTGGCCGAAGTCGAGCGAGATCTGGGCCTCCGCGAGAAAGACGAGGCCCACCGCGAGCGCGAGTTGACCGGGGAGTCGGGCGAACAGGTAGGACTGGAAGTAGCGCCAGGCGGCGAAGCACAGGAGGCCGATGGTCGTCGCCGTGAGGACGTGCTGGAACCACTCCTCCTGGGTCGGGAAGCCGGTGAGCCAGTCGGGGAATGCCAGGCTAATCACGAAATAACCGACGATGACGCTGGCGCACACGGCGAAGACTGCCTCGGGGCCGCGCAGCTTGACGCGGTCGGTGAGCGCCGGGATGGAGATGACGCTCAGGGCCGCGAAAGTGCCGGCGGCAAGTGTGGCGAGCCACGGTGAGCGCTCGAGCGCGGCATGGGGAGCGTCGTAGATGAATCCTGGGGTAGTGAGTCCATGAATAGCAAAGAAGGTACCGAGCGCGAAGAAGGCGAGCGCCAGGAACATGACGCGGGTCTCGCGCAGCGTGCGAGCGGAGACGATCAAGACCAGGCAGGCGATCGCAGAGAGGATGGAGGCGGCGGAGACGACGTAGAAGTGGAAGCTGAACGTCCCCCACGAGTGGTCAAGACCCGGGATCCAGAGGAACGCCCCGAATGCGATGAGTGGTACTGCGACCGCTAACGCGGCGATGCGAATGGCCATATCCAATTCCTGGGCGCTTCGAGCGCTCGAGGAGTTAGACGGTAAGGGTGCGGTTAACGTTACTGGCGCGGACGCCTACTCCGCGGGGATCAGCGTGGCCTCTGGGGCACCCGGTTCGCCGTACCGCTTTACAATCTCGACTTCGGCACCGGACGCGTAGTTGCAGACCTCCGGCATGACCAGTTCCGCGACTCTCTCTGCACTCTCGCCGTACGTGTAGATCGTGTATTCGACCTTGCTCGTGTCACTCATGAGGGGACCGACCTCGTTGCCATCAAACTCGCCGATGCCTGCCAGGTCCAGCTGCTCGACCAACCGGTCTTCGAGTGGGAAGTAGGTCTCGAGGTCAAACGTGGATTCCGGGACGATGAAGTGAACGAGTACAGCTTGTTCCTCGTCCGCATGCCCGGCGATCATCACGGCGCCGGGTGTTGGCCCCTGCTCCTGCCATTCGCACGAAGCCGACGCTGGGTGGGTAAACAGCGTCCCTGGACTTTCGGCGTCGTCATCGTCGCCGCAACCCGCGAGCAAGCAGAGCACGGCGACGACCAGGGATCGCGCAAGCATTGGTACGCCCGGCCTTATCCCCTACGGCGTGATCGCGATCTTCAGCACGCCTTCGGTCTTGCTGCGGAAGAGGTCGTAGGCCTTCGGCGTCTCGTCCAGCGTCATCCGGTGCGTGAAGAGGGGGCTCAGGTCGATGTTGCTGTTGGCGATGAGGTTGCAGAGGTAGGCCATGCGGTCGCTGCCGGAGGGGCAGAGGGTGGTGACTACCTTGCGGTGGAGAAACGACGGCGCGAGCGTCGGCATCGAGAGCTGCGGCGTGAGGCCGTAGACGCCGATGGACGAGACGACCCCGCCGCGGCGGATGGACTGCGTAGCGGCCTCGAACGTGGCCTGGGTGCCGACTGCCTCGACGGCGACGTCGGCGCCGCCACCGGTGAGGGCGAGGATCTCCTGCGGGGCGTTCTTCTCCTTGGCGTTGATCGTGACGTTGGCGCCGAACTTCTTCGACATCTCCAGGCGGTCGTCCATCGTGTCGACGCCGATGACGAGGCCCGCGCCGCGGGCGCGGGCGCCGGCGGTGGCCATGAGGCCGACGGGACCCTGGGCGAAGACGGCAACGGAGGCGCCGAAGCCGGTCTCGGCGCGCTCGATGGCGCCGAAGCCGGTGGAGAGGATGTCGGAGATGAGGATGGCGTGCTCGTCGCTGACCGAGTCGGGGACCTTGGTGGCATTGAAGTCGGCGAAGGGGACGACGTAGTACTCGGCCTGGCAGCCGAAGAGGACGCGCCCGCCGCCGGAGCAGACGCTGTGGTCCACCGACATGCACTCATGGCAGCGGCCACAGCCAACGAGGCAGGAAGAGACGACGCGGTCGCCCTCCGCAAACTTGGTGACGCCGTCGCCGACGGCGGCG
>Ga0208685_1000275_pt1 | contig 18776 bp, 32 predicted proteins | sample EasRivMeERMLT890_FD_187533 | JGI IMG/M metagenome (GOLD analysis project Ga0208685, IMG submission 187533) | Soil microbial communities from meander-bound floodplain in the East River, Colorado, USA - East River MetaG ERMLT890 (SPAdes) (version 2) | ecosystem: Environmental > Terrestrial > Soil...
CCGGGCGACAATGTGTCGATCACGGTGGCGCTGATCCAGCCGATCGCGATGGAAGAGGGCGTGCGTTTCGCCATCCGCGAGGGCGGCAAGACCGTCGGCGCCGGCGTCGTCGCCAAGGTCATCGAGTAATCACAGGATCAAGGAATCAGCAAAAATGGCAACGGCGAAGAGTCAGAAAATCCGCATCCGATTGAAGGCGTTCGACTATCGTTTGATCGACAAGTCGGCGCTTGAGATCGTGGACACCGCCAAGCGCACGGGGGCGGTGGTGAAGGGGCCGGTGCCGCTGCCGACGCGCAAGCAGCGCTTCGACCTGCTGCGCTCGCCGCACGTGGACAAGACCTCGCGCGAGCAACTCGAGATCCGCACCCACCTGCGGCTGATGGACATCATCGACCCCACCGACAAGACGGTGGATGCGCTGATGAAGCTCGACCTCCCGGCGGGAGTGGACGTCGAGATCAAATTGTAGATGCGTGACCCGTGACCTGTGACCAGTCAAACGAATATCAATCACGAGTTACTAGTCACCAGTCATCGATCACCGATTTTAGAGCTGGCCAATTGCAGCCGGCACCTTTGGACAAAAGGCGAATAACATGAGTTTGGGATTAGTGGGACGCAAGGTCGGCATGACCCGCGTGTTCACCGATGAGGGCGATACCGTCCCGGTGACCGTGGTGGACGTATCGAACAATCGCGTGACCCAGATCAAGACCGCTGAAACCGACGGCTACGCGGCGGTGCAGGTCGCATACGGCCGGCGGCGCGCAAGCCGCGTGAACAAGGCCTCAGCCGGGCATTTCGCCAAGGCCGGCGTGGAAGCCGGCCATACCTTGCGGGAATTCCGCATCAAGCCCGATGAGGCCGCCAGCCTGAAGGTGGGCGGCGCGATCGGCGCGGACATCTTCAAAGTCGGGCAGAAAGTGGACGTTTCCGGCACCACGCAGGGCAAGGGCTTTTCTGGTGTCATCAAACGCCACCACTTTTCTTCCAATCGTGCGAGCCACGGCAATTCGGTGTCGCACAACAAGCCGGGCTCGATCGGCATGAACCAGGATCCGGGCCGCGTGTTCCCCGGCAAGCGCATGGCCGGCCACCTGGGCGCCGCCAGCAGCACCGTGCAGAACGTCGAGATTGTGCGCGTTGATATCGAGCGCCAGCTGCTGCTGATTCGCGGTGCGCTGCCCGGCTCCCGCGGCGGCGGCGTGACGGTGAAGCCGACGACCCGGGCGGCCCGCGTATTTACGGCGCCGAAAGTGGCCGCCAAGCCCGCCGCGGCCAAGCCCGCCGCGGCGCCGGCCAAACCCGCAGCGGCGGCGAAGCCCCCCGCCAAGCCGGTGAAGTAAGGGGGGGCCATGGAATTGCAGATCATCGACGAGCAGGGCAAGCCCACCGCCAGGGTTGCCGCATCCGACAATGCATTCGGCCGCGAGTACAACGAGGCGCTGGTGCACCAGGTTCTCACCGCTTACCTGGCCAACGCGCGTCAGGGTACACGCAAGCAGAAAGCGCGCAGCGAGGTCAACAAGTCGAACAAGAAGCCGTGGAAGCAGAAGGGCACCGGCCGCGCGCGAGCCGGGCGCGCCTCCTCGCCATTGTGGCGCGGAGGTGGCAAGGTTTTTCCCAATCTGCCGGATGAGAATTTCAGCCAGAAACTCAACCGCAAGATGTACCGCGCGGGCGTGAGCTCGATTCTCTCGCAGCTCGCGCGCGAGGAGCGGCTGGCAGTGGTCGAAAAGTTCACGCTCGATTCGCCCAAGACCAAGCTGCTCGCGGCCAAGCTGAAGGGCATGGGTTTCGACGACGTGCTGATCATCACGGACAGCGTGGACGATAACCTGCGGCTGTCCTCGCGTAACCTTCCCAACGTTGACGTGTTGACGCCCGGCGCAGCGGATCCGTTCTCGCTGATGCGCCACCACAAGGTGCTGGTCACGCGTGGCGCAGTGGCGCGAATCGAGGAGTTACTCGCATGACGACGACCACGGCACCCAACGCACGGCAGCAGGAGCGCCTGATGCAGGTCATCCTGGCGCCGGTGATCTCGGAAAAGAGCACCTTCGTCGCCGACAAGAACAACCAGGTGGTGTTCCGGGTGGTCCCGGACGCGACCAAGCCCGAGATCAAGGCTGCGATCCAGCTCATGTTCAAGGTCCAGGTGGATTCGGTGAAAGTCATCAACGTGCACGGCAAGGAGAAGCGCTTCGGCCAGACCATCGGGCGGCGGCGCCACTGGAAGAAGGCCTACGTCTGTCTCAAGGAAGGCCAGGAAATCAACTTTGCCGAACAGGCGGAGGCCAAATAATGCTGGTCAAGATGAGACCTATCACGCCCGGCCAGCGCCAGCACGTCAAGGTCGTCAACCCCGATCTGTACAAGGGCCGGCCGGTGCCGCATCTGGTCGAGCACAAGAGCAAGAAGGGCGGCCGCAACGTGCACGGCGAGATCACCGTGCGCCACCAGGGTGGCGGCCACAAGCAGCTCTATCGCAAGGTCGACTTCAAGCGCGACAAGGACGGCATCACGGCCAGGGTCGAGCGTCTCGAGTACGATCCCAACCGCAGCGCGTTCCTGGCGCTGCTGTGCTACGCCGACGGCGAGCGGCGCTACATCGTTGCCCCCAAGGGCATTGCCGCGGGCATGCAGCTCGTTTCCGGGCCCGAGGCGCCGATCAAGTCCGGCAACACCCTGCCGCTGAGAAACATCCCGGTCGGCACCACCATACATTGCATCGAGATGCTTCCCGGCAAGGGGGCGCAGCTTGCGCGCGCGGCCGGCGCTTCGGTGCAGTTGCTGGCGCGGGAAGGCGACTATGCCCAGATCCGTCTGCGTTCCGGCGAAATCCGCAAGGTGCATATCAATTGCCGCGCCACCATCGGCGAAGTCGGCAACGAGGAGCATTCGCTCGAATCCATCGGCAAGGCGGGGCGCGTGCGCTGGCGCGGTATCCGTCCCACGGTGCGCGGCGTGGCGCAGAACCCGGTCGACCACCCGCACGGTGGCGGCGAGGGCAAGAAGGCGGCGGCGCGCGACCCGGTTTCCCCGTGGGGCACGCTGTCCAAGGGTTACAAGACGCGCAAGAACAAGCGCACCGACGCGATGATCATCCGCCGTCGTAACGCCAAAGTTGCTGGAGGCTGATCATGGCACGTTCGATCAAGAAAGGGCCGTTCGTGGACCTCCACCTCATGAAAAAGGTGGAAACGGCGCAGAAGACCAACGACAAGCGCCCGATCAAGACCTGGTCACGGCGTTCGACCATCCTGCCCGATTTCGTGGGCCTCACCATCGCCGTGCACAACGGCAAGCAGCACGTGCCGGTGTACGTCACCGAGAACATGGTCGGGCACAAGCTGGGAGAGTTTTCCCACACCCGCGTGTTCAAGGGCCACTCCAAGGCCGGTTCGGCGGCAGCGGCGGCGGCGGCGGCCATGCCGGGCGGAGACCGGAAGTCGGCGCCGTCGGGCGGCGCTGCGCCGGGCGCGGCGCCGGCCCCTGCTCCCGCGGCCAAGCCTTGAGGGACCGGTAATGAATACGACTGCCAAGCTGCGCGGCGTCCGCCTGTCGGCCCAGAAGGGCCGGCTGGTGGCCGATCTCATTCGCGGAAAACCGGTGGAGCAAGCGCTCAACATACTGCAGTTCGCGCCGAAGAAGGGCGCGGTGATCATCCGCAAGGTGCTGGAGTCGGCAATCGCCAACGCCGAGCACAACGACGGTGCCGATATCGACGAGTTGAAGATCACCAACATTCTCGTGGAACGCGGGACCTTTCTGCGGCGCTTCCGCGCCCAGTCCAAGGGCCGTGGCGCGAGCATCATGAAGCCGACCTGCAATATTTTCTTGACGGTCGGGGACGGGAGAAAGTAATGGGTCAGAAGATCAACCCGATCGGTTTCCGGCTGGCGTTGAACCGCAACTGGGCTTCGCGCTGGTACGCCAACAGCAAGAACTTCCCCACCATGCTGCTGGAAGACCTGAAGGTGCGGGAGTTCCTGAAGAAGAAACTGGCGCACGCTGCGGTATCGCGCGTGATAATCGAGCGTCCGGCGAAGAACGCGCGCATCACGGTGCACAGCGCGCGGCCGGGCGTCGTGATCGGGAAAAAGGGCGAGGACATCGAGTCGCTCAAGGGCGAACTGCAGAAGATGCTGGGCGTGCCGGTGCACGTGAACATCGAGGAAGTGCGCAAGCCCGAGACCGACGCGCAGTTGATCGCGGACTCGATCACGCAGCAGCTGGCGAAGCGCATCATGTTCCGCCGCGCGATGAAGCGCGCCATCACCAACGCCATGCGGCTCGGCGCGCAGGGCATCAAGATCATGAGCGCGGGGCGGCTGAACGGCATCGAGATCGCGCGCACCGAGTGGTACCGCGAAGGGCGCGTGCCGCTGCACACGATGCGGGCGGACATCGATTACGGCGTCTCGGAAGCGAAGACCAGCTACGGCGTGATCGGCGTCAAGGTGTGGGTGTTCAAGGGCGAAGTGATGCCGAAGAACGAGCAGCCAATGGCGGCGGTCGCCGCGGCCCTGGCTGTTCCCCAACCGTCGCCGGAAGCGCCGTCGTCGGACAAGCCGAAGAAGCCGCGCACACCGCGCAAGTCCACGGGCACGGGCAAGTCAGGAGCGAAGAATGCTGCAACCCGCAAGGCGTAAGTACCGCAAGGAGCAAAAGGGGCGCAACCGCGGGATTGCGACCCGCGGCAACAAGGTCAGCTTCGGCGAGTACGGGCTGAAGGCGACCACGCGCGGGCGGCTGACGGCGCGCCAGATCGAAGCGGCGCGGCGCGCGATGTCGCGCCAGATCAAGCGCGGCGGACGCATCTGGATCCGCATTTTCCCGGACAAGCCGATCTCGCAGAAACCGGCGGAAGTGCGCATGGGCAACGGCAAGGGAAACCCGGAGTACTGGGTGTCCGAGATCAAGCCGGGGGCCGTGCTTTACGAAATGGACGGCGTGAACGAGCAGGAAGCGCGCGAGGCATTCCGTCTGGCGGCGGCGAAGCTGCCGCTGCGCACCACGTTCGTCGCGCGGATGATGGGCGGCGGAGGCTAAGCGATGAAGGCAGGCGAATTGAAGGGGAAATCTCCGGAGGAGCTGCAGCAGGAGCTCAACTCGCTGCTCAAGGCGCAGTTCGGCCTGCGCATGCAGAAGGCCACCCAGCAGCTCACCAACACCAGCCAGCTCGGCAAGGTGCGGCGCGATATCGCGCGGGTGCGCACGATGCTGGCCGACAAGGGACGGGTCAAGGCATGAGCGAAACAGCGAACAAGCGACAGCTGACCGGGCGCGTCGTCAGCGACAAGATGAAAAAAACGGTTACCGTGCTGGTGGAGCGGCGCATGAAGCATGCGCTCTATGGCAAGTTCATCACGCGTTCCAGCAAGTACCACGCTCACGACGAGGCGAGCGAGTGCAAGCAGGGGGACCTGGTGCGGATCGAGGAATGCCGGCCGCTTTCGCGCACCAAGGCCTGGCGCGTGGTCCAGCTGGTGGAGAAGGCGAAAACAGTCTGAGGCAAGGAATGAGGGGGATAGCTCCCCTCATGCTCCCCTGCAAGAGGGGTATTTCGAGGTTTTAGCGTTGCGGAATCAGCGGGATAACCGTATAATCCGCAACCTTTTCGTCGCATCCTTGCGGGCGCGACGACCGACCCGGACGGGCTCCAATACTGGCCGCATTGCGGTCAAGTTGGAGAAAGACAGATCAGTGAGAGAACGATGATACAGATGCAGTCCATTCTGGACGTAGCCGACAATACCGGCGCGCGCTCGGTCATGTGCATCAAGGTGCTGGGCGGCTCGAAGCGGCGCTACGCCGGAATTGGCGACGTCATCAAGGTGAGCGTGAAGGACGCCGCTCCCCGTGGGCGCGTCAAGAAAGGCGAGATCTACGATGCCGTGGTGGTGCGCACTGCGAAAGGCGTGCGCCGCGGCGACGGCTCGTTGATCAAGTTCGATTCGAACGCCGCGGTGCTGCTTACGCCCAAGCTCGAGCCGATCGGCACGCGCATCTTCGGGCCGGTGACGCGGGAACTGCGCAGCGAGCGTTTCATGAAGATCGTTTCGCTCGCGCCGGAAGTGCTGTAAGGGACCGGACTATGATCAAGATCAGGAAAGGCGACGACGTCATCGTGACGACCGGCCGTGACAAGGGCAAGCGCGGCACCGTGTTGCGCATCATGGACGCGGAGCACCTGCTGGTCGAGGGCGTGAACAAGGTAAAGAAGCACCAGCGTCCGATCCCGATGAAAAACGTCACCGGCGGCATCATCGACAAGGAAATGCCGCTGCACGTATCGAACGTGGCGCTGTTCAACCCTGGCACCAAGAAGGGCGACCGCGTCGGCATCCGGCTCCTGCAAGACGGCCGCCGCGTCCGTTATTTCAAGTCCAACGGTGAAGTGATAGACGCATGAGCGCAGCCAAGAGCAAGGACGCCAAGGACGCCAAGGACGCCAAGTCGTCCAAGGAAGCCAGGGGCCAACAGAAGGAAGCCCGCGCCCCGAAGGAAGCGGCGAAGCAGCCTGCCGCGCCAAAGCGGGCGCGGGACGCGAAGCCGGAAGCGGCGGAAGCCCCGGCGCCGAAGGACAAGAGGCCGGAGCGGCCGGCTCCCGTGCCGCGCCTCCAGGTCCTCTACCGCGACACCGTGGTGAAGCAGATGATGCAGCAGTTCGGCTACAGCACCTCGATGCAGGTGCCGCGCATCGAGAAGATCGTGCTCAACATGGGCGTGGGCGAGGCGGTTGCCGACAAGAAGATCATGGACAACGCAGTCGCCGACATGGCCAAGATCGCAGGCCAGAAGCCGCTCGTTACGGCGGCGCGCAAGTCGATCGCCGTCTACAAGGTTCGCGCGGGCTACCCGGTCGGCTGCAAAGTCACGCTGCGCGGCCGGCGCATGTACGAGTTTCTCGACCGCCTGGTCAGCATCGCGATGCCGCGCATCCGCGATTTCCGCGGCATCTCGGCCAGGGCCTTCGACGGACGCGGCAATTACAACATGGGCGTCAAGGAACAGATCATCTTTCCCGAGATCGAGTACGACAAAATCGACGCGATCCGGGGCATGAATATCACCATTACCACCAACGCAAGATCCGACAACGAAGCGAAGGCGCTCCTCAGCGCCTTCCGTTTCCCGTTCCGAAACTGAGCAGGAACCGAGGCGAATATTTATGGCAAAAACGGCCGTGATCAACCGCGACAAGAAGCGACGCAAAATCGTCAAGAAATACGCCGTCCGGCGCGAGGAGTTGCTGGAGATCGCCGGCAACCAGAAGCTTTCGCCCGAGGAACGCTACTCGGCGCGGGAAAAACTGCAAAAGCTGCCGCGCGACGCATCCCCGGTAAGGCTGAGAAACCGTTGCGCGCTGACGGGGCGTCCGCGCGGGGTCTATCGCAAGTTCGGGATTGCGCGCGGCAAGTTGCGCCTGATCGCTCTGCACGGGGAGATCCCGGGCGTGATCAAGGCGAGCTGGTAAGGAGAGTCAGATATGGCCATGTCCGATCCGATCGCCGATATGCTGACGCGCATCCGCAATGCGCAGAGTTCGGAAAAGCCGTCGGTGGCGATGCCGGCGAGCAAGCTGAAGGGCGCGATCGCGCAGGTGTTGAAGGACGAGGGTTACATCGAGGACTTCGCGGTGCGCGCGGGAGAGGGCAAGCCCCAGCTCGAGATCGGCCTCAAGTACTATGCCGGCAAGCCGGTGATCGAGAAGATCGAGCGCGTCAGCCGCCCGGGACTGCGGATCTACCGCCCCAAGGACGATCTGCCGAAGGTGATGAACGGGCTCGGCGTGGCCATCGTCTCGACGTCCCGCGGCGTGATGACCGACCGCAAGGCGCGGGGGCTCGGCGTCGGCGGCGAAGTGCTGTGCATCGTCGCCTAACGGGAGTGCGTCATGTCTAGAATCGGAAAAGCGCCCATCGTGCTGCCTGAGAAGGTGGAGGTGGCCATCACCCCGGAACAGATCTCGGTAACAGGGCCGCTCGGCAGCCTCACCCAGAAGCTTTCGCCGGAGGTCGCGGTCGAGAAGGTGGAAAATCGCATTCAGTTCAAGGCCGCAGGTAACTCGCGGCAGGCCAACGCGATGTCGGGCACGCTGCGGGCGCTGGTGGCCAACATGGTAACAGGCGTCACCAAGGGCTTCGAAAAGAGGCTGACGCTGGTGGGCGTCGGCTACCGCGCGCAGGCCCAGGGCGAAAAGCTCAACCTCACACTTGGATTTTCCCACCCCGTGTCGCACTCCATGCCCAAGGGCGTCAAGGTGGAGACACCGACGCAGACCGAAGTCGTGCTGAAGGGCATGGACCGGCAGCAGGTGGGTCAGGTGGCTGCCGAGGTGCGCGCGTACCGCAGCCCCGAGCCGTACAAGGGCAAGGGCGTGCGTTATGCCAACGAGCAGGTAGTGATCAAGGAAACCAAGAAGAAGTAACGGGGAAGCACATGTTTGACAAGAACCAGCAGCGTTTGCGGCGCGCCCGCCAGACCCGCGCAAAGATCTCGGAACTGGCGAGGGTGCGACTCACCGTGCACCGCTCGAATTGCCACATCTACGCGCAGGTGATCGACGCCGGCGGCTCGAAGGTGCTTGCTTCCGCTTCCTCGGTCGAGAAGGAGACGCGGGGCAGCCTGAAGAACGGCGCCAACGTCAAGGCGGCGGCCGAAGTCGGCCGGCGCATCGCCGAGCGGGCGAAACAGGCGGGCATCGAGGCGGTCGCTTTCGACCGCTCGGGCTACAAGTTTCACGGGCGCGTCAAGGCGCTGGCGGAAGCCGCGCGCGAAGCGGGCCTCAAGTTCTAACAGGACGGAACCATGGCGAAACTACACGCATCCAGGATGCAGACGGGCGAAGAGCGCGGCGACGGGTTACGCGAGAAGATGATCGCGATCAACCGCGTCACCAAGGTGGTGAAGGGCGGCCGCGTGCTCGGCTTTGCGGCGCTGACCGTGGTCGGCGACGGCGACGGCAGAATCGGGATGGGCAAGGGCAAGGCGCGCGAAGTGCCGGTGGCGGTGCAGAAGGCGATGGAAGAAGCGCGCCGCAAGATGGTCAAGGTGAATCTCAAGAACGGCACGCTGCAACACGCGGTGATCGGACATCATGGCGCCTCCAGCGTCTACATGCAGCCCGCGTCGGACGGCACCGGCATCATCGCCGGCGGCCCGATGCGCGCGGTGTTCGAGGTGATGGGGGTGCATAACGTGCTCGCCAAGTGCCTGGGTTCCACCAATCCTTATAATGTGGTGCGCGCGACCATCAACGGGCTCACGGCAATGAACACGCCTGCCGAGATTGCCGCCAAACGCGGCAAGACGATCGAGGAAATCACGGCATGAACATGGCTAAGGCAAAGCCGGGCGGCAAGACGCTCAAAGTGACGCTGGTGAGGAGCCCGATCGGCACCAAGCAGGAACACCGCGCCAGCGTGCGCGGGCTGGGCCTGCGGAAGATCCGCCAGACGGTGGAACTTCCGGATACGCCGTCCGTGCGTGGGATGATAAACGCCGTGGCCTACCTGGTGAAGTGCGAGTAGGAATCTCCGCGCGAGCGCGCGGAGATTCCTAAATTGGAACAGCATAACTGGAACAGCATAAGTGAGACTCAACGACATCAAACCGGCTGCCGGCTCCACGCACTATAAGAAGCGCCCGGGCCGCGGCATCGGTTCCGGGCTGGGCAAGACCGCGGGTCGCGGACACAAGGGGCAGAAATCGCGCGCCGGCGGTTTCCACAAGATCGGCTTCGAAGGCGGCCAGATGCCGCTGCAGCGCCGGTTGCCGAAGCGCGGCTTCGTCTCGCACCTGCGCAAGGACACCGCCGAAGTGCGGCTGAGCGATATCCAGAAGATCGCAGCAGACGTGATCGACCTCGCGGTGCTGAAGAGCGCGGGCGTGGTACCGCACCCCGCACTGCGCGCGAAGGTGATCCTCGCCGGCGAAATCAAGCGCAAGGTCGCGCTCAAGGGCCTGCTGGTGTCCAAGGGTGCCCGCGCCGCAATCGAGGCCGCCGGCGGCAACGTCGAAGCGCCAGTGGTGGCGACGGAGCCGGCCGGAAAACTCAAGGCCAAGGGCAAGCCGGCCCAGCCTGCCGGCAAGTAAGCTTTCAAGGACTGAACGAGTTTTGGCTGCCAACGAATCCATGCTGAGCCTGGGCCGGATGGGCGACCTCAAGCGTCGCCTGCTGTTCCTGCTGGGCGCCTTGATCGTCTACCGCATCGGCTCCTTCATACCGGTGCCGGGAATCGATCCGGACCAGCTGGCCGAGCTGTTTCGCTCGCAGCGCGGCGGCATCCTCGACATGTTCAACATGTTCTCGGGCGGCGCGCTGTCGCGCTTCACCATCTTCGCGCTCGGCATCATGCCCTACATCTCGGCCTCGATCATCATGCAGCTGATGAGCGTGGTGTCGCCAACGCTGGAAGCGCTCAAGAAAGAGGGCGAGTCGGGACGGCGCAAGATCACCCAGTACACACGCTACGGCACCTTCGCGCTGGCGCTGTTCCAGGGCATGGGCATCGCGATCGCAATCGAAGGGCAGCGCGGCCTCGTGGTCGATCCCGGCATCGCGTTCCGGCTCGTCACCATGCTGACGCTTACCACCGGCACCATGTTCCTGATGTGGCTCGGCGAGCAAATCACCGAACGCGGCGTCGGCAACGGCATTTCCCTCATCATCTTCGCCGGTATCGCCGCGGGGTTGCCGCAGGCGGTCGTCGGCACGCTCGAGCTGCAGCGTACCGGTGCGCTGTCGATCCTGATGGTGCTCTTTATCGGGGCGCTGGTGATCGGGGTGACCGCCTTCGTCTGCTTCGTCGAGCGCGGCCAACGGCGAATCCTGGTGAACTACGCCAAGCGCCAGGTTGGCAACAAGATCTACGGCGGCCAGAGCTCGCACCTGCCGCTCAAGCTCAACATGTCGGGCGTGATACCGCCGATATTTGCCTCGAGCATCATCTTGTTCCCGGCGACCCTGGTGGGCTGGTTCGGCCAGAACGAGGGCATGACATGGTTGAAGGACATCGCGGCGACGCTGTCCCCGGGGCAGCCGATCTACGTGCTGCTCTACGCCTCGGCGATCGTATTTTTCTGCTTCTTCTACACGGCCCTGGTGTTCAATCCCAAGGAAACCGCCGAAAACCTGAAGAAAAGCGGGGCGTTCGTGCCGGGCATCCGGCCGGGTGACCAGACCGCGCGCTACATCGAAAAGATCATGATGCGGCTGACATTGACCGGCGCGATCTACGTCACGTTGGTATGCCTGCTGCCCGAGTTCCTGATCGTGTGGAAGAACGTGCCGTTCTATTTCGGCGGCACCTCGCTCCTCATCATCGTGGTGGTGACCATGGACTTCATGGCGCAGGTGCAGGCATACATCATGTCGCACCAGTACGAGAGCTTGCTGAAGAAGGCGAATTTCAAGGGGGGTATGTTCCCGTCGCGCTGATGGCCAAGGAAGAAACCATACAGATGCCGGGTGAGATCGTGGAAACCCTGCCTAACGCCACCTTTCGGGTGAAACTGGAGAACGGCCACGTAGTACTGGGACACATCTCGGGCAAGATGCGCATGCATTACATCCGCATCCTGCCGGGCGACAAGGTGACGGTGGAACTGACGCCCTACGACCTCTCGCGCGGACGCATTGTTTTCAGGGCGAAATGACGAATAACCGCGGAGGCGCAGGGACGCGGAGAACAGCTTGAACTAACGAGGCAAGGACAGCAGAACTGATGAATTTTTCTCTGCGCCTCAGCGTCTCTGCGGTGAGATATTGAAAGGTAACGGACATGAAAGTGATGGCATCGGTGAAGCGGATTTGCCGCAACTGCAAGATCGTGCGCCGCAAGCGCGTGGTGCGCGTGATCTGCAAGAATCCACGCCACAAGCAGCGTCAGGGTTGACGAGCAGTGAACAGTGAACAGTGAAAGGTGAATAGTGAACGGTGAATCGAACAACCGGAAACCCCGCAAAGCGGATTTTCCCGTTTACTGTTAACCGTTTACCGTTTACTTGGATTTCAATAGACGTTAAAATCGCAAACTTTTTGCTGCGAGGACAGGCATGGCCCGAATCGGCGGAGTCAACATTCCAAACCACCAGCACGCCGGCATCGCATTGACGGCGGTCCTGGGCGTCGGACGTTCGCGCGCGCGCACCATCTGCATCGCGGCTGGCGTCAACGCCGCGACCAAGATCAAGGACCTGTCGGACACGCAGATGGACAAGCTGCGCGAGCAGATGGCCAAGTTCTCGGTCGAGGGCGACCTGCGCCGCGAAGTCTCGATGAACATCAAGCGCCTGATCGATCTCGGCACCTGGCGCGGCAAGCGCCACCGTCTGGGACTGCCGGTGCGCGGCCAGCGCACCCGCACCAACGCTCGCACCCGCAAGGGCCCGCGCAAGGCAGCGGTGAAGACAATCAAGCCTGTGGCCACAAGCTAAATAGGGAATACTGATATGGCAAAAGCCAGCACCCGGGTGCGCAAGAAGGTAAAGAAGAACGTGGCGGAGGGCATCGCCCACATCCACGCGTCCTTCAACAACACCATCGTCACCATTACCGACCGCCAGGGCAACACGCTCGCGTGGGCGACCTGCGGCTCCAACGGCTTCAAGGGCTCGCGCAAGTCGACGCCGTTCGCGGCACAGGTCGCGGCCGATCGCGCCGGCCGCGTTGCCCAGGAATCCGGGGTGAAGAACCTGGAAGTGTTCATCAAGGGGCCGGGGCCGGGCCGCGAATCCGCGGTGCGCGCGCTGAATGCCGCGGGTTTCAAGATCACCCAGATATCGGACGTAACGCCGGTGCCGCACAACGGTTGCCGCCCGCCGAAGCGCCGCCGGGTTTAGGAGCAAAGAGATACGAGGGGATACTCCCCTCGTGCACCCCTACATATGATCATGAGGTAGAACAGTGGCCAGAAATCTCGACGCAAAATGCCGGCAGTGCCGCCGGGAAGGCGAGAAGCTCTTCCTCAAGGGCGAGAAATGCTTTACCGACAAGTGCGCCATCGAGCGCCGCAACTACCCGCCGGGCCAGCACGGCCAGAAGAGCGGCCGCCTCTCGGGTTATGGCGTCCAGTTGCGCGAGAAGCAGAAGGTGCGCCGCATCTACGGGCTGCTCGAGCGGCAGTTCCGCAAGGTGTACCACGCCGCCGAACAGGCGAAGGGCATTACCGGCGAGAGCCTGCTCCAGCTGCTGGAGAGCCGTCTCGATACGGTGGCCTATCGCATGGGCTTCGGGTCTTCGCGCACCGAAGCGCGCCAGGTCGTGCGCCACAACGGCATCCTGGTGAACGGCAAGCGCGTCAGCATCCCCTCGTTCCAGTGCCGGCCGGGCGACGTGATCGAGGTCGCGCAGAAAGCCAAGGAACAGCTGCGCATCAAGGGGGCGGCTGAGGCCGCCGAGGGCCGCGGGTTTCCGGAATGGCTGGAAGTGGACCCCAAGGCGCTCAAGGGCAAGTTCAAGAACAGGCCGCAGCGTTCCGAGCTGCCGTCCACCATCAACGAGTCGCTCGTGGTCGAGCTCTACTCGAAGTAATTTCGCCGCAGTACATCGTAAAGGTACCCGAGCCATGGCCAGCAGCGCTTTTCTCAAGCCCCGCATCATCGACGTTCAAAACATTTCGCCGTACCACGCGAAGCTCACCATGGAGCCGTTCGAGCGCGGCTACGGCCATACGCTGGGCAACGCGCTGCGCCGGACTCTGCTGTCCTCCATGCCGGGCTACGCGGCGACCGAGGTCAAGATCGGCGGCGTGCTGCACGAGTACTCCACCATCGACGGCGTGCAGGAAGACGTGGTCGACCTCCTGCTCAACCTCAAGGGCATCGTGCTGAAGATGCACAACCGGGATGAAGCCCTGCTCTCGCTCAAGAAGTCGGGCGAAGGCGTGGTCACCGCCGGCGACATCGAAGCGCTGCACGACGTCGAGATCGTCAATCCCGACCACGTCATCGCGCATCTCGCTGCCGGGGGCAAGCTCGACATGCAGATCAAGGTCGAGCAGGGCCGCGGCTACACCGCGGCGACCACCCGCCGCACCTCCTCCGAGGAGGGGCGCAGCGTCGGCAGCATTCTGCTCGACGCCTCGTTCAGCCCGGTGCGCCGCGTGAGCTACGCGGTCGAGGCCGCGCGCGTCGAGCAACGCACCGACCTCGACAAGCTGGTCGTCGACGTCGAGACCAACGGCGCGATCGACCCGGAGGAAGCCGTGCGCTACGCAGCGCGCATCCTGGTCGAGCAACTGTCGGTGTTTGCCGACCTCAAGGGCCTGCCGACGCAGATCGAGGAGAAGAAGGCTACGCAGATCGACCCGATCCTGATGCGCCCGGTGGACGACCTCGAGCTCACCGTGCGCTCGGCGAATTGCCTCAAGGCGGAAAACATCTACTACATCGGGGACCTCATCCAGCGCAGCGAGACCGAGCTCCTGAAGACGCCGAATCTCGGCCGCAAGTCCCTCAACGAGATCAAGGAAGTGCTCGCTTCGCGCGGCCTCACGCTCGGCATGAAACTTGAAAACTGGCCCCCGGCAGGGCTGGAAAAGTTGACGGTATAGCCGTGGGCAGCAGGATTGGAACCGGTATCACGGAAAAATGATGAATGCGGAATGCGGAATGATGACCAGGAAGCCTGCATTCATCATTCATCATTCATAATTCTGCATTGAGGAAACCATGCGTCACCGTCACGGACTGAGAAAGCTCAACCGCACCAGTAGCCATCGCCTGGCGATGTTCCGCAACATGGCGAACTCGCTGCTTTTGCACGAGGCGATCCAGACCACGCTGCCCAAGGCGAAGGAACTACGGCGCGTGGTCGAGCCCATCATTACGCTCGGCAAGAAGCCTTCGCTTGCCAACCGCCGCCTCGCCTTCGACCGCCTGCGCGACCGCGCGGTGGTGGTGAAGGTGTTCGACGAACTGGGCCCGCGCTATGCGAAGCGTAACGGCGGCTATCTCCGCATTCTCAAGTCGGGTTTCCGCAAGGGCGACAATGCGCCAATGGCGTTCGTCGAACTGATGGACCGGCCGGAGGGCGGCGCGGAAGCGGGCAAGGACAACAGGGAGGGGACCCAAAAAGGGGCGAAGAAGGAGGCGGCTGCCAAGGCTGCATAAAACGCACCACGTCAGTTTTTTAAAGCCGGCGCAAGCCGGCTTTTTTGTTTTGTGTAGCGGAGACACGAAGGACACAAAGGACACGAAGGAAATCAAGAGCAACAATTGAACCGCCAAGTGCTGTTAAATCCGGACGCTCGGGCGCCGGTTTGGCGCGCGCCGGAGCGCGGAGCAGGGGGCCTCACTCATTGGGGATGCGACCGTGCAGGCGCGAATGGGGCCGACGCGATGCCGACTGATACTTGCCGTCAGCGATACAGAGGCCGCTCGTGTTCGAACGCGCAAAATCACCGCGGTTCAACACGCGCTCGGTTGGACAGCGACCTTCCTGGAGGTGTCTAATATTCCGCAGGATTGTGACGCATAAGAAGGTTGACGCCATGGTGAATCAACGAGTTACGGAGCCGCAGCTGTCTTACACCCCATATTTGTCGCTTTTTATTGCGACAATTAGGGTGTCTACGTCTCGTTAATTCTATTCATTCTTGAAATTCTTGGCGTGCTTGGCGCCTTGGCGGCTAGTTCATGGTCTTTCTTTTTACGGACTTTGGTATAGCCGACATCTACGTCGGGCAAGTGAAGGCGGTGCTGCAGGAGCGCGCGCCGAAAGTTCCGGTGGTGGATTTGCTGCACGACGCGCCGCCGTTCAACGTGAAGGCGGGCGCGCACCTTCTCGCCGCGTTCGCGGCGCGGATTCCTCCAGGAAGCGTCACGCTGGCGGTGGTGGACCCGGGCGTCGGCGGGCCGCGCGACGCGGTGGCGGTGGTTGCCGACGGGCGCTGGTACGTGGGCCCGGATAACGGCCTGATCTCGATAGCGGCCGCGCGCGCGGAGAAGGTCAAAGTCTTCTCGATCGGCTGGAGACCGGACGATCTTTCCGCTTCGTTTCACGCGCGGGACCTGTTCGCGCCGGTGGCAGGGAAGATCGCGAGCGGCCGGCGCAAGGCCGCGAAACTGAAGAAGAAAACGCAGCTCGCCGTTAAGTTCGGGGTGGAGGATCTTGCCGAAGTCATATACGTTGACCACTATGGCAACCTGGTAACCGGGCTGCGCGCCAGTGCGGTATCGCGCGAGCGTGTCTTCGTGGTCAATGGGCTGCAGATTCCCTACGCGAGGGTGTTCTCGCAGGTCGTGGTCGGCGAAGTGTTCTGGTACGGGAACAGCCTGGGATTGGTGGAGATCGCGGCCAATTCCGCGAGCGCGCAGCAGAAACTCGGGTTCATACCGGGCAACCAGCTGGGCTGACCTTCCCAGCACCGTCACCGGGCGCATGCCGTCCGCCGGGATGCCGGCGCTAGGACTTGCCGGTGCGCGGACCGAGCAGAAACCAGATGACGAGACCGACCACCGGCAGCACCAGCACCAGCACGATCCACGCGACCTTGCGTCCCGTCGAAGCGCTGCTTTGAGAGATATTGATGATGGCCCACACGTCAGCGACAAGGATGAGCAGGCCGGCTATTCCGCGGATCTCGACGCTCATGACGCAACTCCCAGTGGCACTTGAATAATGCCTGGCCCGCCGCCGGTGCGGCCGGACGAGTCCAGAATGACACTTTATACCATTGGTCACGGCAGCCGCCCCATCGGGGAGTTCATCGCGCTGCTGCGGCAGGCACGCGTCGAGTGCCTGGTGGACGTGCGAGCTTTTCCGGCATCGCGCCGCCATCCGCAGTTCGCGCGCGCGGCCCTGCAGCGCTTGCTGGCGGAAGCGGGCATCCGATACGCGTGGGAGGGCAAGGACTTGGGCGGGCGCCGCCAGCCGGCCGGCGACAGCCCGCACATTGCGCTGAAAGAGCCCGGGTTTCGCGCCTACGCCGATCACATGATGTCCGGTGAATTCAGCGCGGCGCTCGACCGTCTGGTGGAGCTTGGCGCTGTCTCACGCGCGGCCATCATGTGCGCCGAGCGGCTGCCGCAGGAATGCCATCGCTCGCTGATTTCAGACAGCCTGCGCGCGCGGGGCGCCGAAGTGCTGCACCTGATTGACAGCGGGCCGCCGGCGCCGCACGTATTTAATCCCCTGGCGCGCATCGAAGGCGAGGCCCTCGTCTATGACGGAGGCCGCCAGTTGCCGTTGCTTTGACCCCTGCCCGCGCGTAAGCATGGAGTAAGTCTCGCCGCGTAACCTCACTGTGGCGGCTATGTTATCCGTCCGGGCGGCGCGGGGAATGACTCCGCTGTCTCGCTAAAGGAGAAATAATCATGGGTGCGGGCGGAAACAGCGGCGGCATGGCGCGCGCGCTCGGCGCGATCGTGCTCGTGATCGCAGTGCAGTTCATGTTCGGCTGCGGCCAGTTCTTTGGCCGCGATGACTTTACCGGCTACGTCATGAACAAGACGGCGGCGGAAGTCACGGCCAAGGTCGGCAAGCCGGCAACGGTAGACGACAGCACCCCGGAGCGGGTGATCTGGACCTACCAGTCAATCACGTACGATCTCCAGGACCACAACAAGAAGGATGCCAGGACCCTGGTGATATTCAGACGCGACGCCCCAGGCGGCCAGTTGAAGGTGGCCGAGGTCAAGTTCGAACACTAAGAGCGCCTAACACAATGAAACACACGCTGCGCTGTCACGGTTTTGGCGACGCGGGACCAACGACACCCTCAGGCTCCGCAACGGGAATGTACCGAGCCGGAAGCCGCGGGCCAAAACCGTGCCAGCCCACGAGGGGTTGCGAGTCAGAATCGCCGCTAGCTTTGTCGCTCGGCTTGCCAATACAGCGAGTATTGGCTGCACCTCGCTTCGCGTAGCGACGATTCTGACTCGCAACGCACGCGCGTTTCATTATGTTAGGCGCTCTAACTGCCGAGGCGCAGGTCCGCCAGGTACGGCCTGGCGGGATAGTGAAAGGCGACCGGGCCGTCGTGCAGGGAATCCACGAACTGGCGCACGAAGGGGTCGCTGGAGGCATTCACCTCTGCAACGGTCCCGTGCGCGGCGACGACCCCATCGGAGATGAAATAGACGTAGTCCGCGATCTTGAGTGATTCCACCACGTCGTAGCTCACGACGATGGAAGTTACGCCGAGCGCATCGTTCAGCCGTCGTATCAGGTTCGAGATCACGTTGAGCGAGATCGGATCGAGCCCCGCGAACGGCTCGTCGTACATCACCAGCATCGGATCGAGCGCGATCGCGCGTGCCAGCGCGACCCGCCGCTGCATTCCGCCCGAGAGCTCGTTCGGCATCAGCGAATGCGCGCTGCGCAGGCCGACCGCGTGCAGCTTCATCAAGACCAGGTCGCGGATCACCGGTTCCGGCAGGCTGGTGCGCTCGCGCATGGGGAAGGCGATGTTATCGAACGTGGACAGGTCGGTGAACAATCCGCTCTTCTGGAACATCATCCCCATCTTCTGCCGCATCAGGTAGAGGGCGTCGTCGTCCATCTCGTGCACCGTCTGACCGTTCACCCTCACGCTGCCCGCGGCGGGCCGCGACTGCCCGCCGATCAGCCGCAGCAGCGTGCTCTTGCCGCAGCCGCTGGTGCCGAGGATCGCGACGATCTTGCCGCGCGGTACCTTGAGGTTGACGCCCTTGAGAACCTGGTTCTGGCCGTAGGCGAACTTCAGATCCTGGATATCAATCAACGTGTCGGAGGAGTTGACGCTCATGGCTTTATTTTACAAGAGCGTGAGTCGTGAATG
>Ga0208685_1000277_pt1 | contig 18560 bp, 28 predicted proteins | sample EasRivMeERMLT890_FD_187533 | JGI IMG/M metagenome (GOLD analysis project Ga0208685, IMG submission 187533) | Soil microbial communities from meander-bound floodplain in the East River, Colorado, USA - East River MetaG ERMLT890 (SPAdes) (version 2) | ecosystem: Environmental > Terrestrial > Soil...
GTGAAAGAGCGTGATGCCGGTGGCCTTGCCAGTGACCTGGTGCCTGTGAAGCCTACGCTTCTGAAGAGCGATTTCAGTGGCATCGTGCACGATTGGTACACCTACGATCGCAATGGGAAGCGCTTTGACTATCGGCGCGAAGATGTGGTGCATATTCCATTCATTCAAGATCCTGGTGATGGCCGTGGCCGTGGACCGCTGCAGATGTGCGGAGTAGCCACCAACGTGGCGGTAGAGGCTGAGCATTGGGCCTCTCGCTTCTTCGTAGGCTCCATTCCGTCGGTGTTCCTGGAGAGCAAGGTTCCTCTGGCCGGGGATGATCCACAGACTATCAAGGACCGATGGCTGAGTGATCCACCTAACATCCCCAAGGTGGGCTATGGGATCGAGCCTCACGTCCTGCCATTGAACATGGAGACCGCCCAAGCCAATACCACGCGCATGCAGTCACGCGGTGAAGCGGCTTTGATGTTCGGTATCCCAGGTCGCATGCTGGAGTACAGCGAGAGCGGCAGCTCGATCTCATATGCCAACGTCGGTGATCTTGCTACGGAGCTTGTGCGCCTCACCCTTTCGCCGGTCTACCTCGAGCAGATCGAGCAGGCATTCTCGGACTTGCGCCCACGTGGTACCGAGGTGCGATATGACGTGGAAGGCTTTGAACGAGCCGATGCAAAGACTCGGTACGAGATCCACGAAAAGGCGATTGCACTCGGGATGTATGATGCGGAATATGCAGCACGTGCTGAAGGCATCTCAGGTGAATTCCCCGAGGTCAGACCGGCACCGCTACGAGTGGTAAATGGCTAACTACCGCAACACCTACAACGGGCAGATCAAGAGCAGTGGCACACCGCTTGGCTATCCGTATATCGCGCTTGATGACCAGGACAATCCGGCGGATGAGCAGATCGAGTTTGCAGAGCGCACCGCAGATGCGATCCTTCTCGATGTTGGGACGGATCCTGTTCTAGCGGCTGCAGCTCTCACTGCTGAGTCAGAGCGTGAGAAGCCTAGGATCGTGCTGACACGACGGCTGGAAGCGATCATCGCGCATGCTGAGGAAGAGTCCTAGATGAGCGACTTGCTTCGCTTCCAGGGTATCGAGCCTGAAGTAGAGGTCCGCTCCGAGTCTGATCGAGAGATTGGAATCGTGTTCATGAAGTACGGTGAGATTGGCCGTACTGAGAGTGGCCTGGAGATGTTTGAGGCCGGTGCCTTTGCTGGCACCGATCCCACGTCCGTCATCCTCCGTGCAGAGCATGAGGGACCACCGGCAGGCCGTGGCCTCGCCTTGGAAGAGCGTGCCGACAAGGCCATTTTCATTGCCAAGGTTGCGCCCACTGCGCGTGGTGATGAGCTGATGACCTTGGCACGTGAGGGTTATTTCAAGGGTGCGTCACCGTCGTTTGTTCCCGTGGAGAAGGGCACTACTTATCGCAACGTGGGCCGTGAGCGCGTTGCTGTACGGCAGAGGGTTGATCTGCGGGAAATCTCTGTGACGTGGCGACCCACGTATGCGGGCACTGAAGTGCTGTATGCACGTTCCCAAATGGAAGCACCTACTCAGGAGGATCCGGTGACAGACGAAACCGCTAATGCGGCAGAGGAAACGCAGCAGCCGCAATCGAGCGGTGAGCGTCCCACTGATCCGCATGTGATCAGCGATATCCGCAACCGATTGGAGCTGATGGAAGCTCGATCGCAGACCGCTACTGATGCGGTCATTCCGGTTGGTGAAGAGCCCAAGACCATCCCTACCAAGGGCGAGTGGATGCAGGCTTCGCTCACGCTCATGGATGGTGGAGAGCTTCATCCGCTACAGAAGCGCACCCTGGCTGACAACATCGCCGAGGACAATCCCGGCTTTATTCCGGTGGCCTTCTCCAATGAGCTGATCGGGATCATTGATCCCAATCGGCCCTTTATGGAGAGCACCACGCGCATCCAGATGCCCGCGGCCGGTCTTCAGATCAGTTATCCGCGGCTCACTCAGCGTCCATTGGTGGCAGAGCAGACCACAGAAAAGACCGAGGTTGCCTCTCGCAAGGTGACCACGGATCGGATCACCAAGGACATTCGTACCTTCGCGGGCGCGGGTGATCTTTCGATCCAGATCCTTCGGCGCTCTTCGCCGGAATTCTTGTCCGCATACCTGGAGCTTCTGGCAGAGGCCTACGCCACTGTCACTGAAGATGCGGCTGTGGATGCCCTTCTCGCAGCTTCTCCATCAGCGGGCACAGGCCAGTTTGAGGCCGATGCTCCTGAATTCGCAGAAGCCTTTGAGAATGCCGCGGCCGTTGGTCGCAGCCTGAAGCCTGATCGCATCTGGCTCAGCACCACGGCGCTTGGCCTCTTCATTGATGCCAAGAATCCGTCCGGTGGTGGTGGGCAGCCGATGTATCCAAGCCTGGTGGGCCTGGGTAGCCTTGGTGGTGGTGGATCCTCGCTCGGCCTGCAGCTGCAGCCGGTGTGGGTGCCTGCTCTCGACAATGAGGCCGTGGATGTGATCATCGGTCCCAGCCGTGGCTTTGCTTGGGCTGAGGAAGGCACATTCACCCTCCAAGCAGACGTTCCTGGCCGTTTGGGTCGCGACGTGGCCTTGGGAGGCTTCGTGGTCTTCGCAGAGCTGTATCCCGCGGCATTCACCACCTACGTCATCGCCACCTGATCAGGCTCGAAAGAGGGAGGGCTAGGACCGGTGCTTGTGCCTGAGTACCGGTCCTAGCGCTACATATGGCAGATTGGCCCACACTCGCACAGCTGAAGAGCGCTCTGGGTGTCACGTCTGACACAGAGGACGCGATGCTGCAGCTTGCGTTGGATGCCGGTATTGATCAGGTGAAGCTTGATATCAGCGGCACGGAAGCGGCCTTCGATGAGGAATGGCCCGACGATGATGTGCCCGCCAAGCTCTCCATGGCTGCACTGATCCAAGCCGTGATGACTGCCAAGGGACCGGATGCTCCCTATGGTGTGGCGGCTGTGTTCGATGCCGGTGGCATGCGAGTGAGCAACGATCATCCTACCTATCAGAAGCTTCTGAGCGGCTACCGCCATAGCTTCTCACTAGGCTGATGGCCGATCCTGTTGATGGCCTTGTCACTGACGTGCTGAGCGCCCTGTCCGATGCGGGCCTAGATAACGTGAATGTGTTGGATGGCCCCACTCCACAGATCAAGGCTCCAGCCGTGGTCATTCGGCCAGACACGCCATGGGTCGTGCCATCGGACTTCTGCTATGACGAACAGCGCTATCAGGCCATCATGGTGGTCAGTGCCGCCACTCCCGGTGATGGTAGGCGCATGCTGTATGCGATCTCACAGGCCATCAGAAGTTCCCTGACCGAGGGTTGGTCATGGGAGAGTGTCAATGCACCCATAGTGGATGAGACTACGGGTGTACCATTCTTGGCAGCAGCGATACGGCTGCTTTATCGGAACACAGAGGAAGAGGGATCATGACAGCACCGATCATCGTGTATCGGCCGCTCCTCCATCTTCAGCCGCTGGATGAAGACGGCGACGATGATGGTGCAGCCGTTGACGTGTCTTGTGACATGTCCAGCGTGGAGCTGACCGTGGACACACCCACCACAGACGTGACCACCTTCTGTGGCAATTTCCAAGTGCCTGATGACATCGTGGTTGGGTCCACATGGGAAGCCACCATCAACAGCGAGACCAACGGCCGGTGGACTGCGCTTGTGGGCCGTCGCGTGCGGGCAGAGCTGTACGACCGCACCGACGCCAGCACCTACCGCACCTTCGAGACTCAGATCATGCTGAATCCATCGCTGTACGGTCCCACCAATCCCGGTGACCCACGGCAATTCAGCTGGGATCAGGCGGTTCTGTCAGAGGTTGAGTGGGCTACCGTTCCCACTTGATGGCAGCTAATAGAGGGCACTACACATGGACTGGCTGACACGTCAGGACGTGGACAGGATTCTTGATCACCTGTCCGCGGATGACCTGATCGAAGCGATGATCCCAGGTGAAGAGCAGAGCGCCAAGATGCCGATGCGGTCATTCAATCGCGCCGCTCTTCGTCTGGGAGTGGGCACAGAGGCTGAGCCTGCCACACAGCGTGTGCGGCCCGGTGACCTCAAGTATCTGATGGAGCGGATAGGCGAGGTGATCAATATCGACAGCCCTTTGTCCGAAAGTACCGGGGACTTGCTAGCTTCTGCCACTACTGGCGCATGGATCCCAGAGGAGTAAGGCAGCTCTCGGTACACGAATACATGGCAATGGCGCGGCACATGGATGAGGCCGCTAGAGAGGCCAAGAGGGCAGCCAAGAGGAAGGGACGGCGGTAGGTGGCTGACAAAGACCTTGCCTACGGGCAGCGCACCATCCGCCGCATCCTGAAAGAGCTTGACCACCCCCAGGATCTGGAAGAGGCATATGCCCGCGCCATCCTGGACCAAGCCGTGCAGAATGCAGGCTCTCGCCCTACGCCACAGGCCCCCATGGCCGCATCCAACATGGTGGTAGAGGGCGCATCCATCGGCCCCTCTCTCCGCGGGATTCCTGAGGAAGCGGTTGCCATCGGCTCCGAATTCGGATCGAGCCTGTATCCGCAATTCCATCACTCACCCGCTCCACGTGGCCTGTGGCTGTATCCTGCAGCAGAGGACCTGAGGGTGATCGCGGGCATGGATGGAGAGCTTGAGAAGATGCTGCAGAAGGCTGTAAGGATGCCACTCTAGATGGCTACGCTTGATCTTCTCGTCAAGGTCGCTGTTCAGAATCAGCGTGCCCTTGAAGGCCTGTCCGGCAAGATGCGGAAGCTGGGCACCGGTCTCACCATCGGTGTCACTGGCCCATTGGTGGCAGCGGGGGCAGCCTTCACCAGTATGGCGGTTGAAGCCGAGGATGCTCAGGCCAAGCTAAAGAGCGTTTTTGACTCTACTGAGGGTGCTGCTTGGACTTCTATCGAAGCCTTGCAGGAACATCAGCAGGCATTGATGGATGCCACTACTTTCGATGACGAGGACATAGCTGCAGCTCAGACTGCATTGCTGGGATTCGGCACCATCGTCGGTGAGCAATTCACCGATGCCACAGATGCGGCCGCGGACCTTGCGGCTTTCTTGGGAGTGGATGTTGAGGATGCAGCTCGCAAACTAGGTAAGGCTCTGGCCGATCCTGAGGCCGGTCTAGGCAGGTTGCAGCAGGCTATCGGTCCTTTGACCGATGAGCAGCAGAAGCTGATTGATCAGATGATTGCAACCGGTGACACGGCTGGTGCACAGCAAGTGATTCTCGATGCGGTGTCAGACAAGATCGGTACTACGGCTGAAGATTTGGCTGCCACGTCCGGTGGTCAGATGGCACAGGCTATGAATCAGTTGGAGGAAGCTGGAGAAGCATTAGGTACGTTCTTGTTGCCAGTGCTCTCCGGTGTGGCTGGCTTCCTGAAGGATATGGCTGCGGCTTTCCTAGAGCTTGATCCACAGGTGCAGCAGTTCATTCTCATTGTTGGTGGGATCGCGGCCGTGCTTGGTCCAGTGCTTCTGATCTTCTCGGCCTTGTTGCCTGCTATCGGTGCAGTGGGTGTTGTCATTGGTGCCCTTGCTTCGCCTATTGGTGTGATCGTGCTGGCCGTCGCCGCGTTTGCTTTGTGGGTTGCCACTCATTGGGATCGGATCAAGGAACAGACCGGCATGCTGGTGGATGCGGTCGTAGGCTTCTTTGAGGGTATTGGGCAAGCTTTCGCTGACCTGGGTACCTGGATCGGTGAGGTATGGGACACCATCACTGGCATCTTCGGTGATGCGGTGGATGCCATTGGAGACTTCGGGAAGAAGATGTGGACTCCAATCGAGAAGGGCTTTGATACCGCCATCGATGGAGTCAAGGGCATCTGGAATGCGTTTGTGCGCTTCTGGAACGGGATCCAGATCACGGTTCCATCGGTGGATATTCCACTGGTGGGCAAGGTGGGCGGCTTCACCATCGGTCTGCCTGATCTGCCCTACTTGGCATCCGGTGGCATTGTCACATCCCCGACACTGGCGGTCATCGGGGAACGTGGCCCTGAAGCCGTTGTGCCGCTGGATAAGGGCTATGGAACCCATGAGACACACATTCACCTGACCTACTCCGGTGACATGCCTGACGAGCCTGAGGATCTGGTGGCCTTGCTGCGACAGGTGGCCCCATTCGTGGATGGCAGACTGCGAGTGGCTGACTGATGGCCGGGCACGAGCTGCGGATCAGAAGCCTTGATGTGCAGGATGGTGACACTCCAGATCAGGCCCGCATCTGGGTTGACCTGGTATCCGGCTACTCGGAGCCTGCCGAGGTCAGGGGCGAAGATGATGTGGTGCCCGGTGCCTCTGGCCGTGAGGCGGGCGAGTGGCAGCGTGACGTTCGCAGGATCGAGCTTGACGCGCATGTGAAGGGCTTCGGTGGTACGAGAGAAGAGCGCACCGCGGCATGGCGAGAGGCCACTGATGATCTGATGGCAGTGCTGCAGATGTACGCCACACCGGGCCTTGTGGAGGTTGACGGTCCCTACTTGGGTGTGCCGCTGGGTGAGACACACTTCCTGTATGCCCGCTGCATCAGGGTGCTGCCGGGACCGATCCTGAATCGGATGAGCTACCAGGGCTGGGTGTTTGAGCTGGAGTGCATCGATAGCCCTCCTGAGTGGCAGATCATTCCTTCGTAATGGCTACGCGTTACCACTACGACCTATACCCACGGACCGATCCAAGAGACGGCACACGGATCACGCGCTTCACCAAGCTGCAGGCTGCCACGTACCGTGATGTGATCGGGGTGGGATCGGGTGCGGGCACCATCCGCAGCACCGATGCTGAGGCTGATGACCTGGATCCGCTGGGTGAGCAATTCATTCGCGTCGTGCGCGAGGACACGGTTGCCGAGACAGAGGCCACGGTTGGTGGCTTCTGGATCAATACCTACAAGCACGATACCGCGGTAGCACGTCAGACCAAGCGACTCACCTTTGCTGGCGCGGGCACGATGGCCTATCTGGCGCGATCGCGCATGGCACCGCACACCTATATCCACGATGTGTTCACCGGGCAGGATCCCTTTGATGATCGTTGGCGGCTGTATGCGCAGTCCACGGTCTACGCCAACGGTAATTACCTGGGTGCCATGCTGTGGCGCGTCATCTACGAGGCGCAGCACTGGCGTGTCGGTACGCCTCCACACCGCCACAAGGATGGGGTGACCTACACCGATACGCATGCCGATGACCGTACTGAGACCGCCATCCCTGATCTGGTACTCGGCTTCGATCAGTTTGAGGATAGTGACGGCAACCCATGGACTGCCAAGAGTGGTGAATTCTCAGCCGCGGTTGGTGAGAATGTCCTGACCGTCACGCAGCGTCTCATCCAGGCCGGTCTGTACGTTGAGATGGATCCGGTCACGTTTGAGCTGCGTGCGTGGGAGAACAGCGACCACAGGCGTGACCGTACCGGTGGCGCATGGGGCACCAACGTGGTGCGCTTCCAGGCTCCCACTGATGGCACCATCGCCACTGGCAACATGCTCAGTGACTCAGAGCGTGAGCTGAACAGCCATCTGAAGCGGACGATCGTATGGGCAGGCGGTCAGGACTCGTATGCCAAGGCTACGGGGTCGAGTGATATCCCGTGGGAGGGCTTTGAGTCTACTGACGTGACCGAGACCGATGCTCTGGAGCAGATCGCCAATACCCAGATCACGGCCCGTGAAGAGGCCGCGGATGCGGGCAGCGTCCGAATGAAGCTGGGTGCGACCCCCCTCTCCGGTCGGTATCGCCCATGGGAAGAGGTGCGGCTTGATGATCTGGTCACGCTTGATACCGGCTCCGGTGTGTGGGACTACACCGAGGACACCTATCCGGTAGCGGGTCTACGTATCGAGCTTCAGAAGAGCGGTGCATGGTGGGCATGGGCAGAGCTTGGATCGGCGCAGCCTAATCTGAATGACCGCAGGTTCCAGGTCTCACCGGTGGGGCCGCATTCTCACCCGCCCAACCCGCAGTTATGCCGCCCATCGGGTGCGCCCGGTGCTCCTACATCCGGCACGGTCGAACTGGAGGAGTTCTGGGACTGGACGACGGACAACGACAGTACGCCGGGCGCGTATAACTGGGCCATTCGGAACACCAGTCCCGATGGCTCCGCGCTGGACGCCTCTCAGCCGGTCGGCACGGCCACGAGCACATGGCAATACTCAAGCCGCATGCCCTGCACGCCGGGGTCGACCCTGCGTACCACGGGCCAGATTGCGCGTCTGGTGGGTGGGTTCAGTGCCAGTCTGTATGACACGCTCGGGCATCGCGTGTTCTGGTATGCCGCTGCTTCTGGTGGCAGTGCGCTGTCGGAGCAGGTTCTGGGCTCTGTCTCCGTCAACGGACTGGTGGCGGCTTCGTTCGACTGGTCGGCCGTTGTCCCTGTCGGGGCCAACTACTTCTCACTGCGTCTGAGCCGTATCACGCAGCAGGACAACGTGACGGTGACCGTCACTGCCGATGACGCTTCACCGGGCGAGGCAGGCACACCGGGTGACGGTCATATTGATCTGATCGGTACCAGTGTCAGAGCCTCTCGTTGCGATCATGCCCACCATCTATGGCGCACCGAGCCGCCAACCGTCAATGACGATGAGGCGGACGGTTACCCATCTGGCACGGCATGGCTTGTCGTGGATGACGTGGACAATCCCACCGTCCTGATTGAGCGTCACATCCTGCTCGACAATGACGAGGGCGCGGCCATCTGGCAGCGCGAGTATCCCGAGGACGCCAACGGTATCAACGTCTATGACAGCGATGGGCTAGTAGCTGCGGACGTCACTGACTTGGTATTCGACGGAGCGACGGTTACCAACGATGAGGACGGTCAGGCTACGGTCACAATCGACGCCACGACCGCCACACAGCGCTGGGAAGCGGTCACCGACGGCGAGGACGTATTCGTGTGGGAGTCTGATGATCTAGTCCACGAATGGAAGGAATACTGAGATGGTGCAGCACGCCGACATTGACCATACCGGCCTGACGGGCGTAGGCAGCGGTTCTGGCAACCCACTCGTGTATGACATTGAGCATGAGTCGGCGGGTGACATCACGGTTAATGACACCGCAGCCGGATCGTTCTCAGATGTGAACGCCACGGTCGGTGATGTGGTGGTCGCTGCCGTGACGGGCGACCTTCTCATGATTGGACTATCGACAGGTTCCGGATCCTCCGGCAACAGTATGCGGATTGACGTGGCGAGCATCGTGTCGGCAGCAGCGGTCAATTTCCTGTCGTCTCGTACGGGTACGCCTGCCACACTGGGTGTAACCGCATGGTTCTGTCACGGATCAGCGGCTATCAACATCAGCGGCGAAGTGCCATACATCGTGCAAGCTGGCGACCTATCCGGCGGCAACGTCACCTTGCGGCTATGTGCATGGGTGAGCGGCTCGACCCGAGCCTTGCAGGCGTCCTCCAATAGTCCGCTGATATTCTGGGTCCGCAACCTAGGCACGCCGTAGGCTTGACACCCTATAGGTATTAGGTATAGGGTACCCATGCAAGTGAGGTTGCATCGGGATAGAATCATCCCGCGAACCGCTCCCCCATCTAGTGCCTCACCGCTGATGGACCAGGAGCGGTTTCGCATTCACTGAGTAGTGAGGTACAGAGTGAATAGTCCTCAGAGGCCACAGGAAGCCTCACAAGCCCCTCCAAGGTGGATCGAGGTACTTGCACCCTCTTTCAAGATTCAGGCCCCTTCTAGGCCGTCTCAGCGCGTTCCTCAGTGGATCAAGCGCATGCAGAGTGGTGAGCAGATTGGGAAGGATCTCACCAATGGATAAGCTCCAAGACGTAAAGAACACAAGTACTTCTGGATGGTGCGCGGGTTGTGGCTGCGGCTGGCACAAGGCGATAGATGCCTTTGACGTGACACCACCCGAGGCGGACTGTCTCAGCTTGGAGTGCAGTTGTCACGCTGCCTACTGGGACAGTGACCCGGTGCTTGTGCATCAGGCTCCAGAGGACGAGCTAGAGACAAGGTGGCGATATGGGGACCGATAAGCAACCAGAAGCCCCAACCACGAAAGCGGGTCGCGCCCTTGTCGCATACGACGAGTCGGCGGCAGGGCTAATGCCAACCGAGTTGTATCAAGGCGTTCTCGCTATCGAAGCCGAGGCCCGTGCCGCCTCACAGGAGCGGCCCCAGGAGGATGGAGAGTGTGAGTGCGGGCAACTCATGTCGGCACATGCGGGTGGGTTTGCCCTGCTGCATCACGACGAGGTCGTCGCCCGCCTCTCTCGCCCTACTGATGCATCCAATGACTAGACAAGGCTGCCTAGCAGGCACCGTCATTGTGTTCGCTATCCTGGGAGTGATGTTCTTCCTGGGTGAGCTGGTGCCAGCGGTAGTGAGATGGCTGCTGTGAGCCGCGTACAAGCCTCTCAGGCCACGGAAAGGGCGAAAGTGTATGCGGATGCCCTTGCGCTCTATTCAGAGGCTCCTGGCACTGTCTGTATCGAGCAAGGGCACTACGAGAAGGGTAGGCATCCAGTGCCGTATCGCATGGGCTATTGCCACGGCTACAGAACACTGGATGAGCATTACCACACCACACCACGTGAGATGCAGCTGTGTGAGGCTCAGGCATGAAGGCCAAACGCTGTGGACTGTGCAAGCAGATCATCTATCCGTGGCAGCCCTCCCAAAGCTTCCCCCGCGGAGACGTGCTGCACAAGGCATGTGCCGAGGACGTGAAGCGCATATGGAAGCAGGATCAGCAGAGGTACGGAGGATGATCGCAGTAGCACCGTGTCCACAATGTGGCACGCCGTTCTATCAGACCGATGACGGTCTGGTGTGTGTGAAGGGGCACACAGAAAAGCCCTCTGCTGGTCAGGCAAAGGACTCGTCTGTTCTCTCCGCGGTATCCCCTGGGAAGGGTGCCACGAGCACTATAGCAGCGGCTGGGCCACCGTCAATGCCTGTTGGCTTGGTGATGAGTCAAGACCATCGCTACTGGTTCAATGGCGAAGGCCCACGGCCCTCTGTCACGACCGTGCTTGAGATCCTGTCCAAGCCTGCCCTCGTCTACTGGAAGGGTCAGGAAGTGGCCCGTGCCATCTATCGTGACTCCAAGGCTTTCTTTGGTGAGGCATGGGACGTGGGCGAGGACCAGGCCATCAAGTGGGCCATGGGCAAGGCCGATGAGCAGAGGGATCGAGCAGCCAAGCTGGGCAGCTCCATCCACCTGCTGGCAGACATGGTCACCAGAGGCTCTGAGACGCCCTCAGACGGCTTCAAGGTGTCAGATGAGGAAAAGCCCTACCTTGAGGCTTGGAAGCGCTTCACGGCCTTCCTGGAGGCTCAGGGGGCATCCATCGTGAGCAGTGAGCATGCGGTATGGGGCGACGGCTATGCCGGTACGTATGACCTGATCATCGAGATGCCCAACCAGAAGCAGAACAAGGTTCTGTGGATGGTGGATATCAAGACTTCCAAGGGTATCTATCCAGAGTACGCTCTACAGCTCGCAGCCTATGGTCACGCGGCAGGCATCATCCTTCCCAATGATCCCAAGCTGTACCCGATGCCCAAGATCGACCGCTATGCGGTACTGCATCTGAGGCCCGATGCCTACCCTGTGGATGGATACAAGCTGATCGAGTATCCGGTCACTGAGCGTGACTACTTCAGCTTCATCAGTGCACTGGATCTGTACGAGTGGAGAAGGGAGGACCGATTCAATAAGAGCCTATTACTAAGTACGTAATACGTAAGCACGTAGGGACTAAGACAAGCTCCTACTACTCCTGCTTAGACAAGAGTACCTAGTAGATAAGCTCACTAGGTATAGGGACTAGGCGAAGCGATAACTACATACTGCTTAGATAGAGGACACAATGCCTTTCACCATTCAGGGGCCACAGCTAGAGATCGAGGACGGGACATATCCCGCGGTCCTGCAGTCCGTGGTCACGGAGCCTTCCAAGACTCCGACTATTCCAGGTGACGTGCGACGGTGGACGTTCTTGGTGGAGCATGCCGGCAAGGTGGAGCCGATTGATGCGCTCTCATCCACCGGCACCGGTCCCAAGACCAAGAGCTATGCATGGCTCACAGCTCTGATCGGACGTGAGCCGAAGGCCGGTGAAACGGTGGAAGATCCCACCGGTAGCCGCGTCCTCCTTCAGATCACCCACAATGAGCGTGGCTTCCCCAAGGTGTCCAACGTGATGCCCTACGCGGAGCCACAGCAGACCATCGAGGGACTGCCCAGGTAGAGGCAATGGCGGCTAGGAAGAGGGCACCAACCTAGCCGCCGTGCCGCATCATAGGTGAGGATATGGAAGTGATCCCGATGACCTTGCGAGAGGCCAGAGCCTATGTGGATCGTGTGCATCGGCATCACAAAGCACCACAAGGCGGCTTGTTTGCCATCGGTGCCGCTGAGGGTGATCAGGTCATCGGAGTGGTGATCGTGGGCATGCCCGTGGCACGCATGGCAGCTGATGGCTTCACCTGTGAGGTCACTCGTCTGGCCTCTGATGGATCCAAGAATGTGCCCTCCATGCTGTACCGAGCAGCGTGGAGGGCTGCCAGAGCCATGGGATACCGCAGGCTCATCACGTACACCCTGATCGAAGAGCCGGGCACGTCACTCAGGGCAGCAGGCTTCAAGCTGTTGGGTGAGTCTGGTGGAGGATCTTGGGATCGGTCATCAAGACCGCGTGTGGATCTGCACCCATTGCAGACCAAGCTGAAGTGGGAGCTTTCAGCATGAAGCGCTGTTGGACTTGTAATGGATTGAAGTGGGTACCTGATGGTCAGATTGATGACGGTAGGATGACCGGTCGTCGGACCTGTTTCACATGCAAGGGATCAGGCAAGGTGAGTGATGCTCAGATGCTTGATTACATCCGAAGGATTGTCACTGATGAGCTGAGGCACGATCAGTGATCCTGATAGATGAGTCCGAAGCCGCATTCCAGGCGCGTCTGATCGACTACGCCCTTAGCCGCGGCTGGGAGTGGATGCACATTGGTCGTACCGGCAAGTACACCGCCAACGGTGCCAAGGGCACACTTGGTACGGGTTGGCCTGACCTGACCCTGGTGCGAGGCACGCGGCTGATCTTCGCGGAGCTGAAGAGCCAGCGGGCACCGATGACGGGAGAGGCACAGCGACAGGTGCTGCTGATCCTGGGCGACGTGGCCGAGGTCTATATCTGGCGTCCGTCGGATTGGCCCATGATCCTTGACGTACTCAGCTAGGAAGTGTAGTGAATCTCATCCACGGCGACTGCCTCGAAGTCCTGCCCACCTTGGAAGCCGACTCAGTGGATGCGGTGGTGACGGACCCACCGTACGGGCTGGAGTTCATGGGGAAGGCATGGGATTCACCGCTTCGGAACGGGTGGCAGGCTGAACCCGGCACCTACCACAACGACACCAACTTTCTAGCGACAGGCGACCGCATCCGCTACAAAGCTGGCCCTGCTTTCCAGGCTTGGTGTGAACAGTGGGGCCGCGAAGCCCTGCGCGTCACCAAGCCCGGTGGCTACCTGCTCGCCTTCGGCGGCACCCGCACCCATCACCGCCTCGTGTGCGCCCTTGAGGACGCGGGCTGGATCATCCGCGACGAGCTGGACTGGATCTACGCCAGCGGCTTCCCGAAGGGCAAGGCCAACCTCAAGCCCGCCCACGAGCCTATCGTGCTGGCCCGCAAGCCGGGACCGCTGCGCCCGCTGGGGATTGATGAGTGCCGGATTCCGGGTGTCATGGATGGAACGTGGGGCGCTAATCAGTCGGGTTCAAGAAGTGGCATCCGTGAGGGTGGAGCATCGCTATACGGTCAGATCACTGGAGAAGGCGTATCGGTGCAGCACGAAGCCGGTCGCTGGCCCTCCAACGTCCTGCTCAGTGACCCCGAGCTATTCGACCAGCCCAACCCGTACGTGGTGGGCAGCGGGGCGACGACGACGAGCGGGAAGATGATGCCGACCGAAGTTCGCAACAAGCGGACAGTGTTCGGGCAGGACGCGGGCGATGGATACACGACCATCGAAACCTACGGCGACTCCGGCGGCTACTCCCGCTTCTTCATCATCCCTAAGGCCGACAGGGCAGAGCGGGAACGGGGATTGACTGCCGACCCGAACGCCATATCGCTGACGGTCAAGCAGGCCCATTCGTGGGTGTGCTCTAAGTGCCTCCGACAGCGGGTGAACGTACCGGGTGCGGCCTGCAAGTGCGAGGAACCCGGCCCGTTTGTTGAGAGACAGCAGACCCCCCGCGCCAACGTGCATCCCACCGTGAAGCCCATCGACCTCATGCGTCACCTCGTACGCCTCGTGACGCCACAGGGAGGCACGGTCCTTGATCCCTTTCTCGGATCAGGCACCACTGCCATTGCTTGCGAGATGGAGGGCTTTGCCTGGATCGGTATCGAGCGTGAGGCCGAGTACGTGGACGTAGCCCGCGCACGGATTACAGCTAGCCCTCGTGGTCTAGGTCTATAGTAGGTATAGAAGGAGTTGACCATGTTCCTTGGACGAAGCACACCGCAATGGCTGGGTCTCATCACCGCGGCGGGTTCCACGGCCCAGGTGCTGATCGTGCAATTCCTGCCCGGTGCAGACCCCACCATCGTGGCTACCGTGATCGGTACCATCGGCCTGTTTCTGGGTGCGCTGATCGCATTCGTGGCGAACACGTCCACCACACCGGTCAATGATCCACAGCTCAAGGCCGGGACCATGGTGCGTGTCACCGATGACACCGGTACGGTGGTCGGGCATCAGCCCGTTCCCACACCGCCTCCAAGTGAAGGCTGAGAGTGGAACCTCGGCCAGATCGGCTCACTCGGACCCTGATGCTGAGTCTGATCGTGTTGGTCTGGCTCTTCATCGCCATTGGCTTCCTGGCGCTGGGAGTATCCATCTATCGGATGCTCACCTAGCCATGGCGGGGGATCAGGGACCACAGCGCCGCATCACGGACCATTGGCATCCTGATTACTGGACTCGCTCCGAGCAGCAGCGGCACGAGGACAAGATGATCAGGGAAGTGGAGAACCTGGAAGGTGCGGTGCGGATGCTTGCCAACCGGGTCACCCTGATGTTGGGTGCACTGGCCCTGATCGGCTTCCTGATCCCCATCGTGGTCCCATTCATTCGCAGCTTTCTTGTGGCTCCCTGATGAAGCTTCGCTTCCTCGCCTACCCCATCCATCGCAGCGATTGGCAGCGGCCCACCGGTAGCCGTGACTACCGCATCACCAACCACTACGACAGCGTAGATATCCTGAATGGCGGCAGGCACCAGGCCGTCGATGTAGGCAACTTCCGTGAGGGTGATCCGGTGTATGCACCGGGGCCATGCGAGGCCATGGGTCTCAGACACACCGACAGTGCCCTGGGCGTGCGGTTCTACGCTCCCAATGGTGAAGTGTGGGAGCTGTGGCACCTCGACGTTCTGGGCCTTCCCATAGGCTCCAGGACACGTGTGCAGGGCGGCCAGATCGTGGGACGCACCGGCAACACCGGGGCGAGGCTGCCCAGCGGTGCCGAGATGCCCAAGCACACCCACATCGAGCGTGAGGTAGGTGGCAAGCGGGTTGATCCCGAAGCCTACCTGCTGGGCCTGGACTACAACTGGACAGGAATCACAGAAGAGGGCGATATGGTGATCTGTCATCCGGTACGAGAGCAGTGGGACATACCTGCCGGGACCGTGTTCTTCACACAGGGCCCAGAGCAGGGCATTCCCAAGAGCTTCAGTACCGCAGAGAGACTGTGGAGCAACGGTGAGACTGATGACGGCGTGTGGCGGCGTGTGGAGCGTGGCTCCGAGGAGCTGTGGCTGAAGCGTAGTGATCTCGTGCCACGCCCCGGCAGCAGGAACCCTGCCACAGGCTATGGCAGCGCCTCCATGGGCCTGCCGGAGTCTGGAGTGAAGCTCAGAGAGCGCAGTGCGGCCGACAAGGTTTTAGAAGCTGCCAAGGCTGCGGCTAAGACGTACGGTGCCACATGAATCTCATGAATAGCGATCTGTTGGCCTTGGCTGTTGCCATCTTGGGAATTGTTCTCATGGCCCATCTGCTGTGGCATGATCACGTCAGAGGAAGAGGGCAGAAGTGAAGTACCAGTACGTCTACAACGCCACCACCAAGCGGCTGCACCTGAAGATCGATGGCAAGTCGGATGAGCGCTGCAACCTGGATCAGCTCAAGGACTCCGTGACCAGTGACCTGCCGCCCAAGGTGCGCTACTTGCCTTGCTCTCGCTGCATGCCACTCGACGGATCCACGCCTATCGGTCCGGTGCACATCTAGCCATGGCTGGGATGGAGCCGCCTGAGGGCTGGGAGCCGCGCAAGTACTGGTCCGATATGGGTCCGTGGTTGGCCGGTCCCGGTGCCCACACCAAGGAACACAGGGAGACTGAGAGGCAGCTCAGAGGCATCCTCCGCAGCCTGGGACCGATCAAGAGCGTGCTGGACGTGGGATGCGGTAGAGGGCGTCTGGCATCGGTCCTAGCCAAGGTGCTGCCCCATGCGGCCTACACCGGCATTGATGTGGGTATGGAGCAGGCACAGGCCACACTGAATGTGCGTCCTGATGGTGAGACCCATGCGGTGGCGCTGCAGGACTTCTACCCAGGCCAGACATACGACTTGGTACTGGCCTCAGAGGTACTGCTGCACATTCCGCCCGATGAGATCGAGCACGCCGTAGATCGCCTGTTCAAGCTCTCGGCCAAGTGGATCGTGACGATTGATTGGACCGAGCCTATCCCCGGTGTGGAGCCTGCCTACTGGAACTGGATCCACGACTACGAAGAGCTGTTTAGCGGTCAGGTCCAATCTCGCCACAAGAGCTATCTTCAGACGATCTACGTCCTACGGGCATCCTCTCCGTGGGATCTTCCTGGTGAAGGAGCCACTAATGTCGGGTGAAGATGTACGGCACAGTTACCACACCGCGGAAGAGGTCCGCAGGTTGGTAGACAGCCGTGTGGTGGACGGTGATCGGATCATCGAGAATGACCCTGAGACCGATGAGCCTTCCAATGTGATTGGTGGGAACAACGCGGACCAGTGACCTATATCCGTGGCGGAGTGAAATTAGGTGGGCCTGCTATACTTATGGATATAGGTATTAGGTGAGGCTATGACCTGTAAGCAGATTGGCTTCCATAAGCCATCAGGTGAGCAGCGGCGAAAATCGGTGAAGTATCCCGATGGCACAGCCGCTCCCGATGTGACGCAAGAGAAGTGTTCTCGCTGTGGTATGTGGGCTAGGGCGGGTGCGCCATACTTCGCTGAGTGAACATCCTGAATCTCAGCCTTGGGCAGGACACTGGAGGGCAGCAGTGGCGGCTTGCCAAGGCATGGCGCGATCTGCTGCCCAACGATCACTACGTTAGCGTCACCACGTCCAAGACGTTCTACCCAATCGAGAATCGCTTGGACTGGATGAGGCTACGTAACGAATGGTGGCCCCCGGCTGACGTGGTGCATCTGAACAATGACCTGAGATTCATCGAGCGGCAGCAGATGCGCAAGCTCACGGTGAAGCAGCCCAAGCCCTACGTCATCCATCACCACGGCACCATGTACCGCACCCGGCCCGACTACCACCTTGAGGCCCTGCAGGAGTACAAGGCCCACGCCATCTGCAGCACGGTTGATCTGTGGGCCATTGCACCGGATAAGACCACGTGGCTGCCACAGTGCTACGACCGCGAAGAGCTGATGGAGTACAGACGCTCCGAGTACAAGCCCAAAGAGGGCGTGCTACGTGTAGCGCATGCTCCTACCAATCGCCCGATCAAGGGCACCGATGCCCTCGCCAATGCGGTCTACAAGCTGAAGCGCCTAGGGCAGCGCATCGAGCTGGATATCATCGAGGGCGTGAAGAATGAGGAATGTCTGAGGCGCAAGGCACAGGCAGACGTGTTCGTCGATCAGCTCATCCTGGGCTATGGCTGCAACGCCATCGAGGCCTGGGGCATGGGCATGCCCGTGATCGCCGGAGTGGACGTGGAAGGTGCCAAGTCCAAGATCAGACAGGCCGTGCCCGATGATACGAGAGAGCGCATGCTTGAGCAGTGGGGCAGGTATCCATGGCTAGAGGCTACGGAGCAGACCCTTACCACGGCCCTGCTGAAACTCATGGATCCCAAGGCTCGTACCTATTGGGCTAATAGGGGCATAGGTCACTTCAATAAGTACCATGCCCATACCGTGGTCGTACCTATGCTACGTAAGGTGTATGAGGCTGCCATCACCAATGGTAGGTACTCACACTAATGAGTAGACCAGGGCCCATCCATACGTACCGATGGCAGAGGACTCGTAGATTGGTACTGGTGAGAGACCACTACACCTGCCAGATACAGCTACGTGGGTGTACTACGCATGCCACTACTGTGGATCACAAGGTTCCTCGCAGTGATGATGATGATCATCAATTGATGTTCGATCTCAACAACCTTCAGGCTGCGTGTACGAATTGCAACACTCGCAAGGGAGCGGGTTTTTTAAGCGTGCAAGGGTTACAGAAC
>Ga0208685_1000281_pt1 | contig 18476 bp, 17 predicted proteins | sample EasRivMeERMLT890_FD_187533 | JGI IMG/M metagenome (GOLD analysis project Ga0208685, IMG submission 187533) | Soil microbial communities from meander-bound floodplain in the East River, Colorado, USA - East River MetaG ERMLT890 (SPAdes) (version 2) | ecosystem: Environmental > Terrestrial > Soil...
CCCCGCGCCGCCGAACGGGGCGTCCTCGAGCTCGAGCTTGAGCCCGTCACGCCCGAGCGCCCTCAGCACCCGCACCGCCTGCGCAACGATCTCCGGCCCGATGCCGTCGCCCGCGAGAACCGCGATCTTCATGAAAACAGCCAGGGCTGGCGCTCGCGCTGCTGCGCTTCGAAGGCCCTGATCTTGTCCGCATGCTGGAGCGTCATTCCAATTTCGTCGAGACCGTTCAGCAGGCAGTGCTTGGCGAACGGGTCGATGTCGAACCTGAAGCCCTCCCCGCCGGGTGTGGTCACCGTCTGGGCCTCGAGATCCACCGCGAGCCGGTAGCCTGCGGCGCCCTCGGCTTCCTTGAACAGCCGGTCCACGGTCTGCGCGTCGAGGCGGATCAGCAGCAGCCCGTTCTTCATGCTGTTGTTGTAGAAGATGTCGGCGAAGCTCGGGGCGATCACCGCCTGAAATCCATATTGCAGCAGCGCCCACGGCGCGTGCTCGCGCGAGGAGCCGCAGCCGAAGTTCTCGCGCGCGAGGAGGACCGTCGCGCCGCGGTAACGCGGCTGGTTGAGCACGAAATCCGGGTTGAGTCGCCGCTTCGAGTGATCCATGCCGGGCTCGCCGTGGTCGAGGTAGCGCCATTCGTCGAACAGGTTCGGGCCGTAGCCGGTGCGCTTGATCGACTTCAGGTATTGCTTGGGGATGACCGAGTCCGTATCCACATTGGCGCGGTCCATCGGCGCCACCAGGCCTTCGCTGCGGGTAAATCGTTCCATGACGGTCCTATCCGTTGAAACTGCGAACGTCAACGAAATGCCCCGCAATCGCGGCGGCGGCCGCCATCGCCGGGCTCACCAGGTGGGTCCTGCCCCCGGGACCCTGCCTGCCCTCGAAGTTGCGGTTCGACGTTGATGCGCACCGGTCCCCGGGAGACAGCTGATCGTCGTTCATGCCGAGGCACATAGAGCAGCCCGGTTCGCGCCATTCGAACCCCGCTGCGGTAAAGATCCTGTCGAGGCCTTCCTTTTCGGCCTGCTGCTTCACGAGGCCCGAGCCTGGCACCACGATCGCGAGCTTGATGCTGGGCGCGACCTTCTTGCCCTTCACCACCTGTGCCGCGACGCGCAGGTCCTCGATGCGCGAATTGGTGCAGGCGCCGATGAACACCTTGTCGGGCCGGATCTCCGTGATCGGCGTGTTGGGCTTCAAGTCCATATACTTCAGCGCGCGCTTGTACCATTCACGCTGCACCGGGTCCTTTTCCTCGGCCGGATCCGGGACTTTGCCGTCGACGGTCGTCACCATCTGCGGATTGGTGCCCCAGGTAACCTGCGGCCGGATCATCGCAGCGTCGAGCGTCACGACCTTATCGAAGCGGGCTCTGGGATCGCTCACGAGCGTGCGCCAGTAGGCCACTGCCCGGTCCCATTGCGCGCCCTTGGGCGCGAGCGGCCGGCCCTTCACGTATTCGATCGTCTTCTCGTCCACCGCCACCATGCCAGCGCGGGCGCCGGCTTCGATTGACATGTTGCACAGGGTCATGCGGCCTTCCATCGAGAGCGCGCGGATCGCGGCTCCGGTGTACTCGATGGTGTAGCCGGTCCCCCCGCCGCTGCCGATTTTCCCGATGATCGCGAGGATGATGTCCTTGGCGGAGATGCCGCGGCCGAGCGTGCCCTCCACCACGATGTTCATGCTGCGGGTCTTCTTCATCACCATGCACTGCGTCGCGAGCACATGCTCGACCTCGCTCGTGCCGATGCCGAAGGCGAGGCAGGCGAGCGCACCGTGCGTGCTGGTATGGGAATCGCCGCACACCAGCGTCATGCCGGGCAGCGTCGCGCCCTGCTCCGGCCCGATCACGTGCACGATGCCCTGCTGGCGGTCGAGGAACGGAAAATAGACGCGGGCGCCGAACTCCTTGATGTTCTGGTCGAGCGTCTCGACCTGCAGCCGCGACACCGGGTCCGTGATGCCGGCGATTCCCTTGTTCCAGTTGCGGGTGGGCGTATTGTGGTCGGCGGTCGCGACGATGGAGTCCACGCGCCAAGGCTTGCGGCCGGCGAGCTTCAGGCCCTCGTACGCCTGGGGGCTCGTGACCTCATGCACGAGATGGCGGTCGATGTAGAGCAGCGTCGTGCCGTCCTGCTCCACGTGCACGGCATGGCTGTCCCACAATTTGTCGTATAGAGTCCGGGCCGTCATCTGGTGCGTAACCTCATGAAATCTCGAATTATTGCACAGAAGGGGCGCGCGCCGTAAGCCGCACCTGCCCGATGACGAGCAGCATGCCGGCGAACGCGCAGGCCGCCGCCGCGGAAAACGTGATCCCCGCGCCAGCGGGATTCCACAGAGCACCGCTCGCAAGCGCGCCCAGCGTGCCGCCCACACCGAATGTGAGGCTCCCGTAAATCGCCTGGCCCCAAGCCTGGTGCCGGCCGCGAAAAAGCTGGTGGATGATGCCGATCGCGGCCGCGTGAAACGAGCCGAAGCTCGCCGCGTGGAGCACCTGCGCGATGAGAAGCAGCGTGAGGCTGCCGGCGCCCCAGCCAATGAGGAGGAAGCGCATGGCCGCCAGCGCGAAACTCGCGATGAGGATGCCGCGCAGCGTGAACGCCGCGTAGAGACGCGGCAGCCACAGGAAAATCGCGATCTCGCAGATGACGCCCAGCGCCCACAGCCAACCGGTCAAGCCCTTGCTGTAGCCGTGATCCACGAGGTGTATCGAGTAGAAGGTGTAATACGGCCCGTGCGCCACCGCCATCAGGGTGCACGCGGCGATCAATGCGATGACCTCGGGGCGTCGCAGCACCTGCCCGATCGCCGGCCCATCCGCGACGGGTTTGGGGTGCCGGGCCTCGGGCACGAGCATTGCGAACACGAGCGTTCCCAGTAGCGACGCCACCACGATCCACAGCAGCGCCTGCACGGAAAAGAAATCGAGGGCGTAGCCCACTCCGACCACCGCGACGATGTAGCCGATCGACCCCCACAGCCGGATCGCGCCGTAGCGTCCCGTGTGCTCGCCCAGGTGGGTGAGCGTCGTCGCCTCCACCAGCGGCAGCGCCGCGCTGAGGAAAGAACCTGCCGCCAGCACGACCGCGCAGATCCAGAGGAATGCCGTGGATGCGAACAGGCCAAGCGAGCAGATCGTGCCCGCCAGCACGGCGGCGCGCACCAGGCGGACAGGATGACCGCTCGCGTCCGCCAGCCAGCCCCACAGGTGCGGCGCGACGATGCGCGTCACCTGCGGGAGAGCCATCACCACGCCGATTTCCGCCGACGAGAGTCCGGAGGAGTCGAGATAGACACTGAAGAACGGCGCGAAGGCGCCAATCCACGCGAAGTAGAAGAAGTAGAACCCGGCAAGCTGCCGGTGCGGGAGCGTGGCCATGCGAGGCCAGAGCCTATCTCAACGACAAGCTCTCAAGCCTCGTCGGGATCGGGATTCTCGACCGCTGCCGCGGCGCGGAGCTTGGCGATCACCTCGGCGGGCGCCTGGGCCGCGATGCGCGGTGTCGCGCAAGTGACGTCGGCGTTCTGCGCGCGGTGGCGCAGCGCGTGGTCGATCAGCGTCAGCGCCATCATCGCCTCGCAGATCGGTGTTGCCCGGATGCCCACGCACGGATCGTGGCGGCCGTGGGTTTCGATCACGGTTGCCTGGCCCGCCCGGTCGATCGTGCGCCGTGGGAGCCGAATGCTGGACGTGGGCTTCACCGCGACGTTAACCACGATGTTCTGCCCGGTGGAGATTCCACCGAGAATGCCGCCCGCATTGTTGGACAGAAATCCCTGCGGCGACATCTCGTCGGAGTGCTCGGTGCCCTTCTGCGTGACCGCGCGGAAGCCGGCGCCGATCTCGACGCCCTTCACCGCGTTAATGCTCATCATGTTGTAGGCAAGATCGGCGTCGAGCTTGTCGTACACCGGTTCGCCCCACCCCACCGGCACGCCCGAGGCGACCGCCAGGATGCATGCCCCGCACGAATCCCCCGACTTGCGCAGCCGGTCCATGAAATCCTCGAGCTGCGGCACGATCTCCGCGTTGGGCGCGAAGAACGGGTTGGCGTTGACCGCATCCCACGACTTGAACGGAATCTCGATCGGGCCGAGCTGCGCCATGCAGCCGCGGACAACGATGCCGTAGCGGCTGCGCAACCACTTCTTCGCGATCGCGGCCGCCGCGACCCGCACCGCGGTCTCGCGTGCCGATTGCCGCCCACCGCCGCGATAGTCGCGGATGCCGTACTTCTGCAGATAGGTGTAATCCGCATGCCCGGGACGGAACATGTCCCTGATCTTCGTGTAATCCCTGCTCCGGGCATCCACGTTGCGAATGAGCAGCGCGATCGGCGTGCCGGTCGTCCGGCCCTCGAACACGCCGGACAGGATCTCCACCCTGTCTTCCTCGTGCCGCTGGGTCACGTGGCGCGAGGTGCCGGGCTTGCGGCGGTCGAGCTCGGGCTGAATGTCCGCTTCGGACAGCTCGAGACCGGGCGGGCAGCCGTCAACCACGCAACCAATGGCCGGCCCGTGGCTCTCCCCGAAAGAGGTCACGCAGAAGAGTTTCCCGAGCGTGTTGCCGGACATGTGTCTATTCCAGGCTGTTGCAGGTTCTGCCGCAACAGCCCCTGCTGTAGGGGTGCACGAGGGGAGTATCCCCTCGTTCGCTGCAGCTAAAACTCGAAATAATTCAAAGAGAAGTTTAACATAGGGCTCTCGACGACCGGCGCGCAGCGATGGCTGAGAAACCCGACAAGGACAAGCTGAAAGGCCCCGGCGGCATGACGATGCGCGAGCTGCATGAGCTCGTGAAGAAGGGTCACGCGCGCGACCAGGCTACCGGCAAGCCGCACAACAAGCTCATGCAGCCGCAGAATCGCTGGCAGCGCCTCGTGCGCTACGTATGGGACAAGAACCGCGGGCGCGGGTAGCGGACTGGATCCCCGCTTCCGCGAGGATGACGCTCTACCGGCCGAGCATCGCCTTCAGGAACTCGACGCCCCAGGCGACGCCGAAGCCGTTGATGTCGGTCGCGACCGCGCCCAGGCCGCCCTTACACTTCGCAGCTGACAGGTCCATGTGAAGCCAAGGGCGCTCGCCGACGAAGCGCTTCAGGAACCGCGTGGCGAGAATGTGGTCGGCGGCCCCCTCCATCGTGCATTGCTTGACATCGGCGATCGCGCTCTCCAGCTCCTCGTCGTAGTCCGCGTCCTGCGGGAACACGCACACGCGCTCGCCGCTCGCGTCCGCGGCGGAGAGCGCCGCGCGCGCGAGCGCGTCGCTCGTCGCGAAGACACCGCTGTAGCGCTCGCCGACCGCCACGTGCATGCTGCCCGTGAGGGTGGCGAAGTCCACGATGAGATCCGGCTTGGCGCGCGCGGCAAGCGTCAGCGTGTCCGCCAGCACCATGCGCCCCTCCGCATCCGTGTGCACGATCTCGATTGTCGTGCCGTTCAGCGCGGTCACCACCTCGCTCTGGAGATAGGCCCGGGGGCCGATGTCGTTGCGCGCGATCGCCATCCAGCAGTCGAGCCGCACCGGCAGCTTGATCGCCGCCGCGGCCGTCAAGATACCGAGCGCCACCGCCGAGCCGTTCATGTCCTTGTGCATGCCCAGCATCGAGCGCGCGGGCTTGAGATTGTGCCCGCCGGTGTCGAAGCAGATGCCCTTGCCGACCAGGGCGAACGATTTCTGCGCCCGCGGGTGGCGGTAGCTGAGGTGCACGATCGCGGCATCCGCGTCGGCGCTGCCGCGCGCGACGGCGACAAAGGCGCCCGCCCCGAGCTTGCCCAGGCGCCCGACGTCGTACTCCTCGTGGCGCCAGCCCTTCTGCCGCGCGAGCTCGCGCACGCGCCTGCGGTAGCTCCCCGGCGTCAGCTCGTTTGGCGGCAGCACCGTCAGCTCGCGGGCAAGCAGGTTTCCTTCCGCCGCGGCGCGATGCTCGGCGAACGCGTTTTTCGATGCATGGCCGCGCAGCTTGATCGTCCGCAGCGCGCTTGCGGGCTTCTTCTTGCGCTCGGGAAGCGGCGCTCCGTTGACCCAGGACGTGTAGACCGCGAGCTCCGCCGCCCGGCGCCGCGCCGCGGCGGGTCCGAAAACCCCGATGGTGATGTCCTCGGGCTTCTCGGCGAGCAGCAGCTGCAGGCCCTTGCGCAGCGCGGTCTGCCGCTCGAACACGGATCGCGACGGGTCCACCATGACCCACGACACCAACGTGCCTGGCGCGAGCTCGGTGGCGAGTGGAGATTGCGCGAGCTCGGCAACCTTCTTCGAACGCCGTGACAGCACGGCGGCGAGCGTGTCCACGGACGGAACGCCGCTCAGCGCGTCGAGTGACGCCACCTTCGGCAACACCATGAGCACGTGCCGTGCGCGCTTCATGTCGTCGGCGGCAAGAAGCGCCGCGCTCTGCTCCAGCCTGGCCAGCATGGGAAGTCCGTGCACCCTCGATCAGAAGAGCGCGGATTATAACCCCCGACCCTGCGCGACCGGAGCGCGATGCCCTACAATCCGGGGCATGCTCCGCACGCTCGCCGTCCTCGCGCTGCTCGCCACTATCGGCGCCGCGAGCGCGGAGGACATCGTGATCCTCCCGACGCGCGAGGGCGTCACCCAATCCTTTCTGCTGTCATCCCCGCCAGCGGGCAAGGCGCGGGCCATCGCAATCCTGTTCGCCGGCGGCGCGGGCCAGGTCAACCTCGAGCGTGAAAGCGCACGCGTGCTGCTCGACCGCGGAAACTTCCTCGTGCGTTCGCGGCGGCTGTTCGCGGTACACGGCATCGCCGCGGCAGTAGTGGACGCGCCCTCCGACCGGCCCCGCGGCATGGACGACGAGTTTCGGCTGGGCAGCAGCCATGCCGATGACACCGGACGGGTGGTGGCGGACTTGAAGACGCGGTTTCCGGGCGTGCCGGTATTCCTCGTCGGCACCAGCCGCGGCGCGGTTTCCGCCGCGTCCGCCGGCAGGCGCCTCGGGCGGGGCGTGGACGGCATAGTACTCACCGCGAGCGTATTCCTCGCCAGCCCGCGGCAGTCGGGATTGAGCGGCTTCGATTTCTCCTCGCTCGCCGTCCCGCTGCTCCTCGTGCACCACGTGGACGACGGCTGCGAGTACTCGCCGCACCACGCGGCCAAGCGGCTCGCGGACCGCTACCCTCTCATATCCGTCTCCGGCGGCCCGCCGGCGCAATCCAAGCCCTGCGAGGCGATGAGTCCGCATGGCTTCCTTGGCCGTGAGGCGGACACGGTGGACGCGATCGCGAAGTGGATGCTGAAACAGCCATACCTCAAGGAAATCCACTAGAATCAGATGGGACGGGATCGCGTCAGCATGCACTCAATCCTCAATCCCCAATCCTCGATCCCGCATTGATGCGTCCCTACCTCGACCTGATGCGGCACGTGCTGGAGCACGGCGCGCGCAAGAGCGATCGCACGGGTACTGGCACGCTGTCCGTCTTCGGCGCGCAGCTGCGCTTCGATCTCGCCGCAGGATTCCCGCTGCTCACCACCAAGAAGGTGCACCTCAAGTCCATCATCCACGAGCTGCTGTGGTTCCTGAAGGGCGAGACCAACACCCGCTACCTGAAGGAGCACGGCGTCACCATCTGGGACGAATGGGCCGACGCCAAGGGCGAACTCGGACCGGTGTACGGCTACCAGTGGCGCTCCTGGCCGGCGCCGGACGGCCGCCACATCGACCAGGTGAGCCAGGTCATCGAGCAGATCCGGAAGAATCCCGACTCGCGCCGCCTGATCGTCTCCGCCTGGAACGTCGCCGACCTGCCGAAGATGGCGCTCCTGCCCTGCCACGCGTTCTTCCAGTTCTACGTCGCGGAGGGGCGGCTCTCGTGCCAGCTTTACCAGCGCAGCGCCGATCTCTTCCTGGGCGTGCCGTTCAACATCGCGTCCTACGCGCTGCTCACGCTCATGGTCGCGCAGGTGTGCGGGTTGAAGGCCGGGGACTTCGTGCATACCTTCGGCGACACCCACCTCTACCTCAACCACCTCGAGCAGGCGCGCGAGCAACTCTCGCGCAGCCCGCGGCGCCTGCCGACGATGCGGCTCAACCCGGCGGTGAAGGACCTGTTCGCGTTCCGCTACGAGGATTTCACGCTCGAGAACTACGACGCCCACCCGGCAATCCGCGCGCCCATCGCCGTCTGACCCGTGATCTCGATCATCGTGGCGATGGCGAAGAATCGCGTCATCGGGGCAAAGGGCGCGATTCCCTGGCACCTGCCGGAGGAACTGAAGCGGTTCAAGCGCCTGACCCTCGGCCATCACATGATCATGGGCCGCAGGACCTGGGAATCGATCGGGCGCCTGCTGCCGGGGCGCACCAGCGTGATCGTGACGCGCCAGCGCGGCTATCGCGTGCCCGGCGCGAAGGTCGTTCACTCCCTGGACGATGCGATTACCACCTGCGGAGCCGACCACGAGATCTTCGTAATCGGGGGCGCCGAACTTTACGCGCAGGCGCTCGCACGCGCCGGTCGGCTCTACGTTACGACGGTGGATGCAGACATCCCGGGTGACACCCTGATGCCGGATTATGCGGACGCCGAGTGGCGGGAAACCTCAGCGGAGTCATTTCCCGCAGACGAGCGGCACCGCTATGCGTTCCGCTGCGTGGTGTACGAACGAGTGCGACGCGCGTCCGGCTGAGTGCCGCGCCTAGATGACGCGGACTTCGGGTAAGGGGAAGCCGTTGAAGTTGCTGGCGTAGGCTGTCGTATAGGCGCCGGCGTTGGCGATGTAGATGAAATCCCCTTCCCGCATGTCCTCGGGATACAGCTCATCGCGCATGCACACGTCCACCGAGTCGCAGGTCGGTCCCGCGATGTTCCAGGGAATGAGCTTGCCGGAGCGATCGGTCTGCACGTCGTAGCGCAGCCCCTCGGTGGTCTCGATGACGCCGCCGAACACGCCGGCGTCCCAGTACATCCAGCGCTTGCCGGAGCGAGTGGCGGTGCCGACCACGCGGCAGACGAAGTAACCGGCATCCGAAACGAAATAGCGGCCCGGCTCGGCCATCACGCGCACGCTTTGCGGCACGTCCCGCAGCGAGTGGTTCACCACCTCGGCGATCTTCTCGATCGAGGGGATGGGCTTGACGTGGCGCACCGGGAAGCCGCCGCCGATGTTGAGCAGCCGGGGATTGAGCCCCGCCAGGCGCATCTTCTTGAATACGCGCTTCGCGCCCTGGATGCCCACCCGCCAGTTTTCCGGGTTGCGGCACTGGGACCCGACGTGGAAGGTCACCCCCGCGAGATCGGCCTTGAGCGCCGCCGCCTCGGCGACGACCGCGTCCACTTCCTGCGATTTCATGCCGAACTTGCCGGTCAGCGGCCAGTCGCTGCCGACGTTGGGCGCCTCGATGCGCAGATAGAGCTTGGCGTCGGGCTTGACGCTGTGGATCTTTCTCAGCTCCTCGACGCTGTCGACGACGAACCATTCGACGCCTTTCGCCGCGGCGTACTCGATGTAGGCCCGCGACTTCACCGGATTGCTGTAATAGACCTCGGTGGCTGCGACCCCGAGCTCGAGCAGGAGGTCGAGCTCGGCTATGGAGGCAATCTCGAAGCCTGTGCCCTCCTCGATCAGGACCTTCAGCACCCTCGGGTCGGGATTGGCCTTGACCGCGTAATGCGGGTGGACCCGCGGCATGGCGGCCTTAAAGCGGCGGACCTTGGTGCGGACGATGCCGGTATCGACCAGGAGGAACGGCCGGGTATAGCCCTGCTTGAGCGACTTGCGGACGTGCTTGAAGTCCAGGCGGACTTCGGGATGGGTATCGAAGAGTTGGGACTGTTCGGTTTCGGGGGCGGGCTGCGGATTCTGGGCGACTGGGCGCACGGCCATCAGAGTAGTCTCCTGGAGACCTAGGATTCGGGCAGGCGCCCGGCAATCGCATCCGCTTCGGGGCGGAGATTCCTTGCCGCTGTCATGTCTTCTTGCATCGCCATCCTCGCGCGTGTCACAAAATGGAAAAACTCCAACAAATTATAGGGCCGCTGTACCAGGAATCAAGAGTTTTCCCGGCACTTCGACAAAATTCTTCGCCGCGCGTCTCGTGTACGCAACGCGCTTGCGAGATCAGACTTTCGGAGGCGTGACGCCGCGCTGTCCCTGGTACTTTCCGCGGCGATCCTTGTAGGAGGTTTCGCAGATGTCGTCGGGCTGGGCTTCCAGGAAGATCACCTGCGCCACGCCCTCGTTGGCGTAGATCTTGGCCGGAAGCGGCGTGGTGTTGGAGAACTCGAGAGTGACGTAGCCCTCCCACTCGGGCTCCAGGGGCGTCACGTTGACGATGATGCCGCAGCGGGCGTAGGTCGACTTCCCGAGGCACGCCACCAGCACGTTGCGCGGTATCCGGAAGTACTCGACTGTCCGGGTAAGCGCGAATGAATTCGGGGGGATGATGCAGACATCGCCCTTCACGTCCACGAACGAGTTCGGGTCGAAGTTCTTGGGGTCGACGATGGTGGTGTTGATGTTGGTGAAGAGCTTGAATTCGTCGGAGCAGCGGATGTCGTAGCCGTAGCTCGAGGTGCCGTAGGACACCACCTTGCGGCCGTTCACTTCCTTGACCTGATTGGGCTCGAACGGCTCGATCATGCGCTGCTCGAGCGCCATGCGCCGGATCCAGCGGTCGGACTTGATGCTCATGTGTTCTGGATCACGATCTTGGGGAACGCCGCCGAGTGGTCCTGGGCCCTTTCCGCGATCTTCACCGCCACCCGCCGCGCGATCTGCCGGTAGATGTCTGCGATCCGCCCGCCGGGGTCCGACACCATCGTCGGCTTGCCGGAATCCGCCTGCTCACGGATGGCGATGTCGAGGGGCAGCGAGCCCAGCAGCTCGATACCGTAATCCTTGCTCATCCGCTCGCCTCCGCCCCCGCCAAAGATGCGCTCCTCGTGACCGCACTTGGAGCAGATGTGGATCGACATGTTCTCGACGATGCCGAGGATGGGGATGCCCACCTTCTCGAACATCTTGAGGCCCTTGCGGGCATCGATCAGCGCGATGTCCTGGGGGGTCGTGACGATGACGGCGCCCGTCACCGGCACGCGCTGGGCGAGCGTCAGCTGGATGTCGCCGGTCCCCGGGGGGAGGTCCACCACCAGGTAGTCGACGTCCTGCCACTTGGTCTCGTTCAGCAGCTGCTCCAGCGCCTGGGTCACCATCGGTCCGCGCCACACCATGGGCTGGTCCGGATCGATCAGGAAGCCGATCGACATGGCCTGGATGCCATGACCTACCATCGGCTCAAGGTGCTTCCCGTCGCGCGATTCCGGGCGGCCGCGGATGCCGAGCATGATCGGCTGCGACGGGCCGTAAATGTCCGCGTCGAGCACGCCCACACGCGCGCCTTCGGCTGCCAGCGCGAGCGCGAGGTTGACCGCGGTGGTGCTCTTGCCGACTCCCCCCTTGCCGGAGGCGACGGCGATGATGTTCTTTATGCCCGGGACGAGCTTGACACCCCGCTGCACGGCGTGTGGAACGATCTTCATCTGGACATCGACGGATACGCCTGCGATGCCCGGGATCGCCTTGACCGCCCGCGTGACCTCCTGCCGGATCGGCTCGATCTGGCTCTTCCCGGAATAGCCCAGCAGGATTTCGACCGCCACCTTGTTGCCGTCCACCTTGATACTGCGCACGGACTTGGTGCTGACGTAGTCCTTTCGGGTATTGGGGTCGATCAGTGTCTTAAGGGAGTCTTGAACCTGCTGCTCGGTGACAGCCATGGAATACCTCGATCAAAGTGTAGGGCGCGATTCTAGACCCGTTCCAACCCGTTCCGCCAATAAGGGTAATAACTAGGACGCACACATTTTTAGAGCGGAAAAACATCAACGCACGCATGCAAAAAAAGTGTGCGCGTTCCAATATTCGCCAGTGCCGCCGGGAAGATACGCACGTCCCCATTCCTGGTGAGAGAAAACATGCATTTTCGCGGCTAACCCTTGAACTTTGCTACAATTTCGGCCGTTAAGTTTCCCCCATAACAATGAGCGAACAGCACCTTTTCGTCACCACGGCCCTCCCCTATGCGAACGGGCCGTTTCATATCGGCCACATCATGGAGTACATCCAGGCCGACATCTGGGTGCGATTCCAGCGCATGCAGGGCCACACGGTGCATTTCATCGGCGCCGACGACGCGCACGGCGCGCCCATCATGCTCGCGGCCGAAAAGGCCGGAAAAACGCCTGAATCGTTCATCGGGGAGATCGCCAAGGGCCGCAAACGCTACCTCGACGGATTTCACATTAAGCATGACAACTGGCATTCGACGCACTCGAAGGAAAACACGGAACTTTCGCAGGACTTGTATCGCAGGCTGAAGGCGAAGGGGCTCATCGAAACGAGGCCCGTCGAGCAGTTCTACGACCCGGTGAAGGGCATGTTCCTCGCCGACCGCTACATCAAGGGCGAGTGCCCCAACTGCGGCGCGAAAGACCAATATGGCGACGCCTGCGAGATTTGCAGCTCGGTCTATTCGCCGACCAAGCTGAAGAATCCCTACTCGACGCTGTCGGGCGCCGCCCCGGTGATGAAATCGTCGGAGCACCATTTTTTCAAACTGTCAGATCCAAAATGCAAAGAGTTCCTTCGCGAATGGATCAACAAGCCGGGGCGGCTGCAGCCGCAGGTCGCCAATAAGGCGAAGGAGTGGCTGGAGGGCAAGGACGAAAAGACGCTCGCCGACTGGGACATCTCGCGCGACCCGCCCTACTTCGGCATCCGGATCCCCGACATCAAGGAAGAGAAGTACCTGTATGTCTGGCTGGACGCGCCGATCGGCTATTTCGCAAGCCTGAAGCAGTACTGCGAAAGAAAAGGCCTCGATTTCTTCGCCATGGTGAAACCCGGCAGCGGCACCAAGATGATCCACTTCATCGGCAAGGACATCATTTATTTCCATACGCTGTTCTGGCCGGCGATGCTCGAATTCTCCGGCCTTTACAAGACGCCGGACCAGATCAACGTGCACGGCTTCATCGGCGTCTCGGGCGAGAAGATGTCCAAGTCGCGTGGCACCGGCATAGACCCGCTGCGCTACCTCGAGCTCGGCATGAACCCCGAGTGGCTGCGCTACTACATCGCCGCCAAGCTCAACGCCAACGTCGAGGACCTGGATTTCAATCCGGACGATTTCATCGCGCGCGTTAACAGCGACCTGATCGGGAAGTACGTCAACATCGCGAGCCGGGCGGCGGGGTTTATCTCGAAGCAATTCAATGGTCAGTTGTTCGATTTTGGATCTTCTCCGTCAGGAAACTGGTCTGACGCGGTCGACGCCGACGATGAGATTGTGGCCGCCTACGAGGGACGTGAATTCGGCAAGGTGGTGCGCGATGTGATGGCTGTCGCCGATCGCATCAACCAGAGATTCGACCGATCAAAACCCTGGGAACTCGCCAAGGATGCTAGCAAGCGCGAGGAGCTGCACCGCGCATGCAGCGACGCGATCTTCGCTTTTTTCACGCTCACCGTATACCTGGCGCCCATCATCCCTGCGGTGGCGTCGAGGGTTGCGCGCGAGCTCTTCGGGCTGGATCGCGAGCTGACGTTCGAGGATCGAAAATTCCGTCCGGACCGCATCCGCCCCTACAAGCACCTTATGATCCGCGTCGAGGAGAAGCAGCTCGATGCGCTGTTCGAAGCAGAAAGGGAACCAGCAATGGCAGCCAACCCACCCTCACCCCTTCCCCCTCCAGACCCTCACCCCCTCCCCTCTCCCGAGCGGAGAGGGGAGGCTCGAGATTCCCTTCTCCCCTCGGGAGAAGGGCATGGGATGAGGGATCGCGAGGGGAAAGGTACAGGCGCTCGCGCGCAGGTGACAATTGACGACTTCAACAAACTGGATCTGCGGATCGCCAGAATCGTGAATGCCGACCACGTCGAGGGCGCCGACAAGCTTCTGAAGCTCACGCTCGACACCGGAACCGGAACTTTGACCGTTTTCGCGGGGATCAAGAGCGCTTATGATCCAGAGCGGCTCAAGGGCCGCCTCACCGTTGCAGTCACTAACCTCGCGCCCCGTAAGATGAAATTCGGAATCTCCGAAGGCATGGTGCTGGCGGCTTCCGGCGACGGTCCCGGAATATACTTGCTCTCCCCCGACACGGGCGCCCAGCCCGGCATGCGCGTCAAGTAAATGCAGCCCGCGATCAACCGCACCTTCATCTGCAGCGTCGTGTTTCTCGACATCGTCGAGTACTCGAGGAAGCCCGTCGCCGAGCAGATCTTCTTCAAGGAGCGGTTGAACACGCTGCTGACGGAGGCGCTGGCGAACGTCGCGCCCAACGACCGCATCATCCTCGACACCGGCGACGGCGCGGCGCTCTCCTTCATTGGCGACCCGGAGGACGCGCTCTTCGTGAGCCTCTCGCTGCGCGAGGCGCTGCAGATGCCGCAGCCGCCTGGGCCGGAGCTGAGGATCCGCCTCGGCATCAACCTCGGCCCGGTGCGGCTGGTGAAGGACATCAACGGCCAGCCCAACATCATCGGCGACGGCATCAACGTCGCGCAGCGCGTGATGGGCTTCTCGCACCCGGGCCAGATCCTGGTCTCGCGGTCGTTCTACGAGGTGGTGTCGTGCCTGTCCGAAGGATACGGAAAGCTGTTTCACTACGAAGGCTCGCGCACCGACAAGCATGTACGTGAGCACGAGATCTACACCGTGCAGGCGACCACCGCTTCGCTGCAGCGGTCGACCGCCGCACGCCCCGGCGACGCGCAAACCGGAAGCGGGGCGGTGGTGCTCGACCGGCTGACGCAGACCGCCGCCGTCGTCACCGACAATCTGCGCCGCAAGCCGCGCCTCGGCACCGGGGTCGCCGTGCTCGCCATCTTGAGCGTTGCCGTGGGATTGCGGCTTGCCCGCCAGCCTGCCGCGGCGCCCGTTCCGACCCCCTCGCCGCCGCCCACAAAAGTCGCGAGGGCGCCCGCGACGACTCCAACCCAGCCGCCTGCTCCGCGAAAGGCCGCCACGCCCGCAGCAAGGCAACCTGCGGCGCCCGCGTTCGACAAGGAAACATCCGCAGTACCGGAACCGGTGGCGTCGGCTCCCGCGCCCGCGACGCTCAGTTTCGCGATCTCACCGTGGGGCGAAGTCCACATCAACGGCAAGATGCACGGCATTTCGCCCCCGCTGCGCACCGTGGATCTCCCCCCGGGCCGGCACCGGATCGAAATCCGGAACGCCGGTTTCCCGCCCCATATCGAGATCGTGGACGCCAGATCCGGGGGTAGGATTAGAATTAGGCACAAGTTCCAGAACTGAGGGGGCATGGCATTGCAGAGATGGGCGTGGGTGGCAGGGGTTGTCGTAGTCCTGTCCGGCTGCGAGTCCGCTCCCATCAAGGCCATCAAGGACGATTTCCGGACCCTATTCCAGACCCACAAGGGCGCGCCCGATCTCACCAGCGGCATCAAGCAGTACGAGGACGCGAACTACACCGAGGCCGCGCGACTCCTGCAATCGGCGCTCGACCAGGGGCTGGGCCGTGACGACCAGGTCAAGGCGCACAAGTACCTTGCCTTCATCCACTGCGTATCGGGCCGCGAGCAGCGCTGCCGGGATGAATTCCGCGCCGCGCTGAAGATCAATCCTTCATTCGAGCTCGCCGCCAATGAGGCCGGCCACCCGATCTGGGGTCCCGCGTTTCGCAGCGTCAAGGGCCAGCGGTAGGGCGCCGGTGCGACCGGTTGCATGGAATCCCGCACGCTAGGCCGCTACGAGCTCCTCGCCGAGCTCGGCAAGGGGGCGATGGGTGTCGTCTACCGCGCGAACGACCCCCTGCTCGACCGCCTGGTCGCGATCAAGACCGTCAGCATGTCGCTCGATCCGCAGGAGATGGCGGAGTACGAGGGTCGCTTCTACCAGGAAGCCAAGGCGGCCGGCGGCCTCAACCATCCCAACATCGTCACCATCTACGACGTCGGCAAGAGCGGCAACCTCGCCTACATGGCGATGGAATTCCTGCAGGGCGAGGAGCTGCGCTCCCTCCTCTCCTCCGGCCAGCCGCTGCCGATCGCGCGCGCGATCGATATCGCCGCCCAGGTGGCTGAGGGGCTGGCCTACGCCCACCAGCACGGTGTCGTGCACCGCGATATCAAGCCGGCCAACGTTATGCTTTCGGTCACCGGCCGCGCCAAGATCACCGACTTCGGCATCGCGCGCATGCGCTCGGCGGAAGTGCGGACCCAGACCGGCATCGTGCTCGGCTCGCCACGCTACATGTCGCCCGAGCAGGTGGCGGGCAAGCGCGCCGAGCCGCGCTCGGACATCTTCGCGCTCGGCGTGATCCTCTACGAGATGCTCACCGGCCGACCGCCCTTTACCGGCGAGGACGTGACCTCGGTCATGTTCCAGATCATGAACCTGGTGCCGCCCCCGCCCAGCTCGATCAACCCGCGGGCGCCCGAGGTGCTGGATTTCATTGTCACCAAGGCGATCGCCAAGGCCGTCGACGACCGCTATGCGAGCGCGGATGAACTTGCAAAGGATCTACGCGAGGTGGCAAAGCAGATCGACACCACGGTCCACACGCTCACGGCGACGCGCCCTCCGGTGCGGCCCAAGGTCGACACCGACGCGGCGCAGGCCCTCGCGCAGTCGATTCCGGACACGCGCCGAGCCGACGCCGAGATCACGACGCTCGGCTCGACGCCGGCGCCCGCGCTCGGCCTGTCGAGGGCCTTTGATTCCCTAAACGCCACCATGCGGCTCGCCGTCAACACCGGCATGGCGGAGGAGCTCAAGGAATACTCCGACAGCGGAAAATACCGGCCGCTCACCGGCACGCCCGAGGAAGCGCGCGCGATCGTGGGCGAAATGCGCCGGGCGGCGGCCTGGACACGCAAGGACAAGGTGATCTTCGCCGCCAGTGTCGCCGGCGCCACGATCCTCGGCGCCATCATCGTCTTCGCTTAGAGCCTATCTCAACCATAGGCGCGTGATGCGTTGCGGCCAGGAGGGGATGGATGCGAGGCGCACGGCGCAGGCCATATGTCGATATGGTCAAGCCGGGCAACAATGCTGACGCCCGTCCTGGCCACAACCCGGAGGGACGGGGCGATCTGGGCGCACTTTGTTGTCGGTAGCCCTTGCAATATCGACATATTGCTGCGGGCTTTCCTCCTAAAATTGCATCCCACATCGCCTCCGTCGCACACGTGCCTATGGTTGAGATAGGCTCTCGAATCCAGAGCGTCGACGCGCTCGCCGTCGAGATCCCGCTCAGGAAGAATTTCGGCGGCAGCACCTACACGGTCCTCAAGCGCTGCACGGTGGTGACGCGCCTCGCGAGCGACGAGGGGCTCGTGAGCGAAATCTACAACGGCGACAACCGCAGTCACGGGCGCGAGATCGTGCGCCTCATCCACGAGGCGCTCGCGCCGCGCGTCGTTGGAATGGACGTGCTCGAGGTCGAGCGCGCCTGGCAGGCGATGTTCGATCTCACCCACGCGAGCGCCGACCGCAAGACGCTGCTCGAGGCGATCGCATGCGTCGACTGCGCGCTGTGGGATGTCGTCGGCAAGTCGCGGGGAAAGAGCGTCGCGGCGCTGCTCGGCGGCGACCGACAGCGGCTCCCCATCATCTCCATCGGCGGCTATTACATGGAGGGCAAGACCCTCGCCGACATCGGGCGCGAGATGGAGCAGTACCGCGCCGCCGGCATGGCGGGCTGCAAGTTCAAGGTGGGCGGGCTCGCGCCGGAAGCGGACGCGCAGCGGGTGGAAGCGGCGCGCAAGGCAGCGGGCCCGGAATTCAAGCTGGTGGTGGACGCAAACCGCGGCTGGAACGCGCACGATGCGATCCGCTTTGCACGGCTGGTGGAGCCCCTCGACATCGGCTGGTTCGAGGAACCGTGCCACTGGTACGACGACGTTGCACTGATGGCGCGCGTACGGCAGGCGATTCCCATTCCTGTCACCGCCGGCCAGAGCGAGATGACCAGCCACGGCGTGCGCCGGCTGGTGGACGCCGGCGCCGTGGATTTCGTCAACTTCGATGCCTCCGAGGGCGGCGGCGTCACCGACTGGCGGCGCGCCGCCGAGATCTGCCGCACCGCGGGCGTGCGCATGGCGCACCACGAGGAATCACAGATCTCCCGGCAGCTCCTCGCCGGAGTGCCCCACGGCACCTACGTCGAGTGCTTCGCGGACCCGGATCGCGACCCGGTGTGGCAGGCGATGTGGGCGAACCGCCCGAAGATCACCGACGGGATGATGGAAGTATCGACGGCGCCCGGTTTCGGGATCGCGCTCGACTGGAAGATGGTGGAGCGCCACCGCGTCGCCTGACCTATTGAACGATGAGCGCGGCGCGGCCCGCGATCGCGTTCTTCCGCAGCAGCTCGTGCACCTGCTCCGCCTCCTCCAGCGGAAAGGTCCGGTTCACCACCGCCTTGATGCGCTTCAACTTCACCAGCTCGAGCGTGCGCTGGATCTCCGCGTTG
>Ga0208685_1000286_pt1 | contig 18436 bp, 18 predicted proteins | sample EasRivMeERMLT890_FD_187533 | JGI IMG/M metagenome (GOLD analysis project Ga0208685, IMG submission 187533) | Soil microbial communities from meander-bound floodplain in the East River, Colorado, USA - East River MetaG ERMLT890 (SPAdes) (version 2) | ecosystem: Environmental > Terrestrial > Soil...
CGCCGAGCTGAGCGGCTACGAGAGCTATTTTGCCTACCCCCGGGCCGACCCCCAGGAGCTGCCATTCGGGATCGGGCTCGCGATATTCTCCAGGACGCCCCTGCGCGACATCCTGCGGCGCGATCTGCCGTCGCCGCGGGTGGAGTTCGAGTTCAACGGCAAGATGCACACGCCCACCGACCGCCTGCTGCTCGGCGCAACCACCACAGTCGCCGGGCGCGAGCTGCGCCTGCTCAACACCCACCTGCTCGCGCTCTTCATGCTGAAGACGGAAGCCACTGATCACCCGCGGCAGCTGCGGCTCGTGGTCGAGACGGCGCGCGCCTCGACCGGGCCGACGGTGCTGGCGGGCGATTTCAACGTCGCGAGCCACGAGGCACTGATCCGGCAGTTCGCCGGGGCCGGCTACCAGTCGGTGCAGGCGAGCGAGCCCACCTGGCGCCGCTACCCCCTGGTGCTCGATCACATCTTCTACAACCGCCACCTGCGCCCGGTCAGCCACCTGGTGAAGCCCACGCGCGCCTCCGACCACCACGTATTGGTGGCCGAGTTCGAGTTCGCTGAAAAATAGGGACGCACACATTTATCAGCGGTAAGGTCGCTTTGGTATAGTTGCGCATTGATAAATGTGTGCGTCCCAATATTTATGGCGACCATCATCGGCGGCATCGGCACCTCCCACGTGCCCACGATCGCGATGGCCTACGACCGCAAGAAGGGGAGCGACCCGGACTGGGCGCCGCTGTTCAAGGGCTACGAGCCGGTTGCGCGCTGGATGGCCGAGCGCCGGCCCGACGTGCTGGTGTTCTTCTACAACGACCACGCGACGACGTTTTTCTTCGACCACTATCCGACCTTCGCGCTCGGCGTGAGCGCGGAATACCCGATTGCGGACGAAGGCCTGGGCCCGCGCCCGGTGCCGCCGCTCAGGGGTCACCCGGCGCTCGCCCGGCACATGGCGGAATCCCTGGTGAACGAGGAGTTCGACCTCTCCGTGTTCCAGGACCTGCCGATCGACCACGGCTGCCACTCGCCGCTGACGATGTTCTGGCCGCCGGCGCCGGACTGGCCCGGGCGCATCGTCCCGGTCGAGATCAACGTGCTCCAACATCCGCTGCCGACCCCGCTGCGGTGCTACAAGCTCGGCCAGGCGGTGCGGCGTGCGGTGGAGTCCTTTCCCGAGCCGCTGAAAGTGGTGGTGGTGGGCACCGGCGGGCTCTCGCACCAGATGAACGGCGAGCGCGCCGGCTTCAACAACGAGGAATGGGACCGGAAGTTTCTCGACCTGATCGACCGCGACCCGGCGACGCTCACCAAGATGACGCACGCGGACTACATCCGGCTGGGCGGCACCGAGGGAGCGGAGGAGGTGATGTGGCTTGCGATGCGCGGGGCGCTCTCCGACCGCGCGAAGAAGATCCACCAGAACTACTACCTGCCGATGACGGCGACGATGGCGGTGGCGCTGTTCGAGGAACCGCCCACCGCCTGATGAGTGACGGGTGATGAGTAACTTCATTATTCGCGGTGTCGTGTTGCTGCTCCTGCTCGCCTGCGCCACCGCGGGCGCGCAGCAATACCCCGCGCGGCCGATCCGGCTCATCGTGCCGAACCCGCCCGGCGGTGCGACGGACAACCTCGCGCGCGTGATCGCGCCGAAGCTGACCGAGCTGCTGGGTCAAAACGTGGTAGTGGACAATCGCCCCGGCTCCAACGGCAACCTCGCGACCGAAGCCACCGTCCGCGCGACGCCCGATGGCCACACGCTGTTGCTCGGCCAGGACAGCCAGATCGTCATCAGCCCGCACCTGTACCGGAAACTGCCGTTCGATACCCTGAAGGACCTGACACCGGTCGCGAGCCTCGTCTCCACCCAGATGCTGCTCGCGGTGCACCCGTCGCTGCCGGTCAAGACCGCCCCGGAGTTCGTGGAATACGCGCGCCGCGCGAACCCGCCGCTCGCCTATGGCTCGATCGGCAACGGCAGCCAGCACCATCTCGCGATGGAGATGCTGAAGACCCATACCGGCATCAATCTGCTGCACGTGCCCTACAAGGGCGGCGGCCCCGCGCTGGTGGGGATCTTCGGGGGCGAAGTGTTGGCGATGTTCGGCGGCAGCTCCGCCGCCCCGCACGTGCGATCCGGCAAGCTGCGCGCGCTCGCCCTCGCGGGAAAACGCAACCCGGCGTACCCGGACCTGCCAGCGCTATCCGAGTTCTACCCCGGCGTGGAGGTCAATCCCTGGCTCGGGTTGTTCGCGCCGGCCGGCCTGCCGGCCCCGGTGCTGGGAAGGGTGCGGAGCGAGACCGGGCGCATGCTCGCCGACCCCGCGACGCGTGAACGCGTGCACAGCATCGCGCTCGATCCATTCCCCAGCACACCGCAGCAATTCGCCGCGTACCTGCGGTCCGAGTACAAGAAGTACGGCGAGGCCGTGAGAAGCGCCGGCATCCGGATCGACTGACTCTCATGAATCCGCAGCTGAAAGGCATCGAGTCGCTCCCCGGCACCTACCTCTTCGACCTGCAGCGCAGCGCGCAGGGGCTGCGGTTGAACCGCTTTCTGCACGGTCTCACGCGGCCCGAGAAGCGCGCGCTGTTCAAGCAGGACCCGGACGCGGCGTTCGAGCAGGCGGGACTCTCCGCCGAGGAGCGCCGCATAGTGCGCGACCTCGACTGGGCCGCGCTGATCCGCTACGGGGCGAGCTTCTTCTGCCTCGAGAAGCTCGCGCGCGTCTCCGGTGTCACCAATCCCGAGATGGTGGCGGCGTTCCGGGGCGAGACGCTCGAGCAGTTCCTCAAGACCCGCAACGTCCCCGGCGCACGCTAGTCGGCGCGGGCTCCCGAGGCGCGGACGACCGGCGCCCAGCGCTTCACTTCGGCCACCATGAAGTCGGTCACCGCTTTCGGGTCGAGTGTGTTCGGCTCGATGCCGTCCGGACGCAGGCGCGCCCGGACGTCGGGGAGCTGGAGGATGCGCTGCACCTCGGCGTTGAGACGGTCGACGATGTCCGCGGGCATCCCCGCCGGCCCGGAGAGCGAGAACCAGACAGTTCCCACCACATCGCGGTAGCCGAGCTCGCGGAAGGTCGGGATGCCGGAATAGTCGGCGAGCCGCTTTTCCGAGCTCAGGGCCAGCGCGCGCACGCGGCCGGCGCGGATCTGCGCGCTGGCGGTGGTGAGCGTCGTCGAGATGGCGTGAATGTGCCCGGCGACGATGTCCACCATGGCGATGGACGCGCCCTTATACGGCACGTGCACGATATCGATCTTCGCACGCTGCCGGAAGACTTCCGCCATCAGGTGCCCCTGGGTGCCGATCCCGGGCGAACCGTAGGAGAGTTCGTGAGGCCGCGTGCGGGCGAGCGCGACGAGGGACTTCAGGTCCGTCACCGGCAGCGACGGATGAACCCCGAAGACCGCTGGCGGGCCTCCGAAGAGGGCGACGTGGGTGAAATCGCGGATCGGGTCAAAGCTGGGCTTTGCCGCGAGCGCCGGCGCGATGACGTGCGAGGCGACGCCGGAGACGACGAGCGTGTAGCCGTCGGGCGCGCTCTTGGAGACGAGCTCCGAGCCGAGCATCCCGCCGGCGCCGGGACGGTTCTCGACGATGAACGACTGGCCGAGGCTTTCCGTGAGCTTGGCCGCGGCAATGCGCCCGAGCGTGTCGGCGCTGCCGCCCGGCGCGAATGGCGCGATGATTCGCACCGTCTTGACGGGATACTGCTGCGGCCACGCCGGCGCGCAGACGAGCGCGAGGCCAAGGCACATGGCAGACAGCAGATCGCGAAATTTATCAGGGATCCTGAAAATCATTCGTTCCTCTTGTTTGATATCTCGCTCGTGTCCGAGCCGCGTCATTCCCGCGGAGGCGGGAATCCAGATTCAATCGACCTTGACGCCCGACGCCTTGACCGCCCGCGCGTACTTCGTGATGTCGGCGCGGGTTTGCGCCAGGTATTGCTCGGGCGTGTTGCCCACGGGGTCGATGCCGAGCGTCGTGTAGCGGGCGACCGTGTCCGGGTGCCGCATTGCCTTTTGCACGGCTGCTGCGAGCTGGTTGATGACGGCCTTCGGCGTCTTCGCCGGCGCCATCACGCCGATCGCGGGCGGATAGTCGTAGTCCTTGATCCCCGTGAGCTCGCCGATGGTCGGCACGTCCGGCGCCTGCGCGTTGCGCTTGAGCGTATTGACCCCCAGCAGCTTCAGGCGCCCCGCCTTGACGTGCGGAGCGATCGAGGGCAGCGCCGCGAAGAGCAGCGACACTTCGCCGGCGAGGAGCGCCGGGACCGCCTGGCCGGCTCCCTTGTAGGGGATGTGCACGATGTCGAGCTTGAGCGGCGTCTTGAGCGCTTCCATGCTGAGGTGATGCACGCTTCCGATTCCGCCGGAGCCGTAACGGAGCTGGCCCGGCTTCGACCGGGCGAGCGCGATGAGTTCCTTGAGCGTATTGGCCGGGACCGTGGCGTGCGCCACCAGGAACTGCCCGGATGTGCCCATGAGGCTGACGGGGGCGAAATCCCGCAGCGTGTCGTAGGGCAGCTTGGCGAACAGCGCCGGGTTGATGGCCGTCTGCGCAACGTCCGCGATGAGCAGCGTGTAGCCGTCGGGCGCCGCATTCGCCACGAGCTCGCACCCGGAGATGCCGCCGGCTCCCGGGCGGTTATCCACGACGATCTGCTGCCCCAGGATCTCGATCATCCGCTGGGACGCGATGCGGGTCATCGTGTCGGGAAGCCCGCCGGCCGCGTACGGCACCACGGCGCGGATCGGCCGCGTCGGGAAACTCTGCGCGCCCGCAATCCCGGCGCACGCGAGCGTGCCCACGAGCACGGACAACAGCCATTTTCTCGCCATGAGAGCTTCCTCCTCGTTGTTGGTTGCTGCGCCGCGGGGAGCGGTAGACTGCGAGTTTAATACAAGCGGGTGGCAGTCCGCACGGCTGCCGGCACCGATCACAGGGAGGGCGTGTCCATGAGCCGCAAGGGGTTGATCGACGATCTCGTCAGCGCGAACCATATCCTGTTCAAGGAAGGCGTGGTGGACGGGTTTGGCCATGTCAGCGTGCGCGACGAGAGGGCCCCGGAGCGTTTCCTGCTGTCGAGAAGCCTCGCGCCCGGCCGGGTGCGCGCCCGGGACATCTTGGAGTTCGGCCTGGACGGTGAGCCCCTGAACGCACGCGGCCGGCGCCCCTATCTCGAGCGCTTCATTCACAGCGAGATCTACCGCGCGCGGCCCGATGTGGTGGCGGTGGTGCACAACCACTCGCCGGCGCTGATCCCGTTCGGCATCACGGGGACCGCGCTGCGGCCGGTATTCCACATGAGCGGCTTCCTCGGGTCGGCGACGCCGATCTTCGAGATCCGCGAGGCGGGCGGGCCGGCGACCGACATGCTGATCCGAGACCACAAGCTCGGCGCCGCGCTCGCTCGCGCGCTGGGTGCCGCGCCGTTCGCCCTGATGCGCGGCCACGGCTCGGTGGCGGTCGGGGCGACGCTGAAGCAGGTGGTATTCCGCGCGATCTACGCGGAGGTGAACGCGCGCCTGCAGTCGGAAGCCCTGCGGCTCGGCGCAATCAACTATCTCAACGACGCCGAGGCCGCAAACGCCGCACGGACCAACGACAGCGTCATCGACCGGCCGTGGGATCTCTGGCTAGCGCGAGCGGCGCGGCCATAGGCGCTTCGTCGCAATGCGCGCGCCCGCGGCGAGCGCTTCCAGCTTCGCCCACGCGATCTTGGCGTGCCCGACGCGGGGCCCCAGCCCGCAGTCGGTGCCGCCCATCACGTTCTCGCGCCCGACGAGCTTGGCGTAGCGCACCAGGCGCTCGGCCACCAGCTCGGGGTGCTCGATGAAGTCCGAGTAGTGGCCGACGACGCCGGGAATGAGCGTCGCGCCTTCCGGCAGCTCGTGATCCTCGAACACGCGCCACTCGTGCTGGTGGCACGGATTGGAGGCCTCGATCGAATATTGCGAGGCGCGCACCCGGAAAATGATGTCGAGGATGCGCTCGAGCGGGATGTCGTGCTGGTGCGGGCCGTGGAAGCTGCCCCAGCACACGTGCAGTCGGATTCGCTCCCGCGGGATGCCGCGCAGCGCATGGTTCAGCGCGTCCACCCGCATCGTCGCGTACTTGCGGTACTCGGCGACGCTCATGCCGGGGTACATCTGCCAGCCGTCGGGGAGGTCGGGGTCGTCGATCTGAAGCAGAAAGCCCGCGCCGACGATCGCCTTGTATTCCTCGCGCATCGCCTCAGCGATCGCGTAGACGAAGGCCTCCTCGTCGGCGTAGTGCTCGTTGCGCAGCCAGTGCTCGATCGTGCCCGGCGTGTTCGCGGACAGGAACGCCTCCCGCGCCTTCGCGCCGCGGAGCGCCGCCCGGAAATTCTCGAGGTCGTCCTTCAACGCGGCGTGGCCGACGTACTTGAGCGGTGCGACGCAGAACACCTGCGGCCGGCTCGGGCCCGCACCGGCAAAGGCGCCGAAGCCGCGGCCGCCCGCCGCGAAGTACTCGGGAAACTTCGTCAGCTCGCGCCCGGCAATCGAAAGCGGCTTCGGGCTCTTGCCGGGCACGTACGGGCGCGACTCGAAGCCCGCGAGCCGCTCGCGCACGTAGTTGTTGAAGTTAGTCTTGCCGAGCTCGCCGTCGTTCACGCTGTCCACGCCGCAGTCGACCTGCCGGCGCACGATCTCGGCGACTTCCGTATTCAGACGGTCCGCGAGCGCATCCTTGTCGAAAGGCCGTCCTTCGGCGCGCGCGAACACCAGCTCCCGGAGCTCTTCGGAACGCGGCAGGGAACCCGCGTGCGTGGTGAGAATGCGATTGCGCTTCATGCGTCCTTTGTCCTCCAGCCGCGCGAGTTTCAGCGCACCGCCGCCTGCTTGTCAACGCCGGTCACTGGTAGGATAGAGGCGTGGCAATGACCCCTGGCTTTGTTTCTCCGCCCAAGGGCGAGCTCGCCCACCTGGCGCGTCTCGGCCGCTTTCTCCTCCCGTACCGCGGACGCATCGCGGGCGCGCTCGTCGCGCTGGTGGTCGCCGCCGGCTGCGTGCTGGTACTGGGGCAGGGACTGCGCCACGTGGTGGACGCGGGCTTCGGCAGCGGCGACCCGCGGCTCCTCAATGCGGCGCTCGCCGCCATCGTGGGCGTCGCCGTGGTGCTGGCGTGCGCGACCTGGACGCGCTTCTACCTGATGATGAGCGTCGGCGAGCGCATCATCGCCGACCTGAGGACGACCGTGTTCGCGCACGTGCTGACGCTGTCGCCCGCGTTCTTCGATTCCGCCCGCACCGGCGAGATCGCCTCGCGCCTCACCAACGACACCGAGCAGCTGCGACAGGTGATCGGCTTCGGCTTCTCGATGCTGCTTCGGAACGGGCTGATGATGCTGGGCGCGCTGGTGCTGTTGTTCGCCACCAGCTGGAAGCTCGCCACGCTGATCGTGCTCGGGGTGCCGGCAACGATGGTGCCGATCCTGCTGATGGGCCGGCGCGTGCGGCGGCTCTCTCGCGTCAACCAGGACCGGGTGGCGGACGTCTCGGCGCATGTCGACGAGTCCCTGCACGAAATCCGCACGGTGCAGGCCTACCGTCACGAGGAACGCTCGCGTGCGCAGTTCAACCAGGCGACGGCGGGCGCCCTCGGAGCGGGTCTGCATCGCGTGCGGGTAAAGGCGTGGCTGATCTCGCTCGTGATGCTGATCGGCTTCTGCGCGGTGGGCGTGATCCTGTGGATCGGCGGCCACGACGTGCTCGCCGGGCGCATGACCGCGGGAGAGCTTTCGGCGTTCGTGTTCTACGCTGCAATCGTCGCCACCGGCGCGGGCACGGTATCGGAGGTCTGGGGCGAGATCCAGCGCGGCGCGGGGGCGACCGAGCGTCTGATGGAGCTGCTCGACACGCAGCCCGCGCTCGCCACCGCCACCCCCGTCATCAAGCTGCCGCCGCGCGTCGCCGGCGCGATCCGCTTCGACGAGGTCGTGTTCGCCTACCCCGGCCGGCCGGAAGTCACGGCGCTCGGGCCGGTGTCCTTCGCCGTCGGCCCCGGCGAGCGCGTGGCGCTGGTCGGGCCCTCCGGCGCGGGCAAGTCCACCGTCTTCGCGCTGCTGCTGCGCTTCTACGACCCCGTATCGGGCCGCGTGCTCGTGGATGGCGCCGACATCCGCCACTGCGAGCCGGGGGACCTGCGCCGCGCGGTGGCGCTGGTGCCGCAGGACCCGGTGATCTTCGCCGCGAGCGTGACCGAGAACGTGCGCTTCGGCCGGCCGGATGCACCCTTCGAAGCGATACGGGAGGCGTGCGCCGCGGCGCACGCTCTCGAATTCATCGAGCGCCTGCCGCAAGGCTTCGACACCGATCTCGGCGAGCGCGGCGTCAAGCTCTCGGGCGGGCAGCGCCAGCGCATCTCGATCGCGCGCGCCATCCTCGCCGACCGGCCAGTGCTGCTGCTCGACGAGGCGACGAGCTCGCTCGACGCCGAGAGCGAGCGGCAGGTCGCGCAGGCGCTGGAGCGACTCGCCCGCGGCCGCACGACGCTCGTCATCGCGCACCGCCTTGCCACCGTGCGCCACGCCGACCGCATCATCGTGCTCGACCGCGGGCGCATTCACGCGGCGGGCACGCACGAGGACCTGCTGCGCGCGAGCGATCTCTACGCGCATCTGGCGCGACTGCAATTCATCGCAGAGGGTGCGCCGGCGTAAATACCAGGAGGAGGCTTGTCATGGAAGCGAAGACGATTGCAGTGCTTGTCCTGGGGGCCGGCCTTGCGGCCGGAAATTCGGCCGCCCAGCAAGGCGTGGGGGACGGCTCGGTGCGGGAGCGGGACATCCCGATCCAGGTGACCGAGGTCGCGCCGGGTCTCTTCTTCCAGTACCACCACCAGGAATCAAACAATGCGTGGCTGGTCACCGAGGAGGGCGTGCTGGTGATCGACACCCGCCAGCATCCGCGGCGCGCGGAGGAGCTGCTCGCGGCCATCCGCAAGACCACCGACAAGCCGGTCAAATGGGTCATCAACACCCACGCCCACGGCGACCACTACTTCGGCAATTCCGTATTCAAGCAGGAAGGAGCGATATTCGTCGCGCACCGCGACACGGCGGGCATGATGAAGTCTCACCTTGGACTGGAGATGAAGCGGCGGCAGGGCTATTTCAAAGTACGTCAGTACGATCCCGCCGAAGTGAAGCTGGTGCTCCCGGACCTGACCTTCGACTCGGGGCTGACGCTAACCCTTGGCGGCCGCACCGTCGAGCTCCTCTATTTCGGCCCTGGCCAGAACCCGGGCGACACGCTGGTGTATTTTCCGAAGGAGCGCGTGATCTTCACCGGCGGGCCGTTCTCCAAGAACAGCTGGCCCAATCCCTCGTTCACACCCTCCATGTCGAGCTGGGTCGAGCTGCTGCAGAAGATCGCGGCAATGGACGCGGACATCTACCTCGGGGGCCACGGCGACATTGGAAACAAGCAGGACGTGCTCGCGCAGGCGAAAATGCTTTCCGATTTCGACGCCGGCATGCGGGCCGCGGTGGCGAAGGGGATGAGCAAAGAGGAAATCCAGAAGAGCGTGAGGTTCGAGCAATACCGGGACGTGCGCAATTACTTCCGCATGAATCTCTTCATCAGCAGCTACTATCACTTCCTGACGACCGGCCGTCCCGAGAACGCCTACCCGTAAGTGAGGGGTGACGAGTGACGAGTGACGAGTGACGAGGCACGCCGCCACAGTTGCGCTCGCTTTCGCGCTGACCTGCGTCCTTGCAGCGTCAGTCGTCGGAGCGCAGCAATATCCCGCGAAGCCGGTGCGCTTTCTCGTGCCCAATCCCCCGGGGGGCGGGACCGATCTCGTCGCGCGGATCGTTTCGCAGAAGGTGTCGGAGCGCTGGGGTGTCAACCTCGTGGTGGACAACCGTCCCGGTGCGGGCGGAATCATCGCGGTCGAGGTCGCGGCCCGGTCGGCGCCCGACGGCTACACGCTGCTGATGGCGCATTTCCCGCTCGCGATCACTGTGAACATCGCCAAGGTCTCCTTCGACCCGGTGCGCGATTTCGCGCCCGTGACCTTGCTCGCCACGACCCAGAATGCCCTGGTGGTGAATCCCGCGGTTCCTGCAAAGTCGGTGAAGGAGCTGATCGCGCTCGCGAAATCGAAGCCGGGCGAGCTGCGCTATGCGTCGGGTGGAAACGGAACGTCGATGCACGTTTCGGCCGAACTCTTCAACCTGATGGCCGGGGTCAGCATGACCCATATTCCCTACAAGGGCGCGGGGCCGGCGCTGGTGGACCTCATCAGCGGCCAGGTGCAGGCGAGCTTCGTATCCGTGCCCGCCGCCGCGCCGCACATCAGGTCCGGCAGGGTGCGGGGGCTTGCGGTGACGGGGGCCCGGCGTTCGCCCCTCGTTTCCGACCTGCCCACGCTGTCGGAGGCAGGGCTCAAGGGCTACGGATCGGAGCAGTGGTACGGCGTGCTGGTGCCGCGCCAGACGCCGCGCCCCGTCGTCGAGCGCCTGAACCGCGATTTCGCGTGGGCACTCGGCGAGCGCGACACGCGCACGCGATTGCAGGACAGCGGATTCGAAGTCGCGGCCGACACGACCGAGTCATGGTTCGGCCGCTTCCTCGCGAGCGAGATCGCCAAGTGGGCGGGGGTGATCAAGAAGGCCGGCATAAAAGCGCAGTGACGCTCCGTTGCGGTATCATTGCGCCGTAGCAGCCAGTTCCCGGACACCGCTTCGTTCCATCCCATTATCGGAGAACAAGCATGATCGCAGCGCCTCTTTTGCGTCGCTCTTTTTTGACGCTCGTACTGTTTCTTTCCGCCACGGTCGCCTTCGCCCAGGACAAGCCGGCGGGGACCGACTACGAACCGGAGGTCGGCCAGTCCGGCAAGGACGTGGTGTGGGTGCCCACGCCGCAGTCGCTGGTGAACAAGATGCTCGACCTCGCGAAGGTCACGGCCGCGGACTACGTGATCGACCTCGGCTCCGGCGACGGGCGCACCGTCATCACCGCCGCGAAGCGCGGCGCGCGCGCCCTCGGCATCGAGTACAACCCCGACATGGTCGCCCTGTCGCAGCGCAACGCGGCGAAGGAAGGGGTTACCGACAAGGCGACCTTCATGAAGGCCGATCTCTTCGAGACCAGTTTCTCGCAGGCGACCGTGATCACGATGTTCCTGCTGCCCGACATCAACCTGAAGCTCCGCCCGAAGATCCTCGATCTCAAGCCCGGCACGCGCATCGTGTCCAACTCCTTCACCATGGGTGAGTGGCAGCACGACCGCAGCGTGAACGCGACGGAAAGTGAAGGCTGCCAGTCCTATTGCACGGCCTACCTCTGGATCGTTCCCGCCAAGGTGGACGGCAACTGGAAGCTGCCGGAAGGCGAGCTCACGATTAAGCAGAGCTTCCAAATGATCACTGGCACGCTCAAGACCGCCGGCAAGTCCACCGCCATCAAGGGGCGCATGAGCGGCGACCAGATTACTTTCAAGGCGGGCGACGCGGAATACCGTGGGCGTGTCGGCTCCGACGGCATCAAGGGCACGATCAAGGCCCGCAGCGGCGCCGGCGAGTGGAGCGCCACGCGAGGCGGCTAGGCCGCCGTCGGGAGGGACCAGCGATGCGCAAGCTGAGGACGCAACGCGACAACCAGCAGTGGATGCTCGATCTCGCGCTCAACATGCGCGGGCGGGTGCAGAACTTCGAGCGCGACGACCTCGAGGTGCCGGCGGGCAAGCGCGCGCGCAACTACCGGATGCTGCCCAAGGTGTGGCGCGAGGCAGCGGAGCGCCACGAGAAGCTCGCGCGGCGCGCCGACGCCATGGGCGCGCGCGAGACGGCAACCTTCCACTACGACCACGCGATCGAGTCGTATCGCATGGCGCAGCACCCGATCTACTTCGACGACCACCCGGTCAAGGTCGAGCTTAACCGCAAGCTCGCCGAGATGGTGGACCGCCGCTCCAAAGTCGCGGCCTACCCGATCGAGCGCGTGGAGGTCCCGTTCGGCGGCGGCAAGACCATCTCCTGTCTGTTGCATCTGCTGCCGGACCGCAGGAAGGCGCCGGTCGTGATCTATGTGCCGGGCATGGATCAGACGAAGGAAGTGTTTCCGAAGGCCTACCACAATATCGCGCTCTCGCGCGGCTTCCACGTGCTCGCGATGGACGGGCCAGGGCAGGGCAGCTCGAATCTGCAGAAGATCCGCGCGGTGAAGGACAACTACGAGCGCGCGGGCGCGGCGGTGATCAGCTATCTCATGAAACGGCCGGAGGTGGACCCGGCGAAGATCGCGATCTACGGCATCAGCATGGGCAGCTACTGGTCGCTGCGGCTCTCGAGCTACGACCATCGCGCGGCGGCGGTGGTGAGCGCGGTCGCGTGCTTCAATCCGAACAACACGATCTTCACGCAGTCCTCGCCCCGCTTCAAGCAGATGTTCATGTACATGGCGGGCTACGACGATGAGGCGAAATTCGACCGGGAAGTCGCGAGCGGGATGACCGTGCGCGGCTACCTCGGCAAGGTGAAGTGCCCGACGCTTCTCGTCACCGGCGAATTCGATCCCCTGTGCCCGCTCGAGGACGCGGTGGAAGCCTTCCACGACCTCAAGGTCCCGAAGGAGATGTGGGTGTTCGAGAATCAGTACCACCCGCTGTGGAGCATCTCCAACCTGGGCGGCATGGACACGCACGACTACGTGCTCGACTGGCTGAAGGGGCTGTTCTCGGGCAAGCGCACGCCGACGAAGCGCGGCCGCATCGCCTACATCCGCGAGGGCGGCGACGGGCCGTGGGGCAAGTGCGACTGGACGCCGCCCATCAAGCCCGGCCAGGCTTATTTCTAGATTCTTCCGGAGACGGGAGGAGACATGCGAACGAGCTTGTGCAGCTGGATCGTTGGTGCGCTCGTGGCGGGTGGAGCTGCCGCGCTGGCGGGCACGGCGGCGGCGCAGGGCTGGAAGCCGGAGCGCAATGTCGAGCTCACGATTCCGACCAGCCCGGGGGGTTCCAACGACATTGCCGGGCGGACCATCCATAAGCTGTGGGGCGAGCTCAAGCTCCTGCCCGTGACGAGCTCCGTCGTCAATCGCAGCGGCGGCGAGCATATCGTCGCCTACACCTACATTCAGAGCCGTGCCGGCGATCCGCACCATATCGGCCTGATGTCGACGCCGATGCTGCTGAACGCGATCGGAGGGCGCACCCAGCTCACCCACAACGATCTGACGCCGATCGCCTATCTCATCACCGAGCCCATGGTCGCGGTGGTGCGCGTCGATTCGCCGATCAAGACCGGCAGGGACCTGGTCGAAGCGCTGGCGAAAGATCCGGGCGCCTACAGCATCGCGCTGACGAGCAACGGGCACCGCATTTCCGTGGGGATGCCGATGCACAAGGCCGGCGTCAACGTCAGGGCCGTCAGGATGCCGGCCTTCAAAGGCGGCGGCGAAACGGCCATGGCGGTGCTCGGGGGCCACGCGGACGTGCAGATCACATCGGTTTCGACCAGCGTGCCGCACGTCACGGGAGGCCAGATGCGCGCCATCGCGATCAGCTCGAATAATCGGCTGGGCGGCGTGATGGCGTCGGTGCCGACGTGGCGGGAGCTCGGCTACCCGAGCTCGGGGTCGTGGAAGGGCATCGTCGCGCCCAAGGGCCTGACCCCCGCGCAGATCGCGTTCTGGGAGGACGTGATGCGCAGGACCGCGCAAAGCGACGAGATTCTCCAGTACGCTGAAAAGAACCTGTGGCTTGTGGAATTCAAGGGGAGCGCGGAAACGCGCAAGTGGCTGGATGACGAGGCCGCCGCTTTGAAGCTGATCATGACCGAGCTCGGGCTGGTCAGGCAGTAACGGCGAGCAGGACAAGAAAAGGAGATCGCGTGGACACACCCGTCAGGACCGACAAGATCATCGCGCGCAAGGACGGCGCGATCGGCTGGGTAATCTTCAACAACCCGGAGAAGCGCAACGCCATGTCGCTCGAGATGTACGAGGCGACTGCGGCGGCGATGGAGGGCTACGCGAAGGACCCGGAGGTGCGCGTGGTGATCCTCAGGGGCGAAGGCGACAAGGCGTTCATCTCCGGGGCTGACATCTCGCAGTTCAAGGACCGCCGCTCGAACCCGGAGCAGGTGCAGGCGGCCGAGACAATCTCCGAGCGCTGCAACCGGGCGATCCGCGATTGCCCGAAGCCCGTGATCGCCATGATCCGCGGCTATTGCATGGGCGGGGGACTCGGCATTGCGGTGGCGTGCGATCTGCGCATCGCCTCCGACGACTCGCGCTTCGGCATCCCGGCGGCGAAGCTCGGCGTCGGCTACCGGTTCGCGGGCGTGCGTCGGCTCACGGAACTGGTGGGGCCGTCGTTCACGGCGGAAATTTTCTACACCGGCCGCCAGTTCAACGTTCAGGAAGCGCTGCAAATGGGGCTGGTGAACCGCGTGCTGCCCGCGGCCGAGCTGGACAAGTACGTGATGGACTTTGCCGCAACGCTCGCCGCCAATGCGCCGCTCACGATCGCAGCGGTCAAGCGCTCGTTGATCGAATTGCGCAAGGACCCCGCCGAGCGCGACCTTGCGGCCTGCCAGAAGATGGTGGACGACTGCTTCGCGAGCGAGGACTATCGCGAGGGCCAGAAGGCCTTCATGGAAAAGCGCAAGCCGGTGTTCAAAGGCAAGTGACGAGTGACGAGGTGAAGACCGGGGCTGGAGGGCAGCGTGGCTAAACGCTGGAAAAAGCGTCCGCAAGGGTCGAACTGGGGCGAGTTCGGCGACGAAGACACCCTGGGCCGGATGAATCTCCTGACGGACGCGCGCCGGCTCGCCGCGCTGAAGGAAGTGAAAGCCGGCCGTGCCTTCTGCCTGAGCCACCCCCTCGACCGCCCGGGCGGAAACGTCCTCAATCCCCACCGCTTTCCCCCGGTGTTTCACCCGGTGATGCGCGACGGCGAGGTCTATTTCAATCTCGCGTTCGAGAAATTCGATCCGCGCTACACCGACGTCGGCTCCGACGAGGCGGTCATGCTCTACACCCAGTACTCGACACACTGGGACGGCTTCCCGCACAAGGGCTCGCAATACGACGTGGAAGGGGGCACCAAGCCCACGAACGTGTTCTACAACGGCTACCGGATCGTGGACGAGGCCGGCCGCGGGGCGCAGGGCAAGCTCGGCGCGGTCGCGCTCGGTATCCAGGGCATGGCGGCGACCGGCGTGCAGGGACGCGGGGTGATGATCGATCTCCGCCACCACCTGGGCGACGGTCGCATCGAGGTCGGCTTCAACCGCCTCGAGATGATAATGAAGGTGGACAACGTGCGCGTGGAGAAGGGCGACATCGTCTGCATTCACACCGGGCTCGGGCAGCTGATCCAGGACGCCGACGGAAGACTCGATCCCTCGATCCGGCAGTCGTGCGCGGTGCTCGACGGCTACGACAAGCGGCTGCTCGAATGGATCGCGGACAGCGGGCTCGCCGCGATCGCGGCCGATAACCTCGCGGTCGAGCGCTCCTCGACCCTTGGCGCCGATCCGCGGCTGTCCCACCGCGGGCCGGCCCTGCCGCTGCACGAGCATTGCCTGTTCAAGCTCGGCATCCATCTCGGCGAGTTGTGGTACCTGACCGAGCTCGCGGCATGGCTGCGGGAGAACCGCCGCACCAGCTTTCTGCTGACCGCGCCGCCGCTGCGGCTGCCGGGCGCGGCGGGCTCGCCGGTGACGCCGGTCGCCACCGTGTAGGTGGCATAATGGCCGGGAGGAGGGCTCCCGTGAGTATCCAGGTCTGTCCCGTCACCCCCGGCTTCGTCGCGGAGATCGGCGACGTCGACCTCTCGAATCCTCTTGCCGCGGCCGACGAGGCGGCGATCAAGACGGCGTTCTGGAAGTACGCGGTGCTGATCTTTCCGGAGCAGAACCTCTCGCCGCAGCAGCACATCGATTTCGCGAAGCGCTTCGGCCCGGTCGAGACTGACCGCGTGCTCGACGCGAAAGTCACGCCGCAGCGGCTCGACGACAGCTTCGCCGACATCTCGAATCTCGCCCCGGACGGTAAGATCTGGAAAGGGGACAGCCGCCAGCGGGCGTACAAGGCCGGCAACAAGCTGTGGCACACGGACAGCTCGTTCAGGTTCCTGCCGGGTCTCGCATCGATGCTCTACTCGCGCACGGTGACGCCGCTCGGCGGCCACACGGAGTTTGCGGACCAGCGCGCGGCCTACGACGAGCTGCCGCAGGAGATGAAGCGCAGGCTGGAGGGGCTCGTCGCCGAGCACTCGATCGCCGAATCCCGGCGCAAAAGCGGTTTCGCCGAATTCAACGCCGACGAATCACGGCGGCTGCCACCCGTGCCGCAGGTGCTGGTGCGGACGATCCCGCAAAGCGGCCGCAAATCGCTCTACCTCGCGTCCCACATCGGGCGCATCTTCGAGATGCCCGAGGCAGAAGGCCGGGCGCTCATCGCGGAGCTGATCGCGCACACGACGCAGCGCCAGTTCGTCTACACCCACCGCTGGCGGCCGCGCGACCTCGTCATGTGGGACAACCGCTGCACCATGCACCGCGGCACGGACTACGACGACCTGCGCTGGGTGCGTGACATGCGCCGCACCACCGTCAGCGACATCGCCAACACTTGCGAGCAGGCCGGCGTCGCTATTCCGGCTTGATGCCGGCGGCGATCACGACCTTCCGCCACTGCTCGTAATCCTTGCGGATGAGCGCGTAGACTTCCTCGGGCGAGCCGCCGCCGCCCGGGAAGACACCGCTCGCGTGCAGCGTGCCTTCGATGTCCTTCGTCGAGACGATCCGCCTCACCTCGGCGCTCAGCCGCTCCACCACCGAAGGCGGGATGCCCTTGGGGCCGATCATGGCGTGCCAGTTGGTTGCCTCGTAGCCGGGGACGGTCTCGGCCAGCGCGGGGATGCCGGGCTCGGTGGGAATGCGTTGCGCGCTCGTCATGCCGATCGCCCGTACGCGGCCCGCCTTGATGTGCGGGAGCCCCGTCTGCGGCGGTGAGAACACGAGCTGGACGTGGCCCGCCATGACATCGATCAGGGCCGGGCCGCCGCCCTTGTAGTGCACGGCGGTCATCTTCACCCGCGCCATGTAGAGAAAGAGCTCCGTCGAGAGATGCACGATGGTGCCCTGTCCGCTGGTGCCGTAGAGAATTTCAGCCGGGCGCGAGCGCGCGAGCGCGATCAGCTGCTTCGCGTCGCGCGCGGGAAGCGAAGGGTGCGCCACCACCACGAAGGGGCCCTTGCCGATCAGCGCGATCGGCGTGTAGTCGTTCAGCGGATCGAACTTCGGCGCGCGCAGGCTCGGATTGATGACATAGCTCGGCGAGATCTCGAGCAGCGTGTAGCCGTCCGGCGCCGCGCGGAGGGCGGCCTCGGTGCCGATCGCGCTGCCCGCCCCGGGCCGGTTCTCGACGATGATTGGCTGCCCCAGCGCTTCGCCGAGCCGCTGCCCGACGAGGCGCGCGATGAAGTCCACTCCGCCGCCTGGCGCAAATGGCACGATGAGTCTTATCGGCTTCGACGGATACGGCTGAGCGAACGAAGCCATCCCTGAAATCGACGCCACCGCGACCATCGCGACCGCCAATCGTCGGAGAACGCAGTGCCATAATCCCGGCGGCTGCGCCCCGTCTCCGCCCCAACACCAACCCATTCGCCGAGAGCCGGTGCGCCCCCTTTGCGCAAACGGCAGGATCAGCCGTATCGGCTTGACCGGATACTGCTGGGCAATGGTCGTTGTTGGAACCGCGAGCGCGGCTACCAACGCTACCGTGGCGTGGATTTTTCTCATGGGTTCCTCCTCGCGCTCATTCTACCGGGCGCGGAGAGCGCCTTGATGTCGACGGCCATCGAACCGATTTCGCGCATCAGGTATTCGGGCGGCGGCATGCGCTCGCGCCGGGTGCGCGACGCCGCTGGCTTCAACTGAGCCTCGATGTAGGCGCCGAGCCGCCGGGCGCGGGCGACGAGCCGCGTCCCGAAGCGCCGGCGCTCGCGGTCGTAACGGGCGAGCGCGGAGTCGAGGTCCCCGTTCGCGGCGCGGATCTCGCGCGCCAGGCACTCCGCGTCGAGCGCCGCCTTGGTCACGCCCATGCCCACGTGCGGGCGTGCGACGAAGGCGGCGTCCCCGAGCAGCGCCACGCGCCCAAGCGCCATCCGCGGCGACTCGAGATCGAAGATCGCCTGGAAGAAGACCTGCTCGGTCAGCTCCACGATGCGGGCGATCTGCGGGGCCAGCAGCGCGCGCGCCGCCGCCTTGATTTCCGCGACGACCTCCGGCCGGATCAGCGGCGGGGGAATCGAAATGCCGTGGCAGTGGCCGGCCGCGTCGGTGCAGAGGCGCGGCAGCGTTTCGCGGAAGTCCGTCGGCCGGTACCAGATGTGGTTGTAGCCGCGCCGCCCGGGGCGCGGCTACAA
>Ga0208685_1000288_pt1 | contig 18357 bp, 14 predicted proteins | sample EasRivMeERMLT890_FD_187533 | JGI IMG/M metagenome (GOLD analysis project Ga0208685, IMG submission 187533) | Soil microbial communities from meander-bound floodplain in the East River, Colorado, USA - East River MetaG ERMLT890 (SPAdes) (version 2) | ecosystem: Environmental > Terrestrial > Soil...
CGCCATACAACGTCGAGACCGTTCGGCGCAATGCCGCTTTCCTGGATAACCTGAGCAGGATGCCGTGGGACGGATTCAATCCCAACACCAAAGACGAGAAAACCGCGGCGTTGCCGGCGGTGTACAACGACAGGGCCAAGTTCGATGAAATCGCAAGCCGGCTGGAGAATGAAGCTTCCAGACTGGCAACGGTGAGCCGGAGCGGCGACGAGGCCGCGGTAAAGGCGCAGATCACCGCTGTGGGCAAGGTTTGCGGTGCGTGCCACAACGACTTCCGCGCCAAGAAATAACAGGCGATCTCCTATAGCGAAAACCCCGCCACGGCGGGGTTTTCGCGTTATACGGACACGACCTTGACGCAGAACATCCGTTTAGCCGCCTGCGCACTGCTGTTCGGCACCTGGGCCGCAGCCGCGTCCGCTCAGGGTGACACTAAGCGCGGAGAATATCTCGCCAAGGCGGGCGGTTGCCTGGGTTGCCACACCGAGGACAAGAAGGACGCCACCCCGTTTGCGGGGGGGCGCGCGCTGAAGACCCCGTTTGGAACCTTTTTCGGTCCCAATATCACGCCGCATCCGCAGGCGGGACTGGGAAAATGGGCCGAGGCCGATTTCGTCCGCGCCATGCGCCACGGCCGGCGTCCCGACGGCGCTAATTACTTTCCGGCGTTCCCCTATCCGTCGTTCACGAAGATCGACGACCGGGACCTGCGCGACCTGTGGGCCTACCTGCGCACGCTAGCGCCCAGCACCCGGGCCAGCCAGCCGCACGATCTGGGCTTTCCCTTCGGTTGGCGGTTCCTGGTCACGGTCTGGAAATGGTTTTTCTTCACTCCCGGGCCGTACGTTCCGGCGCCGGGTATCTCGGACATCGTCAACCGCGGCGCGTACCTGGTGCAGGCTCTCGGCCATTGCGGAGAATGCCATACGCCGCGCAATTTTCTGGGCGGTCCGAAGCGCGGCCGTTTCCTGGCCGGCGGCAAGGGACCCGAAGGCAAGGACGTGCCGAACCTGACACCGGCCGGGCTCAAGAAGTGGCGCGACAGCGACTTCCAGGACTTTCTGGTAAGCGGCATCACCGCCGATGGCGACGTTCCCGCCGAGGCGATGGGCGAAGTGATACGCAACACCACCAGCCAACTGACGCCGCAGGACCTAGCGGCATTGATCGCCTACCTGCGGTCGCTGCCGCCACTGCCCGACTAGGATTTTGCCGGACTAACGTTCGACAAAATCCTGATTCCCCGCCCACTAAGAAAATCGGGCGGGCTCGCCCGATTTTTTCAACCGTCGTATTTGAACGACAGGCTGACGCGAGCGCGAAAGGCAACGACCTTGCCGTCCTCGATCACCACGTCGGTCTTGGTCACTTCCGCGACCCGCAGATCGCGCAGGGAACGCGCCGCGGTCTGTACCGCGTTACGCGCCGCATCCTCCCACGAGTTCCTGCTGGTGCCGACGAGCTCGGTGACGCGATACACGCTGCTTCCCTTTGTCTTCGCCATGTCCCCTCCTTGCGGTTGGTGTGCGCCGCGGGCGCATGCCGCCCGTGGCAGGCGCAGCCATCATAGCACCGCCTAGCAGCCTGTCGGACTCAGACATCCGACAGGCTGCTAACAGCAAAACCGCCCGATGATATCAAGGGAAACCCAACTCACGACCCTTGTTGTCCTCCAGCAGGCGAGCACGCAGGCTGAAGATGACGCTTTTCTCCGTCAATTACTTCCGTTTTCGTGCGGGCGGTTTTGCATTAGGAGTTTGTCCGACCTAGGTCAGACAAACTCCTTGGCGGGGATCAGTTGTGCATCTGGCCGCGGCTGGGCGCGGCATCCGATTCGACGAGTATCTTGAGCGTGACGTAATCCGTCTTGCCGCTGCCTAGCAGCGGCACCGACGTCACGTGAACGACGCGGCGCGCCACCGCGAGGTCCTGGGCGCCGAGCTCGCGCGCCGCCTTTTGCAGAGCGATGCGGTCGAGACGCGGATCAGTGCTGAACAACACAGTACTCTCGCCCGACTGCGAAACCAGCTCGATCGTCGCGGCATGCTGGTGATTGGGAGAAGCGTGATGGGCAATGCGCTCGACCGCCTCGAGCGAGATCATTTCGCCGGCGATCTTGGCAAAGCGCTTGACACGGCCGTGGATCACCATAAAGCCGTCGTCATCGAGCTCCACTATGTCGCCCGTGTTATACCAACCCTCGCCCGCCTCGGAGCGGGGCGGCTGGAGCTGCTCCGGCTGCTCGTACAGGTAGTAGCCGCGCATGACGTTGGGCCCGCGCACGTGCAGCACCCCGCCGCGCGTGATGCCCGACACCGGCAACACCTGATGCTCGATGCCGGGCAGCATGCGCCCGACCGTGCCCGGCCTGTAACAGAGCGGCGTATTGAGGCTGAGCACCGGCGCGCACTCGGTGGAACCGTAGCCCTCCATGATGCGCAAGCCGAATTTCTGCAGCCACTGCGCCGCCACCTGGGGGTTCAGCTTTTCGGCGCCCGACACCACGACGCGGGTCGTGTGAAAATCGTAGGGATGCGCCTGGCGCGCGTAATGACCGAGGAAAGTGCTGGTGCCGAAGACATAGGTGCAGCCGCGCGTGTACGCGAGCTCCGGTATCACGTGGTAATGCAGCGGCGTGGTATACAGGTACATCCGCACGCCGGACAGGAGCGGCTGCAACGTGCACGCCGTCAGGCTGTAGGCGTGATACATCGGCAGCGAGTTGAGGAATTTGTCGTTGGGGCCATAGTCGATCACGGCGCCCATCTGTGCGATGTTCGCCAGCAACGCGCGGTGGCTCAGGGCGACCCCCTTGGGCCGCGCCTCCGAACCGGAGGTGAACAGCACCACCGCGGTCTCCTCGGGGTCGCGGCTCCGGATCACGGAGCGCGGACGCCACAACGCCCAGGCCAGCAACCACAGCTTGTCGAGCGCGCCAAATTTCCTGCGCAGGTCTTCCAGGTAGACGATGCGGACCGTGCTGAGCGCGGTGATGGAACTGCCCAGCCGGGCGACTTCGACGAAGCGCCGGGACGTGATCACCGTCTTGATGCCCGCCGCGATGCAGGCGCTGCGCAATGCGTCGGGTCCAGCCGTATAGTTGAGCAGGGCCGGAACGCGCCGCATCGCGCCCAGGCCGAACAACAGCGCAACCGTGGTCGCCAGGTTCGGCATCAGCACGCCGACGATCTCCCCGTCCTCGGCCAGCCTGCTCCCCAGCCGCCCCAGCGCAAGGCTGGCCTTGATCAGGTCGCCGTACGAGTGCTCGCGCTGCGTGTCCTCGAGAATGCCGGTGCCGCGGCCGTGCAGCGCGGCGGTGGCCAGCAATGCCTCGAACAGCGTGCGCACCGGCTGCGAGGCGAACATCATGTGCTGCATGATCCGCAACAGCGATTCCGCCAGCAGGCGCCGCCTCTTCTTGCCCGGCAACGGTAACGCGGCCGGCAACTGCTGTGCCGGCAGTATGCGAATGGTGATCCGCGGGAAACGGACCCTGGGAAACCGCCCGCCCACCGCGGCAAACCGCGTATAGAGCGTGCCGGTGATGCGTACCGGCACGATGCTGGCGTTGCAGCGGGAAGCAATGACCGCCGCCGAGTCGTAGATCTTCGTCAGTCCGCCCGTGGCCGTCGGCGCTCCCTGCGGAAACACCACGACTGGCCGGCCGCGTTCCACCAGCCGTATCAGCCGCTTCAAGGCGAGCGGGCGCTGCGGATTGAGGATGACGTGAGACACACCGCGCATCAGCAGCCGCACCAGCGGATGCCGCTGCCCCTCGCCTGCCACTGCAACCGTGACCCCCACCGGCAGGAACAGCCCCAGCAATGCCCCGTCGAGGGCCGAATCGCAGTTGGCGACGATCAGGACCCGCGGCAACCGCAGCGCCGAAGTGTCCCCCTCCACCCGGACGCGGTATATCTTCGAGAGAAGAAATCTTAAAAAACGGATTAGCACAATGACTTACTGATTATAGTTAATCCTCATTATCAACTGGCGGATTGGGCGACGTCAAACCATTGCGCCTGGAACACTCACCTCGCAGTGAAAAAAGCGCCACAAGGTCCTTTTCCAGTGCGCCTTTCCCATGTATTGCTAATCCCTGTTTCTAAACCATAAAGTTAAAACCTATCAGAATGTTAGATTTGCTTTTTAACACGTACTTGCCGTTTAATCTAGGCGAAGGGTAGCGATCAAGACTGATCGCACTCGATTCACAGTTGCTAAAACAAGGGGGAATTGCCATGGATATGCTCGTCCCGTCCGCCGTACTGGAAGCGCGCCACATACCCGCCACCCAGCCCCTGAACCCGAGGGTCGCATTCAGTTCCTCGCCGCAGTTGCGCACGCATTTCGACAAGGACACGCGCGCCGCCTGGTCGCGCTGGTCGCCCGAGCCGCGCCCCTGCTTCAATTCCTCCCTGCTGGCCGACATCCGAGCGTATTACGATATCCTTGGCGCCAGTGGCGGCACTATCGACTGCCAGGGAGAGGAGCATCCCATCGAGTACGTGGTGCTCGCCTCGGCGGTCCCCGGGGTGTTCAACCTCGGCGGTGACCTCGACCTGTTCAAGCAGCTGATCGAACGGCGCGACCGCCAGGGCCTGCTGCGCTATGGACGCGCCTGTATCGATGTCCTCTACCGAAATTACATTGCCCACGAACTACCGGTCACAACGATCTCCCTGGTGCAGGGCGCATGCCTCGGCGGCGGCTTCGAGGCGGCGCTCTCGAGCGATGTGGTAATTGCCGAGAAAAACGCGCGCTTCGGCTTTCCCGAGATCCTGTTCAACATGTTCCCGGGCATGGGAGCGTACTCGTTCCTCGAACGGCGGATCGGCCAGCGCGGCGCGGAAGAACTGATCGCCAGCGGCAAGATCTTCAGCGCCGAGGAAATGGCGGCTCAGGGCGTGATCGACCTGGTAGCCGATAACGGCAACGGCGAGGCGGAAGTGGCGGCCCTGATCCAGCGGCGCAGCCGCAGCCGCAACGGCCTCACCGGGCTCGCGGCGGCGCGCCGGCGCGTGCATCGCATCGAATTCCCGGAGCTGCTCGACATCGTGCAGATCTGGGTCGACAGCGCGATGCGGCTCAACCCGCGCGACCTGAAGCTGATGCAGCGCCTGGTGTCGCGCCAGAACGGGCTCGGCGAATCCCACCAGATCCACTGAGCGGCGGCTGGTCGGCGCATATGGACGCATAGGAGCCTCATTGGCGCCGGCGTTAGCCACTGACTATTCCCTCTGATACACTTTATGGGTCGAACGCAATACAAGAATCCCCGGCCGGTGACCGCGGGCAGGCGTTTGGCGCCTGACAGGGAATCTGGAGTGGGAATACTGACCACAACGACAACCACGGAATACTGCATCCAGCAAGTATCTGAAATGCTGGGTATTCCGATTCAGAAGCTGCGCCGCTGGGATGAGCAGGGCGTACTGGTCGCCGGACGTTCCAATGGCGGGCACCGCCGCTATTCCCGGGAACTGATTGACCGCTTGACCGGGACCGGGATGGGCGCCGCGAACGACAAGGCGACCAAGGAGTTGGCGACGATCCGCAAGTCGCTCGCCGAGAAGCGCCGCATCATCCAGCTCCTGCTGGAGAGCGAGAACCGCTACCGGGATCTGGTCGAGACCTCGCACGACCTCATCTGGACCACCGATGCGCAGGGCCGCTTCATATACCTGAACGCCGCCGCCAACGCCATTTTCGGCGTCGCCGCCAAGGACCTGGTTGGCCGCTGCTTCTTCGATTTCGAAGCCGACCCCTCGCATGTCTCCAACCGGCGCTTCCTGGCAATGCTGAAGCGCAACGGCGAGGTCAAGCACTACGTGACCCGCCTGATAACTTCCGCCGGAGAGGACCGCTGGATCGGCATCAACGCGCGTGTGATGCTCGACGACAGCGGCGCGATCTGCGGCATACGCGGCACGGCGCGGGACATTACCGAGGAGCACCTGGCCACGCAGCGTATCGAACATCTCGCGATGCATGACGCGCTCACCGATCTTCCCAACCGGCTGAGCCTGCAACGCAAGGTGGAGTCGGCGCTGCAGACCGGCGGCGTCGGCGCGCTGCTGTTCCTCGACATCGACCACTTCAAGTACGTGAACGACAACTTCGGCCACCGCACTGGCGACCACCTCATCGTGGGCGTGGGCAGCGTGCTGCGCGACCTGATGCGCGGCCTGAACGGCGAGCTCTTCCGCCTCGGCGGGGACGAATTCGCGATCCACCTGCCCTCCGCGCTGCGCAAGGAGGCGCTCGACGCCGGCGAGCAGGCGCTCGACGCCGTGCGACGCTATCGCTTCCAGGCAGCCGACAACAAGGTCATCTCCAGCCTCGCGGCGTCGGCCGGCATCGCGCTCTACCCGTTCCACGGCAACGACGTGCTGGCGCTGCTCTCGAACGTGGACATCGCCATGTACCAGGCCAAGGATCTCGGCCGCAACCGCCAAGTGCTGTTCGACCACGTGTCCGCAGGCCTGCGCAGCACGCATCGTCGCATCCACTGGGCGAAAAAACTGCGCGACGCGCTGGACGAGGACCGGCTGGTGCTGTTCCAGCAGCCGGTGGTGCGGCTGAAGGATCGCAAGACGGTGCACCACGAGGTGCTGCTGCGCATCCGCGACGAGGACGGCGAGCACATCCTGCCCGGCAACTTCATCGAACTGGCGGAGTCCCTCGGGCTGATCCAGGACATCGACATGCGGGTGGTCGAAAAAACGCTCGCGTACCTGCGCGCGCAGGAGCGCTCCGACGGGAAACTGCGCTACTTCGTCAACCTGTCCCGCGTCTCGATATCCGACCAGCACTGGGTCCAGCGCATGACGGCGCTGCTCCATGGCAGCGGCGTCAACCCGAGCCAGCTGGTGTTCGAAATCACGGAAACGGCGGCGATGTCGGAGATCGACGTCACCATCACGTTCATCAAGCGCCTGAAGGAGATGGGCTGCCGCTTCGCGCTCGATGACTTCGGCGCCGGTTTCAGCTCCTTCTACTACCTGAAGCGCTTCGACGTCGACTATCTCAAGATCGACGGCAGCTTCATCCGCGACCTCGCCACCGACGAGGGCAGCCGCATTTTCGTGCGGGCGCTGAACGACGTCGCGCGCGGCCTCGACAAGCAGGTGATCGCGGAATGGGTGGAAACCCCCGAAGCGCTCAACCTGCTGCTCGGCATGGGCACCCAGTTCGGCCAGGGGCACCTGTTCCAGCGTCCGGTCCCACTCGAGCATGCCGCCGCGGCATTGCCCGCGCGGGACGCAAACGCCGCCTGATCACTGCGGTAGGCGGTAGGCGGTAGGCGGTAGGCGGTAGGCGGTAGGCGGTAGGCGGTAGGCGGCAATTGGGTGCCCTATTCCGCGGCAGTTCCGCTCACTGCTAACTGCTCACCGCTCACCATTCAAAGGAAGTCCTTGACCCACATCAGGCCGATGATGGTCTTCACGTCGGTGATTCTGCCATCCCTCACCCAGCGCAGCGCCTCGGCCAGGCTCACCGTCAGCACCTCCAGAAACTCATCCGGGTCCGGCGCTTGCTCCACGGGAACGAGCCGACGCGCCAGATAGAGCTCCATCCGCTCGTCGGAATAGCCGATGCAGGGATGGAGGGTGGCGAGATGGCGCCACTCGCCCGCCTCCAGGCAGCATTCTTCCCGGAGCTCCCGGCGCGCCGTCTGCAGCGCCTCCTCGCCGCGGTCGATCTTGCCGGCCGGCACCTCGTAGAAATGCCGGGCCAGCGCGTAGCGGAATTGGCGCACCAGCACGACGCTGGCCGGGTCGGTCATCGGCACTATCACCGCCGCGCCCGGGTGCCGGACATACTCGCGGCGCGCGGCCCCGCCGTCGGGCAGCCGCACCTCGTCTTCCAGGACGTGCAGCAGCTTGCCGCGATATACCGTCTTCGAGGACAGAGTCGCTTCCGTGAAATCGTGGATTTTGTCGGTCATGATCGGGCCTTGAATCTGGCGGGCGGCGCGCCCGCGCGCGGGTAATGGGAAAAGGCCTGCCGGCAACCGCGTATCACCCGCCGATTACCGCTTTCTCAGAACGAGAACGAAGTCTGGATCGAATAATTGCACAACCACATCAGCGATTCCGGAAAGATTCCGAATACCAGCATCGCCAGCCCGTTCAAGCTCATCACCACGCGAAAATCGGCGCGCGGCTCAATCGGCGCGGTGTCAACCGGCGCCTCGAAATACATGAGCCTGATCAGGCGCAGGTAATAGAAGGCGCCGATCAGCGAAAACAGCACCGCCACCACCGCAAGCCACAAATAATCGGCTTCGATCACCGCCTGCAGCACCGAGAGCTTTGCGTAGAAGCCGACGGTCGGCGGAATGCCGGCCATCGAAAACATCAGCAGCAGCATGACGAAGGCGTACCACGGGCTGCGCTGGTTGAGGCCCCTGAAGTCGTCCAGGTTCTCCGCCTCGAAACCGCTGCGCGAAAGCAGCATGATCATGCCGAAGGTGCCGAGGCTCATCAGCACGTAGACCGCCACGTAGAACATGCCGGCGCCGTAGCCGATGGCGCTTCCCGACAGGATGCCGAGCAGCAGGAAGCCCATGTGGCCGATGGTGGAATAGGCGAGCATCCGCTTGAGATTGGTCTGGGCGATCGCGGTGACATTGCCGATCGCCAGCGACAGCACCGCCATCAGCACCAGCATGTCCTGCCATTCCACCAGGAGCTGTTCCGCGCCCAGCCCCTGCACCAGCAGGCGCATGATGAATGCGAAAGCCGCGAGCTTGGGCGCGGTGCCGATGAACAGCGTCACCGCGGTCGGCGCGCCGTGGTAGACATCCGGCACCCACATGTGAAACGGCACCGCGCCGAGCTTGAAGCCGAGGCCGGCGACGATGAACACCAGCCCGAACACCGCCACCAGGTCGCGCGGGCCCCCGGAAACGATCAGCGCCGAGAGCTGCGCCAGCGACAGCGTGCCGGTGGCGCCGTAGAGCATGGACATGCCGTAGAGCAGCATGCCGGAAGCGAGCGCGCCGAGCACGAAGTACTTCATCGCCGCCTCGGTCGCCGTAGCCGAGTCGCGCTGCAGCGCCACCAGCGAGTAGAGAGATAACGACAGCAGCTCGAGCCCGAGGTAGAGCGTGAGCAGATGGCTCGCCGAGATCATGATCATCATTCCCAGCGTGGCGAACAGCACCAGCACGAAGAACTCGCCGCGGAACAGGCCGCGCGCCGCCAGGTAGGCGCGCGAGTACACCAGCATCGCGCCCACCCCGAGGTAGACCATCAGCTTCAGCACGTCCGCCATGAGGTCGTCGACGAACATTTCGCTGAAGGTGGTGACCGGTTCGGCGCTCGCGGTCAGGAACGTGAGCGCGAAGCAGCCGGCGAGCGCGATCTGGGTCAGCGCGTAGGTGATGATGCGGTTGTCGTCGCTCACGAACAGGTCCGCAACCAGGATCGCGCATGCCATCCCGAGCAGGAACAGCTCCGGGTAGGCGGGCCACAGCGGCGTTATGTATTGCATGGCTGACTCGCGCTCCTCAACGCAGCTTGCTCTGGGAGACATGATTGAGCAATTCGTTCACCGAGGCGTGCAGCACCTCCGCGAACGGATCGGGCCAGACCCCCATCACCAGCACCGGCAGCGCAAGCAGCCCCAGCACCAGGGCCTCGCGCGGGCCGATATCCTTCAGTTCCGCGACGTGGTGGTTCGCCACCGCGCCGAAAACCACGCGCTTGTACATCCACAGTGTGTACGCCGCCCCGAAGACGAGCGTGGTGGCCGCGGCGAAGGCGTACCAGAAGTTGGCCTTGACCGCGCCCATGATCACCATGAACTCGCCGACGAAACCGCTGGTGCCGGGCAGCCCGGCATTCGCCATCGCGAACAGCATGAACAGCGCCGCGAACACCGGCATGGTATTGGCCACGCCGCCGTAGTCGGCGATCTGGCGCGAATGCATGCGATCGTAGAGCACCCCCACGCACAGGAACAGCGCGCCGGAGATGAAGCCGTGGGAGATCATCTGGATGATCGCGCCCTCCAGGCCGTGGGCGTTGAAGATGAAGATGCCGAGCGTGACGAAACCCATGTGGGAAATCGAGGAATACGCGATCAGCTTCTTCATGTCCGCCTGCACCAGTGCCACCAGCCCGATATAGACCACCGCGATCAGCGACAGCGCGATCACGAACCCGGCCAGGGCGTGGCTGGCGTCCGGCACGATCGGCAGCGAGAGGCGGATGAAGCCGTAGGCGCCGAGCTTCAGCATGATGGCGGCCAGCACCACCGAGCCGCCGGTCGGCGCCTCGACGTGGGCATCCGGCAGCCAGGTGTGCACCGGCCACATCGGCACCTTTACCGCGAACGCCGTCATGAAGGCCAGGAAAATCAGGATCTGGGGCTCCAGCGCCAGCGGCAGCCGGTAGTAATCGAGCAGCGAAAAGCTGCCCTCCGAGACGTTGTAGAGGTAGATCAGGGCGACCAGCGACAGCAGCGAACCGGCCAGCGTGTAGAGAAAAAACTTGACCGCGGCGTAGATGCGGTTGGGACCGCCCCACACGCCGATGATGATGAACATCGGAATCAGCGTCGCCTCGAAGAACACGTAGAAAAGCAGCGCGTCGAGCGCCGAGAATACGCCGTTCATGACACCCGAGAGGAACAGGAACGAGGCCAGGTACTGGGCAACGCGCTCCCGGATGATCTCCCGGCCCGCGATCACGACCAGCACGGTGGTGAAGCTGTTGAGCAGGATCAGCAGCAGCGACACGCCGTCGATGCCGAGATGGTAATTGACGTTGAAGGTATCGATCCACGGCACGCTCACCAGGAACTGGAAGCCGCCTGCGAGCGGGTCGAACCGCGCGTAGAGCGGCAGCGTGACGGCAAATCCCAGCACGGCGCCGATCAGCGCGATCAGGCGCGCGACGGGCGCATTGTGGTCGCCGCCGGTGGCAAGGGTGACGACCCCGAACGCGATAGGGATCCAGATCGCCAGACTGAGGAGCCAGGAATCGGGGAGCATGGCCAGGTCAGCCGATGAAGATCATGGTCAGCAGGACCAGCATCCCGATGATCATGGCGAACGCATAATGGTAGATGTAGCCCGACTGCAGGTAGCGGATCACGGCCGCCACCCAGCCCACCGCGCGCGCCGAGCCGTTGACTATCACGCCGTCGATCACCGCCACGTCCCCGCCCTTCCACAGCCCACCGCCGACGAGACGCGCGCCGCCGGCGAAGAACCAGTCGTTGAAGCGGTCGAAGCCGTACTTCTCGGTGAGGATCGTCACCAGCACCCCCGCCCTCCGCCGCAGCACGCGCGGCAGCTCGGGCCGCGCGATGTAGAGGTACCACGCCGCGGCAAGTCCGGCGAGCGCGAACCAGAACGGCAGGGCCGTCAGCCCGTGCAGGATCATCGGGACGACGCCGTGGAAATGCTGCGCCAGCTCCTCCATCACCGGGTGCTGCGGCGAAAAGTAAATCGAGTCGCCGAAGTAGTTGCCGTAGAGGAAAGTCCCGATCACCCAGCCGGCGCACACCGACGGGATGGCGAGCAGGATCAGCGGCACCGTTACCACCGCCGGCGACTCGTGCGGTGCATGGCCGTGGTCATTGTGGACGTGATCATCGTGGAGCTGCTTGTCATGGCCATGGTCGTCGTGCGCCGCCTCGAGTTTCGCCGCAGCCGCCCGCTCGGCCTCCAGCTCCTTCACGTCGGGATGGTGCGGGTCGTTGAAGCGCTCCCTGCCGTGGAAGGTGTAGAAGATCAGCCGGAACGAATAGAAGCCGCCGACCAGCACGCCGAACAGCGTCGCCAGGTAGGCAAACCCCGCTCCGGGCACCTGCGAGGCGTGCACCGCTTCGATGATGGTGTCCTTGGAGAAGAAGCCCGCGAACGGCGGCAAACCGGCATTGGCGAGCGCGCCGATCAGCATCGTGACGTAGGTGATCGGCAGGTACTTGCGCAGCCCGCCCATCCTGCGCATGTCCTGCTCGTGGTGGAGCGCGATGATCACCGAGCCCGCGCCGAGGAACAGCACCGCCTTGAAAAAGGCGTGGGTGACCAGGTGGAAGATGCCCACCGAGTAGGCCGAGGCGCCGAGCGCCACGGTCATGTAACCCAGTTGCGACAGCGTCGAGTAGGCGATCACGCGCTTGATGTCGTAGACCACCGTCGCGATCAGCGCCATGAAGAACGCGGTGATGGCGCCGACCACCATCACCACCGACAACGCCGTGTCCGACAGCTCGAACAGCGGCGACATGCGCGCCACCATGAAGATGCCGGCGGTCACCATGGTCGCCGCGTGGATCAGCGCCGAGATCGGCGTCGGGCCCTCCATGGAGTCCGGCAGCCACACGTGCAGCGGGAACTGCGCGCTCTTGCCCATGGCGCCCACGAACAGCAGCAGGCAAATCACCGTCATCAGCGACCACGCCGCGCCGGGAATGATCTCGATGGTGTTGCCGGCAAGCGTCTTCGCCGTCGCGAACACCGGCTCGTAGTGCAGCGTGCCGAAGTACATCAGGACCAGGGCGATGCCGAGCAGGAAACCGAAATCGCCGACGCGGTTGACCAGGAACGCCTTCAGGCTGGCATAGATCGCGGTCGGCCGCGTGAACCAGAAGCCGATCAGCAGGTACGACACCAGGCCCACTGCCTCCCAGCCGAAGAACAGCTGCAGGAAGTTGTTTGCCGACACCAGCATCAGCATCGAGAAGGTGAACAGCGAAATGTAGGAGAAGAAACGCTGGTAGCCGGGGTCGTCGGCCATGTAGCCGATGGTGTAGATGTGCACCATCAGCGAAACAAAAGTCACCACCAGCATCATGGTGGCGGAGAGCCGGTCGATCAGGAATCCGATCTCGAAGCGGACGTTGCCCGATGCAAGCCAGGTGTAGACCGCTCCGTTCCAGGTGTTGCCGTCCAGCACGTCGAGGAACACCGCGCCCGCGGCGAGGGTCGAGACGATCATCAGCAGGATGGTTATCCAATGCGCGGCGCGGCGACCGATGGCCCAGCCGAACAGGCCGGCCACGATCGCGCCCACGAGGGGCGCCAACGGAACTACCAGATACAGCAGTTGCATTCTTGTCATGCCCGATCCAGAGCGAGTGAAGAGAGGAGAGAGGGGAAAGGAGCAAGCCCCTGCCCCTCGCGGCCCAGCGTGGTGACGCCTCTCGTCTTTCGCCTCACTCCTCTCATCCTTTCAGGCTGTCGAGATCGTCGACGTTGATGGTGTTGAGGTTGCGGAACAGCGCCACCAGGATGGCCAGGCCTATCGCCGACTCTGCCGCAGCCACCGTCAGGATAAAAAACACGAAGATCTGGCCGGAGGGATCGTCGAGATAGTACGAAAACGCCACGAAGTTCATGTTGACGGCGAGCAGCATCAGCTCGATCGCCATCAGCAGAACGATCATGTTCTTGCGGTTGAGAAAAATGCCGATGATGGCGATCGCGAACAGCACCGCGCCCAGCACCAGGTAATGCGACAGCGAAATCACGCGCACCTCCGTGCGCGGTGAGGCGAGAGGCGATAGGCGATAGGGGCAAGCCACAGCCAGGCACGCAAGCCTTTCACGTCTCTCTCCTCTCCCCTCTCTCCTCGCCCGTCCGCTCGGCTCGCATGGAGACGAGGCGGACGCGGTCCTTGCGGCGCACGCCGATCTGCTGTGCCGGGTCCATGTACTTCGTTTCCTTGCGGCGGCGCAGCGTCAGCGCGATCGCCGAGACGATCGCCACCAACAGGATCACGGCGGCGATCTCGAACGGGTAGACGTACTCCGTGTAGATCAGGCGGCCCAGTTCCTTGGTGTTGCTGTAGCCCGCGCCCAGCGGCGGCGGCGACGGCATGTCGTAGAGTCCGGCGTAGCGGTCGACCAGCACGTAGACCATTTCGACGACCACCAGCAGCGCGACGAAGGCGCCGAGCGGGAGGTAGCTCCAGAAGCCCTCGCGCAGCCGCGTCAGGTTGATGTCCAGCATCATCACCACGAACAGGAACAGCACCATCACCGCGCCCACGTACACCAGGACCAGCGCGATGGCGAGGAACTCGGCCTGCAGTTGCACCCAGATCGCCGCGGACGTGCAGAACGCAAGCACCAGGTAGAGAGCCGCGTGCACCGGGTTGCGCGCGGTGATCACGCGCAGTGCCGCGAACACCAGGATCGCGGAGAAGGAGTAGAAAACGAGTTCGCTGAAAGTCATTGCTGTTCCTGTGAACGGTGAACGGTGAACGGAACATCCCCGCCACCTGCTTTACCCTCGCTCATGCCCTGTTTTTCACCGTTTACTGTTTACCGATTACCGTTCACTAGCGGTAGGCCGCGTCGTCCGCGCGATCCTTCGCGATCTCGTCTTCGTAGGCATCGCCGATGGCGAGCAGCATCGGCTTGGTATAGATGAGGTCGCCCCGCTGCTCGCCGTGATATTCCAGGATGCGCGTTTCGACGATCGAGTCCACCGGGCACGACTCCTCGCAGAAGCCGCAGAAAATGCACTTGGTGAGGTCGATGTCGTAGCGCGTGGTGCGGCGCGTTCCGTCATTGCGCTGCTCGGACTCGATGGTGATGGCGAGCGCCGGGCATACCGCCTCGCACAGTTTGCAGGCGATACAGCGTTCCTCGCCGTTGGGGTAGCGGCGCAGCGCGTGCAGCCCGCGGAAGCGCGGGCTCTGCGGCGTCTTCTCCTCCGGAAACTGCACGGTGATCTTGCGCGCGAACAGGTGGCGGCCGGTCAGCGCCATGCCCTTCACCAGCTCGACGAGCAGGAAGGATCTGAAGAAATTGCGGATGCCCTCGACCATCATTTCCACCATATCCACAGCGGGGTCTGCATCCAGGCGCCCAGCACCACGATGTAGGCGATGGTGAGCGGCAGGAACACCTTCCAGCCGAGCCGCATGATCTGGTCGTAGCGGTAACGCGGGAACGTGGCGCGGAACCACAGGAAGCAGAACAGCAGGAACGCCACCTTGGCGCCGAGCCAGATGAAGCCGTCAGCTGCGAGCCAGGGCAGTCCCACCCCGGATGCCAACGCGTCGGGCACCGGCGAGAGCCAGCCCCCGAGGAACATGATCGAGGCCAGCGTCGAGATCAGGATCATGTTCGCGTATTCGGCGAGGAAGAACACGGCGAACGCCATGCCGGAGTACTCGACGTGGAAGCCGGCGACGATCTCCGACTCGCCCTCGGCGACGTCGAACGGCGCGCGGTTGGTCTCCGCCACGCCGGAAATGAGGTACACCAGGAAGATCGGGAACAACGGTATCCAGAACCAGTTGAAGAGCCCCCAGCCGCCGTCCTGCATGCGCACGATCTCGCCCAGGTTCAGGCTCTGCGAAGCCATCAGCACGCACACCAGCGCGAAGCCCATCGCCAGCTCGTACGACACCATCTGCGCCGCGGAGCGCAGCGCGCCGAGGAATGCGTACTTCGAATTGGAGGCCCAGCCGGCAATGATGATGCCGTAGACGCCCATCGAGGTGATCGCCATGACGTAGAGCAGCCCGGCATCGATGTCCGTGAGCAGGAGCTCCGGACTGAACGGAATCACCGCCCACGCCGCCAGCGCCGGGGTAATCGCCATGATGGGCGCCAGGATGAACAGGAACTTGCTGGCGCCGGTGGGGACGATGATCTCCTTCACCAGCAGCTTGAGGCCGTCGGCGATCGGCTGGGCGAGCCCGCCGAGCCAGGATATGCCGAAGAACGTCACCCGGTTCGGCCCGATGCGGACCTGCATCCAGCCGATCACCTTGCGCTCGGCGAGCGTCAGGTACGCGACGCAGATCATCAGGGGCAGCACGATGGCGACGATCTTGGCAAGCGTCCACACCACCGGCCACAACGGACCGAGCCAGGCTTGCGGGTAGGCGAGCAGCGCGTCGAACATCACACCGCCACCTTCTGCTGCACGGGCACGCGCTCGACCTCGATCTCTCCGAACAGGGCGCCCAGTTGCGCGGTCTCGGGGCGCGCCGCGGCCAGCCGGACGCAACTTTCGGGCAGCCTGTCATCTATCAGCGCAGCAACCAGCGCCGCGCCGGCGCCCTGCCTCACCCTCACGCAATCCCCCTCCCGCAGTCCGAGCTTCTCGAACAACGCCCGGTTCATGCGGGCAACGGGGGCCGCTCCGTCCCGCGTCTGCTGCAGGGAGCGGGCGCGGCGCACGATTGCATCCGCCGCATGGATGGGAACTTCTGCGATGCGCTGGATACCGCTCGCCAGCATCGGCGCGACCGCGTCAACGCGCGCATCCAGCAGGTGATTGTCCAGCATGGCAACTATGCTCCCCCCGCCTAACGCTTCCCGCCTCACGTCCTCGGCACTGTCATGGTCGAAACCCGGTAACCCGAGCAGATTGCCCAGCACGCGCAGCACTTTCCAGCCCGGGCGCGCCTCGCCCAACGGCCGCACCACGCCCTCGAAGCTCTGCACCGCACCCTCGGTGCTGACAAAGGTCCCGGCAGTCTCGGTAAAGGGCACGATCGGCAGCAGCACGTGCGCGTACTCCGTCGCCCCGTGCTGATACGGGCTCATCGCCACCACCAGCTCCGCGGCCTTCATCGCCGCGACCGCCTGTCGCGGATCGTAGGTGTCCAGCTCGGCTTCCACGCCGAGCAACAGGTACGCCTTGAGCGGCTCATCGAGCATCTGACGGGCGTTCTTCCCCGGCGCTGAGCCCGTCGGCACGCAGCCTGCGATAAAGCCGCCAACGCTGTTGGCGGCTTCGCCGAGGAAACCGAAGCGCGCGCCCGTTACTTCCGCCAGCGCCTGCGCCAGCAGGTGCAACCGCGCAGCATGCGGGTGATGCTGGGCGAGGTTGCCGAGGAACACGGCGACGTCCTTGCCGGAAACCAGGCTCGCCGCGATGCGCTGCGCGGCATCGGTGACGGTGACACCGCGCACGCCTTCCGGAACCGGAACCCCCTTCTGCTCCGCCGCGGAGCGGACCACCTGCGCCAGCATGGCGGGCATGGCGGCAGGCGCTACGACCGCCTTGTTCGCCACTCGCATCAGCAACTCGTCGTCGAACGGGTTGATGAAGTTCAACTGGGCGACTCGCTTCGCGGCCTGCCGCAGCCGGTGCGCGATGAGCGGATGGTCCTTGCACAAGGTGCTGCCAATCACCAGCGCGCGGTCGAGTTTGCCGATGTCGGCCACCTTCATGCCGAGCCAGGGCGCGCCCGCCAGCTTGCCAGCGGCGCTGAAATCCGACTGGCGCAGGCGGAAGTCCACGTTGCCTGAGGAAAACTCGCGGGCGAGTTTTCCCAACAGGAAGAGCTCCTCCAGTGTCTGATGTGGCGTCGCCAGAGATCCAATACTGGAGGGTCCGCAACTGCCCTTGATGCGTTTCAGTTCCTTGGCCACGAAGTCGAGCGCCACCTGCCACTCGACCTCCTTCCACGTCCCGCCCTGCCGGAGCATGGGCCGGGCGAGCCGCTGTTCGGAGTTGAGTCCCTCGTACGAATAGCGGTCCTTGTCGGAAAGCCAGCACTCGTTGATCGCTTCGTTATCGCGCGGCAGCACGCGCATGACGCGGTTCTGCTTGACCTCCACCGTCAGGTTCGAGCCCAGGCCGCAATGCGGACTCACCGCGGGTTTGCGCGTGAGTTCCCAGTTACGCGCGCTGTAGCGGAAGGGCTTGGAGGTGAGCGCGCCCACCGGGCACAGGTCGATGGCGTTGCCGGACAGTTCCGAATCCACCGTCTTGCCAATGAAGGTGATGATCTCCGCGTGCTCGCCGCGGCCGATCATGCCGAGCTCCATGACGCCCGCGATCTCCTGCCCGAAGCGCACGCAGCGCGTGCAGTGGATGCAGCGCGTCATGTCGGTCGAAATCAACGGGCCGAGGTTTTTGTTGGTGACGACGCGCTTCGGTTCCTCGTAGCGCGAGCCGCTCGCGCCGTAACCCACCGCCAGGTCCTGCAGCTGGCACTCGCCGCCCTGGTCGCAAATCGGGCAGTCGAGCGGGTGGTTGATGAGGAGAAACTCCATCACGCCCTTTTGCGCGTTCACTGCCTGTTCCGAGTGCGTGTAAACCTTCATGCCCTTGGTGACCGGCGTCGCGCACGCCGGCAGCGGCTTCGGCGCCTTCTCCACCTCCACCAGGCACATGCGGCAGTTGGCCGCGATCGACAGCTTGCGGTGGTAGCAGAAGTGCGGCACGTAGATGCCCGCCTGGTTGGCGGCGTCCATGATCGTCGCCCCTTCCGCGACCTCCATCCGCTTTCCGTCTATTTCAATCTCTAGCATTTTTCACTCGACACTCGACACTCTTCACTCGTCAGTCGTCACTCAGACATAGTCCGGCACCAGGCACTTCTTGTGCCCGATGTGATGCACGAATTCGTCGCGGAAGTGCTT
>Ga0208685_1000289_pt1 | contig 18312 bp, 17 predicted proteins | sample EasRivMeERMLT890_FD_187533 | JGI IMG/M metagenome (GOLD analysis project Ga0208685, IMG submission 187533) | Soil microbial communities from meander-bound floodplain in the East River, Colorado, USA - East River MetaG ERMLT890 (SPAdes) (version 2) | ecosystem: Environmental > Terrestrial > Soil...
CGCCGCGTTACCACGATCGAAGGACTGGCCCCGAATTCGAGTCATCCGCTGCAGAAGGCCTGGCTCGCGGAGCAGGTGCCGCAGTGCGGCTACTGCCAGTCCGGCCAGATCATGCGCGCCGCGGCCTTGCTTCGGGAAAACCGCAGCCCAAGCCGGCAGGAAATCGTGGATTACATGCAGTCGAACATCTGCCGCTGCGGGACCTATTACAGAATCGTGCGCGCGATCGAGCGTGCGGCGAAGGAGGCATAGCCATGAGAGGGATGAGGGATGAGGGCGGAGGGATGAGGGGGGTTGAAGCGCCGAATGCGAGCCGTCGCCGGTTCATGCTCGGCGCCGCCGGGCTGACCTTCGGCGTGGCGCTGGGAGTGCCGGATGCGATGAAGCAGGCCGTTGCGCAGGCCGCTGGAGCAAAGGGCGTCTTCGTGAGTCCCTGGGTAACCCTGTACACCGACGGCACCGTCGCGATCATGTCGCCGGCGGCCGAGATGGGCCAGGGTTCGCTCACCTCGCTCCCCATCATCCTGGCCGACGAAATGGACGCCGACTGGTCCAGGGTGAAGATCGTGCCGGCTCCGCCGCGCGGCAAGCTCTACGGCAACCCAGCCTTCGGCGGCGAGCAGTACACCGCGGGAAGCGCTACGGTAAGGGGCTACTTCAACAGCCTGCGCCAGTTCGGCGCGCAGGTGCGCTACGTGCTGGTGGACAACGCGGCGCGGCATTGGGGCGTTCCGCACGGGGAACTGGCGACCGAGCCGGGCTACGTCGTGCACGCGAAATCCGGCCGCCGGATCGGCTACGGCGAGATCGCGGCCTTCGCCCGCATCCCGGCCCAGGCGCCGGAGATAGAGGTGGATCCCGTTTCGAAAGCGCAGTTCCGCCTGGTCGGGCGCGACGTGCCGCGGGTGGACGTGGCGGGCAAAGTTAACGGGACCGCGCAGTACAGTATCGACGTGCAGGTGCCGGGGATGATTTACGGTACCATCCTGCGCGAGCCCGTGGAAGGCGCGGCACCCGAGCGCATCGACGACGGCGCCGCGCGCGCGATTGAGGGTGTCATCCGCGTCGTGCCGCTCCAGTTCGGTGTGGGCGTGCTGGCGGACACGCCGTGGGCCGCGTTCAAGGCCAAGAACGCGTTGAAGGTCGCCTGGAGCCGCAAGGCGAGGGGCTGGGGTTTTTCCAGCGAGAAGGGCTACGAGCAGTTCGCGGCGGTCGGCAGGGACCTGGGCCGCAAGGGCGTGGCGTGGGAAACGAAGGGCGACGCGGCCGCTGCACTGGCGAAGGCGGCGACGGTCGTCGAAGGCGAATACCGCGCCGACTACGCCTACCACGCCCAGATGGAGCCGCTCAATTCGGTGGCCGCGGTTTCCCCTGCGGGTGACTCGGTCGAGATCTGGGTCGGCACGCAAAGCCAGACCATCACGGTGACCGCGGTCGCGAAGGCGCTCGGCATTACCGAGGACAAGGTCAAGTTCAACGGCCTGCTGCTCGGCGGCGGTTTCGGGCGGCGCGGCAACCGCGACGTCGAATTTATCGTGGACTCGGTGCTGATGTCGAAGGCGGCGGGCCGCCCGGTGAAGGTGATGTGGACGCGCGAGGACGATGTCCACAACGGCCGCTTCCGTCCGCTCTACGTGAACCGCATTCGCGCCGGCCTCGACGCATCGGGAAAGGTCATCGCCTGGCATCACCGCGTGGTCTCTGACGAGGTGCTCGCGTTCATGGACCCGGTCCGCTACAAGACCTCGAAGGGCCGCGACAATATCGCCATGCGCGGCACGGAGATGCCGACCTACGCGATTGCCGACCAGTTGAGCGAGGGCCTGCAGCAGGCGACCGGCATGCGCACGAACCCGCTGCGGGCAATCGGGGTCGGGCAAAACAGCTTCGCGAACGAGGTGTTCATCGACGAGCTGGCTGCGAAGCAGGGCGTCGACCCGGTCGAATTCCGCCTGCGCCTGCTCGCGAATACACCGCTCGGACAACGCGCCCGCCACGTGATCGAGGAAGCCGCGCGGATGGCGGAGTGGAAGCGCAAACGCCCGGGACGCGGACTTGGCATTGCCTACCTCGACTACTCCGGCACGCAGGTTGCCGGCGTTGCCGAGGTCTCGGTCGACCGGCAGAGCGGCGCGATCAAGGTGCACAACTTCTGGTGCACCATCGACTGCGGCGTCGCCGTGCAGCCGGACAACGTGATTGCGCAGACGGAAAGCTCGATCGTGTACGGCCTCGGCCTTGCCCTGATGGAGCGCATCACGATCGAGGACGGGGCTGTCAAGCAGTCGAACTTCTACGACTACCAGGTGCCGCGCATGGCGGATTTGCCGGACGTCCACATCAAGCTGATTCCGACCCGCAACCACCCGACGGGGGCCGGCCAGATGGCGACGCCGCTGGTGCCGTCGGCGATCTCCAACGCGGTGTTCCAGCTGACCGGCGCGCGGTTGCGCCAGCAGCCGATGCTGCCCGATCGCGTGAAGCTCGCGCTCGAGCAGGGCGGGCAGCGGTTCGCGTAGCCGGGCGGCCTGAACTCAAGACCACGGGAGGGAAACGAAGATGCCTTTCCGGTTTTCTGCAGGAGCGTGCCGGTTTGCCGGGCTTGCACTCACGGCGGCGGCAGCCGGGTTGCTCACCGCGTGCCAGACCACGGCTACACAGGGGACGCAGGGGACCGCGTGCCAGACCACGGCTACACAGGGGACGCAGGGGACGCGGGATCCGCGCCAGGTCGAGGCGCGCAACATGCAGCTCGTCGGCCACAACGACCTGCAGGCGCGCACCGCCTACCAGCCGGTCATTCACCAGCAAGGTAATCGCTGGATCGCGTATGTCGGGCATCACGGCGGCGTGCAGTTCAATCCCCTCACTGGAAAGAAGGAAGATAACGGCACTTCGATCCTCGACGTGACCGATCCCAGGCAGCCGAAGTACCTTGCTCACATCCCCGGTGACCAGGGCGAAGGCGAGGCCGGTGCCGCGCAGATGGTCAGGATATGCGACGGCAAGACGCTACCGAAAGGGGACCCTGCCAAGCGCTACATGCTGCGCACCTTCGGCAACAAGGGCCATGAGATCTGGGACGTCACGGTTCCCGAAAAGCCGGCGCTCCTCACCACGGTCGTGAAAGGCCTGAAAGGCACGCACAAGAACTGGTGGGAGTGCGATACCGGCATCGCGTACCTGGTGTCGGGAGTGCAGGAGTGGCGCTCGACGCGCATGACGCAGGTGTGGGACTTATCCGATCCCGCGAAGCCCGTGCATATTCGCGACTTTGGCCTCGCGGGACAGGAACCGGGGGCGACCGGCAAGGTTCCGATCAACCTGCACGGCCCGATCTCTACCGGACCGAAAGGCAACCGCATCTCTACCGGACCGAAAGGCAACCGCATCTATTTCGGCTACGGCACCAATACCGACGGCGTACTGCAGATAGTCGATCGCGAAAAGCTCATCAAGGGGCCGAAGGAGCCAACCCCCAAGAATCTGCTCTATCCGCAGATCGCTCGGTTCGAATTGGGGCCTTACAGCGGTGCGCATACTACGCTGCCCATCCTCGGCATGAACATGCAGCAATTCGCCAAGGACGCAAAGGGCAGGCAGCGGGACTTCGTGTTCATCGTCAACGAGTCCCTCAGGAACGAGTGCACAGAAGAGGCGCGCCAGCTCGTCTACGTGGTGGACGTCACGAACGAGAGGACGCCGTTCCCGGTCGCGAACTTCGACGTGCCGGAGGAGTCCGGCAGCTTCTGCGCGCGCGGCGGGCGCTTCGGCGCGCACTCATCGAACGAGAACCAGCCGCCGATGTACGCGAAGCGCGTGCTGTTCGTCACCTGGTTCAACGCCGGCGTGCGCGCGCTCGACATCCGGAATCCTTACATTCCGAAAGAGATCGGGTACTTTATCCCGGCGATCACCGACAATACGGTGCAGCGCTGCATCAAGACTCCACAGGGAGCGCGCTGCAAGATCGAGATCCAGTCCAACAACGTCGAGGTGGACGACCGCGGTTACATCTACGTCGCGGACCGCGTCAACACCGGCCTGCACATCCTGGAGCTGTCGGGCGCGGCGCGGGAGGTTGCCAGTTTTAAGTAAGGAGTGACCGGTGACCGGTGACCAGTGACCGGTATCGCGTGAAGCGGGGCCTGCGGGCCCCGCTTGTTTTCAGGAAGGAGCCTATGAAATTCAGCAAAATAGTACTTGCGATCATATGCATGGTCGTAGCCCCTGTTTCACCGGCGCAGGACGGGCTCGGGGGTGGGCACGGCGCGGAAAGCAGGAACATGCGGCTCGCCGGCGGCGGGCACGGCGCGGAAAGCAGGAACATGCGGCTCGCCGGCATGAGCGACCTGCAGGGGCGCAGCGCGTTCCAAGTGGTGATCGCGAAACAGGGCGAGCGCTGGATCGCCTACGTTGGAACCCACGGCGGCGGCGCGATGAATCCGCTTACCGGGCAGGAGGAGGGCAACGGCACGATTATCCTCGACGTATCCGACGCGCGGCAGCCGCGGATTGTTCACCATATACCCACGGCATCCAAGAAGGCGGTCGAGGGCGGCGAAGGCACCGGCGCGCAGATGGTGCAGGTCTGCGCCGGCAAGGATCTGCCCAGGGGCGATCCCGCGAAGGCCTACATGATGCGCACCGACGGGAGCAGGGCGCACGAGATGTGGGACGTCACCGTGCCCGAGCGCCCGGTCAAGATTACCGATATCGTTGCGGATCTCCGTTCCACTCACCGCCAGGCGTGGGAATGTGATGCGCACCGACGGGAGCAGGGCGCACGAGATGTGGGACGTCACCGTGCCCGAGCGCCCGGTCAAGATTACCGATATCGTTGCGGATCTCCGTTCCACTCACCGCCAGGCGTGGGAATGCGATACCGGCATCGCCTACGTCAATTCCGGCCTGCCCGGCTGGGAGGTGCTGCGCATGACGCAGGCGTGGGACCTCTCGGATCCCGCGAAGCCGGTGCACGTTCGCGACTTCGCATTGCCCGGCCAGCAGCCCGGCGCGCCGAAGCGGGCGAATCGCCGGTTGCACGACGGCCACGGGCCGTTCTCGACGGGACCGAAGGGCAACCGGCTGTACTTCGGCTACGGCAACGTCGGCAGCGGCGCGTTCCAGATCGTCGACCGCGAGAAACTGCTCAACGGGCCGAAGGAGCCGACCCCGGAGAACCTGCTATATCCGCAACTTTCGTTCCAGGCGACCGGCACCATGCAGGCCGTGCACGCGGTGCTGCCGCTGATCGGGATGGAGATTCCGGAATATTCCCGCTATACCAAGGGCAGGGTCCGTGACTTTCTCCTGGTGCTGCCGGAGGCGATCGAAAACGAATGTCACGAGGGGCCGACGATGATGGTCGTGGTGGACATCACCGATGAACGCAACCCGATCGGCGTGGCGAACTTCCAGGTGGAGAACAAGGACGGCAGGTTCTGCACCGGAGAACAAGGACGGCAGGTTCTGCACCCGCGGCGGGCGTTTCGGGCCGCACCAGACCCAGGAGAACCTGACGCGCATTTACCACAAGCGCGTGGTGTTCGTGGCCTGGTTCAACGCCGGTGTGCGCGCGGTGGACATCCGCGACCCCTACAACCCGAAGGAGATTGGTTTCTACATTCCGGCGACGAACAAGAATACGAGGCCGGAATGCGTGAAGACCGCGGAAGGGCCGCGCTGCAAGATCGCGATCGTGACCAACAACGTCGAAGTGGACGACCGCGGCTACGTCTACATGACCGACCGCACCCGCAGCGGCCTGCATATTCTCGAGCCTACCGGGGAAGTTCGCAAGATTGCCAACTTCAAGTGACGAGCGTTGAATCCGGGAGAGCGGGAAGGCGGGAGGGCGACAAGAAGCCGTGAGATCTTGAGGGCGCGAGGGCGGAAAGTATGGGTTCTTCGATCTCCCGATCTCCCGATCTCCCGACCTCACGGCGTTCGGGGCTTGGCCTCCCGGATGAGCAGTCCCGTGGCGGAAACGCGCAACTCGAATTCTGCGGGCTTCGTCACCGACACGAACCGGATGAGCAGTCCCGTGGCGGAAACGCGCAACTCGAATTCTGCGGGCTTCGTCACCGACACGAACGTCGCCGAGCCGTATTCCGTATCGAGCAACGGCTCCAGGAATGCGTGGCGCTGGCGCAGCCCGTAGAGGTCCACGGTCCGGTCGCGCCCGAGCGCATGCAGGGAGCGGGGTGCGGAGCGCTCGTCCTTGATGTCGTGGTAGCGCCCCGCCACGCGGTCGAGTTCGTATGCGGTGTGCAGCCCGATCATGTTGGCCCAGGGATGCCACTTCAGGATATGCGCGTCCACGTAGATCTCGTCTCCCGCGATGTCGTAGGTCGTCTCGCCGCCGTTCGGGATCCGGAGCGTCGCCGTGAAGCGCTGCTTGCCGGCGGGTTTGACGGTGATGTGCGCCGCGATGTCCTCGCGCGTGAGCGCCCGGTAGCCCAGCATGCCGATGGAAATCGTTCCTGCCAGCGTTCCCAGCGTGACGAAAAGCAGGCCGGCCAGCAGGCGGAAGGCGGATTGCGCGAACCGATAGCGGATGAACGAGAAGATGCCGCCAAGAAACAGGGCGACCCCGACCACGCCGAACACGACGGCGAACGGAAACAGCGGAGCGTTGATCAGTTCGGTCGGCACGAGGCTGTCACTCCAGGTCGGTGGAACCAACGCCGATGCGGCCGGCTCGCAGCCCGTCGGACGGAAATCTCCGACCGGCTGCTAACGGTAAAACCGCCCGATAAACTGCTACCGGGGTGGCCATTTGCCCGTCTTTTCGTTGTAGCTGACGTCGAGTTCGCGCCGCGGCATCCGGTATCCGTCCGGCCCCTCGATTCGCCACACGATCTGTTTCTGCCCGATCAGCCTGAATGCCGCCTCCAGGGCAAGGTCCCGGGTCGCATAGTCTGTCGCGGTCACGCCCGGCGGCTCGGGCTGGCCGCGCGGCACCATGGGAGAGTGAACGACCTGGAATGCCATGGGTGTTTGGCCTGTGACTGGCCATCCGGAGGTGTGGAGGCTCTATTCTGCCCGCATTCCCGGCGACGTTCAAAGCGCCGCTGATCAATCCGATTTCCGGGACGGAAAGAGCGGCGAACATGCCGCGGCGATCCGCTCGACATGGCGGTGGTCGGTGCCGCAACAACCGCCCATCACATTGAGCCGCGGCAACCGTTGCTTCAGCCCGGCGTGCTGCGTGCCGAGTTCGGCCGGATCGCCGATATCGAGTTCGGTAGAGTCGTTCAACTCGAGTCATGTTCTGTCAGCCGCGGTTCTTGAGCACCGGTGCGGTGAGATTCGACAAGCGTAAGCGCTGATTTCCCTGCGCGTCGAAATTCGCCGGATCGAGCCAGCGCAGGAAGGCCTTTTCAAGTTCGGGCCACTCGCTGTTAATGGCGGCGTACCAGGCGGTATCGCGGTTGCGGCCCTTGTAGATCAGGGCCTGGCGGAACACACCCTCGTACGAGAATCCCAGGCGCTGCGCGGCGGCGCGCGAGGCGGCATTCAGCGCATCGCATTTCCACTCGTAGCGGCGGTAGCCGAGCTCGAAAGCGCGCTTCATCATCAGATACATCGCCTCGGTGGCCGCAGGTCTGCGCTGCAGCAGCGGGGAATAGTTGAGGTTCCCGACCTCGACCACGCCGTTGGCGGGGTCTATGCGCATGTAACTCGCGAGGCCGACGGCCTTGCCGGTGGCCACGTCGACGATGGCGTGAAACTGGGGATCCTCGCTCCGGCAGGCAGAGGCCATCCACTCGCGATAGGCGTCGAACGTGTCGAACGGCCCGATCGACAGGTAAGTGAAGTTACGCCTGCTCGGGTCGAGCGCGTTGGCGCGATGGAGGTCGTCCGCGTGCCGGGCGGGGTCCATCGGCTCGACGCGGCAGTAGCGCCCGTCCATTGCCGTGCGCGGCGGCCGCACCACGCCTTTCCATCCCGGCACGGGCGCTCCCACCGGCTGCCCGAGGTCGCTTTGGTGGACTGAACTCATGCTGACAATCGAAAAGCAGGACTGGTCTGAAGCGTGAATGGTGAATTGTGAATGGTGAATGGGGCAAGTCTCATCGCGATCGCGGCTCGATATTGCGGAATGCCGAATCCTGAGACCTGCTCCCGGGGGGTGTCAAGCGAGGTGGACAGTTTTATGGAGGACGGGCACACTGCTCTGGAAAGCGAGGCCGCATTGTACCAACTGATTGCCTTTTGCGGGTTGTTGCTGGTTGGCTACGCGCACGCGCAGACCGGGATGTTCAATAACCTGCTGCAATCGCGCTACGTGCATTGCGCGTTCTACAAGGCGTACGACGTGGATCCCGGGACCGGCGACCGGATCATGGTCGAAGGACGTTCCCATTCCCTGACGCACTTCCAGGCCATCCCGCGCTACGTGCATTGCGCGTTCTACAAGGCGTACGACGTGGATCCCGGGACCGGCGACCGGATCATGGTCGAAGGACGTTCCCATTCCCTGACGCACTTCCAGGCCATCCACGACGGGCGGGCGCGGCAGATTTCCACCGGTTCCGCGGGCGCGCGCAACGTGAGGGTGCTGAGCGGCGGAAAATACCTGCACTTCCTGGATTCCGCTGCGGGCCTCTACGTCCTGACCACGGTATACGGCTGCATAGCTCTCGACGAGCGCGGCACCTGCATCACCTACGGGGCGGTACAGGCGCGGCACTTCGATAGCCGCGCGCTTAGAGATCCCGACGCGGTGTATGAGGCGCTGAAGGACAGCTCGGATCCGGGCTTCTGCGACCACAGCTTCATGGGGATACAGGAAGCGGCAAGATGAGGGATGAGGCGAAAGCCAGGAACAACAGTGCAGACACGAAGGACACAAAGGACACGAAGGAAAACCAAGTACGGAATTGAACCGCCAAGGCGCCAAGACGCCAAATAGAACAGAAAATTGAACCGCCAAGCACGCCAGGAAAGATCAGAGCAGCCACAAAGGACACAGAGGGCACAAAGAAAACCGAGGGAGGGGAACCAATCAATGACGGCCGGCTGAAAACAGCCGGCCGTTTCACGTACCAGTCCTGGAAAGCAGGATAACACCGTGAAGCTCCGACTTTTCGATGGGGTTCCGTCCCCTGTTTGGACTACCTGGAGCGCCGGGCTAACTCGGATTCGAGCAGTCGATTGAGTCCATCCACGGGATAAATATCCTTTGCGCGTAAAACCCCTGTACGGATCGATTTTCGCATGGCCGCGGGCATCCTTATGTGTGCCAAAAAGGAACCCAATTGTGCTTGCCAGCGCCCATAATTGAGCCACACTATACCAACGCCATCAATAATCAAAAACCATATAAACCATGAAGTTATTCACCGGATTGAAGCAAATCAGGGAGTTTGAACGACGCCAATTGCCTTTCCTCAAGTCCGTCATCGATTTCGATATCGTCATCGAGATCGGTTATGCGGAAGAGCAGGAGCAAGCCCTGACGCTGAAACAGCTGTTTTTGCTGGAACTCAGTTCGCGCACGACGGTACGCCGCAAACTGGCCAGGCTCATCGAGCAGGGAATCGTCATTCGGCGCAAACATGCGAACGATCATCGCGCCAGCCTCCTGACCATTTCCGCTTCCACTGTCAGACTGTTGGGCAAGTATTGCGGCACCGTTACAACTATTTCGGCCTGTCATTTCAAGTAGGTTGCAGAGCTTGACTTAGACCCTGTCGATAGCACGCCCGCAACGGAAGGAGACGGCCCCCATGTCTTCACCGCATACCCCGAAGCAAAATCATCTGCTTGATGCCCTGCCCGCGCAGGATTACGCGCGCCTGCTGCCCGATCTGGAACCCATAGCGATGCCGCTGGGAATGGCGCTCTACGAGTCCGGGGTCCACATGAACTACGTGTATTTCCCGACCACCAGCATCGTCTCGCTGCTCAACGTCATGGAAAACGGCGCATCGGCGGAAATCGCGATCACCGGCAACGAGGGTTTGATCGGCATCTCCTTGTTCATGGGCGGGGAAAGCACGCCGAGCCGGGCGGTGGTGCAGAGCGAAGGCAACGGCTACCGGCTCGGCGAAAGTATTCTGAAAAGGGAATTCGCGATGGGCGGCGTATTGCAGCATTTGGCGCTGCGGTACACGCAGGCGCTGATTACGCAGATGTCGCAGACCGCGGTGTGCAACCGGCACCATTCGGTGGATCAGCAACTATGCCGCTGGCTGTTGTTGAGCCTGGACCGCCTGCCAGGCAATGAACTGAGGATGACGCAGGAGCTGATCGCGAACATGTTGGGCGTGCGCCGCGAGGGCGTCACCGAGGCCGCCGGCCACCTGCAGGCGGACGGATTGATTCACTACAGCCGTGGCAAAATCATCGTATTGGATCGTCCAAAGCTGGAACGGCGCGTATGCGAGTGCTACGCGGTGGTAAAAAAAGAATTCGAACGCTTGCTGCCGTACAAACTTCCCCACTGATCGCGCTTCGGGCATGGTCATCCGAGGTCTCCTGATTTTCGCAGGGGCAGGCAGGCGGTTCTTTCGCAGGGCAGGCAGGCGGTTCACTCGCAAGTGCCGCTTAACGTGCCTGGGCGGCCGCGCGCGGCTTCATGCGCGTCGGCTGCACCAACACGTTGGGCCACAGGCTCACCGAAGCTCCTTGCGGACTACGAGCTTTAGGCCCGACCACACCTCAGTGGCCGCGCATACCTTGACATCCACGAAGCCTAGCGGAAGTGCAACTTCGCGTACCGTGTTTTCCGTGATGTCCGTGGCGACCTTCGACGATTTCTTCGGCCATGAAACCCAGAATCCTTCATCCTTCCGCCTTCATCCTTCCGGCATGGGCGTCAGGCGGTCGCCCTTTCTCTCAGCCGATCGTACACGACACCTTCTGAAAACAGTCTTCGGATCTCATCGTCGCTGACGCCCAGGCCTCGGAGCGTCAGCTCCGAGTGCTGGCCGAGCCACGGCGCCGGTTGGCGGATCGCGGTGAGGTCGGCGCTCGACTTTATCGGCAGCCCCAGCGACTTCATGCGCCCGATGACGGGATGGTCGTACTCGACCACCATGTTGCGCGCCTTGATGTGCGGGTCGTCGAGGGCCTGCTGGTAGGTGTAGACCGGGCCGCCGGGCACTTCGGCCGCGTCGAGCTTCTCGACCCAGTGCGAGGTCGGCCTGGTGGCGAACACTTTCTCGATCTCGTCCTGCAGCGCGTCGATGTTCTTCAGGCGCGCGGGCAGGTCTACGAAGCGCGGGTCGGCCAGCCATTGCGGCTTGCCGCAGGTGATGTTGCAGAAGTTCTCCCACAGCTTCCTGTTGTTGGCGCCGACGGTGACGTAGCCATCCTGCGTCTTGTAGGCCTGGTACGGCGTGGAGCGGCGATGACGGGTGCCGGTCGCGACCGGGATCTCGCCGCCGCCGAAGTAGGCGCCGGATTCCCAGTGCGTCCACGCCAGGCCTGCCTCGAGCAGCGACGTCTCGAGATACTGGCCCTTGCCGCTCTTCAGCTTGCCGATATAGGCGCCGAGGATGCCGTAGAGGGCGGTGACGCCGCTGGAAATGTCGTTCATGGCGATGCCGACCTTCGCCGGGCGACCACCCGGCTCGCCGGTCATCATCATGATGCCCGACATGCCTTGCGCGACGATGTCGAAGCCGCCTTTCCTGCCGTAGGGCCCGGTCTGGCCGAAACCGGACATCGAGGCGTAGATCACGCCCGGATTGGTCCTGGCGACGGCGGCGTAATCGACGCCGAGCTTGCGCGTGACGCCGGGACGGAAGTTCTCGGTGATGATATCGGCTTTCGCGGCGAGCTTGAGGAAGATGTCCTTGCCGCGCGGGTCCTTCAGGTTGAGCGCGAGGCTCTTTTTGTTGCGATTGAGCACCGCGAAGCAATAACTCTCGCCGTTCACCTTGGGGTCGAAGCGGCGCGAGCCGTCGCCCTCTGGGAAGTTTTCCACCTTGAGCACTTCGGCGCCCATGTCGCCCAGCACCATCGTGCAGTACGGCCCAGCCATGATATTGCTGAGATCGAGTACCGTGACGCCTTCCAGCGGTAATGCCATGAAAACATTCTCCTAAACCGGTCAAATCGGTGCGGAACTCGGGCTCGACATCAAAGTCCATGATGTGGTGGAATGAGCGTGCTTCGAACGATCCCGATGCTGCTCATGCGGGAGCCAACAAGAACTCAGCCGGCCCTCGAAGCACGGAGAACTACTATATAACGAAGGAGGAGTACCATGAAATGGCGTTTGTACCTGGCTGCACCAGTTGTTCTTGCTACCCTTTTTTCCCCTCTACCCTCTAACGCCCAGGCATATCCGACCAAGCCGGTGCGAGTGATCATCGTGTTCCCGCCAGGGGGCTCGAACGACGTGGTCGGCCGCATCGTATTCCAGAAGATGTCGGAGCAGCTCGGCCAGCAGTTCGTGATCGAGAACCGGGGCGGAGCGGCCGGCACCATCGGCTCGGAGGTTGTCGCTCACAGCCCGCCGGACGGCTACACGATCATGGTTCAATCAACGACGCATGTCGCCAACGCGCATCTCTACAAGAAGCTGCCGTACGACGTGTTGAGCGATTTTATCGGCATTACGCCGCTCGCGGTGCAGGTGGGCATGCTGGTCGTGCATCCCGCACTGCCGGTGAAGACGGGCAAGGAGTTCGTCGCGCTGGCGAAGAAGCGGCCCGGCGAGATTGTCTACGCGTCCGCGGGCAACGGCAGCTACGTGCACCTGTCGATGGCACTCCTGGCATCCATGATGGATCTCAAGATGATTCACGTGCCGTACAAGGGTGGCGGCCCTGCAAGCATTGCGATGGTCTCGGGAGAAACGCAGGCCATGCTGGCCACGATCGGCTCTCTCTTCAACCACATCAAGGACGGGAAGGTGCGGGCGCTTGGCGTGAGCTCGGACAAGCGGGCGGCGCAGTTTCCGGACGTGCCCGCGATCGGGGAGTTCGTTCCCGGCTACGAGTTCACCGCGTGGGTCGGCACCTTCGCGCCCAAGGGCACGCCGCGCCCGATCATCGACAAGCTCAATGCCGAATTGAAGAAGGCGCTTGCCGATCCGGGCGTCGCTTCCAAGCTCTCCGGCCAGACCCTCGATCCGATGCACATGACGCCCGAGCAATTCGCCTCGCGCCTCAAGTCGGACTACGACAAGTACGAGAAAGTGGTCAGAATCTCGGGAGCGAGGGTGGACTGAGAGCGGGTGATAAATGATGAGCGACAGGTGGTAAGTCACCGGCGGCCTGCGGGCCGCCGCTTTTCTGTACGTCCACAATCCGGAGGGTTTTCCGCCGGATTCACGGGTTGAACCGCGGCACGGACTCCCCCCATAATGGCGGCTGCCTGCGCTGGCCGCTGGCAGCAATTGGAGGGGATCCCATGCAACTGACTTGGCAGCAATTGGAGGGGATCCCATGCAACTGACTATGTCCGTCGCGGCGCTGGTCGCCAGCGTGACCATGCTTGCGCCGGTTGCGGTCTTTGCCCAGGCGTACCCGGCCAAGCCGGTGCGCGTCGTGATCCCATGGCCGCCGGGCGGCTCCAACGACGTCGTCGGCCGCATCGTGTTCCAGAAGCTCTCGGAAGCCATGGGCCAGCAGTTCGTGATCGAGAACCGCGGCGGCGCGGCCGGTTCCATCGGTTCCGACGTCGTGGCGAAGGCGCCGCCCGACGGCCACACGCTGATGGTTCATTCCACGACCCATGTCGGCAACCCGCACATCTACAAGAAGCTGCCGTACGACACGCTGAAGGACTTTACCGGCGTACGACACGCTGAAGGACTTTACCGGCGTGGCGATCCTGGTCACCCAGCCGGGAGCGCTGACGGTGCACCCGTCCCTGCCGGTGAAGTCGGTCAAGGAGTTCATCGCGCTCGCGAACCGGCGCCCGGCGGAAATTCTGTATTCTTCGTCCGGCAACGGCAGCGCGCCGCATCTCTCCATGGCGCTGTTCATATCGCTGACCGGCGTCAAACTGGTGCATGTGCCGTACAAGGGCGGCGCGCCGCAGGTGACCGCACTGGTGGCGGGGGAGGCCCAGGCGTCGCTTGCCACCGTATCGACCGTAATCGAACACATCCGGGCCGGCCGACTGCGCCCGCTCGGCGTGAACTCCGTCGAACCCGTCAGGGCTTTGCCGGGAATTCCGCCAATTGCCGATTCGGTGCCCGGATACGAAATGAGCCCGTGGATCGGCGTCTTCGCGCCGGCCGGGACGTCCACGGCGATCATCGATCGCCTGCATGCCGAGATCGGGAAGGCGCTGAAGATGCCGGATGTCGAGAAGAACCTTATGAACCAGGCGCTGGAGCCATCCGTGGCCACGACCGGGCAATTCAACGCGCGCCTGCGTGTCGATTACGACAAGTACGGCAAGCTGATCAGGGACGCAGGGGTCAAGATCGAGTGATGCAGTGACGATGTGTCGAACACATGAACGAGGAGGGGCAGTGAACGCATATACAGAGGAAAAGCCGGCGAAGCGCAGGGCGTGGAGGATCGGGGTCATCCTTCATCCTTCATCCTTCATTCTTTGCTGCGCGCTCGCGATGGGAATTGCGAGCGCGCAGACGTACCCGGCAAGAACGGTGCGCGTGATCGTTCCGTGGCCGCCGGGAGGCGCCAACGACGTCGTCGCGCGCATTGTGGCCCAGCGCATGACCGAGCAGCTCGGCCAGCAAGTCATCGTCGAGAACCGCGGCGGCGCGTCCGGGACGATAGGCTCCGACCTGGTTGCCAAGGGTCCGGCGGACGGCTACACGCTCATGGTGCATTCGGCCACCCACGTGGCGAACCCGCACCTCTACAAGAAGCTGCCCTACGACACGCTCAAGGATTTCACCGGCGTGACTGCACTCGCGGTGCAGGTCGGCATGCTCGTCGTTCACCCGTCGCTGCCGGTAAAATCGGTCAAGGAATTCGTCGCGCTTGGAAAAGCGAAGCCGGACCAGGTCGTCTACGGCTCTTCCGGCAGCGGCAGCTTCGTGCACCTGGCGATGGCGCTGCTGAACTCGATGTCCAACACGAGGATGGTGCACGTGCCTTTCAAGGGCGGCGGACCGGCGACGATCGCGCTCGCCTCGGGCGAAATCCAGGCGATGACCGCGACCATCGGCTCGCTGATTCCGCACATCGAATCGAAGCGGGTGCGGCCGGTGGGCGTGACCTCGGCGAAGCGGGTGAGCCAGTTTCCGAACGTGCCCGCTATTTCGGAGGGGGTTCCCGGATACGAGTTCGTCGCGTGGATCGGCGCCTTCGTGTTCAAGGGCGGCGGACCGGCGACGATCGCGCTCGCCTCGGGCGAAATCCAGGCGATGACCGCGACCATCGGCTCGCTGATTCCGCACATCGAATCAAAGCGGGTGCGGCCGGTGGGCGTGACCTCGGCGAAGCGGGTGAGCCAGTTTCCGAACGTGCCCGCTATTTCGGAGGGGGTTCCCGGATACGAGTTCGTCGCGTGGATCGGCGCCTTCGTGGCGGCCGGTACCCCCAGGCCGATCGTGGACAGGCTCAACGCCGAGTTCAGGAAAGCGCTCGAGCATCCCGACGCCGCCAGGATACTCGGCGCGCAGACGCTCGACCCGCTGCCCATGTCCCCGGAGCAGTTCGCCAAGCTGCTGAAAGTGGACTATGACAAGTACGAGAGGTTGATCAAGCTCAGCGGCGCGAAGATTGATTGACTCCGTCCCAAGTGTGGCATAAGTCACCGACGCTGCAGACCGCCCATACAATACTGCAGGGCATATGCGTATTGATCGACTCACTCTCGCTGCTTCCGGGCTGATCCTGTTCGCGCTGGGCGGGTGTTCCGCTGCGCCAAGGCAAGCCGAACCGGACGCCGGCGTCGGCGCCGGCGCCGCCCGGCACGCGCTCGAGATGCAGGGCAAACCATACCGCCCCGGCGGCAGTTCGCCGCAGGGTTTCGACTGCAGCGGGCTGGTGCAGTACAGCTATGCCCGCGTCAACCTGCGTCTGCCGCGAAACACGGAAGGACTATGGAGCAGTTCCCGCGCCGTCCCAAAAACGGAGATCCGCCCGGGCGATCTGTTGTTCTTCCATCAGGAAGGCAAGCGCAACTCGCACGTCGGCATCTATGTCGGCAACAATCGCTTCGTGCACGCCCCGTCGAGCGGCAAGCAGGTCTCGACCGCAAGCCTGGGCGATCGGTACTGGAGTCAGCATTTCGCCGGGGCGCGACGCCCGGTCTCGTAGCAAGTAAAAGGGCCCGCCTTGGCGGGCCTTCCTTTTTTCCGCAGTCGACGGCTTCCTGCCGTGTTTCGGGGCAGCGTGCTCTTATCTCTGGCGCTCCGCGGTTTCGAGCGCGGCGCGGGCGCCGGCGGCATCCCCGCGCGCATCACGTGCTTGCGCGATGAGGCGCCAGTTCTCGGCTCGTAACCCACTGTCGTCGCCGGCCCAGGAGTTGGAGCGCGCGGCGACGTTCTCGGCTTGCGCATAGTCACCCTGCTTCAGTCGCACGCGCGCAAGCTCCAGCTCCTGCCACAGGCGCGGATTGCGCGGCTCGATTCGCAGCGCGCGCTCGAGCGATGCCGCTGCGTTAGCGAGCCGGCCGGCCGCGGCATCGGCGCGCGCGCCGTCCATCAGGCTGGCGACGGCGAAGTTCTCGGTGCGCGCCGCCGGCCCCGGCCCCGGCTCTGGAACGGGGCCGGTCGCCGGCACGGCCGCGCAGCCGCCGATGACGGCCGCCAGGAAGGCAGCGAGTATTCTCATTGAACGCTCATCACCCGTTTATCCTCCAAACAGGCGCTCCAGCCAGCTCTTCACCCGCGGCTTCATCTCCTCGATCGCGACACCGAGCGCCGATGCGCACGGAGCGCGTTCGGCCGGCGCCGTGCCTTTCGCGAACGGAAGCTCGAGAGCCCCGTCGCATCCTCCGTCCGCGCGCAGTCCGCTTTGCGGGTCGATCAGCACGTTCTCGACGCCGTCCGGCATGGGCCGGGCAAGCGGTATCGGATCGAGAGCCGCCATCAGCTCGCCCCAGACCGGCAGCGCCGCGGCGGCGCCCGAGAGTCGCGCAACGCGGTTGTCGTCGTAACCGATCCACACGATCGCGAGCCGGTCGCCGGTGAATCCCGCGAACCAGGCGTCGCGCTGCGAGTCGGTAGTCCCGGTCTTGCCGGCGACCGCGCTCTCGGGCGGCAACCAGTTCTTGAGTGACTGCGCGGTGCCTTCGCGCACGACGCCCTGCATCGCGGCGGTGAGAAGATACATCGGCTCGGCCGGAAACGCCTGCTCCACCGCGTACGGATAGCGCCTGAGCGGCCGGCCCTCGCGGGTCGTCACCTCGCGGATTGCCCGCAGCGGCGTGCGGAATCCGCCGCTCGCGATCGTGTGATACATCTGCGCCACCAGAAGATACATCGGCTCGGCCGGAAACGCCTGCTCCACCGCGTACGGATAGCGCCTGAGCGGCCGGCCCTCGCGGGTCGTCACCTCGCGGATGGCCCGCAGCGGCGTGCGGAATCCGCCGCTCGCGATCGTGTGATACATCTGCGCCACCTCGAGCGGGCTCAGGTCCACCGCGCCCAGAAGCGTCGCAGCGAAGGGGCGCAGCTCGCGCTCGATCCCGAGCCGCTTCATGGTGGCGAGAACCTTGTCGATGCCAATCTCGGTGCCCAGGCGTGCCGTAGCCGCGTTGTAGGACTGCGCCAGCGCCGTCCGCAGCTGCACCGCGCCGTGGTGCGTCCCGTCGTAGTTCGCCGGCCGCCAATCCGGGGCGCCGCGGCTCTTCCAGACGAAAGGCCCGTCGTCGATCGGCGTGACGAGGGTATAGCGCGAAGGCTCGGCGAGCGCCGTGAGGTAAATGGCGGGCTTCAGCAGCGACCCGACGGGCCGCGTGGCGTCGAGCGCGCGATTGAAGCCGCGGTAGTGCGCGTCGCGCCCGCCGACCAGCGCCTGCACTTCCCCCGCCTGGTCGTCGGTGACCACGATCGCCCCTTCCAGCCCCGGATCGCCAAAGCGCTTGTCCTTGTCGAATTGCGCGAGCCTTCCAGCCCCGGATCGCCAAAGCGCTTGTCCTTGTCGAATTGCAAGAGTTTACGCGCGAGAACGCTCTCCGCGGCACGTTGCGCGCGCGGGTCGAGCGTGGTGAAGATCCTCAAGCCCTCGGAGCGCAGGTCGGCTTCGTCGTAATCCCGGCGCAGGTGCCGGTGAACGAGGTCGAGGAAGGCCGGGTGCGGCGAGGTGCCGACCGAGGTCTTGGCTTTGACGCCGAGGCTCGCGGCCCGCGCGGCGGCGTACTGCTCCGTCGTGACGGAGCCTCGGTCTCTCGTCTCGCGCAGGACGAGATTGCGCCACC
>Ga0208685_1000290_pt1 | contig 18294 bp, 14 predicted proteins | sample EasRivMeERMLT890_FD_187533 | JGI IMG/M metagenome (GOLD analysis project Ga0208685, IMG submission 187533) | Soil microbial communities from meander-bound floodplain in the East River, Colorado, USA - East River MetaG ERMLT890 (SPAdes) (version 2) | ecosystem: Environmental > Terrestrial > Soil...
GGCCTCTCTCACATCGACCCCATAGCCAACGACCTATTCCTGGGCCGCTTCCTTAACGAGGAGTTGGCATCAGTTCCCGATATTGATCTCGATTTCCCCCGTGACATCAGGGAGAAGCTGATGCTCCGGATGTATGAGCATTTCGGTAGCGAGCATGTCGGGCTCGTTGCCGCCTTCCCGACTTACCGGATCAGGGGCGCGGTCCGCGAGGTCGGAAAGGCGCTTGGTCTCCCGGCTGCGGAAATCGACCGGCTGGCAAAAGTGAGCGATGGGCATTCGGCAAAACACGTCCGAGAGGAGATGCAGAGTGACAGTGGTTTCCGCGAGAAACTGGGGTCTCGCGGCTGGGGGTTGCTCGCCGACCTCGTCGAGCAGATCGCCGGGTTTCCGCGCCATATTTCGCAGCATGTCGGGGGAATGGTGATTTCGTCGCAGCCCCTCATCGAGTGTGTGCCGATGGAACAGTCGGCGATGGAAGGGCGAGTCCTCATCCAGTGGGATAAGGATTCCGTGGACGACGCTCGGATGATCAAGGTCGATTTCCTCGCCCTCGGGATGCTATCCGCCCAGGACGAGTGTTTGGAACTGATCGAAGAGCACAGGGGAAGGAAGATTGACCTTTCTCGCATCGACTTCAAGGACAAACGGGTCTTCGACGGGATCTGTGCCGCGGACACGATGGGCGTGTTCCAGATCGAATCGCGAGCCCAGATGCAGAGTCTGCCGCGGGTCAGGCCCCGGACCCTGGACGATCTGACAGTGCAGGTCGCGATCATTCGGCCCGGGCCGATCGTTGGCGGCTCAGTTAATCCATATATCGCGCGCCGAATGGGCAAAGAGAAAGTGGTCTTCGATGACCCTGGCCTGGAGCCTGTGCTGGGCGAAACGTTGGGGGTAATCCTTTATCAAGAGCAGGTCCTGCAGGTTGCCATGGCCATTGCCGGCTTTTCGGCAGGACAGGCGGAGGGGTTGCGACGGGCGATGAGCCGCAAGCGTTCACGCGAGGCGATGGAGAAGCACAAGCAGACATTCATTGAGGGCTGCCTTGGCCGTGGTGTGTCGATAGAAGTCGCGGAGCGCGTCTTCGTCAAGATCGCCGGTTTTGCCGAGTTCGGTTTCCCGAAGGCACACGCCGCCGCCTTCGGGTTGCTCGCCTACCAGACAGCGTGGCTGCGGACTTACTACGCGCCGGAGTTCCTCTGCGCCCTCTTCAACGCCCAGCCAATGGGGTTCTACGCGCCACACGTCCTCGTTAACGACGGCAAGCGCCACGGCGTGCGTGTCCTTCCAGTCGACATAAATCTGAGCGATGCAGACTGCGCTGTTGAGGAAGTAACCCCGGGCGCGGATATCTTGCCTGGAGTTCCAGGAGGTAGCCTCGGGGTGCGCATTGGCGTTCGCTACGTGCGGGGAATGGGCTCGGAAAAAGGCGCCAGGGAGGTAGAGGATGTCCGAAAGCAAGGCGGGCCGTACCGATCTTTGTTCGACCTCTTGGAACGGACGTGCCTGAGCAGGGAACAGGTCGACAACCTGATTGCCTGCGGCGCGTTCGACAGCCTGGGGCTGGAGCGGCGCGAGTTGCTCTGGCAGCTCGGCCTGCTCTACCGACCTGAAGGCCGGGGGAAAGCGAACCGGCAGCTGGCCCTTCCTCTACCGACTATCCAGGACATGCCTTCCGGCGCGGGTTTCTACCTGCGGCCGATGAGCCAGTGGGAGAAGATGCGCGCCGACTACCTGGTTACCGGCATGTCGCCGCTCCATCACCCGATGCAATTTGCGAGGCCCGGCCTGCACGAAGGTATTGTGCCGACGAAGATGGCGGAATCGCTCGACAACGGCCGGGTGGTGGAGATCGCGGGTCTAGTCGTTTGCCGGCAGCGCCCGGGTACAGCCAAAGGCTTCGTCTTCATGGTCCTGGAGGATGAGTACGGGCTCGTCAACGTCATCGTTAAGCCGCCGCTTTACGAGCGGTCCCGTCCGATCGTGCGGGGAGAACCGTTCCTAATCGTTAAGGGAGAACTGCAACGGCGGGACGGGATCACCAATCTCATGGCTCAGAAGCTAACGCCATTCAACGTGGGCGAGCTATCCCCTGCGGCTCACAACTTCGGCTACGGGCACAGCCATCGCTGACGATGTAGCATAGGCTTCACATCGCCTGGCGGAGGAGTCATGACCACAACCTCGACCGAAATTCACGGTATCTGTAAGGACGGCTTCCAGCGAGTCAAAGAAGCATTCGCGAGTAACTTCGCCGATCATGGTGATGTAGGGGCAGCGCTCGCCCTGGTAGTCGACGGTGAGATCGTCGTCGATATCTGGGGAGGCCACGCGGACGCACAGAGGACGCAGCTCTGGGAGCAGGACACCATCGTCAACGTCTTCTCGACGACCAAGGGGGTTGTCGCCACCTGTGCCAATCGCTTGATCGAGGAAGGCCGGCTGGATCCCGAGGCCCCCGTCGCCCGGTACTGGCCAGAGTTCGCCCAGGCAGGGAAGGAAACACTGCCAGTCAAGTACATCCTCAACCACCGCGCCGGCCTGCCGGCGATCGATAACCTCCTTCCGCGGGAAGCCACCTATGAGTGGGCACCATTCATCGAGGCGTTGGCCGCCCAGAAGCCATGGTGGGAACCGGGGACGAAGCATGGCTATCACACGGTCACATTCGGACACCTCGTGGGAGAGTTGGTGCGCAGAGTCACCAGGACATCAGTTGGCACCTACTGGCGCACTGAGATCGCCGAACCCGCGGGCATCGACTTTCACATCGGCTTCGGCCCAGAGCTGGACGGTCGATGTGCCGAAGTCATCCCGGCGCCACTCCAGATGCCCGACCTTAATCATCCGCTGGGCAAGGCCATCCTGGATCCGTCCTCAATCACGTTCAAATCGTACATGGTCACTCCGGAGCCAATGCTCAATCCCGCGTACATGAATTCGCGTCAATGGCGCGGTGCCGAAATACCGGCCGGAAACGGGCATGGCAACGCACGCGCCCTGGCCCGCATGTACGGCGCTCTCGCCACCGGCGGAAGCATCGATGGCTTTCAGATTCTCGCTTCCAGCACCGTGGTCGAGGCTTCAATGGAGCAGTCATATGGTTCGGATGCCGTTGTGTTCTACCCGACGCGGTTCGGCCGCGGCTACGCGCTTGCGGTCCCGGAATATGCGCTCAACCAGGGCAGCACCCTGTTCGGCCATGGCGGGTTGGGCGGATCGTTCGGGTATGCCGATCCGGTCGCAAGGCTCGGATTCAGCTACACGATGAACAAGATGATTTCATCGCCCGTGGACATAGACCCGCGCTGGAGAGCGATGTTCGACTCCGTCTACGCGTCTCTCTAGGCAGGCTTACGCGCGCGGAACCAAACGCTGTACTCGTTGCCGCCGACATTAATGTCGGTGAACCCGGCCCGGCCCAACCGCTCACCGAACGTTCCCTCGTCGACAGGCACGCACGTATCCATCACGTGAAATACCTTGAAGCGAAACGACGATTTGCTGTCGGACCCCATGAAGGTTGCACCGGGCTTGAGGACACGGCAGGTCTCGAGAAGCAGCCGGTCCTGTTGCTCGATGGAGGGGACGTGGTGGAGCATCGTGAAGCAGACTGCGCCCGTGAAAGATGCATCGGGGAAGGGCATCTTGGTGCCGTCCCCCTCCACGATCGTTGCATTGGTACCGGCCATCCGCTCCTTGAGCGCTTCCGCCAGATCGTGGTCGATCTCGATCGCCGTCAGAGCCGGGACCCGCTCGCGGATCCACTCAGTCGTCCTTCCTGGGCCCGGGCCGATCTCAATCGCATTTTCGCCGAGGTCAAGGTCTTTGAATGCGTTGGGGAGCATGTACTCCTGGACGACCTTTGCCCAGCTATCCGAGCGGCAGTACCAGCGATGCAATAGGTTCATTCCGGGAGTATAGCCATCTTGCCCCGGCGGCAGCCAATCCCTAGCCTAGTGGCCAATGATGCCAGTACTCGCCAGCGATTGGGACGACATCGAAGCGTGGTTGAAGGCCAATGGCACCGATATTCTGATCATCATCGGAGTCGTCGTTGGAGTGAGAATCGCCTGGACGGCGTTTTTTCCGAAAGTAGCCCGCGCCGCGATGATGTCAGGCGCTCATCCACCGGACGCCGAAATGGAACGCCGGGCGGACACAATTATTGGGGTCGTCAACTACGGATTCACGTTCTTTCTAATCATCGTTGCGTCGGTGATGGTCATGACGGAGTTCGGCGTCGATGTTACTGCCTTGGTGGCCGGGTTGGGCATCACCGGACTGGCGTTGGCGATGGGTTCCCAGCAGTTCGTGAAGGACGCCATCAACGGCATCTTCCTGCTGGCGGAGGACCAGTACCGCACGGGAGACGTAGTTACGATCGCCGAAACCACCGGCACTGTGGAGCAGATCACCCTCAGGCGCACGGTGCTTCGCGACGCTGACGGCGTGGTCCACTCGGTACCCAATGGGAGCATAGCTGTGGTATCGAATCACACCCGGGACTACGCCGTCGTGAATATCCAGGCCCGCATCGGAGTGAACGACGATGTCGAAAAGGCGAAAGCTCTCCTCGTCGAGACTGGCCGCGCGGCGATGGAGGACAGCAACCTGTCTTCATTGATCACCGAGGAGCCAACTGTCCTCGGCGTATCAGCGGTTGACGATGGCGCGATGACAATCACAGTTACCGTGCGCACCACGCCCACCGGCCGCTGGGAGGTTGAGCGAGAACTAAGGGAGCGCCTCGCCGCGGCGCTGAAGAACGAAGGGTTCAAACCTTCCAGCCCGCCTATCAGCCCGGGAGCGAATCGCGGCGGCACGCCCTAGCCGCGAAACTTGATGTAACGCGTCATGCCGATGTTACGTCTATGGAAGCAAGACAGAAAATGCGCAGCAGTTAACCTCCTGCATAAGGGCGCGTTTAACCGTCTGTAACACCGACAATTTCAGGGGCGACCTCCTTCTGGTCCGCCAGCAATTGGCGGATTATAGCGAGAGGCAGTCAGGGGCGGGCTGCCTCTCGTGCTTTCTGGGACATTGCGCCCACGTCTCTTCTTCCAGCTCGTCTTATGAAGTCTTCTCTTCCAGTAGCGACCTGATTTCGGTGATCGTAGCGTCGCGCCACCCAGCCCAAATCGGTCCCTGCTGAAACTCGTCGCTCCGGCGCCGCATCTCCTGGATATCCTTCTCGCGGTCGAGCCCTTCGAAGAGGTCGCGCATGGTGTCCAGTTCCGCCTCCGCCTTGGCAGGGCGCTCAATCCAGTGCGTGATGTACTGGTGATCGCGCGTGTAGAAGACGGCCACAGGAATTGACTGATACTGACCGTCTTTCAGGAACTCGTCCATGATGTCCAGGTTCTCGTCGCGCGGGAAAGCGCGGAAGTCCCACCCCGCCGCCTCGGCGATTCGCACGAGGACGGGAAGGCCTCTAAAGACGTCCGGGCACCAGTCTTCTCCCAGTACGAGGACTCGGGCGGCTCCGCCGTCTCTCGCGGTTAGCTCTTTTAGGGCCGCGGCGTCGTCGGGCGATACTGCCGTGTTTTCATAGTTGTGTTGAAACTTGGGCACGTTTCTCTTGATGTGAGCCATCCAATCGGGCCAGGTCATGCCCTGGTCGAAGCGCTCCCTCGTCACTACACTTTCCTTTTGCTGAGTCATCCCAACCCTCCTTCGCCTAGACAGTCTAACCGGTACCCGTTGACCCGGCTTGTCTTGCTTCTTCCCAGAGATTCAGCTTGGTTTGAAGATCAGTCGCCGGGAGGTCGATTTGGCGCCCAACCGCGATGTCCTCAACTCTCGAGAATCTTGCCGCGAATCGCGAGCTTGCCAGGGTGAGCGCATCCTCGGCGTCAATGCCGAGGGAACGCACCAGGTTCGCCAGGGCGAAAAGGGCGTCACCGGCCTCCAGCTTCTGGCCTTTCTCCTCCGCATCCCGCAATTCCTCCAGTTCCTCCGTGAGCGCCGCCCAGTACTCTTCGCTGCGCTCCCACTCGAATCCCACCTTGCCCGCACGGCGTTGCAGCGCCTGGGCGTAGGCGAGGGCGGGCAGCGTCCCTGGAATCCCGGCGATGGCCGACTGCTCTCCGCGCTCCTTTTTCTTCAGTTCATCCCACTGCTCCACCACCGCTTCCGGCGTCGAAGCTGACGAATCCGCGAACACGTGTGGGTGACGGCGCACCAGCTTGGACGATACGTCGTAGATCACATCTGCCATCGTGAAGTCGCTGCTCTCCGACGCGAGTTGCGTTTGGAGAATGACCTCGAACAAGAGGTCGGCGAGTTCCTCGCGCAATTTCGCCGGATCGCCACTGTCCAGGGCATCGAGCACCTCCGCAGTTTCTTCCAGGAGATATGGTCGGAGAGAATCTGGCGTCTGAACGCGATCCCAGGGACACCCGTCCGGGCCTCGCAGGGTTGCGACCAATTCGCACAGACCGGCAAACGTCCGCATGCTCTCTTCGGAGGGAATTGGTTGGCTCATCGCCGTTGATGATAGCGCAGGTAAACTCGTTGACACCCTTTCGCGTTACTACCTACGATGAATTCGACGAGACCGATGTTCACTCGTAAACCAGATACTGAACTTGGCACATTGCGCACGCTGCTGCTCGTCGTCTTCGTTCTCGCGATTCCAGTTGCGCTCGTCACCACGACTATTCGAGCCGTGATCTCCGAACAGCGGGTATACGATTACTCGGTGCGGGAGTTCGACGCGGAGGCAGCGTCGGGGATCCCGGAACCTGAATTGATCCGGGCGAACGGTGACATCCGAGACTACCTCGCCGCGGATTCCAGCAACTCTCTCGCTATTCGCGTGACAGATGACACGGGCGAAGATGTAGCCCTGTTCAACGCTAGAGAAGTTGTGCACATGCGCGACGTGCAGGACCTTGTCCAGGTCATGTTCACAGTGCAGATGGTGTCCGTGGCCCTGGTGCTCACGCTTGCCGTGATAATGGTCGCCCTCTGGCCGGTACGCGTCCTGGCTGCGGGCCTCCTTTACGGCGCATTTCTTACGGGCACGCTATTCGCGGTGGCTGGCGTGGTGGCCCTCAGCGGCTTTGATTCAGCATGGTCGCAATTCCACGGAGTAGCCTTCACGAACGACCTCTGGCAACTCGACCCCGACAGAGATCACCTGATCCAGATGTTCCCCGAGGAGTTCTGGTTCCAGGCGACGACGTTGATCGCGGGCGCAGTGCTCCTCGAGGCGATCCTGATGGCGACGCTCGCCACCGTCTGGCTAGTGTTTGTCAAGGAGACGCCATCCATTGCCCGCGAACTGGAGAGGGTTCCGTTGCCGGGAAGGGCGGGTCACTCGAGGCTCACTGGGCCGGACGCGCGACCCGCAGCGCGGCCCTAGGCTTCAGGCCGAACAGCTACAGCCGCTACATTCTCCGCCACATCCACCGCCACTTGCTTCTGAGAGGTCACTTCCGTCGCCGCCTGAGTGCACCGCCGCAAACACCGACAGGACTCGCTTGGCGTTAGCATGGCCACTCGGACAGAGCGCCGGGTCATCCATTCTGGCCACCGGCCTGAGCGCCTCGAACTTCGCACTGCACTTGTCGCAAACGTATTCGTACACGGGCATCACGTCACCTCGATTATTCGGACGAGAACTGAAGGTATTTCGTTAGCGGAAGCTACTCCAGGTAGTCCTTAAGCTTCTTGCTCCGGCTCGGGTGGCGCAACTTCCGTAGCGCCTTCGCCTCGATCTGTCGAATCCGCTCTCTCGTTACGTTGAACTCGCGCCCAACCTCCTCCAGCGTTCGGCTGCGTCCGTCCTCGAGGCCGAATCGCAACATCAGGACCTTCTGTTCGCGCGGTGTTAGCGTCGAGACGACTTCCTGGACCTGCTCCTTGAGGAGCTGGTGAGATGCAGCTTCGGCCGGCGCCATGGTCCCCTGGTCCTCGATGAAGTCGCCGAGGTGGGAGTCCTCTTCCTCTCCGATGGGAGTCTCCAGGGAGACGGGCTCCTGTGACACTTTCACGATCTCGCGAACCTTGTCGGTGGCGATTTCCATGCCCCGCCCGATCTCCTCGCTGCTCGGCTCGCGACCGTACTCCTGGACGAGCCTGCGGCTGATGCGGACGAGCTTGTTGATCGTTTCGACCATGTGGACCGGGATGCGAATCGTGCGCGCCTGATCGGCGATAGCACGGGTGATGGCCTGGCGGATCCACCACGTTGCGTACGTGCTGAACTTGTAGCCCTTGCGGTAGTCAAACTTCTCCACCGCGCGGATCAAGCCGATGTTTCCCTCCTGGATAAGGTCAAGAAGTGACATTCCACGGCCGATGTACTTCTTCGCGACGCTGACCACCAACCGGAGGTTCGCTTCGGTGAGACGTTTCTCGGACCGAAACCCCTCGTCCTTGAGCTGTTTGAAGTGGAAGCTGATTGCCTGGTCATGCTTGAGCAGGCGGTCCCCCAGGTCTTCGGGTGGTGACACGATCCGGGTCGCCGAGCCCATGTCCTCGGCCGCCCAGCCGATGAACTCCGCCTTGGGCACGTGCGTGGCGATGGAAATGCGGACGGTGAGATGCTCCGCTTCTTCCTGCTCCAGCTTCAGCTGCTCGACGAGCTTCTCGATCATCTCAACGTCGAGTTCGCCATCCACTACTTTTCGGAACTCGGGCTCCTCCACAAGCTGAGCCAGTGTCGACTTCAGGCCGAGATTCTTCTTGATGACTTCGATTCCCCGGCGCACCTCGTGAATGTCCTTCATGATGCGGGCCATGACGTCAACGCCACGGGCGTTACGACCGGTCTCTACGAAGTGCTCCTCCTCAAGGCGATGAATGTACAGACCCTCTTCCATCGACCGGGCCAGCCGCTTCTCGTCGTCGGCTGTGAGTAGGCTGACCTTACCGATTTCGCGCAGGTACATGCGGACCGGATCGTCAATCCCCTCCTCCAGATCTAGTTCGGCGACCTCCGGCTCGGGTTCTTCTGGTTTGCCGGCATCACCGACCCATTCCTCGATGTCAGTGGGCGCGCGAGCGGATACGCGACCCGGGATGTCTGCTGGGTCGTCGTCTGTCGCCACCACACCCAACGGCGTCAGGACGACGTCGTCTTCGTCTTCCGCATCCTCATCGACGTCCACCGTGGCGTCGTCCGCGATGTCCTCGAGAAGATCGTCTGCCAGGCGCGCACGCTGGCGTTGCCTGCGCTCGCCGGTTTCTTGGTCCTTCTTGTAATCGTTTACCATTTACTCCACTCCGGACGGGATGGGCCCGTCCTTTCTCCCTCTGGTATGCAATTCGCGACCGATCTCCATGTTGCGCTGGATCAGGGCCTCCATCTCCCGGGACGCAAGCGGGTCAACATCAGATGCGTCTGGGCCAGGCCGGTTCTCGTCCTGAAGCGCCGCAATCTGGGCCGCAATGGCCTGCTGTTCTGCTTGCAGGCGGCGTTGCTTCAGTTTACGAATGCAGTCATCCACGACTCCGGGGGCTTGATCCTCACCGGAGATGGGCAGCCTATACATTATAAGACGTTCCACATAGGCCGCTAGATCCGGGTTTGTCGCGCGTTTCAATTCTTCCCTGTCTTCGTGCTGTTTTCGGAGTTCAAGGATCGACTTTCCGCGAGCATCGATCAAAAGATCGGCGGACGCATCGGCAGGCACTGGTACGTGGTTGTACTGGAGCAGCGTCGCGAGCAGGAATTCTTCGCTCGAAAGGGGGCCATCGACGGCGGATCTTCCGCTGGTCCCAGCCTCGAGGTTCCGGCCCCCGCGACGCGCCATCGCGGCCAGCTCGGGTTCCGGCACCTGGGCAAGGCGCGAAACCTTTTGGATGTAGTGCGCCCGAATGACTGCGTCGTCGATGGAGCGGACAATCTGGAGCATTTCGCCCGCGGCGGCCTTCTTTCCCTGCGGTGAGACGAGATCCGCGCGGGCCGCGACATACTCGATCCAGAAGTCAATATACGGGCGCGCTGAGTCGATCGTGCGCCTCCAGACTTCCGGGTCCTTTCTGATTAATTCATCCGGGTCCTTACCGGCCGGGAGGGCGGCGACGTAGAAATGACCGCTGGTCTGCAATTCGACCGGCAATCGTTCCTTGAATGCCATCGCGTCCGCGGACACCCTCTCCGAACCGGAAACGTCGAGAGCTACCTTGTGCATCGCGTCCTGCCCCGCCCCATCAGCGTCGAGTACTAGCACCACCTTGTCGGCGACCCGCTTTAGCAGGGCGTACTGACGGTCGGTGAGCGCAGTGCCCATCTGTGCCACGACATTCTTGTGGCCAAACTGGTGCGCCGCGATCACGTCCATGTAGCCCTCGACCACGACTGCCTGCCCTGCAGACCTTATCGTTTCGGAGGCCTTGTCCAGGGCATACAGCGTGCCACCCTTGTCGAATATCGGGGTTTGCGCCGTGTTCAAGTACTTGGGCATGGAGTCATCAAGCGCTCGCGCGCCGAATCCGATTACCCGTCCTTTCGCGTTCCAGATGGCGAACGTCAGCCGGCCGCGAAAGCGATCGTAAAGGCCGTTGTCGCCCTGGATTACCAGCCCAGCCGCCAGTAATTCCCTATCGCTGAACCCCTTCTCTCGAAGGTGGTCCCGGCAGTCGTCCCAGTTGTCGAGACTGTAGCCCAATCCGAAGTCCCGGGCCGTCGCATCGTCGATACCGCGCGACTCGACGTAAGCTAAGGCCGCGCTCCCGGGTGGCGTCTTCAGCAATCGTGCGAAATATTCGGCTGCGGCCTCGTTCGCGGCGAAAATGCGTTCACGCTCTCTGTCTTGCTCGATCGAGACCTTGCGTTCGGGCAGCTTTACCCCGGCACGTTCGGCAAGGAGACGCAGCGCCTCGGGGAAGTCCAGCCCCTCACGCTTCATGACGAATGAGATGACGTCTCCGCCAGTGGCGCAGGCGCCGAAGCAGTGCCACGTCTGCCGGTCTGGGGTGACGATGAACGAGGGCGTCTTTTCCTGGTGGAAGGGACATGGGGCCTTGAACGTCCGGCCAACCTTTTTCAGTGGCACGGACTGGCCGATTATCTCGACGATGTCCAGGCGGCTCTTTACTTCTTCGATTTCATTCATCGACGTAGAGCGGCTTCCTCTAGATGGGGGCGGATGGGCTCGGAGGCCAATGGGCGAGCCTCCACCCTATTACAACAATCGAAAACGCAATAAGTTTCGTTCCCCATTCAGCCCGCCAAAGATTCAGGCTCAAGAAGCCCCCTCTTTCCCGGTAGGATGGCGCCGAGCCGCTGCGCAGTGGCGATCGCGTAACGATCGGTCATTCCCGACACGTAGTCCGCGGCCCGCCGCCGTGGCGGGTCCTCGGCGATGACGAAGTCACTGCGTATTTCTTCGGGGTGTCCTGCAAAATGCTGATAGAGGAGGCGTACGATGCGCTTTGCTTCCTCTGTTTCCTCTTGCCGGTCCTCAAGCGTGTATACGCGCTGGAACATGAACTCCCTGAGCACATTTGCGGCGGACAGTACCCGCGGACTCATCCCGACCCGCCGCTCCGGGGGTGGTTGTCCTTCGCCAGTAGCCCACCAGGAGTGGTCGACGATATCGCAGACGAGCGAATTGATTCTCTCCGAATGGCGTTCACCAAGCGTGCTCCGGACTTCCGCTGGGAGCGCGTCCTCGGAGATGAGCCCCGCCCTGATAGCGTCGGCGATGTCGTGGTTGATGTAAGCGATGGCGTCGGAGATTTTGACGATCTGTCCCTCCAGGGAACTGGGCACGCCCCAGGCTTCAGCCATGATGTCTTCGCGCACCTTGGACGAGTTGACGATCCCGTCGCGGACTTCCCACGTCAGGTTCAGCCTTTCGAGTTTGTCCACGACACGCAAACTATGTTTGGCGTGCCGAAATCCTTCCGGGACGACGTCTGCTAGCGCCTGCTCCCCGGCATGCCCGAATGGCGGGTGTCCGATGTCGTGGGCAAGGGCGGACGCCTCGGCCACATCCTCGTTCAAGTTGAGGGCGCGTGCGATGGTGCGGGCAATCTGTGCGACCTCCAGCGTGTGCGTCAGCCGCGTGACGAAGTGGTCGCCGACCGGGGCGATGAATACCTGGGTCTTGTGCTTCAGGCGCCGAAACGCCTTGCAATGGATGATCCGGTCACGGTCCCGCTGGAACTCTGTCCGGACCGGAGAGTGCGCCTCGGGGATCTCTCGACCGCGGCTTTCCTTACTCTTCAGGGCAAGCGGAGATAGGGCATTCTCGCGGTTCTCAAGGTGCCAGGCAACAGCGGACAGGTGAGAGTCCACTTCAGAAGTCAATCGTATCTCCAGAGGGCAATTCTAACCCGCGCCGGGGCTTATCCCGATGGGCGATTGGCGCAGATTGTGGATAGGCCGCGGGGATCAGGAAGCCGGAGTGAGCGCGCCCGCCGGTTTCGCCGGTGCGCCGGCCTCTTCTGCGAGTTCAGCTTCCACTTTCGCGATGATCTGGCGCGTTTTGCCGATGACGTCGCGGTTTATCGAAACGGAGGTCACGCCCCACTCAACGAGCTTCCTGGTGACCTCGGGGAAGTCGCTCGGGGCTTGCCCACAAATCGATACGGTGATGCCCCGGCGCCTCGCGCCCGTGACCAGCACCTCCAATGCCTTCATCACTGCCTCGTTCCGCTCGTCAAAGGCCTCCGCGAAGTGTGCGGAGTCGCGGTCCACGCCGAGGGTGAGCTGGGTAAGGTCGTTGGAGCCGATGCTGATTCCATCAATGCCAACATCGATGAACTTGTCGAGGAGGAACACGTTGGAGGGAACTTCAGCCATCATCCAGAGCTTGAAGTCCTCGCTTCGCTTCAGACCGTAGCTTTCCATTAAGCCTTTGACCTGGCCCAACTCGTCCGGCGTGCGCACAAACGGAATCATCACCCAGAGGTTCGGAAACTCCGCCCGAACACGTTTAATCGCTTCGATCTCGAGGCGGAACACTTCGGGGTCGTGGATATAGCGGGCGGCGCCACGGTAGCCAATCATCGGGTTTTCTTCTTCGAACTCGTACTTGTCGCCGCCTTTGAGATTGCGGTACTCGTTTGTCTTGAAGTCAGTGGTCCGATAGACAACCGGACGCGGGTGGAACGCCTTGGCGAACTCGCGAAGCCCGGACGCAAGCCGGGTGGTGAAGTCCTCGGGGCGGCCCTCATCGATGCAGAGCCGTGGGTGCTCTTTGATGTAATCCGCGACGATGAACTCGGCTCGCAACAAACCGACACCGTCCACGTTCTCCTTGGCCATCACGTCCGCCAGGCTGGGCTCGGCCAGATTCAAGTAGACTTTGGTGTTCGTCTTGATGTTGATCGCTTCCTGCCGACGCTGTTTCCACTCTTCGGCCCAGGTCAGTCGGCTCTCGGCTTTACCTTCGTAGACAACGCCCCGGGACCCATCGACGGTGACCTCGCGATCGGCGGCCAACACCGAGGTGGCTGATTCCGTTCCCACCACGCAAGGCACACCAAGCTCACGGCTAACGATCGCGGCGTGGCAGAGCCGTCCCCCCTCGTCTGTGACAATGGCTGCCGCCTTCTTCATCGCCGGGACAAAGTCCGGCGTCGTCATCGGGGCCACGAGAATGTCGCCTTGCTCGACGAGGCTGATGTCCTCGGGCGATGTGACTACCTTTACCGGGCCAAAGGCAACGCCCGGGCTGGCCGCAGCTCCTTCGAGGAGGACCGGGGAAGGTTCGGGAGCGCCGTCGTCTTCCTCTTCGGCCATAGTGGAGATCGTCGTTGTTACGGGGCGCGACTGCACGATGTAGAACTTCCCGCCCTCGAACGCCCATTCGATGTCCTGGGGCCGGCCGTAGTGGTTCTCTACACTGACACCGATCGCGGAGAGGTCCTTCACCTGTTGTTCGGTCAGTTTCGGCTTGCGCTGGTCCTCTTCAGGAACATCTACCCAGAGGTTATTCTCCTCGCCCGGACGCGCCCGTTCCCTCCGAATGAGCTGGCGTCTCTGTGCCTTGGTCTCCTCCTTCGTGATCTCGAGGCCAACCTTCTTTACCACGAAGTGGTCAGGCGTTACCGCACCTGAGACGATCGCCTCGCCGAGGCCGTAAATCGCGTCGATGACGATGTCCGCGCTGTTGCGCTTCGGATCGATCGTGAACATGACGCCAGAACGTTCTGACTGGACCATGTACTGGACGACTACGGCAATCCCCACGTCGAGGTGGTCGAAGCCAGCCTCCACGCGATAGAAGATGGCCCGTGCTTCGAATAGGGAGGCCCAGCATTCCTGCACGGCGCGGATGACGTTATTCTCACCCTGTATGTTCAGATAAGTGCTCTGCTGGCCTGCGAAAGACGCCTCGGCGAGGTCCTCTGCCGTGGCCGAACTGCGCACGGCAACGGGAAGCCCTTTCATCTGGCGGTACGCGCGGGCGATCGCCGTCGCCGTCTCGGATGGCATGTCCGCCTCGAGGATCAGGTCCTTGATTGCGTTTGAGACACCCTGGAGAGCCGTTCCATCGTTAACATCGACACCCTCGAGCACCGCCTTGATCTTGTCGCGAATTCCAGCGGCATCGAGGAAATGGAAATAGACATCGGAGGTGACGATGAACCCCGACGGGACCGGGATACCGGCCCTGGTCAGTTCACCCAGGTTTGCTCCCTTGCCTCCAACCAGGACCACGTCATCTTTGTCTACCTCACCAAACCAGGCGATAACCTTCACGCTCCGGCTCCTTCCGTCGGCTCGTTTCAATATCCGGTGACTTCACACGTCACCCGCGATTATATCGAGCCTCCATGCCCCCGCAACAACGGCAAGCATTCAATCAACATAACAGTTGATCCCGGGCGTGATTACTCGACGGTGACGGTCTTTGCGAGGTTCCGAGGCTGATCAACGTCACAGCCGCGCCTCACGGCAACGTGATACGAGAACAACTGCAGGGGAATCGAGGTTAGAACCGGCAATAACAACGGCGAAAGTTCCGGGACCGAGACCACTCGGTCAGCCTTCTCGGCGATTTCGTCATCTCCCTCCGAACAGACCGCGATGACCGTCCCCTCCCGCGCCTTCACCTGTTCGATGTTGCTCATCATCTTGTCTCGGAGGTTGTCGTTCGGGCAGAGAGCGACTACCGGCATGTCGTGGTCGATGAGGGCGATTGGTCCGTGCTTCATTTCGCCCGCCGGATACCCCTCAGCGTGGATGTAACTGATCTCTTTGAGTTTGAGCGCACCTTCCATTGCCACTGGATACTGGGCGCCGCGGCCGAGGAAGAGGAAATCGCGGCAGCGATGGAACTCATGGGCAAGTTTTTCGACATGAGCCTCCTGCTTCAGCACCTCACCTGCCAGGTTTGGGAGGCGCGCCAGCGGCTCCAGGTAGCCCGCTATTTGTTCTGGGTTGAGTGTGCCCCTCACCTGCGCGAGGTAACAGGCCAGCATGTAAAGCGCCGTGATTGAAGCCGTGTATGTCTTCGTACTGGCAACGCCAATCTCTAGGCCGCATCGGGTGTAAACTGAGCCTTCTGCGACTCTGCTCGCCTGGCTGCCGGGGACGTTTGTGATGGCGATCTGCGGGCACCCCTGGCGCTTTCCCTCCTCCATCGCCGCCAGCGTGTCGACGGTCTCTCCTGACTGCGTCACCGAAATGACCAGAGTGTCGGGACCCATGATCGGCCCGCGGTAACGCATCTCGGAGGCGTTGTCGAAATCCGCCGGGATCTTCGCTATCTGCTCAAAGTAGGTCCGGCCAATCATCGCCGAGTGGAGGCTCGTTCCCATGCCGACCAGGACCACCCGCCGAATGGCCGCAATCTGCGCGTCGGAAAGCCCGATCTCATCCAGTTCGATACGCGATTCCCCGAAGAGGGCGCGGCCCCGAATCGTGTCCAGGATCCCCTCCGGCTGCTCGGCGATCTCCTTCTGCATAAAGTGCTTGTAGCTGCCCTTGGCTGCCGCTAACGGATCAAGTGGCACCACCTCAGGCCTGCGTTCGGTCGCCACGCCCATCTGGCAGTATTCGACGCTGTCCTTTCGCACGCGGGCCGTATCGCCATGGTCAAGGAAGACGAGCCGCGCCGTGTGCGGGAGAAGAGCGGGTAAGTCGCTGCCGATGAAATTTTCGCCATCTCCATACCCGATCACCACACCGCCTGCGTTGCCGACGCGAGCTGCGACGATCGTCCCAGGCTCTGATTTACTGAGCGCGAGAATCGCATGCGCGCCCTTTAGCGCGTTCACCGTTTGAATCAGCGCGTTATGAAGGTCACCTCCGGATTTGAGGTTCTCTTCGAGGAGGTGCGGGATGACCTCCGTGTCAGTCTCCGACAGAAACGTGTGTCCAGCTTGTGCAAGGCGCTTCTTAATCTCGTGGTGGTTCTCTACGATTCCGTTGTGGATGACGACGATGTCGCCGGAACAATCGCTGTGGGGGTGGGCGTTGACGTCAGACGGGCGGCCGTGCGTTGCCCAGCGAGTGTGCCCGATTCCCTGTTTGCCCCGTGGCCACTGCTCGTCGAGGAGTTCGGCGAGACCAGAGAGTTTCCCTTCGCGCTTGCGTACGCTGAGGTCCCCGGTTCCGTCCAGGATCGCGATGCCAACACTGTCATAGCCGCGGTATTCAAGCCGCCGGAGGCCATCGATCAGGACCGGCGCCGCTTCCTGTTCGCCCACGTATCCAATGATCCCGCACATGGTCTTACCGTCCTTCTGTGTTTTGCTGACTAAAACGCAAAACCCCGGTCATGGGTTCGTGGCTGTCGTTTCGGCATTGGCCTGTGGTGGGGAGGTCCCCGACGAATAGGCGCCCCTGAATTCCTCGGGAAGGAGGCTAGCGATCTCCCTCATTATGCGGTCGGTCCCACTTTCGATGTCCGCCCGGGTCACCTTAGGTTGTCGGTCCAGCGTGAATGGATGGCCAAACTGGACATGAGCGCGGGTGCGGCGAAAGAAATCGCGCGGAAACTTGACGCGCTCCGTTCCCCAGATCGCGACCGGTTGAACAGGCGCCCCCGATCTTAGTGCGATTAACGCCGAACCGGGCTCTCCTCGCTTCAACCCCTCCCCGTGGCTCCGCGTGCCCTCGGGAAACATGCCCAGACACCCGCCTTGTTGCAGGTGCTCTTGCGCCTGGCGGAGCGCTTTCAGGTCGGCGTCGAAACGCCGCACCGGGATCATTCCCCCGATCTTCATCATTGGCCCGATAACCGGAGTCGAGAACCACTCTGCTTTGGTCAGCCACGCGATCTGACGGGGCGTCGCATGGGTCAGCACCGGCGGGTCAGCATTGTTGAGGTGGTTACAGGCCAGGATCAGCGGCCCATCTCTCGGTACGTTTTCCCGCCCCTGGATATCGAGGTTGCCCACGACGAGGAGAATCAGGCGTACCCATGTCAGGTTGGCGTAGTAGAAGACGGAGCGAAGGAAGCGCGTCATTGCTTGTCGGTGGAGGCCAGGCGAATGACTTCTTCCAGCACTTCCTCGACTTCCTTGCCGTCAGTACGGATCACGACCGCGTCGTGGGCCGGTCTGAGCGGCGAAACTTCACGCTCCGAATCGATCTGATCGCGCCGGCGAATATCGTCCATTACCTCCTCTTCGGTCCCGGCACGGCCCGACCTGTGGAACTCCTGGTGCCGCCGCCGCGACCTCTCCGAGAGAGACGCGTCGAGATAAACCTTAAGCGCCGCGTCCGGAAGTACGACCGTGCCGATGTCGCGGCCCGCCATCACGATCGCCCCTTCCTCGGCTATCATTCTCTGCTTTCTCACGAGCGCCTCCCGCACACCGGCAACACGGGAGATGAGCGAAACCGAGGCTTCGACTTCGGGGGCACGAAGCAAGTTTGTGACGTTTACCCCGTCGACGAATACTTGCTCTTCCTCCGCGTGATCCGGGGACGGCAGCGAGACGTCGATGCGAAGATCTCGCGCCAGGGACGTCAGGGCTCCCGCATCCTCAATACTGACATTCCGAGCGAGAGCCGCTTGCGTCACGGCGCGGTACATGATCCCTGTGTCCAGGAAGTGCCAGCCCAGCGCGAGGGCAAGGCGGCGGCCGATGGTGCTCTTGCCTGAGGCGGCAGACCCGTCAACGGCAATAGCACGGGGATGGCGTTGACTGGGGCGGGCTCTACGTGGCCCGGCATCTGTGCCGGTGGCCGCATCAGTCATCACCGGGATTATAGGTTCGCGCGCGCCCGGTGGTAAACTGTCACTCCTTGCGAACCAGCTCCCGGAATAGGATTGCACCGATGAGAGCAAGGCATGCCAGCACAAGGATCGCAAGCGGCGTTTCCCAGGGCGAGTCGTCCTCCTCACCAACTGGAACAGGACGCACGTCGTCATC
>Ga0208685_1000291_pt1 | contig 18238 bp, 17 predicted proteins | sample EasRivMeERMLT890_FD_187533 | JGI IMG/M metagenome (GOLD analysis project Ga0208685, IMG submission 187533) | Soil microbial communities from meander-bound floodplain in the East River, Colorado, USA - East River MetaG ERMLT890 (SPAdes) (version 2) | ecosystem: Environmental > Terrestrial > Soil...
TGACGCTGGCGAGCCATTTGCGGCCGACCTGCGAGAGCGGAGAGATGAGCTTGGCGCCCTGCGCGGTGAGCTTTTCCACCGCGTCGCTCACGCCTTCCTTGCTGTAGCCCGACACGAGATAGTGCGTCCCGACGTCGAACACCTGTGCCGGCGTGCGCCCCACCGGCTGGAAGGTGGCATCGGGTCCGGCGCGGCGCTTGCGCTTCGCGATCAGCTGGTCGGAGGCTACCCTGCGCCCGACGCGCACCGCCTTGCTCACCGCGTACACCTCGTGCGCGCGCTTGTGCTTGTCGGTGTGCGAGCCTTCCGAGCGGAACATACTCGCGTAGTCGTCCGAGAGGCGCGAAATCACGTCGTAGTAGAGCTTCGAGACCAGCAGCTCGCCGCTGCCGGCAAAGCTCATGACGCGCTGGGCGACGTTGATGCCGTCGCCGATGACGTTGTCGAGCCCGTTCAGGTCCTTCATCAGCGACACCGGGCCGAGGTTGATGCCCATGCGCACCGGGAGCTCGCCGACGTTGTCGAACACTTCCAGCGCCACGTACAGAGCGCGCTCGGGGTCGCCGAGGAACGTGATCGCCGCGCCGTCGCCGGTGTCGACGACCACGCGCTCGTCGGGCTCCACATGCCCGAGCGCGCTCGCCATCACCAGGTTGAAGCGCTGCTTCAGCCGCACCTGCTCGCCCACGTCGCGCCTCGAGTAGTCGACGATGTCGAGGAAAAGAACGCTGCAGACCCGCGTGCGGCCCGAGTCTTCGGCCATGCTGCCTCCGTCTAACGGATGCCCGGGAGCATGCCTTTCATCCCGCGCATCATGCGTGCCAAATTCCCGCCTTTCATCATTTTCATCATTTTCTGCATCTGCTCGAACTGGTTCAGGAGCTGGTTGACCGCCTGGACCGGGACGCCGGCGCCGGCGGCGATGCGGCGCTTGCGAGAGGCCTTGATCAGCTCGGGCTTGCGGCGCTCGGCCGGGGTCATCGAGTTGATGATGCCCTCGATGCGCTTGAACTGCTTCTCGTCCTGGAGCTTGGCGGGGTCGAGCTGGCCGACGAGCTGCGCCGGCAGCTTGTCCATGAGCGAGGCGACGCCTCCCATCTTCTTCATCTGCACGATCTGCTGCTTGAAGTCCTCGAGGTCGAAGCCCTTGCCCTTCTTCACCTTCTCGGCGACGCGCTGGGCTTCCTCGAGGTCGATCTTGGCGTGCGCCTCCTCGACCAGCGACAGGATGTCGCCCATGCCGAGGATGCGCGCCGCCATGCGCTCGGGATGGAACGGCTCGAGGCCGTCGAGCTTCTCGCCGACGCCGGCGAATTTCACCGGCTTGCCGGTGACGTGCCGCACGGAGAGCGCGGCGCCGCCGCGCGCATCGCCGTCGAGCTTGGTCAGGATCACGCCGGTGAGCGGCAGACGCTCGTTGAACGCGCGCGCCACGTTGACCGCGTCCTGGCCCTGCATCGCATCGACGATGAACAGCGTCTCGATCGGCTTGAGCGTCGCGTGCAGCTCGGCGATCTCGCGCATCATCTCCTCGTCGATGGCGAGCCGGCCCGCGGTGTCGACGATCAGGACGTCCCTGTAGTGCGTGCGCGCGTATTCGAGAGCCCGTCGAGCGATGTCACCGGGTTTCTCACCCACGGACGATGGGATGAATTCGGCGTTTGCCTGACCCGCAACCGTTTCCAATTGCTTGATGGCTGCAGGACGGTAGACGTCGCAGGAGACGAGGGCGACTTTCTTCTTGTCGTTGACCAGAAGACGGGCGAGCTTGCCGCAGGTCGTCGTCTTGCCCGAGCCCTGCAGTCCGGCCATGAGGATCACCGCCGGTGGCTGCGTCGCGAGGTCGAGGCCCACGTTCGCCTCGCCCATCAACCGGGTGAGGCTGCGGTGCACGACGCCCACCAGCGCCTGGCCGGGCGTCAGGCTGCCGAGCACCTCTTCCCCCAGCGCCGCCGTGCGCACCGAGTCGGTGAAGTGCTTCACCACCGGAAGGGCGACGTCCGCCTCAAGTAGCGCGACGCGCACTTCGCGCAGCGCCTCCTGGATGTTCGCCTCGGTCAGGCGCGCTTCGCCGCGCATCGTCTTGACGATGCGCGCGAGGCGTGAAGTCAGGGTATCCAGCACGGGTGTCGAGGCTCGAGTGATAGACTGAAGCGGTGCCCGACATTGTAATTCACGGCATCGTCTCGGCCATGTACGTCGGGCTGGCCTGGCACTTCTGGAACACTCGCTGGCGGGGGCGCGCGCCGGCGGGCGTGCAGCAGGCCGGCTTGCGGGGCTGGGAGAGAGCGGCGATTCTGGTGCCGCTCGGGCTGCACGGCTGGCTGCTGTACCAGGGCGTGCTCGGCAAGGAGCTGCGCTTCGGGTTCGCGCAGGCACTGTCGGTGATGATGTTCATCGGCGTCGCGCTCTACTGGGTCGAGAGCCTGTACTACAACCTCGAAGGCATGCAGCCGCTGGTGCTGCCGCTTGCCGCGCTGGCGGCGCCGCTGCCGGCGCTGTTCGCCGGGCGCAGCATCCGGGACTTCAGCACCGAGTTCAAGCTGCACCTCATCCTCGCCATGATCGCCTATAGCCTGTTCGTCATGGCGCTGCTGCACGCCGCGCTGATGGCGCTGGTCGAGCGCAGGCTCCACCAGCGCAGCGCGAGCCCCCCCGGCAACCTGCCGCCGCTTCTCACGGTCGAGCATTCGCTGTTCCGCGTCATCACGGCTGCGTTCGTGTTCCTCACGCTCACGCTCGCCACCGGCATGGCGCTGACCGACGCGATGTTCGGCCGCCTGCTGCGCTTCAACCACGAGACCGTGTTCGCGATCCTGTCGTGGGCGACGTTCGCCGGCCTGCTGCTGGGGCGCTATGCGTACGGCTGGCGCGGGCGCACCGCGCTGCGCTGGACCATCGCCGGCTTCGTGCTGGTGCTGCTCGCCAACATCGGCACGGCCTTCGTGCTGGAAGTCGTCCTGCGGCGCACCTGATGGAAGACCTCACCCTGCAGTGGATGGTGGGCTCGCTGGTGGTGCTGCTCGTGATCTCGGGCTTTTTCTCGATCGCCGAGACCAGCATGATGGCGATCAACCGCTACCGCCTGAAGCACATGGTGGCGCAGGGCCACGGCGGCGCGGCGCACGTCGAGCAGCTGCTCCGGCGCACCGACAAGCTGCTCGGCGCGATCCTGATCGGCAACAACCTGGTGAACGCGGCCGCGGCCACGATCGCCAGCCTGATCGCGGTGGAGCTCTTCGGCCAGGGCAAGCTCGCCTATGCGGTCAGCACGCTCGCCATCTCGTTCCTGATCATCGTGTTCGCCGAGATCACGCCGAAGGTGATTGGCGCCACGTATCCCGAGCGCATCGCCCCCGCGCTCGCCTACGTGGTGAAGCCGGTGCAGTGGCTGCTGCAGCCCGGCGTCTGGTTCGTGAACCTGTTCGTGCGCCCGCTGCTGCTCCTCGTGGGCATCCGCCCCGAGGAGAACACGCAGGTGGAGAAGCTCTCGCCCGAGGAGATCCGCACCCTGGTGCTGGAATCTTCGAGCTTCATGCCGAAGAAGCACTTCTCCATCCTCATGAACCTGTTCGACGTCGGCGCGGTGACGGTGCAGGACATCATGGTGCCGCGCGCCAGGATCGAGTCGATCAAGCTCGACGACGACATGGAGACGATCATCCACCAGATCGTCACCAGCTACCACCAGCGGCTGCCGGTGTTCCGCAGCGCGCTCGGCGAGGTGATCGGCGTGCTGCATCTGAAAAAGGTGCTGGCGGCGCTGCCGACCCGCACGCTCGACAAGACGACCCTGGAGGAGCTGCTCGGCGAGCCCTACTTCGTGCCGGCCACCACGCCGGTGCTGGCGCAGATGCAGTACTTCCAGGAGAACCGGGAGCGCATCGCGATGGTGGTGGACGAGTACGGCGAGCTGATGGGCCTGGTCACCCTCGAGGACATCATCGAGGAGATCATCGGCAAGTTCACCACCTCGCTGCCGAGCGCCGGGCTGGCGCTCACCTGGGACCCGAGCGGCGCGGCCACCGCCGAGGGCACGACCCCCGTGCGCGAGGTGAACCGCGCGCTCGGGCTGTCGCTTCCGACCGATGGCCCCAAGACCCTCAACGGCCTCATCGTCGAGCACCTGCAGGACATCCCCGAGGCCGACGTGTCGATCAAGATCGGAAACGTGCCGATGGAAATCGTTCACGCGCAAGGGCGAACGATAAAAACTGTGCGCATATTCAAGCCGGTTGAGGTTGTAGAAAATACAGAGCCCTCAGAGGCTTAGAACCGGAACTTCAGGCTTTACAAACGTGTCCCCGGCGGGCATCATCCGCCGGTTAAGGGGAAGGGCCCAGGGAGCTTGGCGATGGCGACAGCAGCAGCGGCCTTAAAAGGGCCGAAAGAACGCACGTTCACGTGGGAAGGCAAGGACAAGGCCGGAAAAACGATCCGCGGCGAGATGCGCGCGGCGAGCGAGGCCGCGGCCAATGCGACCCTGCGCCGCCAGGGCATCGTGGTGCAGAAGGTCAAGCCGGTCAGGCGCAAGCGCGGCGGCTCGGTCGGCTCGAAGGACATCTCCCTCTTCACGCGGCAGCTCGCCACGATGATGAAAGCGGGCGTGCCGCTGTTGCAATCGTTCGACATCGTCAGCAAGGGTGCGACCAACCCGGCGGTAGCGAAGCTCCTAACCGATATCAAGACCGACGTCGAGACCGGGTCGTCGCTGGCCGCGGCGTTCCGCAAGTTCCCGCTGCATTTCGATAACCTGTACTGCAACCTGGTGCAGGCCGGCGAGGCGGCGGGAATTCTGGAGACGCTGCTCGATCGCCTGGCGACCTACCAGGAAAAAACGCTCGCCATCAAGTCGAAGATCAAGGCGGCCCTCTTCTACCCGATCGCGATCGTCGCGGTCGCGTTCATCATCACCGCGGTGATCATGATCTTCGTGATCCCGGCGTTCAAGGAGGTGTTCACGAACTTCGGCGCCGACCTGCCCGCGCCCACGCTGATCGTGATGGGCATCTCCGACTGGTTCGTGTCCTACTGGTACATCATCTTCCCGATCATCGGCCTCACCATCTACGGCTTCTTCGAGTCCTGGAAGCGCTCGCTGGCGGTGCAGGTGTTCATGGACAAGCTGATGCTCAGGGTGCCGGTGTTCGGCCACCTGGTGCGCATCTCGACCATCGCGCGCTGGACGCGCACGCTGTCGACCATGTTCGCCGCCGGCGTGCCGCTGGTCGAGGCGCTCGACTCGGTCGGCGGCGCTTCGGGCAACTACGTCTACGCCATGGCCACCAAGCAGATCAAGCAGGAGGTCGCCACCGGCACTTCGCTCACCGTGGCGATGCAGAACGCCAACGTGTTCCCGAGCATGGTGATCCAGATGTGCTCGATCGGCGAGGAGACCGGCGCGCTCGACGGCATGCTCGCCAAGGTCGCCGACTTCTTCGAGGCCGAGGTCGACGACGCGGTCGAGGCGCTCTCCTCCCTGATGGAGCCGATGATCATGGTCGTGCTCGGCACCCTCATCGGCGGCATGGTGATCGCGATGTACCTGCCGATCTTCAAGATCGGACAGGCGGTCTAGCGTAATGACGGCGGCTGGCTGGCTCGTTCAGCCGGCCGTTTTCCCGTGGGCGGCATTGGTGCTCGGGCTGTGCGTCGGCTCGTTCCTCAACGTCGTCATTCACCGGCTGCCGAAGATGCTCGAGCGCGGCTGGCGCGCCGAGTGCGCCGAGCTCACCGGCCAGCCGCTGCCTCCCGAGGACGCCTACAACCTCGTCGTGCCGCGCTCGGGCTGCCCGAAGTGCGGCTATCGGATCCGCGCGTGGCAGAACGTCCCCGTCGTGAGCTGGCTCGTCCTGCGCGGCAGGTGCGCCGGCTGCGGCACGAAGATCGGCCTCAAGTATCCGCTGGTCGAGCTTCTCGCCGGGATCGGCGCCGCGTACGCGGCCTGGCGCTTCGGCGCTTCCGCTGCCGCGCTCGGGGCGACGCTCTTCGTCTGGTTCACCATCGCGCTCGCGTTCATCGACCAGGAAACCGGCCTCCTGCCCGACGACCTGACGCTTCCGCTGGTGTGGCTGGGGCTGCTGGTCAACCTGTACGGCGCTTTCGTGCCGCTCGCCGACGCGGTAATCGGCGCGGTCTCCGGCTACCTCGCGCTGTGGCTCATCTACCAGGGCTACAAGCTGCTCACCGGCAAGGAAGGCATGGGCTACGGCGACTTCAAGATGAACGCCGCGGTCGGCGCCTTCCTCGGCTGGAAAATCCTGCCGCTCGTGATCCTGCTCTCGTCGCTCGTCGGCCTCGTGTTCGGCGCGCTGCAGATGTTCGCCGCGCGCGGCCGCTGGGACGCGGGCTTCCGCTTCCATTTCGGGCCGTACCTCGCGATCGCCGGCATCGTCGCGATGTTCTGGGGCGAGCCGATCGTTCGCTGGTACCTGCAGCGCATCCTGTGACCTTCGTAGTTGGATTGACGGGCGGGATCGGCAGCGGCAAAAGCGCCGCCGCCGACGAGTTCGCCAAGCTCGGCGCGACCATCGTGGATACCGACGTAATCTCGCACGAGCTAACCCGGAACAGTGGCGCGGCGATGCCCGCGATCCGGAAGCTTTTCGGCCCGGACGCGGTCGAACCCAATGGGGCCATGAACAGAAAAAAAGTGCGTGACCTGGTGTTCGCCGACCCGCAGAAGAAGCGCTCGCTCGAAGCGCTGCTGCACCCGATGATCCGCGAGGAATCGGCGCGGCGCATCGCGGCCGCCCCGGGGCCGTACGTCGTGCACGTCGTGCCGCTGCTCGTCGAATCGCCCGACTACCGCAGCCGGGTCGACCGGATCCTCGTGGTCGACTGCCCGGAAGATACCCAGGTCGAGCGCGTGCGCGCGCGCAGCGGCCTGTCAGAGCCTGAGGTGCGCGCCATCATGCGCGGCCAGATCCCGCGCGCGGAGCGTCTCGCCGCCGCGCACGACGTGATCGAGAACGGCGGCTCGCGTGACGCATTGCGCAATCAGGTCGCCGCGCTGCACCAAAAATACCTACAATTCGCAAGCCCGTGATCACCTACGAGTACCCGCTCAACGAACGGATCCGGACGCTGCTGCGGCTGGAAGACCTGTTCGAGCGTTCGCGCCACTTCATCGCGCGCACCGAGCCGCACGATCACCACATGGCGCTGCTCACGCTGTTCGAGATCATGGAAGTCGCCGGCCGCGCCGATCTCAAGTCCGACCTGCTGCAGGAGCTCGAGCGGCAGAAGCAGGTGCTGCTCTCGTTCCGCAACAACCCCGACATCGCCGAGGAAGCGCTGGCGCACGTGCTGCGCGACATCGAGCAGGCGTCGCAGGCGCTGTTCTCGATGACCGGCAAGATCGGGCAGTACCTGCGCGAGAACGACTGGCTGATGTCGATCAAGCAACGCACCGGCATCCCCGGCGGCGCGTGCGAGTTCGACCTGCCTTCCTACCACTACTGGCTGCACCGTCCCTCCGATGAACGCACCGGCCAGCTCGCGGCCTGGACCGGGCCGCTCTATCCGCTGCGCGACGGCACCGCGATCATCCTCAGGATCCTGCGCGAGTCGGGCAAGCCGCAGGCGCTGGCGGCGCCGCAGGGCATGTACCAGCAGATGCTCGGCGGCAAGACCGCGCAGATGCTGCGCCTGAGGCTCGACCACACCATGCCGTGCGTGCCCGAGATCAGCGCCAACAAATACGTCCTCAACATCCGCTTCCTCGCACAGAACGGCGAAGATCCGAAAGCGCGCACCGCCGACTGGGATGTGGGCTTCGAGCTCACGTTTTGTAACCTCTGAGCGGCAACGACCGCGCATCCATTTATGGCAAAACCACGCAAGGTCGCCTGCCCGCGCTGCGGCGCGCTGAGCGAGTACTCCGAGGCGAACAAGTGGCGCCCGTTCTGCAGCGAGCGCTGCAGGCTCATCGATCTCGGCAAGTGGGCCTCCGACGAGTACCGCCTGCCCGACGACAAGAAATCTAGCTCCAAGCCCCCCGAATCATAGCGAGGCCGTGGGCGCCGGCGCGCCAGGCGTCCTGCAGATCGGCGCGTGTGAGGCCGCCGATGGCGTACACCGGAATCGTCGCCCCGCGCGCGAGCTCGGCGAAGCGCTGCCAGCCAAGCGCCGGCGACTTGTCTTTCACTGGCCCGAGGACGACGAAATCGAGCTGCAGCGCCATGGCCCGATCCAGCTCCGCACGCGTGTGGCAGGAAGCCGCGACCAGGCCTTCCGGTTTTTCTTTCAAGGTTGCCAGTTGGGAAGCGGTGAAGTGAATGCCGTCCGCGCCCGGAAAGGCCGACTTCACCAGCACCTTGCAGCCATAACGATGCGCAAGGCCGATCGCCTGCTCGGTAAAACGCCTCCTCTCGGATTCCACGAGCCCGGGCTCGCGCACCTGCAGCAACTTCAATCCCTGCCGGAGGCGCTGCTCGAGCCGCGCGCGCATGTCGGCGATCCCGTAGTGCGCGGCATTGGTAATCCCGTATTCGGTCGGCAGGGCGAGCGAGGCGAGCACCGGCGCGTTGGCCGGCAGCATCGGCGCGACCATCGGCGCACCGGGCGCCTGCCAAGAGATAGCCTGTTCTTCGCGCGGATGCGGCTCGCCTTTCCATTCATAAACCCGGAAAAAGTTGAGGCGAACCGTGCCGTGCGGGTAGGTGAAGACCCGGGTAATCCAGGGAAAGGACGGGCCTATGTCGATGCCCAGTTCCTCGTGCAGCTCGCGGGCGAGCGCCCGGTCGGCAGGCTCGCCCGGCTCGACCTTGCCGCCGGGAAACTCCCAGTAGCCGGCGTACACCTTGCCGGCGGGGCGCTGCGCGAGCAGGAAGGCGCCGTCCGGGCGCAGGATGACGGCGGCTGCGACTTCGATCACTTCTTCTTCGAGTGGCGACCCGCCCAATCGCGCGCGAACTGGTAGGCAACGCGCCCGCTGCGCGAGCCGCGCTGCAGCGCCCACTGGAGTGCCTCTTCCTTCGCTTTTTCGTTCATCGAGGAGTCGAACGATTTGAGCCACTGACCGACGATCTCCAGGTACTCGTCCTGGTCGAAGGGATAGAAAGTCACCCACAGCCCGAAGCGCTCGGAGAGCGAGATCTTCTCCTCGACGCTCTCGCCGGGATGGATCTCGTCGCCGACGTATTTGGTCTCGAGGTTCTCGGCCATGTACTCCGGCATCAGGTGGCGGCGGTTCGAGGTGGCGTAGATCAGCAGGTTCTCCGAGGTGGTGGAGATCGAGCCGTCGAGCGCCACCTTGAGCGCGATGTAGCCCTCCTCGGCGCCGTGGAAGCTCAGGTCGTCGCAGAAGAGGAGGAAGCGCTCGGAGCGCGGCGCGACCTGGTCGACGATGGTCGGCAGGTCGATGAGGTCGTTCTTCTCGACCTCGATCAGCCGCAGGCCCTGCTTCGAATACTTGTTGAGCAACCCCTTGACGATGGAGGACTTGCCGGTGCCGCGCGCCCCGGTGAGGAGCACGTTGTTCGCCGGCTTTCCGTCGATGAACTGGCGCGTGTTCTGCTCTACGCGCTCGATCTGTTTGTCGATGCCGCGCAGGTCGGAAAGCCTGATGCGGTGGACGTGGCGCACCGGCTGCAGCCATCCGGGCGATCCACGCCGCCCGCTCGAGCGCCAGCGGAAGGCCACGCTCGCCTTCCAATTGGGTTCGGGGGGCGGAGGCGGGAGGAGCTGCTCGAGCTTCGCCAGGAGTTTTTCGAGTTCTTTGCTCAAGTCCGATACTCGGCGTTGATTTTCACGTAGTCGAACGATAGGTCGCAAGTCCAGACGGTCGCGTCGGCCTTGCCGCGGTTCAGCACCGCGCGCACGGTGAACTCGGGTTTCTTCATCGCGGCCACGCCCTGCTCCTCCTGGTACGCGGGATGGCGCCCGCCGGCGCTCGCCACCAGGACCTCGTCCAGGTAGAGGCTCATCTTGTTCACTTCCACGCCGGTATTGCCGACCGCGGCGAGGATCCGTCCGAGGTTCGGGTCGGAGGCGAAGAAAGCGGTCTTCACCAGCGGCGAGTGCGCGATCGCGTACGCGACCTTCCGGCATTCTTCGACGCTGCGTCCGCGCTCGACGCGCACGGTGACGAACTTGGTCGCGCCTTCGCCGTCGCGCACGATCGCCTGCGCGAGGCTGCGCGCGACGTCGGTGACCGCGGCTTCCAGCTTGAGCCGGTCGCGGCCCGAAGCCGGCGCGGGGCCTCTGCCGGTCGCGGCAAGGATCAGGGAATCGTTGGTCGAAGTGTCGCCGTCGACGCTGATGCAGTTGAACGACCGGTCCGCGACACGCTCGAGCAGATCCTGGAGATTCGCTCTGGAAATGCGCGCGTCGGTGGCGATGAAGCCCAGCATCGTCGCCATGTCCGGCCGGATCATGCCCGCGCCCTTCGCGATCCCGGTGACGCGCACCTCGCCTCGCGAAAGCCTCACCTTTTTGGAGAAGGCCTTCGGCACGGTGTCGGTCGTCATGATCGCCTCGGCCGCGGACAGCCAGTCGCTCTTGGCAAGCAGCGCTTTCGGCAGCGCGGCGACGATGCGCTCGGCCGGCAGCGGCTCCATGATGACCCCGGTCGAGAACGGCAGCACCTCGTGCACTTCGCAGCCGAGATGACCGGCGAGGGCGTCGCACACCTGCAGCGCGCGCTTTAGGCCGTCATCGCCGGTGCCCGCGTTGGCGTTGCCGGTATTGACCACCAGGGCGGTGATCTCGTTCTTCAGGTGCTTTTTCGCAAGGATGACCGGAGCGGCGCAAAAGCGGTTCCGGGTGAACACGCCGGCCACTGCAGTGCCCGGCGCGAGACGCATGACCAGCAGGTCCTTGCGCCCCGGTTTCTTGACGCCCGCCATCGCGACCCCGAGCTCTACGCCCGGGACGGGATGCAGGGAATCGGCCTGCGGGACTGCGAGATTAACGGCCACGGTCAACCGAGATGATTCGACACCATCAATTCAGCTTGCCGTGGCAATGCTTGTACTTCTTGCCGGAGCCGCAGGGGCAGGGATCGTTGCGCCCGACCTTCTGCCCCACGCGGATCGGCCTCTGCTTCGGCGCCTCGGCGACCGCGACGTCGCCGTTGTAGTCGGGTTCCGCTTGAGCGCCGCCGTCGGAGGTCGGGTGGATCGGCCGGACGTTCTCGACATGGGACGCATCGTCGGGCTTGATGTCTTCCTGGGTGCGGATCTGCACCGCAGTGAGGGTCTTGGTGACCTCGAGCTTCACCGCCTCGACCATCGCGCCGAACAGCTCGAACGCCTCGCGCTTGTACTCCTGCTTCGGGTTCTTCTGCGCGTAGCCGCGCAGGTGGATGCCCTGGCGCAGGTGGTCGAGCGCCGCCAGGTGCTCGCGCCAGTGCGCGTCGAGGATCTGCAGCACCACGTAGCGCTCGTACTGGTGGAACGAGCTCTCGGCGCCGGACGGCACCTTCAGGTGGTAGGCCTCGCCGGCGTTCGCCACGATGCGCTCGACGAGCTGCTCGGGCTGGAGCTCGGGCTCCTTCTCCATCCACTGGCGCAGCGGCAGCTCGAGCTGCAGCTCGGCCTTGAGCGCGTTTTCCAGGCCGGCGATGTCCCATTGCTCCTCGACGCTCTCGTCCGGCACGTAGATGCGGAACAGGTCCCCGATCACCCCCGCGCGCAGGTCGGCGATGCGCGGAGACACGTCCTGGGACTCGAGCAGCTCGTTGCGCAGGGCGTAGATCGTCTTCCTCTGGTCGTTGGCAACGTCGTCGTACTCGAGAAGCTGCTTGCGGATATCGAAGTTCCGGGCTTCGACTTTGCGCTGGGCGCTTTCGATCGAGCGCGTCACCATCGCGTGCTCGATCGCCTCGCCTTCGGGCATCTTCAGCATCACCATGATGCGGTTGATGCGCTCGCCGGCGAAGATGCGCAGCAGCGGGTCCTCGAGCGCCATGTAGAAGCGCGAGCTGCCCGGGTCGCCCTGGCGCCCCGAGCGGCCGCGCAGCTGGTTGTCGATGCGGCGCGACTCGTGGCGCTCGGTGCCGATGATGTGCAGGCCGCCGGCCTTCACCACCTGGTCGTGCAGCGCCTGCCATTCGCCGCGCAGCGTCTGGATCCGTTGTTGTTTTTCATTCAAATCCAGATCTGGATTTGCTTCGACGAAATCGCACTGCTTCTCGACATTGCCGCCGAGCACGATGTCGGTGCCGCGGCCGGCCATGTTGGTGGCGATGGTGACCATCTTCGGGCGGCCCGCCTGCGCCACGATCTCGGCCTCGCGCGCGTGCTGCTTCGCATTCAGCACCTGGTGCGGGAGCTTGTCCTTCTGCAGCATCCCGGAGAGCAGCTCCGAGTTCTCGATCGAGGTGGTGCCGACCAGCACCGGCTGGCCGCGGTCGTGGCAGTCGCGGATATCGTTGATCACCGCCTGGTGCTTCTCCTTGGCGGTGCGGTACACCTGGTCCTGGCGGTCGGCGCGGACCATCTTCATGTGCGTCGGCACCACCACCACCTCGAGACCGTAGATCTGCTGGAACTCGTAGGCCTCGGTGTCGGCGGTTCCGGTCATGCCGGCGAGCTTGCCGTACATGCGGAAGTAGTTCTGGAAGGTGATCGAAGCGAGCGTCTGGTTCTCGTTCTGGATCTGCACCTTCTCCTTCGCCTCGACCGCCTGGTGCAGGCCGTCGGACCAGCGCCGCCCGACCATCAGTCGGCCGGTGAACTCGTCCACGATGATCACTTCGTCGTTCTGCACCACGTAATGCTGGTCGCGGTGGAAAAGGTAGTGCGCGCGCAGCGCGGCATAGAGCTGGTGCACCAGGTTGATGTACGCGGGCTCGTAGAGGCTCGCGCCCTCGGGCAACAGGCCCTTGCGCACCAGGATCTCCTCGGCCTTCTGGTGTCCCGCCTCCGACAGCAGGATCTGGTGGTTCTTCTCGTCGACGTAGAAGTCGCCCGGCGGCTCGGGCTGGTCGGGCTTCTTCTCTTCCTTCTGCCGCGTCAGCAGCGGCGCCACCTCGTTCATGCGCAGATAGATCTCGGTGCGGTCCTCGGCCTGCCCGGAGATGATGAGCGGCGTGCGCGCCTCGTCGATGAGAATGGAGTCGACCTCGTCGACGATGGCGTAGTGCAGGCCGCGCTGGAAGCGCTCCTCGACGTGCATCGCCATGTTGTCGCGCAGGTAGTCGAAGCCGAACTCGTTGTTGGTGCCGTAGGTGATGTCGGCGGCGTAGGCGGCGCGCTTCTTCTCCGGCTCCATGTGCGGCAGGTTGACGCCCACGGTCAGGCCGAGAAAATGGAAGATCTTGCCCATCCACTCGGCGTCGCGGTTGGCGAGGTAGTCGTTCACCGTGACGATGTGCACGCCCTTGCCGGTGAGCGCGTTGAGGTACGCAGGCAGCGTGGCGACGAGCGTCTTGCCCTCGCCGGTCTTCATCTCCGCGATCTTGCCGTTGTGCAGGACCATGCCGCCGAGCATCTGCACGTCGAAGTGGCGCATGCGCAGCGTGCGCTTGGAGGCCTCGCGCACCACGGCGAAAGCCTCGGGCAGGAGCTCGTCGAGGGTCGCGCCCTCCGCGTGCCGCTTTTTCAGCTCACTCGTCTTTTCCTTCAGCTGCGAGTCGGACAGCTTCTCCAGCGCCGGCTCGAACGCATTGATGCTGACGACGGCGTGCGAGTACTGCTTGAGCAGCCGCTGGTTGCGACTGCCGAAGATGCGCGCCGGCAGGCGCCAGAGGGCCTCGAGATTCGAGCGCAGGAATTCCACGGGTGGCGGGGGAAAACCGCCGATTTTACTGGAAAAGCCTAACCTTACTTGCTGCGGGCGACGCTGGTCGTGGGAACCAGGAACTTGGCGGGATTCTGCGACGCGCCCCGGAAGCGCACCTCGAAGTGCAGGTGCGGCCCGGTCGAGCGCCCGGTAGAGCCGACTTCGCCGATCTTGCGGCCGCGCTGCACGAGATCGCCCTCGCGCACCATAATCTTCGAGGTGTGCGCATAGCGCGTCACGAGGTCGTTGCCGTGGTCGATGTCGACCATGTAGCCGTATTGCGGATGAAACCCGGCAAAGATGACCACGCCGCCGGCGGCGGCGACGATGGGCGCGCCGTAGTCGGCGATGAAGTCTATGCCTTCGTGCATCGCCCATTGCCCATTGAACGGATCGATGCGCCGGCCGAAACCCGAGGGGTTGTAGGACGCCTTCACCGGCATCATCGTCGGGATCATTTTCTTCTTGACCGCCTGCTCGAAGAGCTGCGCCTCGAGCACGCCGAGCATGTCGTTGCGGCTTTCCACCTGGCGCGCGAGCACCAGCAGCTTCTCGCTGAAATCGCCGAGCGAGAGGTTCTGCGGCGGCATCTGGGTCGGGGCGGCGCCGCCCATGCCGGGCGTCTCGGCGGCGCGGAATTCCTGAGGCTTGATGCCCGCAAGCGCGGACAAGCGCTCGCCCAGCGCATCCATGCGCGTGAGCTGCGCCTGCATCTCGCCGAGCTTCATGGCCATCGAGTTGAGGTTCTGCTGGACGAACACGCGCTCGCGCTCGGCTTCGGCCTCCTGGGCGGCGGCGACGAGCTGCTGCAGCGCCGGCAGGCGGACTTCGGCGGCATAGCGCAGCGTGAGCCAGTAGAGCGTGGCGGTGGCGACGAACAGCAGTAGCAGCGCAGCAAACGCAGTGCCGACGAGGTGCCGCAGCGACATGTGGACTGATCTCGCCCTCGCCAGCCGGTCCGAGATCAGGATAATCTGCACAACGACTTCCCTCCCTGCTTATGGTGCGCCCGCCCAAGCTCGGCCAAATTCTCGCGGCCGAGGCCACTCTGCAGCCGGTCCTCGCGAAGGCGCACGAGTTGCGTGCGCTCGCCGGGCTGCTTGACGGGTTTCTGCCGCCGGACTTGGCGCGCCAGACCCGAGTTGTCAATTGCCGGGACGCTGAACTGGTGCTGGTGGCGGCCTCTCCGGCCGCCGCGGCGAAGCTCCGGCTGCTCGCCCCGTCCCTGGCAAATTTCTTTTTAAAACAGCGCTTGCAGGTTAATTCAGTTTCCATACGGGTGCAACCAAACGCATCACCTCGCACGGGTGCTGCACCGCAAAAAAGTGTTTACTTTTCCACACCTGCGCTCGATAGCCTGAGTAGCCTTTACAAAACGATGCATAACTCTCCGGCCCGCGAGGCATTACGCGCCCTGCTTGTGCACCATGGGGCTACTCCAGGAGGGCCTCCCCGGCAAACAGGATCAGGATCGCCAACAGCGCGAAAACGGCGTACTTGAAGACCACCCAGGTGATCCGGCGCCAGCGCGGGTCACCGGTGAGCAACCAAGCGAGGACGCTGACGCCGAGCACGATCGCGACAAGCACGACCGCGACCCGCAGGACTGCGAACACCTAGCCCAGCTGGGGAGAGAGACGGGCCACGCCCACCGGCGCCTCTTCGGCGCGCTCGAACACCACGGTCTCGAGCGCCCCGGCATCGGCGAGCGCGGCGCGCACCAGCTTGTTGTTGAGGCCGTGGCCGGACTTGTGCGCGGTGAATGCGCCGAGCAGCGGCCGCCCGGCCAGATACAGGTCGCCGATCGCGTCGAGCAGCTTGTGGCGGATGAACTCGTCGGCGAAGCGCAGGCCGTCGCTGTTCAGCACGCCCTGCTCGTCGAGCACCACGGCGTTCTCGAGGCCGCCGCCGAGCGCGAACCCGCTATCCTTCAGATCCTCTACCTCGTGCATGAAGCCGAAGGTGCGCGCGCGCGCGATCTCCTTGAGGTAAGAGGACTCGGCGAAATCCACCGTCACCGACTGGGTGCTGCGCTCGATCATCGGATGGCGGAACTCGATCGAGAACGAGAGCTTGAAGCCCTCGTAAGGCTCGAGCCGCGCCCACTTGTCGCCGTCGCGCACTTCGACGGATTTCTTCACCCGCAGGAACCGCTTCGGGGCGGCCTGCTCCTCGAGACCCGCCTGCTGCAGGAGCAGCACGAAAGGCGAAGCGCTGCCGTCCATGATCGGTAGCTCGGGGGCGTCGAGGTCGACGAAAACATTGTCCACGCCCAGCCCGGAGAGCGCCGACATCAGGTGCTCGACGGTGTAGACCTTCACGCCGTCCTTGACCAGCGTGGAAGCGAGGCGCGCTTCGCCGACCAGCTCTGCGCGCGCCGGGATGTCGACCGGCGAGGGCAAGTCGATGCGCCGGAACACCACCCCTGTGTCGGGCGGCGCGGGCCGCATCACGATGCGGACTTTCTGGCCGGTATGCAGGCCGACGCCGGAGGCGCGGATCAGGGACTTCAGAGTGCGCTGGCGCAGCATTAGGGAGAGTCTAGCAAGCCTCAGGTTTCGCCGCCGCCGCGCTCCTTGAGCAACGCGCGATAACGCTGCTCGCTCTGCTTGGCGCGCTCTTCGGCCAGCAGGCGCTCGCTCAGATCCTCGATCACGCCGAGGCGCGCGCGGCGCCCGGCGAACTCGAGGTTGAACGAGGTCACCCGCACCGGGATCACCTCGCCGCTCTTCTTCTTGTGCCGCCAGATGCGCTGGCTGTAGTTGTTGCTCCAGTCGGCGAAGGCGCGGCGCAGGTCGTCGACGTCCTCCTCGGGGCGGATCTGGTCGGCGGTGAGCGTGAGAAACTCTTCCTTGGAATAGCCGTACAGCCGCATCGCGGCGCCGTTCACCGCGAGGAACGCGAACGTGTTGGCGTCGACCACCCACATCGGCTGCGGATGCACGTCGAACAGGGCGCGGTAGCGCCGCTCGCTGTCCTCGAGCGCCTTCTGGTCGCGGGCGCGCTCGGTGATGTCCTTGCCCACGCCATGGTAGCCGATGAACTTGCCTTTCTCGTCGAACAGCGGCTCGCCGCTCACCGAGAGGTAGCGCAGCTCGCCGGCCTTGTTGTAGCGCAGGAACACGAAATCGGTGAACGACTCGTGGCGCTCGAGCTTGGCGCGGTGCTGCTCCCAGACCTTCTCGGGCAGCGCGCCGAGGCCGGGGATCTCCCAGCGCGTCTTGCCGATGACGACATCGCTGTCGAGCTCCGGCTCGAGTCCCGACACCTCGATGAAGCGGAACTGGTCGTCCTGCATCCAGTACCAGTCCGAGCTCATCTCGACCATGCGGCGGAAGCGCTGCTTGCTCTTGCGCACCGAGCGCTTGAGGGCGGAGATGTCGCTCGCCACCAGCACGGTGCATTCCGGCGCGCCGGACTCGTCCCGCACCACCAGGCCGTTCATCTGCACCCAGATGGTGGAGCCGTCCTTGTGGACGTAGCGCCGCTCGGCGACCTTGGGCTTCATCCTTCCGGAGATCACCTGGGCGCGGGCCACGGCGGCGGCTTCGAGATCGTCCGCGTGGATCACGTCGAGATGCGTCTTCTGCTGCAGCTCGTGCTCGGTGTAGCCGAGCAGGCGGCACATCGCCGGGTTCGCGCGCAGAAAGCGCCCGCCGATCGAGAACAGGGCGATCGCGACCGCCGCCTGCTCGAACATCGCGCCGAACAGCGCTTCACCCGAAGGGGCCGATTCCGCCATGGAAGGGATCATGACACAGGCGGGGACCCGGGGTCACCCCGGCCTGAGCTCTGGTTTTCCCGCGCCTTACTTGCCGCCGAACATTTTCGGATCGGCGGGTCTCATCTCCCCGAACAACTGGCGGAGTTGGACGACCCCATCGATGTTCCTCAACGTCGCTGCCGAGCCCGCTTCCATGAGCTTCCTATAGTGCTCGGGCGAGTTCACGACGGTGGCAGGCCCTTGCCGAAGCTGAGGCCTCGGCTTGCTCCCTCCTCGGCGGCTGGTGTCCTGTGACGCCGCCTGTTGCGCGTCCAGCCGGGCGTTCATCGCGGCGATGTCGCGCTGGAGCTGCGCCCGGGAGCGCTCCTCGTACGCTTTGCGGTCCTGATCGACGCGCTTCATCGTCGCAGCCATGTTCGCCGACGCCAGGTTGGCGGCGCTCAAGGAGGAATAGTCCCGTGACCGGGGTATCGAGCCATGGGGCGAGCGGGAACTGGACACGCGAGGCGCCGCGCGCGGCCGGCGCCGCCAGCGCCACCGGCAGATCCCGGAAGGTCGCGCCGAGACTGAAGGCACTCGGATCCAGCCTGCCCCAGTAGGTGACGAGGTAGTAGTGCAGGTTGCTCTCTCCCGGCCGGGGCGTTTCCATCAACACGCGGGCGGCGCCGAGCTCCGCGCCCCACTTGGTCGAATAGTCGGGCGCGAGGGTCGTCAGCAAGGGGCTGACGACCTGCGAGTAGCCGAGCAGCGCGTAGCCCTCGTTCCACATCGCGGGCAATTTTTCCA
>Ga0208685_1000293_pt1 | contig 18202 bp, 12 predicted proteins | sample EasRivMeERMLT890_FD_187533 | JGI IMG/M metagenome (GOLD analysis project Ga0208685, IMG submission 187533) | Soil microbial communities from meander-bound floodplain in the East River, Colorado, USA - East River MetaG ERMLT890 (SPAdes) (version 2) | ecosystem: Environmental > Terrestrial > Soil...
CAGTACTCGAGGTGCGCGCCGACGCCGAGCGAAGTCACGAACGGCACGTCTCCTTTAGCAATTTCGTGGATCGTCGGGTAGTCGAGGTGATCGTAGTGGTCGTGCGAAACGACCACCAGGTCGACCGGCGGCATCTCGCGCAGCGGAACCGGTACCGGCTGGAAGCGCTTCGGGCCGGCGAGCGACGACGGCGACGCACGCCGTCCCCACACCGGATCGGTGAGCACGCGAACGCCGTCGATCTCGATCAGCACTGTCGAATGCCCGAGCCAGGTGGCGCGCAGGCCGCTCGCGGGATTTTTCCTCCAGATCTCAAGGGGATTGATCGAAGGCAGCGGGCGCACTGGAACGCGCCGCTCGCCGCCGCACAGGAACTCGCCAAGCGTCGGCATCGGCACGTTCGGGTCGCGCAACCCCGGCAGGATCGGATGCAGGTTGCGGAAACGCTCGCCCGCCCAGCGCGGCGACGCCTTGATGCGCTCAAGGCGCGCGCCGCGTGGGGTTCCGCCGAACGACTTCATCGGGTGCGAGCTTAGACCGTCTCGCGCTCCGAGCGGACCGGGGATGCGACCCGTTGAGCAGCCTTCCGGATGATTGCGGCGACCGCTTCAGGCTGCGACACGTAAATCGCGTGGCTGCCTGCCGATTCGCTCACCGCCGAGCCCGCGCGTTTCGACATCGCACGCTGCGCGGCGGGCGGGATCATGCGGTCGTCGGTGGCGACCAGGTACCAGCTCGGCTTCGCCTTCCAGGCGGGCTCGCTGATCTCGCCGGTGAGAGCCGCGACGCCCCAAGGGAGCTGTGAGTTGGCCATGAACTCGGCCTTTTCCTTGGGCAGGTCGCCGGCGAACGAGGCGGCAAACTTCGACGTGTCAAGCAAGAGATAGCCGTCCTGGGGCGGCAGGATGGGCGGAACCGGCGCCCCGGGCGGCGGGTCCTTGATCAGCGCCGCCACGGACTCGCCTTTGTCTGGCGCAAAGGCCGCGATGTAGACGAGCGCCGCGACGCGCGGATCGTTGCCGGCTTCGGTGATGACCACGCCGCCATAGGAGTGGCCGACCAGAACGACGGGCACTTTCTGCCCGGCGAGGACACGCTTCGTGGCGGCCACGTCATCCGCGAGCGATGACGTAGGGTTCTGAACAATGCTGACCTGGTAACCGTCCTTCTTGAGGATCCGGTAAACATCTTCCCAGCCGGAACCGTCGACGAAGCCGCCATGCACGAGAACAACAGCAGTTTCCATAATGATCCCTCTCTTGATTGAAAAGTTCAGACGGTCTCGCGCTCGGCGTTCGCCGACGCGGACCTGGTGCCCACCGACTTGGCGAAGGCGAGCAGGTCAGCGTTGAGCTGCTCCTTGCTCGTGTCGCCCAGGCTGTGCGAGCCGCCCTTGTAAATCTTGAGCTGCGCGCCCTTCACCAGCTTCGCCGAGAGCAGCGCCGCGTTGCCGATCGGCACGATCTGGTCGTCGTCGCCGTGGATGATGAGCGTCGGCACGTCGATGGCCTTGAGGTCCGCGGTGAAGTCGGTCTCGGAGAACGCCTTGATGCAGTCGTAGGCGTTCTTGTGGCCGGACATCATCCCCTGCAGCCACCACGACTGGATCAGACCCTGGGAGACCTTCGCGCCGGGACGGTTGAAGTTGAAGAACGGACCGCTCGCCACGTCGAGGAAGAACTGCGCGCGATCGGCGAGGTAGGCCTTGCGGAAGCCGTCGAACACCTCGAGCGGCAGCCCGCCCGGATAGGCCGCGGTCTTCAGCATGATCGGCGGCACCGCGCCCATCAGCACCGCTCCCGCCACGCGCTTGGTGCCGTGGCGCCCGATGAAGCGCGCGACTTCGCCGCCGCCGGTGGAGTGGCCGATCATGATCGCGTCGCGCAGGTCGAGCTTGTCGAAGAGCTGCGCGAGATCGTCGGCGTAGGTGTCCATGTTGTTGCCGTCCCACGGCTGGCTCGATCGGCCGTGGCCGCGCCGGTCGTGCGCGATGACGCGGAAGCCGTTGGAGGCGAGGAAGAACATCTGCGCTTCCCAGGCATCCGAGCTGAGCGGCCAGCCGTGGCTGAAGACCACGGGCTGCCCTTTGCCCCAATCCTTGTAATAGATCTGCGTGCCGTCCTTCGTGGTGATCGTGCTCATGCAACGTTGCTCCTTGGTTGGTCAGCCGGAAATAGAAAGGGCGGTCCCGAAGGACCGCCCCGCGCTCGCCCAGGTAGGGAGGAGGAGGAAGCGAGCGAAACCTGTTCTGTTCACCACCCGCAGTGTTACTGGCATCTGGCGCGCGCCTATGTCGGCGCGAGCAAGTTATGCGTCAGCCGACACGTTCAATGAATAGCCCGGGCAAACGTGCGGCCGCGGAGGACTTCCACCACTTCCGGACGCTCCTCGGCGAGGTCGGCGAGCGCCTGCACCAGATCTTCGTAAAGCTCCGACCCGGCGCCATAGCCCGGCCAGGTGAACACCGAGACCTCGTCCAGCTCCAGGTCGTGCCGCACGGAAAAGCCGCACAGCATCGGCATCCGCTCGAACAGCGCGAGCAGGTGCTTCTCGACGGTGGCCTGGGCGCGCTGGCGGCGCTCTTCGCTCAGGCGGGTCTGTGTCGTCTTCATGGCCCCAATATGCGCGCCGCGCGTTTCGGGCGCATGTCCCGGGCGGCCGCCCGGGTTTCAGTTGTTACAGGCTGCGGTGCACGAGCTGGACGCAGATCGCCCCTTCGCCGACGGCGGAGGCGATGCGCTTGACGCTACCGGAGCGCACGTCGCCCACGGCGAACACGCCGGGTATGCAGGTCTCGAGCATGTGCGGCGGGCGCTCGAGCGGCCAGTTTGCGTCTGCCAACTCTTCCGGCGTGAGCTGTGAGCCGGTGCGTACGAAGCCCTTCTCGTCGAGGCAGACGCAGTCTTGCAGCCAGCGTGTGTTGGGTTCCGCGCCGGTCATGAGGAAGACGTGGGCAATGTCGCGCGCCTGCTCGCCCTCGGGACCGAGCCAGGCGATGCGCTCGAGCCGCCCGTTACCCTCAAGCGCCGTGAGCTGCGTGCGCGCGTGCAGGGTGATATTCGGGCTCCCCTCGATGCGCCGGACGAGGTAATCCGACATGCTTTCTGCGAGCCCTGGCGCGCGCACCAGGATGTGCACATGGCGGCACGCGCCTGCGAGGAACACCGCCGCCTGCCCGGCCGAGTTGCCGCCACCCACGATGACGACCTCCTCGTCGCGACAGAGCTTAGCTTCCAGATGAGTCGCCGCGTAGTAGACACCCAGGCCAGTGAGCCGGCGCAGGTTCTCGAGCTCCAGCTCGCGGTACTGCGCGCCGCTCGCGATGATCACGCTGCGCGCGCGCACGGCGCGGCCGTCGGCGAGCTCCACTTTGTACGGTTTTTGAGAGCAATCAAGGCGGGTAGCGTCCGCCGCGACGATCACGTTCGCGCCGAACTTCTGCGCCTGCACGAAGGCCCGGCCGGCGAGCGCCTGTCCCGAGATCCCGGTGGGGAAGCCGAGGTAGCTCTCGATCTTGGAGCTCGAGCCGGCCTGGCCGCCGTAGGCAAGCGATTCGACCACCAGCACGCACAGGCCTTCGGAGGCGGCGTAGGTCGCCGCAGAGAGGCCGGCGGGTCCCGCGCCGACCACGACCACGTCGTGCACGGCCGCAAGGTCGACCGCCGGGTTCATGTTCAGGTATTCGGCGATGTCGCGCACGCTCGGATGACGGAACACCCGGCCGCAGTGTCCGATCAACACCGGAATCTCGTCCGAAGTCACGCGGAAGCGCTCGAGCAGCGCCTGCACCCCGGGATCGCTCTCGAGCTCCAGGCTGACGTGCGGATAGGCGTTGCGCGTGAGGAACTCGCGCAGCCTGAGCGTGGCGGAGCAGGTGCGCGAGCCGACCAGCGTCACCTCGGCGTGCTCGGAGGCGAGCAGGCCCATGCGGCGCAGGATGAACGCGCGCATCATGATCTCGGAGAGCTCGGCGTCGGTCTGCACCAGATCGCGCAGCCGCTCGGTGTCGATGGCGAGCACCGTGCCGCCATCGCGCGCGCGGATCCGGGTGAACCCGGCGACGCCGCGCAGCGTGGAGAGCTCGCCGGAAAAGTCACCCGGCTCGAGCAGCGTGACGCGTTCCTCGCCGTGCTCCACCTCGAGGCTGCCGTCGAGCACCACGAGCAGGCGCTGCTGGCGCTCGCCCGGCTCGATCAGCACCTCGCCGGCCCGGGTCGCGACGCGCCTGCCGAGCGCTTCCAGGCGCTCGACCTGCAGAGGCGCGAGCTTCGGAAACATCTGCTCGCGGCGCTTCTCGTAAAGTTCGCTCAGCGCCGTAACGCAGCCTCCACGCCGTCGAACAGCCGCTGCATGCCGAAGGAGACGTCCTGGATCGCGCCGTTGACGAAGAACCCTGGCGTGCCGCGCACCCCGCTGCGCTCGCCGCTGTCGATGTGCTCGCGCACGCGCTGCAGGTAGACCTCGTCGGCCATCTCCGCATCGTAGCGCGCCAGGTCGAGCTCGAGTTGCTGCGCGTAGCGGCGCAGTTGCGGCAGCTTGAGGTGGCTCTGGTTCTCGAACAGGAGATCGTGCATTTCCCAGAACTTGCCCTGCCCCGCCGCGGCCTCCGCGGCGAGCGCGGCGTTGAGAGCGTGCGGGTGCACGCCCTCGAGCGGAAAGTGCCGGTAGACGAAGCGCACGCGCCCGTTGAAGCGCTGGAGTAGCAGCTTCACCGCGGGGGCGGCCTGCTTGCAGTTCGGGCACTCGAAGTCGCCGTACTCGACGACGGTCACCGCGGCATGCGACGGCCCCAGGATGTGGTCAGCCCCGCCGACCGGCAGCGACAGCTCGAAAGGATGGCTCATGCCGCGAGACTATGCGGCGGTGGCGGCAGGTCTATTTCAGGCGTAACCGGGAGCGTGTCGGGCGACGACGGCGGCGCGGCGGATTGCTCCGGGTCGTAGTCAGTCCATTCGTTGGTCATCGGGTGGCTCATTGGCCGGAAGCCCTAGCTCTTACTTGCGCCCCGCCTCGAACAGGAACCAGGTGCGCCGCTCGGTCTCGTCGATCCACACCTCGATCAGGCTCGCCGTGGCGATGTCGCGGTGCTCGTCGCAGACGTTGTGCGCCTCGCGCAGCCGCGCGGCGAGGTCCTTGTTGTCCTCGCGCAGCTCGGCGAGCATATCGCCCGGCTCGACGTAGTCGGCGTCGTTGTCCAGCACGCGCTGCGTGCGGGCGATGTGCCCGATGGACTTGAGCGTGGCGCCGCCGACCTTGCGGACGCGCTCGGCGATCGGATCGATCATCGCGTAGAGCTGGTCGGCCTGCTCGTCGAGCAGCAGGTGATAGTCGCGGAAGTGCGGCCCGCTCATGTGCCAGTGGAAGTTCTTGGTCTTCAGGTAAAGCGCGAACACGTCGGCCAGGATTCCGTTCATCGCGGCGGCGAGGTCCCTGGTTGCCGCCGCGCTCAGGTCCGTGCGGGTGGCAAGGGGAGCCTTGCGCCGGGTCTCGAGCTCGCGCAAGTTTTTCTCAGCAGGCTTGTTCATGGTGAGAGCAGTCTTGGCCCTCGGCGTGGCAAGACGCTGACGGCGGCCGGCGACTACGTGTCAACTGACATGCAGCACGCGCGCGAGGCTGGCGGCGAGGTCGCGCACCGACAGCGGCTTCTTCAGCACTTCCTCGGCGCCCGCTTCGCGCGCGCGGCTTGCCACCGCGCCGCCGACGAAGCCGCTCATCAGCACCACGGGGATGCGGTCGCGGATGCCGCGGACTTCGCGGATCAGCGCCGACCCGGACATGCCCGGCATGCGCTCGTCGGTGATCACGGCGTCGAAGCGCTGCGGATCGGCGCGGAACGCCGCGAGCGCGGCGCTGCTCGAGGTGAAACCAGTCGGCGCATAGCCGAGCTCCTCGAGCGTACGGGTGGCGAGCCGCACCAGCGGCTCCTCGTCGTCCACCACCAGCACGCGCTGGCCGTCGCCGCGGGGCAACTCGGGTTCCTCCTCTTGAAGGGAATCCAGGGCATCTCCGCAGCGCGGCAGATACACGCTGAAGGTGCTGCCCGTGCCGGGCTTGCTGGCAACGTCGATTGCGCCGCCCAGCTCGCTCACGATGCCGTGCACCAGCGACAGGCCGAGCCCGGTCCCGGTGCCGACTTCCTTCGTGGTGAAGAACGGATCGAAGATCTTGTCGACGATCTCCGGCGCGATGCCGGTGCCGGTGTCGGCAACCTCGAGAATCAGGTAATCGCCCGCCGGAACGTTGCCTAGCGTAGGCGTGCGCGGCGCCTCGATGCGCGCTGCGGCCAGCGAAACACGCAGCGTCCCGCCCGCCGGCATCGCGTGGACCGCGTTCGTGGCGAGATTCATCAGCACCTGGTGCACCTGCGTCGCGTCGCCGAGCATCGCGGCAGGACCCGCATGCAGCTTGGCGTGCAGCGTCACGCTCGGCGGCAGCTTCGCCGAGATGAGATCGAGCGCCTCGCGCACCACCTTCTCGACGTGCACCGGCACGCGCTCCCCGACCGCGCTGCGGCTGAAGGCGAGCACGCGGTCGACGAGCGCGCGGCCGCGCTCGCCCGCCACCACGATGCTGTCGAGGTCGCGCGCAAGCCGGCTGCCCTTGGCCGCGTCGCGCAGCGCCATCTCGCCGTAGCCGAGGATCGCGCCCAGGATGTTGTTGAAGTCGTGCGCGATGCCGCCGGCGAGCGTGCCCATCGCCTCCAGGCGCTGCGCCAGGCGCAGCTGCCGCTCGAGGCGCCGCAGGTCTTCTTCGGCCTTGTGCTGCTCGGTCACGTCGCCGATCGAGCCGACCACCCGGTAGGCCTTGCCGGAGGCATCGCGCAGCGCGATGCCGCGCTGGCGGAACCAGCGCACCCCGCCGCCGGGCATGACGATCCTGAACTCCACGTCGTAGGTCGGCGCGCCGCCCTCGATATGCGCCTTGATGGCGTCGTGCAGCCGCGGCGCGTCTTCGGGGTGGAAGGCGAGAATGTGGCGCCAGTCGCGCCGCGGGCGCCACAGCTCGCCGCGCGGCAGGCCGAAGAGCTCCTGCGCGCGGTACGAGACGTAGGCGCGGTCGCTCACCAGGTCCCAGTCGAAGATGCCCTCGTTCGAGCCCGCCACGGCCAGCGCGTAGCGCTCCTCCGACTGGCGCAGCGCCTCCTCGACGCGCTTGCGCTCGGTGATGTCGCGCGCCACGCCCTGGTAGCCCCGGAAGCGGCCCTCCGCGTCGAACATCGGCGCGCCGCTCGCGCTGTAGTAGCCCATGGTGCCGTCGGGCCGCAGGCGGCGATACTCGAAATCACGGAATGGCTGACGCGCCGCGAGCACCGACTTGTGCTCCTCCCAGCTCGAGGAGAGCGCCGTCGGCTCACCGGTCATCCCCCAGCGCGTTTTCCCCTGGTTCACGTCGGTGACGTAGCCGGCAATGTCGGTGCCCGACCCGGTCCGGGTGTAGCGGAAGTTTTCGTCCTGCTCCCAGTAGGTGTCGGCGGACAGCTCGGTCATGCGGCGGAAACGGGCTTCGCTCTCGCGCAGGGTTTCGACGGCGCGCCTGCGCTCGGTAATGTCGGACACCACGCCGGTCACCCGCACCGCCGCTCCGGCCGCGTCGCGGAAAATCTTCCAGCGCCTGCGCAGCCAGCGCGTTTCTCCGCCGCGAAGGATGCGGTATTCGAACTCGTTCTGCAGGTCGGGGCCGCCGAGGACGCGGACGGTCATTTCATGGAGCCGCTGCCGATCGCCCGGGTAGTAGCGCACTCGCGCAGTCATGTCGCTCCGGGTGCGGTACTCCGCGTCCGCGGGGAGGTCGAGCAGTTTCTTCAGGTGCGCCGACGCGAAAATCTCGTCGGTCTGCACGTTCCAGTCGAAATGACCCTCTTCCGAGGCCTCCAGGGCGAGGGCGTAGCGTTCTTCGGACAGCCGCCGCGCTTCTTCGGCTGCCTTGCGCGCATCAATGTTGGTGGTAGAGCCGGCAATACGCAACGCGCGGCCCGAGGCGTCGCGGGTGCAGAGGCCGCGAGCATGAATCCAGTGGTAAGTGCCATCCGGGTGCCGCACGCGATACTCGATCTCGTAAAGGGGCGTGCGGCCTTCGAGATGCGCGCGCATCGCGGCGTCGCGTTTCGGGGCATCGTCCGGATGAACCTGGTGCCACCGCGCCCATTCGGACCGGCGGCGCACGTCGAGGCCATCCGAGCGGCGCCCCAGCGCGATTTCCTGATTGCGCGGCGAGCGATAGAGCATGCCGGTGGCGAGGTCCTCGTCCCAGATGCCGTCACTCGCGCCCGCCACCGCGAGCGCGTAGCGCTCCTCCGAGAGCCGCAGCGCCTCCTCGGCGCGCTTCTGCTCGGTAATGTCGGCGATCGATCCGGTCCAGCGGGTCGGCGTACCCGCCGCATCGCGCGTGGAGAGGAAATGAAACGCGGTCCAGCGCACCTCGCCGCGCACCACGATGCGCAGCTCCATATTGAAGTGCGACTCGCGGCTGGCGAGATGCGCGGCGACCGCCCGTTCCCATTTCGGCCGGTCCTCGGGGTGAAACGGGAACCTGCGCACCCATTCCTCCCGGTCGCGGAAGGTGGTGCCGGGCGCGTAGCCGCAGATCTGCAGCAGGCGGGGCGAGATGTAATGCTCGCCGGTCTGCAGATCCCAGTCGGTGTGGCCGTCCCCGGCCGCCTCCATGGCAAGCGCGTAGCGCTCTTCCGAGAGGCGCAGCGCCTCTTCCGCGCGCTTGCGGTCGGTCACGTCGCGAGCGCTTCCGGACCAGCGGATCGGCTTCCCGGCCGCGTCGCGCACGCAGACGCCGGTGCGCTGAATCCACCGTACTTCGCCTCGCACGATCGCGCGTTGCTCCATGCTGAGGCGCTCGCCCGTGCCGGCAAACAGTTCGGCGGTCGATCGAACCCAGGCTTCGCGCTCCTCCGGCAGATAGGGTAAGGCGGCCAGGACTTCCTCCCGGCTGGTGAGCTTCGCGCCCGCCGGGAATCCGTAGACCTGGTGGGTCCGCGGCGAGAGGTAGTACTCCCCGGAAATCATGTCCCAGTCCCAGTGCGCGTCCTGGGCCGCCTCCATCGCCAGCTCATAGCCTTGCTGCGAACGCCGCAGCGCCTCCTCGGCGAGCTTGCGCTCGGTGATGTCGCGGTAGATGAGGTACGCGGCGCGTTTGCCGTCCTCGGTCTTGATTTGCGCGGAGGTGAAGTGGACATGCAGACGAGTGCCGTCCTTGCGTACGCGCACCAGGTCCAAGTCGACCTTGTCGCCCGCGGCAATGGCGTCGGCGTTTCTTGCGTATTCCGCCGTCAGGCCGCCCGGCGCGATCAGCTCGCGCAGGCTGCGGCCGACTGCCTCCTCGGCGGTATAGCCGAACATGCGCGTGAACTCGCGGTTGACGCGCACGATGCGCGAGGGGTTGAGCTCGGTGAGTACGATCGCGTCGGGCGCGAGCTCGAACAGCTCGTCCAGATACCTCGTCTGCCGCTGCAACGCGCCATGCAGGTGCTCGAGCATGCGGTTCATGGTCTGCGCGAGCGTATCGAGCTCGGGCGAGCCGCCGGATGCGGGCACGCGGTGCGACAGGTCGCCCTCGACGATGGCGGCGGCGCTGCGGCTGATCTGGTTCACCTCGGAGAGCAGCGCGCGGCGGCTGCGCCACGCGAGCAGCGCGCCCAGCACCAGCACGATGGCCACGGCGCCGGCGATGCCGTACCAGAAGCGCTCGACCAGCGACTGGAAGCGCACGCTCTCGCGGCCCATGAGCAGGCGATAACCGCCGGGCAGCGTCTGGTACGAGACCACGACACGCATCGACTGCTCGGCCCCGAGGCCGATCACCAGGCCGTAGGTGCCCGGCACGTCCGGAACCTCGGCCGGCCACGCCGGGAGGTTGCCCGCCAGGCGCCGCCTGTCGCGGTCGGCGAAGACGATGACCTCGTCGCGCGGCAGGCTCGGCAGGTACGCCTCCACCGCCGCGGCAACCGCCTGTGCGCCGTCGCGATGGTAGATGTCCGCGAGCCTTTGCATCTCCGCGCCGGGAACGTACGCGCGGAAAGTGCCGAGGTTCGCCCGGTACCCGTACCACAGCGGAATCGCGAACAGCGCGAGCGCGACGATGCCGAGCAGGATGTATCCCAGCGCTACCCGCGAAGGCGAGTAGCGGGGATTCATGGCTCGAGCACGCGCGCGAGGCTCGTAGCGAGCTCGCGCGCCGACAAGGGTTTCTTCAGGACCTCCTCGGCACCGGCCTCGCGCGCGTTGCTGGCGATCGCGCCGCCGACATACCCGCTCATCAGCACGATCGGCATGCGGTCGCGGATGCAGCGTACTTCACGAATCAGTGCAGAGCCCGACATGCCGGGCATGCGCTCGTCGGTGATGAGCGCGTCGAAGCGCTGCGGGTCGGCGCGGAACGCGGCGAGCGCCGCGGTGCTCGAGGTGAAGCCCGTCGGCGCATACCCCAGCTCCTCCAGCGTGCGCGTCGCGAGCCTGACCAATGGCTCCTCGTCGTCCACGATCAGCACGCGCTGCCCGTCGCCGCGCGGCAACTCGGGTTGTTGTTTTTCAGAAAAAGCCAAAGCATCTCCTGAGCGCGGCAGATAGACGGTGAACGTGCTGCCTGCGCCGGGGGTGCTTGCGACGTCGATCGCGCCGCCGAGCTCGGTGACGATGCCGTGCACCAGCGACAGCCCCAGGCCGGTGCCGGTGCCGACGTCCTTGGTGGTGAAGAACGGGTCGAAGATGCGCTCGATGATCTCGGGGGCGATGCCGCTGCCGGTGTCGGTGACGGTCAGCACCACGTAGTCCGCGGCCTCGACGATGCCGATGGTCGCGCTGCGTGTGCGCTCGAAGCGAACCGCGTCCAGCAATATGGACAGCGTGCCGCCCGGGCCCATCGCCTGCACCGCGTTGGTCCCGAGGTTCATCAGGATCTGGTGCACCTGGGTCGGATCTCCCAGCATCGCCGCCGGCCCCGCGCGCAGGTCGGCCTTCACCCGGATGCCCTCGGGCAGCTTCGCCGCGAGCAGATCGAGGGCCTCGCGCACCACTTTTTCGACATGCACCGCGACGCGTTCCCCCAGGCCGCTGCGGGTGAAGGCGAGGATGCGCTCGACCAGCGCGCGCCCGCGCTCGCCGGCGGCCATGATGCTGTCCAGGTCGTGGCGCAGCGGGCTGCCCTTGCCGGCGTCGCGCAGCGCGCGCTCGCCGTAGCCCAGGATCGCGCCGAGGATGTTGTTGAAGTCGTGCGCGATGCCGCCGGCGAGCGTGCCCATCGCCTCCAGGCGCTGCGCCTGGCGCAGGCGCGCTTCCAGCCGCCGGCGCTCGACCCGTTCGGCGGCTTCGCGCAAGGCGCGCTGCACCGAGCTCACGATCCTCGACAGGCGGTCCTTCAGGACGTAGTCCGACGCCCCGATCTTGAGGGCGTCGATCGCGAGCTCCTCGCCCAGCGCCGCGGAGACGAAGATGAACGGCACCTCGGGACGCTTTTCCAGCGCGATATGCAGGGCCGAGACGCCGTCGAAGGACGGCAGGGAAAAGTCGGCGAGGACGAGGTCCAGCGCCGGCTCCTGCAGCGCCGCGATGAAATCATCCCGCGTCTCGACGCGCGTGATCTCGCAGGCGATCCCGCCGTTCTCCAGAACGTCCCGGACGAGCTCGGCGTCCCCGGCGTCGTCCTCGAGATGCAGGATGCGGAGCCGCGCGCTCATTTCTTTCTCACGCTCCCCGGCGGCGGCTCGTTGATCACCGCCCAGAACACGCCGAGCTCCTTGATGGCGTTGACGAACTCGTGGAAGTCGACCGGCTTGACCACGTACGCGTTCACGCCGAGCTTGTAGCTCGCGACCATGTCGCGCTCTTCGCGCGACGAGGTGAGCACCACCACCGGGATGTATTTCAGCGAGCCGTTGCCCCTGATCTTCTGCAGCACCTCGAGACCGTCGACCTTCGGCAGCTTCAAGTCGAGCAGCATCACCGCCGGATTTCCTTTGGCGCGAGTCTTGTAGGCGCCCCGGCAATAAAGGTAGTCGAGGGCTTCCTCGCCGTCGTGGACCACGTATACCTCGTTCGCGAGGTTGTATTCCTCCAGCGCGGTCATCGTGAGCTCGACGTCCTTGGGATCGTCTTCCACCAGCAGGATGCGTCCGAGTCCATTCATTCCCTTCTCCTTATGGTTTTGGCGCCGCGATATAGAAAGTGGCCCCGCCGTCGACCGTACCCTCCGCCCACACCCTGCCGCCGTGGCGCGCCACGATGCGCTGCACCGTGGCGAGCCCGATGCCGGTGCCCTCGAACGATTCCGGGCGGTGCAGCCGCTGGAACACGCCGAAGAGCTTCCCTACATACTTCATGTCGAAGCCCACGCCGTTGTCCCTGACGAACACCACCACCTCGCCGGGCTTTCCGTTCGTCGACCCGATCTCGATCTCGGCCTGCGGCCGGGTGCGCGTGAACTTGACCGCGTTGGCGATGAGATTGTGGAGCGCGACCCGCAGCATCGCACGGTCGCCGTGCAGGCTGGGCAGCACGCCGACCTTCCACGCGATGTCGCGCCCGTCGGTCTCGCGCTCGACCTCGCTCAGCACTTCGCGCACCACCTGCTCCAGGCTGACCAGCGTGTTGTGCGCCTCCGTGCGCCCGATCCGCGAGAAAGCGAGCAGGTCGTCGATCAGCGTGCCCATGCGTTTTGCCGATTCCAGGATCATCGCCACGTAGCGCCGGCTCTTTTCGTCGAGCACCGAGGACGCATGCTTCTGCAGCAGCTCCGAGTAACCCGCCACATGGCGCAGCGGCGCGCGCAGGTCGTGCGACGTGGAGTACGCGAACGCCTCGAGCTCCTTGTTGCTCGCCTCGAGCTCGATGGTGCGCTTCTGCAGATCGGCGTTCGCTCCGGCGAGCTCGCGCTCGATCCTGCGGCGCTTGGCCGCGAACCATCCAATCAACAGCGCGAACAGGACGAAGACCACGAAGTAGGCGCGATCATTGGCAGCGATGTAGAAGCTGTAGCGCGGCTCGGTGAAGAAATAGTTGAAGCCCACGCTGGACAGCACGATCGCCAGCGCGCCGGGCCCGGCGCCGGCGAACCAGACCGTCACCGAAATGGCGGTGAGGAACAGCGGGAATTCGAGGTTGTTGATGGCGAGAAGCTCGGCGACATGCGCCAGGCCGAGCGCGGCCGCGACGCAAGCAACGGCGAGGCCGTATACGCGAAGCCACGTCACGGGTGCAGCACCCGCGCCAGGCTGGCGGCGAGGTCGCGCGCCGACAGCGGCTTCTTCAGCACCTCTTCGGCACCGGCGTCGCGCGCATTGCTCGCGACCGCGCCGCCGACGTAGCCGCTCATCAGAACGATCGGGATGCCATCGCGGATGCCGCGCACCTCGCGGATCAGCGCCGAGCCCGACATCCCGGGCATGCGCTCGTCGGTGATCAGCGCGTCGAAGCGCTGCGGGTCGGCGCGGAACGCCGCGAGCGCCGCGGCGCTCGAGGTGAACCCGGTCGGCGCGTAGCCGAGCTCTTCGAGGGTGCGGGTGGCGAGTCGCACCAGCGGCTCCTCGTCGTCGACGATCAGCACGCGCTGCCCGTCGCCGCGCGGTAACTCGGGTTCTTCTTCCTGAAATGCTTCCGAAGCATCTCCCGAGCGCGGCAGATACACGGTGAACGTGCTGCCTGCGCCGAGGGTGCTGGCGACCTCGATCGCGCCGCCGAGCTCGGCGACGATGCCGTGCACCAGCGACAGCCCCAGGCCGGTGCCGGTGCCGACTTCCTTGGTGGTGAAGAACGGGTCGAAGATGCGCTCGATGATCTCGGGGGCGATGCCGGTCCCGGTGTCCGCGACCTGCAGGGCCAGGTACTCCGCCGGCGCGATCGTGCCGATGGTCGGCGTGCGCGCGGTATCGATGCGCACCGCGTCGAGCGACACGCGCAAGGTTCCGCCCGAGGGCATCGCCTGGATCGCGTTGGTCGCGAGGTTCATCAGCACCTGGTGCACCTGCGTCGCGTCGCCGAGCATGGCGGCAGGGCCCGCGTGCAACTTGGCGTGCAGCGTCACGTTCGGCGGCAGCTTCGCCGCGAGCAGGTCGAGCGCCTCGCGCACCACCTTCTCGAAATGGACCGCGACGCGCTCGCCCACGCCGCTGCGGCTGAAAGCGAGCACGCGGTCCACCAGCGCGCGGCCGCGCTCGCCGGCGGCGATGATGCTGTCGAGGTCGCGCGCGAGCCGGCTGCCCTTGGCCGCGTCGCGCTGCGCCATCTCGCCGTAGCCCAGGATCGCGCCGAGGATGTTATTGAAGTCGTGCGCGATGCCGCCGGCGAGCGTGCCCATCGCTTCCAGGCGCTGCGCCTGGCGCAGCTGGCGCTCCAGCCGCTTCAGTTCCTCCTCCGCCTGCCGCCGCTCGGTGACGTCGTGCATGAACCCGACCATGCGCGCGGGCTTGCCCTCGCGGTCGAAGAACATCCGGCCCCTCGCGTTCAGCCAGTGCACCGAGCTGTCGGGATGCACCACGCGGTACTCGGCGGCCACCTCGCCGGTGCGCTGGGCGTGCTGGATCGCCTCCTTGACCGCCGGCCAGTCCTCCCGATGCACGAGCTTCTTCCAGCTCTCGAAGCTGCCGTCGTAGGTGCCGGGGACGAGGCCGTACATCGCCTCGAGGTCGGGCGACCAGCGGTTTCCCCCCCCGCCGTCGCCGAGGCGCCACTCGAACGCGGTCGCGCGCGCCGATTTCTGCGCGAGGTCGAGCATCTCCTGGCGCGCGCGCAGCTCCTCCTCGATGCGCTTGCGCTCGGTGATGCTGCGCCCGATTCCCTGATAGCCCTTGAAGCGGCCCTGCTCGTCGAAGATCGGCGCGCCGCTGATGCTGTAGTAGGTGAGCGATCCGTCCGGCATCTGGCGCGACAGCTCCAGATCCCGGAACGGCTGGCGCGCAGCGAGCGCGGCCTGGTGCTCGGCCCACGAAGAGGACAGCGGCGTGATGCCGGGAAGCTCCAGCGCCAGCTTGCCGATCGAGGCCTCGGGCGAGAACCCGCCCAAAGCCACGGCCTGGTCCGACATGTAGGTGAAGCGCAGGTTTTCGTCCTGCCGCCAGAACCAGTCCGAGGAGAGCTCGGTCAGGCTGCGGAAGCGCGCTTCGCTCTCGCGCAGCTCGTCGGCGGCCAGCTTGCGCTCGGTGATATCGGTGAGCGAGCCGGTCATGCGCACCGCCGCGCCGCGCGGGTCGCGGTAGATCTTGCCGCGCGCGCGCAGCCAGCGCACCTCGCCGGCTCGCGCGATGACCCGGTACTCCCGCTCGTGGCGTCCCGAGGCGACGCTCGCCGCCACGATCTCATGCATGGCGCTGCGGTCATCCGGATGCATCGGTACGAGCGCCATGATCTCGGCGCGTGTCCTCGGCAGCCGGTCGGTGTCGGCGGGCAGCTCGAGCATCTCGCGCGCGCGTCTCGAGACGAACATCTCGTCGGTGACGATGTTCCAGTCCCAGTGGCCGGCGTCGGAGCCTTCCATCGCGCGCGCATAGCGGTCCTCCGACAATCGCAGCGCCTCCGCGGCGCTCTTGCGATCGGTGACGTCGGTGGTCGACCCGGTCCAGCGCACCGGCTTGCCCGAAGGGTCGCGCGAGCACACGAACACGAACCGCACCCAGCGCGTCTCGCCGCGCGCCACGATGCGCGCTTCCATGTCGAAGCGGGCAGCCCGGCCGGCCATGTGCGCCGCGACGGCCTTCTCCCACTTCGGCCGGTCCTCGGGATGGAACGGGAACCTCGCCACCCAGTCGGCCCGGTCCTTGAACGTCGTCCCCGGCGGATAACCGCAGATCTGGAGCAGCCGCGGGGAGATGTAGAACGCTCCGGTCTCCAGGTTCCAGTCGGAGTGCCCCTCGCCAGCGGCTTCCACTGCGAGCGCGTAGCGCTCCTCCGAGCGGCGCAAGGCCTCCTGCGCGCGCCGGCGCTCGGTCACGTCGCTCACCGACCCGGTCCAGCGCTCCTGCGCGCCCGAAGCATCGCGCAGGCAGATCCCGGTCAAGTGGATCCAGCGCGTCGCGCCCTGCAGCTTCGCGCGTACCTCGAGGTCGATGCGCGGGCTCTGGCCGGCGAGGTGAGCCGCGACCGCCTTGCGCCACAACCCGAGGTCTTCGGGATGGAACGGGAAGCGCGACAGGAAGTCGGCCCGGCCGCGGAACACCGTGTCCGGCGGCAGCCCGTACAGCGCCAGCATGCGCGGCGAGGCGTAGAACTCATCGGTCGCGACGATCCATTCCCAGAACCCGTCCTCGCTCGCCTGCATCACGCGCTCGTAGCGTTTCTCCGACTCGCCGAGCGCAAGCTCGAGGCGCTTGCGATCGGTAATGTCCCTGACGGTGCCCGTGTAGCGGACCGGTACTCCGGAAGCATCCCGGGTGCACAAGCCGCGAATCTGCACCCAGCGGGTTTCGCCGCCGGTGATCAGGCGCACGTCCATGGTCAGGCGCGATTCCCTGCCGGCGAAGAGCGCCTTCACCGCCTCGCGGTATTTCGCGCGGTCCTCGGGATGAAACGGCGCAGCGGCGAGGAATTGCGCCCGCCCGGAGTACTCGAAGTCGCGCGGCAGGCCGTAGAGGTGGAAATGCGACCGCGCCGCATAGTATTCGTCGGTCGGGATGATCCAGTCCCAATGCGCTTCCTCGGAGGCCTCCATCGCAAGCGCGTAGCGCTGCTCGGATTCGCGCAGCTCCTCCTCGGCGCGCTTGCGCTCGGTGATGTCGCGCCCGACGCCGCAATAGCCGAGAAAGCCGCCCTGCGCGTCGTAGCGCGGCTCGCCGCTGAGCTCGTAGAAGCGCTCCTCGCCGTTTTCGACGCGGGAGAAGCGGAAGTCGATGAAGCGCTCGCGCGCCGCGATCGCCGCGCGGTGCGCCGCCCAGGCCGCCTCGTCGGGCGAGGCGTACGGGATCTCCCAGCTCGCAAGACCGAGCTTCGAGGCGTCGTTGCGCACGCCGCGATACGCCCGGCCGGGCTCGAGCGCGGTGTAGCGGTGCTCGGCGTCCGTTTCCCAGAAGAAATCGTTCGACAGCTCGTTCAGGCTGCGGAAGCGCGCCTCCGAGGCCTGCACCGCGCGAGTGCGCTCGATCAGTTTTTTTTCAAGGTCCTGCTCGCTCCGGCGCAGCGCCGCTTCCGCGCGCCGGCTGCGCGTGGCGCCCAGGCCCACAGCGAGCCCGATCAATGCGAAGGTGATGAAGCGCGGCAGGTCGATGAAGCCGCCGACCAGCGGGTAGCTCGGCGCGACCAGCTGCGGCAGCGCGAACGTGGAGAGCACCGCCGCGAGGAGCCCGGGGCCGGCGCCGCCGAACCAGGCGACCGCGAGGACGGCGATGACAAAAGGCCCGGTCGGGTGAAGGAACGGACCGGCGGGGGTGAGGTGCAGCAACGCGGCAAGCGCGACGCAAGCGGGTGCCAGCGCGTACTGCAGCGCCGCGGAGCGGATCACTCCTCGTCCTCGAGCGACGCGGCGACGGCGGACAAGAGTTCCTTGCGCGTGAACGGCTTGGGAAGCACTTTTTTTACGTCGAGCCGGCGCGCTGCCTCGGCAGACCCTGCGAGACCGCGCCGGAAACGCCCCGACAGGACGAGGATCGGCGCAGCATACACGGCCTGCAAAGACTGGATGAGCGCTTGCGCGCCGCGCGGGCTGGGCACGTTGGCGATGACCAGGCGCGGAGTCTCATGCGCCTCCCCGCACACCGAATAGCCGGCCTCGCCGAGCCAGCGCTCGAGCAGTTCGCGGATCAGGTCGTCCTCTTCCCGGATGACGATAAAGCCCTTTCCCTTCACGTGTTTCCTTGCATTCCTTACAGGCCTTCATCTAACGATCCGCGGGGCGCGCAAATGTGAAGGCAGTGCGACGGGACATGTCAGTTGACACATTTGCCAACCGTAACGGGCGCAACGCGATTCGACACGCTGGCGAGATCTGCCCGGCCAATCATCGGCCATCACCACTAAGGGAATACCCATGGAACGATCGCTAGCCGTTCTCGCAATCCTCGCGCTCGCCGGATGCGCCGCCATCCAGGGCCAAGGCGCAGCCGATTCGGAAGAGATCCTCGCGCAGGCCGGTTTTCAGCGGCACCCGCTCGGCGAGCCGGGCCTGCCGGCGCGCCACCTCGTCGAGGACGCCGGCGCCTACAAATTCGCCGATCCCGACTTCTGCCGGTGCGTCTACGTGGGCGGCGCGAAGGAGTACGCCGAGCTGCAGCGGC
>Ga0208685_1000295_pt1 | contig 18106 bp, 18 predicted proteins | sample EasRivMeERMLT890_FD_187533 | JGI IMG/M metagenome (GOLD analysis project Ga0208685, IMG submission 187533) | Soil microbial communities from meander-bound floodplain in the East River, Colorado, USA - East River MetaG ERMLT890 (SPAdes) (version 2) | ecosystem: Environmental > Terrestrial > Soil...
CCTGCGCAGACAAGCGAAAACAGCGCGGCGGCGGCACGAAATGCAAGTTTCATTGTCTTCTCCTGGTTCACGCAATCGCTCATGATCCCGTTCAGCCGCGGAACGTTCACGTTATCGGCTCCCTTTTCCTCTCCGAATGGGGGTGGCCGGGCCCGCTCCAGTTTCCCTGCCGATCACCAGTCACTGGTCAACGGTCACGGTTTCTTAGCCAGGTCGAGTTCGGTCAGCAGCGGCTTCAATTGGGCGTAGAGCGCGTCGAGCGCCCGGTCGAGCTCCGCGCCGGCGAGGAATTCGTCGCTCTGGTAGTTCACTTCGAGATCGCGCTTCCATTCCGGGCTCTCGGTCGTGCGCTTGAGCGCGTCGCGCCAGAACGCTGCCTGCGCCGGCGTCAACCCGGGCGGCGCGGTGATCATACGCCACACGGAAACAACCGCGTCCACGCCCTGCTCGCGCCAGGTCGGAACCTGCGCGAACTCTCCGCCGAGGCGCTGCGGCGCGCTCACCGCGATGAGCCGCACCTGGCCCGCCTTCACGGGACTAACCCACAGCCCGATCGAGGCCGGCACCGCCTGGACGTGACCGCCGAGCAGCGCCGCGATCGAGTTCGCGCCGGACTGGAACACCACGTTGCGCGCCTTCCCGGGCGGGAGGCCCTCCAGCTTAAGGGCGAGCGCGACTGCCTGATGATTGGCGTTGCCCAGGCTGTTCGAGATGCCGAAGACGACGGCTTGCGGGTCCTTTTTGAGCGCGTCGAGCAGCTCCCTGCCGCTTTTGAATGGCGAGTCCGCGCGCACGGCGATGCCGACGTATTCCGCGGCCATCATGGCGAGCGGCGTGATTTCACGGTAACCGACGCCGCGACCCATGATCGAATTGACCACCGCCCCGGCCCCGGACAACACGATGGCGTGCCCGTCCCCCGGTTTCTGATGGATATAACTGTAGGCGACCGCGCCCCCACCGCCGGCTTTGTTTACTACCACCCCGGGCACGGGCACGATGCGATGGTCCTGCCAGATCTTCTGGATCGTCCGCGCGGCGATGTCCGGGCCGCAGCCGGGCTGGCAGGTCACGATGATCTCCACCGGACGGTCCGGCTTCCACGCGGACTGGGCCGGCGCGGCCTGGGGCAACAGCAGCAAGCAGGCGCCGGCGCACGTCCGCGCGGCAAGAACTGAATGGAAAATCGGCCCGGCCATTGCGCCTCCTCGACGATATAGTAATCTACTACCCGCCATGAATATTCCCAAGCTGTCGTCCCGCGGGCTCGATATGCCGGCCATCGCCTTCGGCACCTCGCAGCTCGGCAATTGCGGCGAGATCGTCGCAACCGCGCTCAAAGTCGGCTACCGCCACCTCGACACCGCGTGGAAGTACGGTACGGAGCAAGGCGTCGGCGAAGGCATCAAGGCGTCGGGCGTGCCGCGCAAGGATATTTTTCTGGTCACCAAGGTGTCGCACGAGTACCTGCGCGCCGACGCCTTCGCGAAATCGGTGGAGGAAAGCTTGCAGCGCCTGCGGACCGATTACGTGGACCTGCTGTTCGTGCACTGGCCGGCCATCGACGGCACCCCGCTCGCGGAAACCATGAGCGCACTGGCGAAGGCGAAGCGCGAAGGCAAGGCGCGCCACATCGGCGTCGCCAACTTCAACATCGCGATGATCGAGGACGCCATGCGGCTGTGTCCCGAGCCGCTGGCAGTGCTGCAGGCCGAGTACCACCCGTACCTCGACCAGTCGAAGGTGCTGGCGTTCTGCCGCAAGGCGGGACTCGCCTTCATGGCCTATTGCCCGCTCGGCCGCGGGCGCCTGTTCAGCGACCCAGTCCTGGCCGACATTGCGAAAGCGCGGGGCAAGACCCTCGCCCAGGTGGCGCTGCGCTGGTCGGTGCAGCAAGGTAATATCGTCCCCATCCCGCGCTCCTCGAACCCCCAGCATATGGCCGAGAGCCTGGACGTGTTCAATTTTTCGCTGACGGAAGGCGAGATGAGGCGCATCCACGCGCTCGCGCGGCCCGACGGCCGTATCGCCAACCCGGCGGGACGGGCGCCCGTCTGGGACTGAGTTATTCAGCCGCCGATGGACGCCGATTAACGCCGATGAAAGAGAAACCAAAGCGCCAAGACGCCAACAATCACAACGAAGAAAGACGGAACATGAAACCAGTCACGAGTCACCAGTCACGAGTCACTTGCCTGTGCGCGATGGGCTGCGCGCTGCTCGCCGCGCAGCAGGTGAGCGCACAAGCTTACCCCTCGAAAAACATCCAGATGATCGTGCCCTACGCCGCCGGCGGCTCGATCGACCTCTACTCCCGCGCGATTGCCCAACGGCTCGGCCAGGCATGGGGCCGGACCATCGTCGTGGACAACCGTGTCGGCGCGAGCGGCATGATCGGCACCGAGGTCTTCATCAAGCTGGAGCCCGACGGCCACGCGCTCCTTGGCCATACCTCCTCGTACCCCGCCACCGCCGCGGTGCGCGCGAAGCTGCCGTTCGACCCGGGGCGGGCCATCGTCCCGGTCGCGATGATCGCAAAGGCCCCGATGCTGGTCGCGATCCACCCGTCGGTGCCGGCGAAGAACGTGAAGGAACTGATCGCTGTCGCGAAAAAGACCCCGGGAGGCCTCAACTACGGCTCATCCGGCGCCGGCGGCAACAACCACTTCTCGGGAGCGCTGTTCGCCGCGGCGGCGGGCGTCAAGATGACTCACATCCCGTACAAGAGCATTGCGCCGGCGGTGACCGCGATTGCCTCCGGGGAAATTGAAGTGCTGATTGCGAGCGCAGCCGCGCTCGCGCCGCAGATGAAGGCCGGCCGGCTGCGCATCCTCGGCGTCACCAGCCTCGAGCCCTCGCCGCTGTTCCCGGACCTGCCGGCCATCGCGAAGTCCGGCGCGCCGGGTTACAACTACGAGCTGTGGTGGGGCGTGTTCGCGCCGGCGGGCATGGCGGCCGACCGGCTCGGCTTCATCAACGCCGCGGTCAACAAGATCCTCGCCAGTGGCGACATGAAGAAATTCCTCGCGACCGAGGGCGCCGAGCCGTGGCCGCTCTCGCCCCAGCAGCTCGATGGGCTCCTCGTCAGGGAAATCGAACGCTACAGGAAGGCGGCGAAGGTGGCGGGGATTGAGCCACAATGAGTGACGTGTGACGAGTGGCGAGTGGCGAGTGGCGAGTGATGAGTGATGAGTGACGGGTGACGGCCGGCATCAAGGTCGACTGACCGGTCAGCGGCTTGCCGCCAGGCGCGCCGCTCGTTCCTTGAATGCCGTGGCGGCCAGGAACAGGCCGCCGTCGGCGCCATCGACGAAGTGCCGGTGGTTGCCGGCGTAGTCGAAGACCATGCAGATCATCTGCGCGCGGTCGGTGACGTGCAGGCCGTACACCAGCTCGCCGCGGGCGTAGCGTTCCTGCAACCAGGCGTCGAGCGCGCCGCGCTGCGCAGCGGTGCCGGCGAGGATCTGCCGGTAGATGTCCACGAACTTGCGCACGTCGGCATTGCGCACCAGCGTCTCCTTGTAGCGGCCCCAGTCGGTATCCCCGGTGCGGATGCCGAATTTCATGAGCACGGCGCCAAGCAGGACGAGCCAGCGCGCGCGCATCAGCCATAACCACTTGCCGAAGATGCCGCGGCCGGCGGCCCGCACGCCCACTTCGTCCGCGAGGCGGCCGCCAGCCAGCGTCATTGCCAGGGCCGGCACGGACAGCGGGTGGCAGGCCTCGTCATCGCCGTAGACTTCGCGCACCTTGGCGATGATTTCGCGGTAGTGCAGCGCCGCCCGTCCGGGGTCCGCGTCGAGCGCGCGCACCATCAGGCTGACGGTCTCGCCGTGGCGGCTTGGGATGTCCTGCCAGCGGCACTCGAAGCCCTCGTGGCTACCACGCGGCGCCACGCTCCCCGGCGCTATCGCGTGCTGCTGTGTCGTGGCAGGGTTCTTGATCAGGCTTTCGGCGTACGCCACTCCACCGCCCGAGAACACCGCCTGAACGCAATGCTCCGACACCCGGTAGCGGGCGACGCGGATGGCATACCCGGCCGCGCGGATGAGCGTTACCGGCACCGTGCCGATGCGGAGGTAGAGCCCGAAGGACGCGTCCGCCATCTCCTGCGTCATGGCGAGCGCGGCGCGCGTGTCGTCGAGCAGCCGCGGCGGCACGCACAGCACGCAGCCGTCGCCTTCGAAGCTGAACGGTATGTCGATGTCGCCGGCGGCGTTGAGCACCGCGGTGATAGCCGCCGCGGCCACCGCGTTCACACTCTTGTACCGGCCCATCCGCACCGCGCCGGTCGAGTCGCGCACGTCGCACACCGCCACGTGCCAGTCGTCGGGCAGCGGCGCGTAACTCCCGGCTCGGGTCACCGCGCCGAAGTCGGCGACAACCGTCAGCCCGGCGTAGAACCCCTCGCTACTCACGGACAGCACCTGACGACGAGACGATGGATCTTAAAAAGGGCCGCCCGGCCCGAGCAACGAGCAACGAGCAACGAGCAACGAGCAACGAGCAACGGTAATCAGGCTCCTTCCGCCGCGCTCGGGTTCCACTGCCCCTTGCGCATGCGGGTGATGGTGATGCTGGCGAAGACGCCGTTCTGGGTAAACGGATCGCCGTCCGAAAACTTCTTGGCCTCGGCGCGGCTCCCCACGTTGACTACGAACAGGCTGCCGATGGCCTCCTTCCCGTCGTCGGTCTGCGTCGCGCCTGCCAGCACCAGGATGCCTTTCTGGCTCCCCAGGTAATCGCGGTGCGGTTGCAGCACCTTTTCACGGATGGCGGCGGTGTTCGGCTTGTCGACGCAGGATATGGCCCAAAGCATGATGTCTCCCGGTGGTGATGGTGTGGTTGGCCGCCGCGCATGGCAAGGCGGCGACTGGCCATGATATTGCATTTCGAGCCGCGCCGATCCGGACATCAGGTGGCGGCGGCTCGCAGCGGCGGTAATATACCGGCCGGTGCCAACGCTGATAAGGGATGGAAGTCCACCATGAACGAGAAACGCACGAGACGCTGGCTCGCGCTTCCGTTCGCCCTCTCCCTTATCACCGTGCCGGCCGCCGCAGCGGATCCCGGCTATCCCGCCCGGCCCGTTCGCATCATCGTCAACTTCGCCAGCGGCGGGCCATCGGACATCGTGGCGCGGCTGGTGTCGGCGAAGCTTGCCGGGATGTGGGGCAAGCCGGTGGTGGTCGAGAACGTGGCCGGCTTCGCGGGCAACATCGGCGCGGAGCGCGCGGCGAAGGCGACGCCGGACGGCTACACGCTGCTGCTCACCGGCAGCTCGCCGATCGTCATCAATCCCGGCCTTTACGACAGGATGCCGTACGATCCTGTGCGCGACCTCGCGCCGGTCACGCAGATCTGCACAATTCCCAACCTGCTGGTGATCCACCCCGGCGTGCCGGCAAAGAGCGTAGAGGAGCTGATCCGGCTGGCGAAAGCGCAGCCCGGCCAGCTCACGTTCGCCTCCTCCGGCAGCGGCAGTGCGACGCATCTTGGCGGAGAATTGTTCAAGGCCAGGGCGGGCATCGACATCCGCCATGTTCCGTACAAGGGGACCGGCGCGATCGTGCCGGACTTGCTCGGCGGCCGCGTCACGATGACGTTCGCCGCTACGGCGACATTCCTGCCGCTGGTGCGCGAGGGCCGGCTGCGCGCGCTGGCGGTGGCATCGACGCAACGCGCCGCGGCGGCCCCCGAACTGCCGACCATCGCCGAGGCCGGCTACCCGGGCTTCGATACATCGTCGTGGCAGGCCGTGCTGGTGCCGGCGAAAACGCCCCCCGCGCTGGTCCGCAGGCTGCACCAGGACATTGTCAATGTGATTGCGCAGCCGGACCTGCGCGCCCGCTTCTCCGAGCTCGGCATGGAACCGGTCGGCAATACGCCGCAGGAGCTGGCCGCGGTCATCCAGTCCGACCTCGTAAAATGGGCGCGGGTGATCAAGGACTCGGGCGCCCGGCCCGACTGATAATGCGTGATGGGTGATGAGAACGGACGAGGAAAAATGACAGCAACCACGCAAGAGGCAAACCGATCTGTCGCGGCAGGAGCGGTCGCCCGGCCCGGGCAAAAGCAGCCGCGCGTGCTGCGCCGCATGCTCGCGCTGGATGATTTCGAGGAGGCGGCGCGCCGCTACCTGCCGCGCCCGATCTTCGGCTATGTCTCGGGCGGGGTGGAGACCAACGCCTCGCTGCGCGGCAACCGCGCCGTGTTCGACGAGATCGCCTTCGTGCCGAAGGCGCTGGTGGACGTGTCGGGCCGCTCGCAAGCGACAACGCTGTTCGGCCGCGCCTACAACGCGCCGTTCGGGCTCGCGCCGATGGGCGGCACCGCCATGGCCGCTTACCAGGGCGACGTCGTGCTCGCGCGCGCCGCGGCCGAAGCCAACCTGCCGATGATCACCAGCGGCGCCTCGCTCACGCCGCTCGAGCGCGTCCGGGAAGCCGGGCCGACCGCGTGGTTCCAGGCGTATCTGCCCGGCGAGAACGGCCCCATCACGCAGCTCGTCGAGCGCTGCGCGCGCGGCGGCTTCGACACGCTGGTGGTCACCGTGGACGTGCCGGTGGCGGCCAACCGCGAAAATAATTTCCGCAGCGGCTTCAGCACCCCGCTGCGCCCGTCCCTGCGGCTCGCCTGGGACGGCATCATCCGACCGCGCTGGCTGTTCGGAATGTTCTTCCGCACGCTGTTGCAGCACGGCATGCCGCACTTCGAGAACATGGGGCCGCGGGTTCCGCTTCTCACCAGCACCGGCAGGCGCCAGGGCGGCCCGCGCGACCGGCTGGCGTGGCAGCACATCGAGCTGATCCGGCGCCTGTGGAAGGGGCGGCTGGTGCTGAAAGGCGTGCTCGACAGGAACGACGCCCGCCTCGCGCGCGAGAGCGGCGTGGACGGCATCATGGTGTCGAACCACGGCGGGCGCCAGCTCGACGGCGCGGTGGCGCCGCTGCGGGTGCTGCCGGGGATCGCCGAGCAGGCGCGCGGCATGGCCGTCATCCTGGACAGCGGCATCCGGCGCGGCACCGACGTGTTGAAAGCGCTCGCCCTCGGCGCCAGCTTCGTCTTCGTCGGCCGGCCGTTTCTGTACGCGGCGGCGATCGCCGGCGGCGCGGGCGTGCATCACGCCATCCGGCTGCTGCGGGAGGAGATCGACCGCGACATGGCGCTGCTCGGCATCACCACGCTCGCGGAGATGCGGCCGGAGCTGCTGGTGCCCGCGCGCGGCGCGGATTTTCTGCCGCGAAGCGAGCGAAGATGACACCACTCGAAGCCAACCCCGCACCGGCCGCGGACGCTCATCCGCTCCAGCTCTACCTCGAACGCAACGAGCGGAGGATCGCGATCTGGGCCTTCGTCGCCGGGTTCGGTTTCGACATCTTCACCTTTGCGCGCGTCGATTCATGGTCAGCGATCGGCCAGCAGATCCTCTATCTCGTCGTGATCACGGCGGCACTGGTGCAGATGCTGTTCGAGGACGGAAAACCGCGAACCGACCTCGACCGGATGATCGCCCCAAGGCGCTGGTACTTCCAGTACCGCACCGCGATCGTGCATTTCTTCTTTGGCAGCCTGCTCAACCTCTACACCATCTACTACTTCAAGAGCTCGTCGTTGCTGGTGTCGTTCGGGTTCCTGGCCGTGCTGGTGCTGCTGCTGGCCGCCAACGAATGGAAACGCTTCAAGGCCATGGGGCTGACCTTCAAGTTCGCCCTGCTGAGCCTGTGCTACCTGTCGTTCTTCGCGCACGTGGTGCCGGTGTTCGTCGGCTCGATCGGCTTGACGGTGTTCCTGCTCTCGATCCTGGTCGGCTGCCTGCCCCTGCTCATCGTCGGCTGGGGGATCCGGGCCTACGCGCCCGCCTTATTCCCGCAAACGCGCAGGCAGATCGTGGTGCCGCTCGGCCTGGTGCTGGTCTTCTTTCTCGCGTCCTACCTGTTCCGGCTGATTCCACCGGTGCCGCTGTCGCTTCCTTTCATCGGCATTTATCACGGCGTCGAGCGGGTGCGCGACAACTACCAGCTGAGCCACGAGCGGCCGTTCTGGCGCATCTGGCACAACGGCGACCAGTGGTTCTACGCCCAGCCGGGCGACAAGGTGTACGTGTTCTTCCGTATTTTCTCCCCCACCCGCTTCTCCGACCAGGTGCAGGTGCGCTGGTACTTGAATGAAGCCAGCCGCGGCTGGGTGCTGCAGGACACCATTCCCATCAACATCCTCGGCGGGCGCGAGCACGGCTTCCGCGGCTATGGCGTGAAGGCCAATTACCAGCCCGGCCGCTGGAAAGTGCAGGTCGAGACCACCGACGGGCGCGAGATCGGCCGCATCTACTTCCGCCTCGAGGGCGTTTCCGCGGCGCCGCGCAGCTTCGTCGTCGACATTGAGTAGCGCCTGGGAGTTTGTCGGACCCAGGTCCGACAAACTCCTTATGCAAAACCGCCCGCACGATAGTGGGCGTAAGTGGCTGAGAAAACCTCATATCCAGGCAACGCGCGTGCACAGCGGTGGCCAATCAGGGCCGTTACCTCGGGTTTCATCCATGACACCAAGTCCGACAGGCTGCCCGGTCCCGCGGCGCCATGCCGCTTCGGCACTCTTTTGCGCCGCCGCCTTGGTGCTCGCCTCAGGCGTGGCGGCGCAGTCCGCGGAACCGGCGCGCGTCGTCGAAACCCGCGCGCTGTCCCGGCAGCTGCTGTCCGCGGCGCCGGGGGCCACGCACGAATTGCGGCTGTCTCTCCACGCGTTTCGCGGTTCGCACTGGACTCAACAGGAGATCGAGCCGGCGGTCCTGGAAGCGGCGCGCCTGCTTGCGCAGTGCGGCGTCGCCCTGGCAGGAGCCGAACTGCGGCTGCTGGAGGCGCCGCGCCGGTTTCATTTCTATTCCACGCCGGTTTCCAGGGAATTGCTGCAGGATCTCCGGGTTTCGAAACCGGCGATATTCTTCGTGGACGATACGCTCAACCGGCCGGCATACGACGCGGAAGCGATCGGCCTCGCGAATGCCGCAACCCGTCCCGAACTCGCCAATACCGTCTGGATCGCCCACGGCGCCCGTGACCTGCCGCTCGCGCTCGCCCACGAACTCGTGCACCTGCTGTCCGACAGCGGGGAGCACAGCGAAGAGCCCGGCAACCTGATGCGCGCGGAGACCTTGCGCGACAATACCCGACTGTCCGACACGCAGTGCCGACGGCTGCGCGAGCACGGGGAAGCGAATGGCCTCCTCGCCGTAAAACGGTGACTGATCAATCGAGACTGATGCCGCGAGACTGATGAGGCGAGACTGGATCGGCAGCCGCTGTTCCATTCACTATTCACCATTCACCATTCACGCCTTTCACTGAAAAGGAGTGGCACAATCACCACTTCATTCACCGCCAACCGATCACAAGGAAGCACAACGTGGGCAAGAAGATAGCGGTAGTGGGAGCCGGGGCCATCGGCAGCAGCGTCAGCGCCGATCTCACCAAGGCGGGCTACGACGTCACGGTCATCGACCAGTGGCCGGCGCAGGTGGAGGCGATACGCACCACCGGCATCCACGTCCAGATGAAGGACGGCGACGTCAAGGTGCGGCTCAATGCCCTGCACCTGTGCGACCTCGCCTCGGCCAGACTGGCGTTCGACATCGTGTTCCTCTCGGTGAAGTCGTACGACCACCGCTGGCTGGCCGAATTCATCAAGCCCTACCTCAAGAGCGACGGCGTGCTGGTGGGAGTGATGAACGGCATGAACGACGATTCGCTCGCCTCCATCGTCGGCCGGGAACGGACGGTGGGCTGCGCGGTCGAGCTGTCGGCGGAGATCTTCACGCCCGGGCTGGTACAGCGCAATACCACGCACAAGGGCACCTGGTTCGGCGTGGGCGAGCTCGACGGCTTCTATACGCCGCGCGTGAAGGAAATCGAAGCCATCTTGAGCCACGTCGGCCGCTGCGACGTCACCAGCAACATCTACGGCGCAAAATGGACCAAGCTCATCGCCAATACCATGACGATGGGGCCGCACGGACTGCTGGGATTGAGGAACGGCGAGGCGGCGCCCCTGCCCGGCATGGCCGAGATCGCCGTGAAGATCGGCCGCGAGTCGCTCGCCGTCGGCGCCGCGCTCGGCTACCGCATCGAGCCGATCTTCGGCCTGCGCGCGGACGAGTTCGCCGGCTCCAGCGACGAGAACCTGGTGACGGCGCGGGACACGCTGATGAAGCACGTCGGCGGCAACTCCCGCACCGCGCCCATCCACGACCATATCAAGGGCCGCCGCAGCGAGATGGACTACATCACCGGCGTGGTGACGCGGAAGAGCAAGGAACTCGGCATCCCCACTCCGTTCAACGACGCCGTGCTCGAGATCGACCGCAGGATCAACAACGGCGAAATCAGGATGGAGGCGGCGAACTTCGACCTGCTGAAGCAGCGGCTGCCGTAGCGACTCAGAACACCGGCATCCGGTGGGCGCGCACTTAGAGCGCGTAACAAAATGGCCGGGCCCGTCCCCCTTCGACAAGCCTGTCCTGAGGTTTGTCGGACCTAAGTTCGACAAACTCCTGGCTACTCGATCTTGACCTTCGCCAGCCGGATGACCTTGCCCCAGCGGGCGATCTCGACCTTGAGAAACTCCGTCGCTTCTTTCGGTGTGTTGCCGACGGGTTCGCTGCCGCCCTTGGCCAGGATGTCGATGATGTCCTTGGACTTGAGCGCCTTGACGGTCTCGGCGTGGATCCTGGAGACGATGGTCTCCGGTGTCTTGCTCGGCATGATGATCATGTACCACGAGGTGGCCTCGTAACCTGGGATGCCGGATTCCGAGACCGTGGGGATGTCGGGCATCGAGCTGACGCGCTTCGGAGAAGTCACTGCAATCAGCCGTATTCGCCCGGCCTGGATCTGGCTGATCATCGCGAGCATCGGGTTGATGTAGAGGTGGGCGCGGCCGCTGACGAGATCGGGCATGGCGCCGCCCGTGCCTTTGTACGGGACGTGAGTTATTTGTACCCCGGTCATGCTCGTGAACATCTCGGCGGCGAGATGGGATGCAGATCCGGGACCGGAGTTGGCGGCGTTGAGCTCGAGCGGCCTGGCTTTTGCATAGGCGATCAGGTCCTTGACGTTCTTCACGGGCAGCGAGTTCGTGACTGTTACTGCATAAGGTTGTGTCGCCAGGACCGTGAGCGCCGCGAGGTCCCGCAACGGGTCGTAGGGCAGCTTGGGCATGAGCGTCGAATTGATCGCATGCGAGGGATTGACGACGGCCATTGTGTAGCCGTCGGGCGCCGCCTGTGCCGTCAGGTTGATGCCGATGGTCATGCCCGCGCCCACGCGATGATCCACGACCACCTGCTGGCCCCAGGCCTCGGTGTACTTCTGGGCGAGCATGCGCACCATCACGTCGGACCCTCCGCCCGGCGCGGTCGGGATGATGATGCGTATGGGCTTGGTGGGATAGCGCTGTTCCGCGGCATGCAACGAGCCGGCCGCCGCCATCACGCCCATCACGGCAGCAACAGCCGCAATCGCGCATCCCTCTCGAAAAGCCCAAGACCGCATAATCACCTTCCTAGGAGTTTGTCGGACCCGATCCGACAAACTCCTTACAATGAATTCCCCATTACAGCCTGTCGGCTAGGCGCTAACCCGGAGCCACTACCCATGCGTTACGCCGCCCGTTCATGACACCCAGTCCGACAGGCTGCCGGACAGCTTCCGCCTGCCCCGCCCCGGAGTCAACTGCGATTTCAGGGACCGGAAGTTTGTCGGACTTTGCTTCCTGCAAGCCGTTTCACCTCCGGTGCGGAATAACCTTTATGATGCGAACGTTAATGTCAGGCAGGTCCCAACAACAACCCACTGGAGAAATGCAATGAGCAAGTTACGAATTGCAATGGCCGCATCGGCCGCGCTACTGGCGCTCGGCTGCGCCGGCGGCGGCAAGCAACATCCCATGACGTTCTTCATCACCAGCGCCGGCTCCGGCAACGGCGCCGACCTCGGCGGCCTGGCCGGCGCGGATCGGCAGTGTCAGACCCTCGCCGCCGCGGTGGGCGCGGGCGGGCGCACGTGGCGCGCCTATCTCAGCACGACCGCATCCGGCGGCACGCCGGCCGTCAACGCGCGCGACCGCATCGGCAAGGGCCCCTGGCAGAACGTCAACGGTGTCGTCATCGCCAACAACGTCGGTGAGCTTCACGGCAAGAACAACCTGAACAAGCAGACCGCATTGACCGAGAAGGGAACCATGGTCAACGGCCGGACCGAGAAGCCCAACATGCACGACATACTTACCGGCTCGCAGCCGGACGGCACGGCGCTGGCGGGCGACGCCGCCAAGACCACCTGTGGCAACTGGACGCTGAGCGGCGAAGGCGCCGCGATAGTCGGCCACCATGACCGGGCGGGATTGAAGGACGACGCGCCCTCCGTGTCCTGGAACTCCTCGCACCCGTCGCGCGGTTGCAGCCAGGCCAACCTGGCAAGCTCGGGCGGCGCGGGGCTGGTGTACTGCTTCGCGACGAACTGAAGCATGAAGACGGAAGATGAGGGATGAGGGATGCTGCCCCTCGCCTCGTCACTTCGTCACGGCATCACCCGCGAAGCCGTACAGCTTCGCGGGATTTCCCGCGAGGATGCGGTTGCGGGTCTTCTCGTCGGGCGCCCAGTCGAGCAGCAGGTCGAGCAGCACCCCGTCGTCGGGCATGGGGCCGCCGCGGGATAGCGGGTGCGGCCAGTTGCTGGCCCACACCAGGCGCTCGGGCGCGCGCCTGACCAGCGCTTTCGCCAGCGCGCCGATGTCGGAGTACAGCGGCGGGCCGGATTTCGACATCATGTAGGCGCCCGAGAGCTTGACCCAGCAACGGCCCGTGTCCACCAGCCGCAGGAGCGACCGGAAGCCGGGATGATCCGTGGGCACCGGTTCGAGAAACTTGCCGATGTGCTCGATCACCAGCGTTCCGGGCAGCCGCCTGAGCAGGTCCTCGCGCTCCTCGAAATAGCGTCCGTCCATCTGGAACTGGATGTGCCAGCCGAAGGCCGCTACGCGCGCCGCCATCTCGCCGATCATATCCCACGGCAGCTCGGGCTGGTCGAGCATGCGGAAGCGCACACCGCGAATCCCGGCCCGCGTCAACCGCTCGAGCTCGGCGTCGCTGACCGTGGTATCCACCACTGCGATGCCACGCGCGCCCGCGCCAAGCTGGGCGATCGCCTCCAGCGTGCAGCGGTTGTCCTTGCCGTAGGCGGTTGGCTGCACGACGACTACACGCTCGAGCCCGAGGCGTTGCTGCACCTTGCGGTACTCGGACACCGGGGCATCGGACTCCTTGCGGCGCGCTTTCTCGGCGAGCGGGAAGCGCGCGTCGAAAATGTGCATGTGGCAATCGCACGCGCCGGGCGGCGTCCTGAGTTTCGAAGCGTTCATGTGCGGAAGCGATTGCAGGGTCGAAGGCGGAAAGCAGGATCAAGCGCCGGCACCAAGGTTTCCCTGCGCGCGTCAACGCAGGCCGGCGCCCGCCCTCAGTGGGGCTGGAGCCCGGCCTCCCGGGCCACGGTACCCCATACCCTGAGCTGGTCCTTCAGGATCGCCGCCAGTTCCAGTGGCGTCGAGCTCTTGTAGTCGAAAGCGGCCCGGTCGAGCCCCTCGCGCACGTCCGGGCGTTTCAGCGCCGCGGCCACCTCGCGCGACAGGCGCTCGACGATGGCAGGCGGCGTGCGCGCCGGCGCGAACATGGCCACCCACGGGTAGATGGCGAAGTCCGGCACGCCGGCCTCGGTCATGGTCGGCACATCGGGCGCGAGCCGGGCCCGGTTCGCGCCGAGCGTGGCAATCGGCCGCAGCCTGCCATCCTTCACGTGGGCCAGCGCGATATTCAGTCCGGCCGCCATCACGTGCGCGCGCCCATCGAGGAGCGCTTTCAACGCCGCCGCGTCGATGGGGTAGTCCGTGCTCGCGATGTCCAGCTTGTCGCGGGTACGCAACTGCGCCATGGTGAAGATGGTCGGCGGATTGGCGGCGGCGACCATCAGCTTGCCGGGATTCCCGCGCGCGAATTCGATCAGTTCCGTGAGCGATTTCGCGGGCACGTTCGGGGTTACGACCAGCAGCAGCGGCGTCCACCCGAGAAACGCGACCGGGGCGAAATCCGTGATGGGGTCGTACGGGGGATTCTTCCTCAGCACCGGCACCGCCACCATCGGACTGCTGTTGCCCACCAGCAGGGTATAGCCGTCGGGCGGCGCTTTCATCACGAACGCCGGGCCGAGCGAGCCGTGCGAGCCCGCCTTGTTGTCGATGAACGTGTCCTGGCCGAGCGCCTGCGCCAGCGCCGGCGCGATGACGCGGACCGCGGCGTCGGTCGGACCGCCGGGCGGGAACGGAATGACCAGGCGGACGGGTTTGTCGGGGAATTGCGCCTGCGCCGCGCTGGCCGCGAGGATTGCGATCGCTGCGAGCGTACGGACGAGCATCGCCATGGTCAGATTCTCCTTAGCCGAAGGCTAACAGAATTACCGGGTCGTGTTGAGCGTCCCGGCGCGGCTGGCACTGCCGGCCACGCGGCTCTGGACAGCGAACTTCTCCCCGTCCCATAATCGCCGCAAGGGGGAAAAGAATGAAATCTTTGCTTACTTTGCTGTGCGCCGCGCTGCTATCGTTCGGCTCCGCGGCGCACGCGCAGGGCCCTTCGACAGGCTCAGGACAGGCTTACCCGAACAAGCCGGTGCGCATCCTGGTCGGCTTCGCGCCCGGCGGCTCGACCGATCTCACTGCACGCATCTTCGCGCAGGAGCTGAACAAGCTGTGGAACCTGCAGGTGGTGGTGGACAACCGGCCCGGCGCCAGCGGCCTGATCGGCGCCGAGCTCGCCGCCAAGGCGCCGCCCGACGGTTATACCTGGCTGGTATCGCCGCAGACCAGCATCGTGGTGGCGCCGCTGCTGTTCAAGAAGCTCGGCTTCGACCCGATCAAGGACTTCGCCCCGATCGCCGTCATCGGTTCGACACCGCAACTGCTGGTGCTCCACCCTTCGCTGCCGGTCAGGAACTTCAAGGAGTTTTCCGCGTTCGTGAAGAAAAACGCCGGGAGCCTCTCCTACGCTTCGGGTGGCTTCGGCTCGACGCCGCACATGGCGGGCGAGTTGCTCAACACGTCGCTCGGCGTGCGCGTCACGCACGTGCCGTACAAGGGCGAGAACCCGGGCATCGCCGACCTGCTCGGCGGCCAGATTCCCTACATGTTCTCCAATTTCCCGGTGGCGTTCCCGCACGTGCAGGCAGGGAACCTGCGCGCGGTGGCGATTACCAGCCCGCAGCGCTCACCGCTCGCCCCTGCGTTCCCGACGGTCGCAGAATCCGGCATCCTCGGATTCGACACCGCCACCTGGAGCGGGCTCTATCTCCCCGCCGCCACGCCGCGCGAGGTCATCCGGCGCGTCCACGCCGACATCACCCGGATCCAGACCGCGCCGGAGTTCAGGAAGCGCATGCTTGAACAGGGGATAGACCAGAGCGACGCCGACACGCCGGAGAAGCACGCGGCATTCATGAAGGCCGAGTTCGCGCGCTGGGGCAAGGTGATCAGAGAAGCCGGCGTCAAGGTGGAGTGACCCCACCACCCGTTACTCGAGCCGTATGTTGGCGGCTTTTACCACTTTTTCCCAGCGCGCCAGGTCGGCGCGTATCTGCTCCCCGAACTGCTCGGGCGAATTCCCGACGGGCTCGATGCCGAGCGCCGCGTAGCGCGCGCTCACCTGCTCCGCCCGCAACACGGCTGCAATCTCGCCCTGCAGCCGTTCGATTACCTGGCGCGGCGTCTTCGCGGGCACGAGAATGCCGACCCACGAGGTCACGTCGAATCCCGCCTGGCCGCTTTCGGCAAACGTCGGCACGTCGGGCAGCGCCGCGGACCGCTTCGCGCCGGGCACGCCAAGTCCCACCAGCCTGCCCGCCTTCACGTATTGCTGCGCGGTGGCGACCGCCGTAAAGACGAGCGGGATGTGGCCGGCGATGCCGTCGATGATCGCCTGCCCGCCGCCCTTGTACGGAATGTGCTCGAGCGCGATGCCGGTGCGCTGCCTGAGGAGCTCGCCCGCGAGGTGCGGTGTCCCGCCGGTGCCCGAGGTTCCGTACGGGAACGTGGCCGACTTCATCCTGCGCGCCAGCGTGATGAACTGCGAAAGGTTCTTCGCCGGAAGCGACGGATGAGAGACGAGGATCAGGGCGGCATCGCCGAGCTTGGTCACCGGCGCAAAGTCCCGCAGCGTATCGAACGGAAGCTTTGCGAAAACGTGCGGATTGATCACCATCGTGCCGTCGAACCCGAGCAGCAATGTATAGCCGTCGGGAGCGGACTGCGCCACGAGCTGGGTGCCGATGTTGCCGCTCGCGCCCGGGCGATTTTCGACGATGGCCTGCTGGCCGAGCCGGGCCGCGAGGGGATCGGCGATCACGCGCGCGCTGTTGTCGGTCACGCCGCCGGGCGAGAACGGCACGATGATGCGGATTGGCCTGGCGGGGTATTCCTGCGCCGCGACGCCGGCAGCCGACAGGATACCCAGCGCCGCGCACGCAACGCGTGCAAGGATCCGCGCCATGGCTGGAACGGCGCTAGCGCTCGCCGCCCGCCTGCTGCGCGCGCTGCTGCATCTGCTCCTGCATCTGGTCTATCTTCTGCTGCGCTCGATCCTGGGTGCGCTTTCCTTCCTCCACTTCCTGCTTCTTGATGGAAGCGCCGGTCGCGGCGGTAGTGGCGGTATCCACTCCGCAGCCGGCGAGTGCCGCCGCCATAAGAACAACAAGGAGTGACCGGTGACCGGTGACCAGTGACTGGTGTAGTGCTTGCATGTGACTGCCTCCTTTCATGCTAGTCCGCATTGACGCCGGCAGCGGGTGCCTTCTTGTCGAGGCGCTTGAGTATCTTGATACGCTGGACGGTGTCTCCGGCCAGGTGCGTCCACACCATCGCGTCGCGCACCAGCTTGTCGACGCGCGCGACCATCATGCAGCCCTCGGCGCCGTGGACTTCCATGTTGAGGCGCGTGACGCGCTGGATCACGTCCGTGGACCAGTTCATCACCAGGCCGGCGTTGGCGGAATGCTCCTTGTGGTCGTGCTGCCAGGCGACCCGCATCACGTACGAGCGCAGCGCCTCGGTCAGCGCGTACATCTCGTTCACCTTCAGCTGAACCAGTTGGTGCTCCATCAGGTACTTGCCGGCGCGCTTGTGCGTCTTCGCGAAGTTCATCGCCAGCTCGCAGGCGTCGTCGCACACGCCGAGCGCATTCGCCGCGAGCTCGAGGTCGCCGAAGATGTCGCCGCCGGTGGTATCGCCCTTGCCCGCCTTGACCGAGCCGGTGCCGACGTCGCCGACGACGTTGGCGTGCGGCACGCGTGCGTTCTCGAAGATAAGTTCGGCGTTCTGATAGAAGCGCCAGCCACGCTTGTTGAACACCTTACCGATACGGAAGCCGGGCGTGCTCTTCGGCACCATGAACAGCGTGCCGCCCTGCTTGATATTGACGTCCGGGTTGCTGCGCGCATCCACGAAGAACAGCGAGCCTACGCTGCCGTTGGCGATGAAGCATTTCTCGCCGTTCAGGATCCATTCGTCGCCCTTGCGCTCCGCGCGCAGGCGGTAGCCGGCCTTGGGGTCGTCCTCCGGCGGCAGGCGGTTGTCGGAGCCGGCGTTGGGCTCGGTGATACCGCGGCCCATCACGTAGCGGTGGTCGGCGAGAAAGGGCTTGAGAAAGCGCTCCTTCTGGTTCTCGGTGCAGGCCGACGCGATGAGATGGCTCCACTTCCAGTTCTGGCTGAACGCCTTCGACATGGCGCTGTCACCGCGCGCGAGTTCCGCCATCACCAGCGCCTGCGACACGAAGTCCGCGCCGGGGCCGCCCCATTCCTTGGGCACGGCCAGCGTGCGGAACCCGAGCTTTGAGCCGCGCTCGATGATGTTCCAGTCCCACGGCTCGAACGCGCCCTCGATCTGGTCGCGCTCGAGCGACAGCGGGCGCAGCGCCTCGTCCGAAAATTTCCGCGCCTCCATCTGCCAGTGGCGCTGCTCTTCGTTCAGCGAAAAATCCATTTTTCTTCCTCAAAAATGTGACGAATAAGGGTGA
>Ga0208685_1000296_pt1 | contig 18073 bp, 13 predicted proteins | sample EasRivMeERMLT890_FD_187533 | JGI IMG/M metagenome (GOLD analysis project Ga0208685, IMG submission 187533) | Soil microbial communities from meander-bound floodplain in the East River, Colorado, USA - East River MetaG ERMLT890 (SPAdes) (version 2) | ecosystem: Environmental > Terrestrial > Soil...
AGGCTGTCCTCACAAATATCGCAAGGCTCGGCGGTGCCCTTAAACACATAGTTCACGAGCCTGATGATATCGGCTGAAGTGATCGTGCCGCTACAGTTCACATCGCCGGCGGCCTGGCACGGCTGCAACAGGTTTGGACCTTTGAATATGGCATTCACAAGTGTGATAATGTCGGCGGACGTGACGCTGTGACTGTTGTTCACATCGCCCGAAACTTCGATCAGGCAATTGCACGAATCCCCTCGCCCATTGTGGTTGGAGTCCTCCTGGAGGGGATTGAATGCATAGGGGCAGTTGTCGCAGGCATCGCCCACTGCGTCACCGTCGGCGTCCGTCTGGTTCGCGTTGACGACCAGCAGACAATTGTCGAGGGTGTCAGGCACCCCGTCGTTGTCGTTGTCCAGATCGCAGGCGTCTCCCTCACCGTCATCGTCCAGATCTTCCTGGCTGGAGTTGGCGACCTGGACACAATTGTCGCAGACATCTCCGAATGCGTCACCGTCAACGTTCTCCTGGCCTTCATTGGCAACGCACAGACAATTGTCATCCGGTTCCAGGAGGGAGTCGCCATCGACATTTGAGAGTCCACTCAGTTTGGTGACAAAGACATCCCGGCCCCCCTGATGGGTGTGAAAGGGATTCTGAACCGGAAAGTCAGGAGATTCGGTCCACCCGGCAACATAGACGATGTCGCTTTCACTCAGCACAATGCTCGCACCGCCGTCGCTGCTTCCCCCGCCGAGGCAGGTACTGTACATCAGGCGACTACCGTCATCGGCGAACACGGACACAATTGCATCCAGGGAGTTCTGGTGCGTCTGATAGCCGCACTGGGTCGGAAAGTCCGCGGACGTCGTGTACCCCGTGACATAAGCCCTGCCACGGTCATCCAGAACCAGAGCACCCAGGTTTTCGTCGCTGCTCCCGCCCAGGCAAGTACTGTACACCAGGCTGTCGCCGGTGCTGGAGAGCCTGGTGACAAACAGGTCATCTCCACTCAGATAGAGTTGGTAGGGGCTCTGAGTCGGGAAGTTGGAAGACGTCGTCACTCCCGCCACAAAGGCGGTGCCATCGCTTCCCACCGCGATAGATCAGGCTGTCCCCAGAATCGGAAAACCGGGTTACAAAGGCATCCTGATAGCCCTGCGGCGTCTGAGAGGAATTCCGAATCGGAAAGTCGGAGGAACTTGTGGAGCCTGTGATGAAAGCACCTCCATTGCTGTCCATGGCAATGCCCGCGCCCAAATCGAAGCCGCTCCCTCCGAGATACGTACTGAAGAGCAAGCTGTCGCCCGAGCTGGACAGCCTGGTCACGAAACCATCCCCTCCGCCCTGATACAATTGGATTGGGTTCTGGGTAGGGAAATTCGTGGACGTCGTGTACCCCGTCAGGCAGACACGTCCGCTGCCGTCCAGCGAGATTCCGTTGGGGCGATCGGAACTGTTTCCGCCGAGATACGTGCTGTACTCGAGACTGTTGCCGGCGGCGGACAGTTTGGCTACAAACCCATCATCTCCGCCCCCGTCCAACTGATAGGGACTCACGGTAGGAAAGTTCGAGGAACTTGTCCTTCCCGTCACGTACACCTGCCCGGCTAGATCCACGGCAATAGCACAGGCCTCATCGAAGCTGCTGCCGCCGAGGTAGGTGCTGTACAGGAGCTGGTTGCCTGCGCTGGAGAGCTTGGATACAAATACATCATCTCCGCCTTGATCCGGTTGAACAGGATTCTGAGTCGGGAAGTTGAACGATTGGGTCGTCCCCGCTACATAGGCGTTGCCGTTGCCGTCCACCGCGATGCCCGAACCCCAATCGGATGAACTCCCACCGAGATAGGTGCTATACGTCAATTCCACTGCCGCGGCCGGTGATGCCACATGCAACAGGCCATCCCCCACGCGCCCCAACCCAAATTCCGAATTGGACTCCCGCTGTGGCGAGAGCCAGCCCGTGCCGCGGTTCGCCAGGTCGATGGGTCCAATCTTCGAGCCCCATGCGGTCCTCGCGATCAGCCTGCCCTGGGCATCGAGAGACGCCTCGACCTGACCCTGGTAGGTCACCTTGATCTGTCGAACATCAGCGCCAGGAGCCACTATGAAATCGTACTTCACCTGATGGGGACCGTTTCCCGAAAACCTGACGTCAATGCCGGGATAAAGGTTCTTGATCGTCACGGCTGCGTAATTCGGAACCTCAGCCCGCCATTGCTCGGGATCGCTGCCCAGGAAGTAGTTACACTTGTATGCCAGTTCCTCCATCCCGACCGCCTCGGCCGATCTGTGTGCACCGACGAACGAGGCCTGGATCACAAGCTGTTCAACGCTTTCGCGAGCCGAGAGAACGGCCTCCAAGGCGAGTGGGTCGTCACTGCGCGCGTGTTTCGCCGAGAGCCCTCGACGGAGCGGCGGCCCAGCATCGGATGGAGTCACGTGCCGCGTGAACTGGTAGCAGATGCCGCTCTGGGTGAACCACAAGGCCGCTCCGCCGGCTTCGGTTCGAAACAGGATGCTGTCCGGCCATTGACCCCTGTTCGCGGAAAAGGGGAGTGGCCTCGGGAGGGAGGATGGCATCACGTATGCAGTGCTCTTGGGATCGCCCGCCCGGATGATGGATGACTGGCCGCGCGAATGAGCCTGAAGGGGAGCCAGTGCACTGCTCAGCAGGCAGATGGCAAACGTGCTACGCGCTGAAATTTCCATTAAACACCCTGCTCGCCCGAGTTGCTCGGGCGTGCTGCGTTGCCTCTGCGGTCAAAGCGTACATACATCCTGTGACCGGTTGCTCGCAAGGGACCTTGTGTGTGAGTAATGGAGCACTCCAGGGAGCTGAGAGCCTGGAAACACCTGTAAGATGATCACGTGCAGTCGATTAGGCGCTTTCATAGTGGCGGCACAGAGAGACGACATGGAAGATGTCAGATGTGGTCACTCCACCGTTGGCATCCACATCGCCGGGGAGCATGTCCAGCGCCTTGCCGCCGGCGCTTACGCCAGCCGCGGGCAATGACTGATGTGTGGCCAGTACGGATAGGAGCAGCGCACAACGCAAGCCTGTCAGCCTGTTCATCTCTCCTCCCCAAGCGTACAGCACGTCGGCTCTAGTGCAACTCCCCCCTTGAAGACAAAGTTCACCAGCTTGATGACATCGGCAGCATTCACGGCGCCTTCCCCGGTCAGGTCTGCTGCACATGTTGGCACGAGCAGGGAGGCCCCTTTGAAGACGTGGTTCACGAGCAAAATCACATCCGAAGATGTCACACTCCAGGATGCATCCGCGTCGCCGGGGCGATACACACGGAGAGCTTGAACGTCAGGGAGGTTCCAGGTGGATCCGTTGTCCAAAACGACTACCTGCCACCAGTACCGCTGGCCGACCTGGAGGCTTGTTCCAAACACCAACGATGTGTCCATCCAATCGTACAGAACGGAATCCACCACATCGGTCAGGAAATAAGGCGAGGTAGCTCGGCTTGCGATGTAGCGAATGAACGGCTGGTCGTACGGTTCCGGATCCGCAATGGCACTCCAGACGTGCGTAGGTGCACAGTTGTAGATGACCTCGTCCTCCGCGGGCCCAAGCAGGCTGGTCTTGGCGGGCACCAGGTTGAAGGCATTCAGCAGGAATGCATTCGTCGTGGCGGGAGGGCTTTCCGCGTAGCCATCGGAGGCCCTGGCCGTCCAAAGGTACAATGAGTCTTCCCACAGGCTGTCGGGGGGCGTCCACTCCGCGGCCGTCCAATCTTCGGTGGATCTCACCCACGGCGAGCTGGCGACCAGCTCGGTATCCAGGCCGGATTGGACCTGAAATAGAGAAAACTGCGTCCAGACTGTGTCCTGATCTGGCTGCACTGCATTCGACACCGAGAGAGTCGGCCAGTGCGTATCCCGAATGTACGCATCATCGATCGGACTCACCAACTGTGGAACATCCGGAGGGATATTCACGCTGAAGGCGCGCGGCGCCCACGGACTCCAGTTCAGGCCGTCGAAGACTCTTAACCTGCAGTAGTACAATTGATCAGGTACCAGAGTCGCTCCTGCGTAGGTAATGCTTGTGTCAGAGCTTGCCACCTGGCTCAGTTGCCATAGTTCTGCGGAGGACCACTCATTGTCGGTGCCGAACTCGAGATCGAAGAGACTCTGCTGCAGGCCGGGCAAGGCCGCGGCACTGACGAGGCTACGTGCATCATGTCGGACGGGTAGTCCAGTCGCAGGGCCGACACAACCGGTCCCGTAGCCGTGAGATGCCCAGCCGTGAATTGCGGCGTCCAATTGAGAGGACCTGCCGCCGTGAGTGTCAGGCTGTTGTGCGGAGGGAGGGAGGTGCTGTCGATCTCAAGGCTCACGACCTCAGGGGGAGCTGCTTGTTTGAAGTGAATTCGCGCCAACGGCCCGCTGGAGGGCGGGAAGTGAGTAAACGACTCGAACCCAAGCAGAATCGTCTGGGACTGTTGTTGTACTCGAGACGTATTGATGGCCTGAGAGAACTCCGGACGAACACCAAGGGAATGCGGCATCCAACCCGCGAATATCAGTCTGATGATCGTCGGTAAACGCTCTCCTCTCAACTATTTAAACGGAGGTTGACACCAGTCAGATCCACATCACTTAAGTAGCAGAGCTTTGCGAGTCACCTGCATGCCATCTACCTGCAATCTTATCATGTAGGGCCCGCTGGCCACTGGCCCGCCGTCCGAATCCACGCCGCACCAGAGCGCACGATACTCGCCGGGCGGAAGTGTCCCGCTCACTAGTGTAATGACGTTTCTCCCGAGAAGATCGAGAATTGTAAGCTGGGTCCTCACAGGATTGCTTCTTTGGCCAGCAGCGATTGAAAAGCGAATTACGGTCGATCCGTTAAAGGGGTTTGGCACGTTTGGGTAGAGTACGAATTCATCTGGCAGGACAGCGTCGTCGAATACCCCCGTGGCGGATGCAAACAGTGCTTCAGAGAGGTCGCTCGCATTGCCTTGGGAGTCGAGCGATCGCAGTCGGTAGTAATATGATCGCCCGGGTGCGATCGACGAATCGAAGTACTGTGTATCCGCTGACGTACTCGAAAGAAGCAGGGATGGCAGGGGATTCGTGAATGGCAACGAGTCGCGATAGAGCTCATAGCGTTCGAAGTCCGCTTCACAGTGCCCTGACCACTGCAAGAAGATGCCTGTATCTGAACCTGTCGCCTTTGAATTCCCGGGCACCCCAGGAGGCAAGTCCAAGTATGAATAGCTGATTCCGAGCACACCGCCGCAGGGACCAATATCGGATCGGCTCCCGTCTAGGTCTTTCAGGAGTGTATCCCCGGCATCGATGGCGGGAGAGAATGCTTGTAGAAGATAATCGTTGGTGTCCTGAAACATCGGGCAGGCCAGGATACAGCCGCTGGAGATTCGGGCCGCCGTATCAACCCACAACTCGTTTTGCCAGAATAGATTGAAGCCAACGCTTCCTGGAGTGGTCGCAACCGAGTCGTACTGCAAATCGAGGATGGTCCCAATGACCATGTTATTAGTAATCCGAATGTCACCTCCGAACGAGCTAATGCCGCGATCTGCTCCGACACACAGGTTGTTTTCTATTCGCCCAGTCGTGGGGAATCCATGGGCTTGGTTGTTTATCCAAATGCCACCAGCATGAGCACTTGGCGGAGAAATGAGAATGTTGTTTCTCACGTCGATGATCGAGGGTTTATAGAGGTCAATGAGTTGACCAGCACTCCTGACAGTTCTGTAGAATTCGTTGCCGGTGATTCGCGCTGACTTCAACGCTTGGTCGATAGGCGAGCCAATAGAGGAATTGTTGACGTAGAAGACGTTGTTCCGAATGTCCGATGACGCCCCGAATAGGTAGACCGCTTCATGAAAGTGAGAGAATTCGTTGGCTACGATGCTGACTCTCTTGGTGGTATCGACCTCATCGGTAGACACTAGGTAAATCGCCCATTCTACATTGACTATGCGATTGTCACGAACAATTGCTCCGACGTCTGACTCGCCCAAGATGGCTCGGGGCAGCGCGTATCTCAGTTCATCAACGGGAACCGTATCGACGACAACACCGTCGAGATGGAACCCTTCCACGAGACTACCATCGCTAAGTGTTATGAGGTAGTTGCCTGTTCCACTGAATAGGAGTCGTGTGTTGTCTCTTCCTGCGCCTACGAAGCTCATTCCACGTTTCAACTGCAATTGCGAGTTCCAATAGCTGCCAGGTCCTACCAAGACGGTATCGTCCTCCTCTGCCGCCCCCAGCGCTAGAGGTATCGAATCGGTTGCTGTCTCCCACGTCGTGTACGGAGGGGTGCTTGTTCCTGCCTTGGACACGTAGTGCGTGTCAGCTTCACATCCAACAGAATGGCAAAGCGCTATTTCGAAGGCGAAGAACGAAGCACACAACCACTTTACCATGAACGGCCACGCACGGGCGGACCTCTTAAGCATCGGCAGCCTCCTATTGGCGTCGCCGTAAGTAGAAGTTACAAACAAATATCACAATATGTGAGGCTCGTATCAACTAAAGTGTTTGCAGTCCGAATTGCGGGGTGTGCGCATCACATTTGGGCGGTTACTTACCGTTCTTGATCGTTGAATTACCGGACAGCAAGGGGGTAGGCGCCTCGTCATCGTGAAGCTGGCCATTTAGCCTCCTTCACGAGCAGTCTCTTTCCATTTCCAATTCCCTGTGCTATTGTTCCCCGATCTCCCAAATATGTTATTGTGAAACAACACCTTACCCCAACATCAACCATTCCGGTCCCGAGCCTCCCCGTTCCCCCCGCCCGAAGGGCGGGGTCAAGAATGTGTGCTTTCGGACACAAGGTTTACACTTCCTTCCGAGCAGATGGCTTACAGTTGTTAGGTTAACCATACTTTAGAAGGCCTTGTCAAGCTTCATCCCAAAGGGATCCTCTTTGGGTGCGAACTTTCGGCTCGGTTCATCCAGGAAGCCGATTTCGTAGTCCATGAAGGTCACGGACCAGACCTGGTCTTCGACTTCTGTAAGCCCCACGGGTTGATCGGCAAAGGCTCGGCTGACATGGATCTTCGCCCGGCTCAGGCAGACCCGGCCACAATTGGATATGGTCATGGTCTTCTCGTGACCCGGATAGGTCAGTGGCGATAGCCCTTTGTACTTCCGCGCCGACGGTGTGTAGAGATCCGCGGGACTCTTCATCTCCAGCGCCTGATGAGGGCGTTCGTGATTGTATTCGTCCATGAACCGGTAGAATCGGTCCTGCTGCTGCAATAGATTGTCCCCTGGGGGTCGGGTGGCCTCCAACTTCAGCGTGCGGTGCATCCGTTCATGACGTCCGTTCTGCTGGGGATTACCGGGGCGGATCCGCTCGAGCTTGATTCCCAATCGTATCCACCACACGGACAGTTTGGTGAGTCCCCACAGGGAGTTGCCACTGGCAAAGGGGATGCCGTTATCACTACGGATGGCGCTAGGCAGTCCGTAAGCTCCGAAGGCCTCCTCAAACACGGAATAGCTGGCGTTCTCTTCAGTGCCCGCCAGGGCCTCGCAGCTGATCAGGTATCGACTCTGGAAGTCCGTGATGGTCAGAGGAAAGCAATACGCATTGTTCCTCATCTGGAACTGACCCTTGAAGTCCACGCACCAGAGGTCGTTCGGCTGCCGGGGGGTGGAGAGGTAGCTGGCGACCGCGCTGAACTTGGGCCGGCGCGTCTTCCGCTTCACCAAATCATGCCGGTCCAGGATGCAGTGAATGGTGCTGATGGACGGCAGCCGCACCTGGGGATGCCTTCGCATCACCAACTCCCGGATCTTCGGAGCTCCCCAGTGAGGCCTCTCCTTCTTCAGACGGAGGATGATCTGCTCCACATCGAAGGAGGTCTGGTTCGGATGCGCGTGGGGAGCTCGACTCCGAAACTTGATGCCCGTAGCGCCCTGTTCCTGATACCACTTCCAGATCTTGTGGCCCGTGACTCGCGAAATCCCGAACTCCCGGCACAAAGGTGCCATCTTCTCGCCGGCCAGGATCCGACCCACAAACTTCAGTCGCTCATCCATGACACTGGTCTCCTTCCAAGGCATAGGCCTCCTCCTGAGGTAATGCCCTAAAGTGTAAACCATGTGCCCGGAATGAAGTGTAAAGGATGTGCCCGGAATGTACCAGTATAGTAGCGGCGCAGGGATTCGAACCCCGGACAAGCGGATTATGATTCCGCTGCTCTAACCAGCTGAGCTACGCCGCCACGTGAATTGCAAGGGCCATAAAATAGGCGAAAACAGATATCCGTCAACGGGTATTGGGCGGCCCGGAGCGGGGCTTTGATGCCCGGATGCTTCCCTTCGGTTTGAAGCGGACTTCCACTCTCTGGCCCAGCACGAAGCCTATCCGCTGCAGCATTCGCAGCGAGTGGCCGCCATAATCGTTGTCCTCGAGGCGGCAGATGACAGAGGCCGTCGTGCCCAGCCGTGCGGCCAGTTGGCGCTGGGTAAGCCCGAAACGAGTGCGAAGCTGGTACACTTCGCGCGCGACCCTGGCATTCAGTATCTCCTGCTCCAGTTCGGCCATTCGATCGGCACGCCCTTCAAAGTACAGCAAGTCAATGATCTTCAGGGCATCCCGCGTCTTCCTGACCTTTGCTGTCATGGAATCCCCACCACATGGATGTGGCGCATTGGCGCCCGGGCAAACTTCCTCGAGCGAGCCACCGCGAGCCGGAACTCAGCTGCGGGAACTCGTGACTCTCCTTTCGCAAAAGCCGACAGCAGCAGCACCACTTCACGACCATGGAAACAGTAGAGAATGCGGTATCGTTGTCCAGCACGCAGAATGCGAAGCTCGTATACGCCTTCTCCCAAATAGTCCGATTCAGGCCTTCTCATGTGATGACCCAGTTCCTGTAGTAATGCCAGCCGAGCCCTGCACTTGATCAGCACCCGAGGCTCAGGGAACCGAGCCAACGCAGTACGGGCACGGTTCCGTCGTCATCACGGTAGAAGGCTACCTGAACCTTCGGCAGAGGCTCTCCCGTAGGTTAGCAATATTGCGAACAATGTCAAGCAGAGCTTGCATCTCCATTGGCTTGTTCAACTAAATGGAGTCGGTGAAGCCTGCGAATGCTACGTGGCTCTCACGGGTGACGTGAGCGCGTCGGGATCGCTCACCTCGGCCGACGTCATCGCCATGGTGAACTTCGTGTTCAAGGCGGGGTTGCCCTTCAGCCCGTGTGAGGCGGCAGGCGATGTGAACTGCACGGGGCAGGTGACGTCTGCGGACATCATCTTCATGGTGAATGCAGTGTTCAAGGGTGGACCGGCCTCCTGCAACGTCTGCGCGCTCATCCCGTCACAGTGGGTCTGTCCGTGAGGGTCCGCACAACACGGTCTCTCTAAGGCCCTTCGAACATACCGATCGCCGCCTCGGGGACCTTGGAAACGGGCTCCTGGGGCCTTATCCTGCGCACTGAGCCCGACCCCAGGGTGCGGGCCGGGGCCACCCCAGCCCTGTCTGAAATCCGGCTCGGCCGGCCGGCCTGGGGCCATGGCGCTGGGCCCCCTGCGAGCCGATACACTAGAGGTGGCTAACATGATTCGAACGATCGTCGCGGTGTGCACCCTCTCGCTCTTCGGTTGGGGGTCTGCCCATGCTCAGCTCGACGTATCCGTCGACACGCTCACCGTGATCGAGTCCACGACGATTTCCTACCAGGGTCTGGTGGTGGACTACTTCCTCGTCGATCTCGGCGACGCTGCAATAATCTTCATTGAGGACTCGGCCTTCGTCAAGATGCTGGGCTTCATCGAAGGCGTCGATACGATGTTGCTCCCGGAGGCCACCGTCTGGATGAGGACCAGTGGTGCGCAGGTGGGAGACAGCTGGGCGGGGGTCTTGCCGTTGGACCAGATGATCTTCACCCAGGAGGAGATCGTCGGCACCAAAATGGTCACCGTGGGCGCGGGCACCTTCCTGGTGTTCGACATCGGCGTGTGGGATCTCGACGGTCAGTACCTGGGCGAGAAGTGGTACTCCGACGGAATTGGATTGGTCGGCTGGGACATCAACATCTGCAACGAGACGCACGATCTCCAGGTTCTGGAGTTTGACCTCTCCGGTGCGGGGTTCTGGCCCCACGCCTTTGGTGACACCTGGATTTACGACGAACGTACGAATCGGACCTGGGTCACTGCACCTGTGGCCTCGATCGTCGTGGACGGTTCAATGTCCGACTGGGTAGGCGTCTCGCCGGTCGTTCAGGACTCACCGGGCGACGACACGTCCATCTGGCCCGGCTCCGACATCAGCGATCTGTTCGCAGCAGTGAACAATGACACGCTGTACATGGCAGCCACCTTCTGGGACGGCGCGCCCGACACGGGCTTCGCCTCCGGTTATCCTTTCGCATATTCGTTCGTGTTTGATGACGAAGGATTCGGTACGCTGTGGGGCTACTCGGTGGCGTACGAACCTGAGCCCGTCTCGGAATGGTATGTCTCAGGCCTCAACCTGTCCGTGGCGGGCGCGAGGGCGGCCGTGGGTGAAGCCGTGGAAATGGCTGTGCCCATTTCGAGCCTCGGCTTCTTCACTTTCGAAATCCCGAATTTTCTCTTTGCCGTGGACTCGAGCTACGCCGACGTCACCTGTTACCATCGGGTGCGGCTGGAGCCGAGCTGCTCCATCACCCTGACCGGTGATGTGAACATTAACGGTGCCATTTCGTCGTCGGACATCATCACCCTGGTGAACTATGTATTCAAGGCGGGGCCGACACCGCTTCCGTGCCTGGCCGCAGGCGACGTGAACTGCAACGGCGCAGTCAGTTCGTCCGATATCATTTACATTGTGAACCGCGTGTTCAAGGCCGGGCCCGAGCCCTGCGACGCCTGCTCCCTGATTCCCGGCACCTGGAGCTGCCCGTAACGGAGTTACTCCGACGGCTCAACGTCGGGATAGAAGTCGGGCACCACCACCAGCAGCTTCCCCGGATCGATGAGTATCTCCCTGAGCCTGTCGCCGCAGGCGAGCTGTTCGAGCGGCAGCGACTGAAGCACGCGCTCGCCCTGCTGAAGCACGCGCGGCGGATCGAAGGGGTCGGTTACGGCCAGCGCCAGATCGTTGTTCTCGTCGGAGATCACGGGCACACCGCGCACGTCTTCGCGTAGCGCTTCGTCCGGACGCATGATGCGCGCCAGCAGTTGAAGGGGCTCCGTGAGACCCAGAGCGGCCAGATCGGCCCGTGGCCCTTCCAGTGCAGCGAAGCGCGACTCGAGAAGGGCCGCGTCGAACGGCTGTCGGCTGCCCATGAGAATGAGCTGGTGGCCAAATCCCACGAATAAAAGCGAATGCGGAAACACCTCCACGAACGTGGCCACCATGCGTCGGGCGGCGTTGCCCGACAGGGTGTTCATGGGCAGCCACTGCGTCATGGTCCCTTCGGGGGAGAGACGCTCCAGAATGGCGCGGTAGTACTCCACCGAGTACAGGCGGTACACGCCCGCCGCGCGCGGCGGGGGCGGCTCGCTGGTGACCAGGTCGTAGGTGTGCTCGTAGCGTTCCAGAAACCGGCGGCCGTCGTCGTGGATGAGCCGGACGCGCGGATCGCGGTGCGACAGGAGATTGGTCTCCGCAAACTCGTCGGCTGTTTCGAACACCTTGTCGTTCAGGTCGACAATGTCGATTGAGCGGATCGACTCGTGGGAGGCGATAGCGCGTGCCGTATTCCCCACGCCAAAGCAGATGAGCAGCGCGTCTTTGGGATCGTGCTGTGCCAGAAGAGGCATGTGCGCCATGAGGCGCATATACTGCTGCGAGTGGGGCGAGGTGCCCGACATGGGGTAGCTGTCGAAGAAGAGCACCTTGCGTTCCGGCGGTCGCACGATGTAGGTGGTGTTCACGCCGTCGCTCTTCATGGCGTACACCGGGTGCTGCGCCGCCAGGTGGGTGGGTGAGAAAAAGCTCCGGTCGAAGCTGCCTGGAATGAAGATCGCGCAGGCCACCGCGGCCGCCACGGCCGAGCCGAGCGCCAGCCTCGACAGCGGGCGGTAGGGCCGCAGGGTGAGCGCGAGCGCGGCGCAAATCGCGGTCACGGCCACCACGAGTTTCACTGCATAGAACAGGCTCACCCGCGGCGCCGCCCACGAGAAGATCACCGCTCCCGCACAGAAGGCCAGCGTGTTGAGTCCGTACGCCCCACCCAGGTGCCGCTTTTGCGCCTGGGAGGCATTGCACACGGCGGGCAAAGGCAATGAGGCCAGATAGTATGCGGGAAACACGATCACGCCTGTAAAAAGCAGGAGATGCTCGAGGCTTGCCCCCAGCGGCTGAATGGACGGGTTGGCTACGTCGGGGTGCAAATGCGCCTGAGAGGTCACCCAGTCTACGAATCGCCTGTCGAACCACCGCCGGATGTCGGTGAGCCAGATCCATGTGGCGGCGTGAACCAGGCACGATCCGGCCAGTGCAGAGCGCACGAGCCAGGGCCTGGGGGGTCCCAGTGCACGCACAGTCCAGCTGGCGGCGAAGATTGCGGCGATGGCCCAGAAGGAGGTGAACGACATGGCCGCATCCGTAATGGCCCCCGCGAAACGCACGGCGCGGAACATGTCCATCTCCAGGGCACCCGTCACGAATCCCGACAGGGTGGCGACCGCCAGAAGCACGGCCGGCTCGAACAACGGCTTGCCGGGCTTCTTCCTGCGATCCTTTGAGCTGGCCTGCGCCTCTGGCTCGGTCTCGTCCGTCGAACGACCCACGTCCCCGAATCTTCCAAGCGACATGAACGCCAGGCCGAGCAGGACATTCGCCGCCACCAGCACCATGAATGTGGTGGAATGACCGAGAAACCTGAGCAGGATGAATTCAGCCGCCAGAACGCCGAGGCAGGCGCCCAGTGTGTTCCAGCCGTACAATTCCGATGGCAGCATCTCTCGTTCTCGGAACGCGCGGCAGAGAATCGGAAACGTGGTGCCCATGAGGAAGGTGGGCAGAAGCATGAGTGCCGCACCCAGTCCCGTGGCCAGCTGGAGAGTGAAGTGCGGCTCGAAGATGCCGCGCTCGTCGACCACGTATGGAAACGTGCTGGAGGCACCCGCTCCCGACAGGTCCAGAATCCACGTGAGCAGTGCGGTGGCCGCAATGGCCAGTTCGATCCAGCCTACCAGGCGCAGGGGTCGGCTCAAGAGTGGGATGTTTCCGGCCCAGTGCAGAATCCTGCGGCTTGCGAGAGCGCCTGCTCCCAGTCCGCCGATGAAGGCGATGATGACGATGAGAAACGTGAAGGTGGTGGAACCAAAGCGGTCCGCATAGATCCGGAACCACATCACCTGGTAGCCCAGGCTGATCACGCCGGACAGAAACGTGAGGAGATACAGCCACACGGGCAGGCGTCCGCCCGCGGAACCCGATTCGGCGGAAAGACGCTCTGTCAAAACCCGCGCCGTAAAGCTAGAAGCGCGATCCCGTCAGCTGGATGTCGGACCAGGCCCAGGCCTTCTGGAAGCGCTCCTCCACGTCGGCGGCCTCCGACATTTTGTCCTGCGCCTTGAGGCTTTGCAGAAGGCCATAGAGCGACCAGCCATTCTCGGGATAGATGCGCAGGTCACGCAGGTACACCTCTTCGGCGGCGGCGGCTTCGCCGGCTTCGAGAAGCACCGCGCCCAGTACCTGCCGCACCGGGAAGAACCAGTCGGACGGTTCCTGGTACATGAGATCGTCTTCCTGACCCACCGCATCTTCGAGACTCTTTACGGCCGCGTCATAGTTCTTCTCTCCCGCCTGAATCTCGCCCTGAAGCACCAGCTGTCCGATCTTCAGCACGCTGCGAGTGCTGTTTCGGCCCCAGATCAATTTAGGCTCGAGCGTGGTGTCGGCGGCATACTTCGCGAGCAGTTCAAGTTCGGCCCGCGCGAGATCGAGCTTTCCGGTTCGAGCGTACGCCATGCCGCGCGCATAGCGCCAGACGCCCATGGGATAGTGCAGATCGCTGTCGGGGGCGGGCTCGGTGAGAATGTCGGCCCACTTCCCGAAGCGCACCATGGAGAACAGCGGGATGGTGGAATAGTGCTGCACGGCCTCCATGCCGCAGACACGGAGGTAATCCTTGAGTGCTCGCCCCTGCGTGGATCGCGCCGCGGCCATGGCCTTGGCGCTGGCGCCCTCAAAGACCGCACTGGCCCAGAGAAAGTGATGATTGTGCGGCACGTAGCCGATGTCGTACACGCCCTGCATGCGACACTCTTCCAGATACTGATCGTCCACTCGGACGGCGGCTTCGTTGGCCAGCGAGCCCTCGTGATAGCGGCCGGTGCGGATGTAGATGTGCGACGGCATGTGCACCAGGTGGCCCGACCCGGGCACCAGACCCGCCAGCCGATCGGCGCACACCGCGGCGCGGGCGGGCAGATCCGATGCCTCCACCGCGTGAATGTAAAGGTGATTGGCGCCGGGGTGATTGGGGTTCTTCGCAAGCTCCGACTCGAGCAGATCCACGATGGGGGGCGTCCAGGGGCGTGCCTTGCCGTCCGAGTACCAGAAGTCCCATGGATGCAGGTCCATCAACGCTTCCGCATACAGCACACCGGCGTCCGGGTCGTTGGGAAATTCTTTGTACACCTGCCCCATCGCAGCGGCGAAGCTGGAGTCCAGCCGGCTACGATCCTTCCCCGGCACGGCCTCATACCTCTGCGCCAATGCACGAATGTATGCCTGTTCCACGGGTGAGGCGTTGACGGCCAGGCGTTGCGCCACCTGAAGATCGGCCCAGGCTTTTACAGCTGAAGCAGAGTCCATGGGCACATTGATGTTGGGCCCCAGCACGAACGACCGTGCCCACCAGCCCATGGCGCAGGTCGAATCGAGACGTGTCACTTCCTCGAAGGCCCGGTACGCCTCCGCGTGATTGAATCCGTACGCAAGGGCCAGCCCCTGATTGAAGAACATCTGGGCCCACGGTTCCGTCGTGGTGACGGGGTGATGGTGCTTGCCCATCCCGGTGAGCAGCGGTGCCTGGGGCGTGTAGGCATCCCCGGCATGTACGGCAACCGCGAGCGTGAGTACGAATCCAAGGGCCAGATTACGGGATGTAGAGCGCATGGTGTCTCCTCCGAAGGCGGTAATTTATCAGACGCCCCGCGAGCGTCAACTGGTTCGATGAGGCCAGGAGGCCCGGTTCATTTCACCAGTCGGCGCTTGAACAGCCACACCGCCAGGGCGAAGAACACCAGGAAGTACCCGAGGATCCAGGCCCCGTCGAACGCCACGGTGGACCACTCGATGTTTCCTGTGGCAAACATTCGCGCCGGGCGCACCATGTGGTAGAACGGAGACAGTTCGGCCAGCCGCTGCGCCCACGTCGGCAAGTGAGACAACGGGAAAAACGTGTCGGAGAACATGAGGAGCGGCGAGAGCACCATGGAAAACCAGAAGTCGATGGGGCTGAAGTTGGGCATGAACGACGTGAACACCAGGGTCATGGCGGCAATCATGAGGCCGCCAAAGAACACCACGGCGAGGATGAGCGGCGCCCAGGGGGACGGTAACAATCCGAAGGCGGCGACGGTGACTCCCACGGCCGTGGCGTGCACCGTGCCCTTCGCAGCTCCGTACAGCGCTTCCCCGGCAATGACGTCCTCCACCGACACGGGAGTCGCGATCATGGCCTCAAACGTCCTCTGCACAATCAGTCGTGCCAGTGTCCCCACCAGGCACTCCACGCCGGGCGCGATCAGGCCCACCATGGCCACCAGGGACGGCGCAATGAACTGCGCGTACGACATCCCCTCCACCTGCGACACCATGGCACCTACACCAAAGCCCATGGCGAACAGGTAGGTAAGCGGTTCGAAAAAGGGTGGAATCACCGAGCTCCACACGTTGCGCATGAACACATCGCGATGGCGCAGGAGCACGGCCCAGATGCAGCGCGGGGAAAAATCGAAACTCACGATTCTCATTCTTCGCCCAGCTCCCGCCCCGTGAGTTTCAAAAACACGTCTTCGAGATTCGCGGGCCGCCGGGTGATCTGCCGGAAGCCCGCAGCGACCAGCGGTTCGAGGTCCACCTGACTGCTCTCTACGAACCAGGCCGCGCTGTCGAAGTGTCGCTCGCCCGCGCCCAGGTACGAGCCGGCGATCAGCGCGGCCTCGGGCGATTCCGTGTGAACTTCCACCACCTCGCGACCCGGGAGACCGGACACCAGGTCTCCCGGCGTACCGGTCACGAGAATTCGGCCGCGGTCCATGACCGCGAGCCGATCGCACAACTGCGCGGCTTCTTCCATGTAGTGAGTCGTGAGCACGATCGTGAGGCCTCGGCGCTTGAGAGCTCGCACCTTCTGCCACACCATCTGCCGCGCCTGCGGATCGAGGCCGGTGGTGGGTTCGTCGAGGATGAGCACCTCCGGCTCGTGCAGAAGCCCGCGAGCCATGACCAGCCGTCTCTGCATGCCGCCCGACAGGTCGTAGATCACCACGTCGCGTTTTTCCGAAAGCTGCCAGAGCTCAAGAAGTTCTTCAGAACGGCGCAACGTCTCACTCCGGCGGATGCCGTGATAGCGCCCGTAGCAGGTGAGGTTCTGGAGGACGGAGAGGTCGGGATCGAGATTGTTGTCCTGCGGCACCACGCCCAGCTTCGACTTGGCTGTCCTCGGATCGGCCGCCACGTCCACGCCTGCCACCAGCAGGCGGCCATGGTCCGGCCGCACCAGGGCGTAGATCATCTTCATGGTGGTGGACTTGCCTGCGCCGTTGGGACCGAGAAACCCGAACACTTCGCCTCGCGCGATCTCGAAGTCGATCCCGCGCACGGCGGCCACGGCGCCAAAGGACTTCGTCAGTCCGGAAGCGGAGATCACGAGGTGCCGAACAGGTCGAGCGTCTCGGCGGTGTGCTGTACACCCTCCGAGGCGCTCACGTCCTGCCACTGCTTCGGCAGTGGCAAGGCGTCCATCCCCTCCCGGCAGAGCAGATCCGCGAGTTCAGCGGCAAAACCGTGCATCGTGTACACGCGTGCGGCGCCGGTGGCCTTCGCGAACTCCACGAGCGATGCGCAGTCGGCATGATCGGAGAGCGGAATCATCTGGTCGGCAGCGTAGTGCCCACCCGGCCCCCCAAGGGCCCAGCCGGAGCAGAAACACACACGTGGGCGCACGATGCGTTCGCGCCACTCGCTGCGTTGAAAGTCGGGAGTCATCACCACCAGTGCGCCCGGCGGAGCGCCGGCCAGCGGCACCTGCACCTCCGGCAGAACGACCCCGGCCTGTTGATAGAGCGCGCAGTACTCCGCGACTTTTGGGTGCACCCACACCGTTTCGTGGTACGCCGCGAGGTGCGCCACCAGTTCCTGTGCTTTGCCCAGCGAATACCCCGTGAGCACCGGCGTGTATGAAGAGGCGCGCGCCGCGTCCACGAAGCCCGTAATGAGCCTGTGAATTCGCTCCCGGTCGGGGAATCTGTACTCACGCCGGCCGAACGTGGATTCGATGACGAGCACGTCGCACGCTACGGGTGTGGCGACCTCTGACAGCGTGCTGGAGGTGGTGCGCAGGTCGCCTGTGAACAGAAGTCGTCGCCCCGCAAACTCCACCAGGGCCATGGCCGATCCCAGAATGTGGCCCGCGGGCAAGAGCGTGACCCGGGCGCCATCCAGCGTGAAGCTCTGTCCGTACGGAACGGCCCGTGTGGTGAGACGTTTCCAGCGCGCCCCGAGGAGCAGGGCCGTCTCGGGAGTGCAGATGATGTGTTCGTGACGCGCGGCGTGGTCGGTGTGCGCGTGGGTGACGAGCCCCACGGGCTGACGCCGGCCTGCGTCGATCTTCACCGGCCAGCCTTCGATCTCGAACCCGTCGGGTCGTGTGTGGCGAACTCTCACGGTGCAGTCAGCAGGCGGCACCCAGGCGGGGCCGCGTGCTTCACCTGGCTTCCGAAATCGTGATGCTCTTGACTTTGTCGCCCAGTCGGATGGCATCCACCACGTCCTGGCCGGAGGTGACGTAGCCGAACAGGGTGTACCGATCGTCGAGATGAGGTTGCGGCGAATGCGTGATGAAGAACTGGCTCCCCTCCGTGTCCTTTCCGGAGGAGGCCATGCCCACCGCACCCGTTGAATACT
>Ga0208685_1000297_pt1 | contig 18063 bp, 11 predicted proteins | sample EasRivMeERMLT890_FD_187533 | JGI IMG/M metagenome (GOLD analysis project Ga0208685, IMG submission 187533) | Soil microbial communities from meander-bound floodplain in the East River, Colorado, USA - East River MetaG ERMLT890 (SPAdes) (version 2) | ecosystem: Environmental > Terrestrial > Soil...
CGATCACCACGGCTAACGTCAGGATAGTCACGCCGATGATCGCGTACAGGTCGTTCTGGTCCACCCCCAGGATATTCCCGAACAGCGCGGCGTCGAAGCTCCGCGTAAACGTCCGGTAGCGGCTGATGAGCGCGATCCCCAGCGCAAAGCTCGCCGTCGTGATGATCCCGATCGCCGCGTCTGCCGCGATGAACTTGCGCTGCCGCGTCGTCCAGTTGATAAGCAGCGCCGAGCCAAATCCCCACAGGCTGGCCCCAATATAGAAGTTGAACCCCATCACGAAGCTAACGACGGCGCCGCCAAAGATAGCGTGAGAAAGCCCATGCCCGATGTAGCTCATCCGCCGCAGCACGACGTACACGCCAATCAACCCGCACAGCGCCCCCACCACCGTCGCGGCTATCAACCCTCGAACGAAGAACTCGTACTGAAGCGGCTCAAACATTAGAGCTCCACTAACTCGCTACTCACTACTCACTACTACCGTTCCCATGATGCCGTCCGATGAAGTGCGGCCTTTCTGCCACCAGCGTCATCCCCTCGTGCTCTATCACCGTCATCGGTGAGTTGTACGTCCGCTCCAGGATCTCCGGCGTGTACACCTGCGACGGCGGCCCTTCGGCGATCACCGTCCCGTTCACGCAAACCACCCAGGGCAAATGCGCCGCGACGGCATTGACCTCGTGCGTCGTCATGATGATCGTGACGCCCTCGTGGTTCAGCTCATCAAGCAGGTGCAGGATATCGTCGCGAGTCTTAATGTCCACGCCCGCAGTTGGCTCATCCAGAAGGAGCAACTTCGGGCTGCTGAACAGCGCCCGCGCCAGGAACGCCCGCTGCTGCTGCCCGCCGGATAGTGCACGGATCTGCCGTGGAGCCAACTCCGTAATACCCAGCCGTTCCATCACGGCGTAAGCCTCGTTCCGCGCCCGTTTCGTCGACCACGGGAACCAGCCGTCGGTCGCGCGCCCCAGCATCACCACCTGCTCGACCGTGATCGGGAAGTTCCAGTCGATCGCCTCGAGCTGCGGCACATAGCCTGCCCGCGCCCGCCCGCTCGAGGGAGAAGCGCCCTCCACCAGCACCTCGCCACGGTACACGTCGACGCCACCGAGGATCGCCCGCAGGAGTGTCGTCTTCCCCGCGCCGCTTGGCCCCACCAGGCCGACAAAGTCGCCCCTCGTGACGAGTAGACTTACGTCACGAAGGGCGACAGTGCCTGTGTACCCGCACGTGACATCCTTGAACTCGACTGCTGTTGCGGTCTGTCCGGTCTCGTGCGGAGCAGGGTGAAGCATTTAATCTACTGTGGATACTCCGCCGGGCTTTCGCCATCGGTGAAAACGAGCGTCGAGTCGACATCATCCATCGCCGAGGCGTCGCCGCCCAGCGCCGGCAACATGATCTTCATGTTGTTCACCATCAGCCCGATGTAGGAATGCAGGTCGTCTCCCGGCTCCCCAGGCAGGTCATCGTCCCGCAGGTCGTCCACGTACTCCGCCCCTGTCTCCGCGGCGATCGTTTCTAAGACATCGCTCGGGAACACCTCGCTTCCAAAGATCGCCGGGATGTTCTCCTCGTTCACCTGGTCGATCAGGTCAGCCACCTCCTGCGCGCTCGGCTCGGCGAAGTCAGACGGCTGGATCGCGCCAACCACCGTGAAGCCGTAGTCCGGCGCCCAGTAAGCCCACGAGTCGTGGTACGTCAGCAGTTTCCGATTCTCCTCCGGCACCGTCGCCGTCGCCGTTTCCATCGCCGCCACGAGGTCATCCAGGCGCGCCGCCAGGGCCTCGTAGTTCTCGTCGTAGTAGTCCGCGTTGTCCGGGTCCAGCTCCACCAACTGCGCGTGGATAAGAGTCGCGTACTCCTTCGTCAGCTTCGGGTTGGGCCAGAGGTGAGGGTTGGGCTTGCCGTCTTCCTCGGGGAAGCTGAAGTCGTACCTGTATTCGTCCTCACTGATCGTCTCGTCCCCGACGAGAAGGATCACGGCGTCATCTTTCTTGTTCGCCTCCGCTAGCTCCAGCGTCGGCTCCTCCAGTTGCAGTCCATTGATGATGATGAGGTCCGCCTCCTCCAGTGTCGCCACGATGGACGGCGGCGGTTCGTAAGTGTGCGAGTTCGTCCCCTCGGGCACCACGCCTTCGAGGTCGATCTTCGTCCCGCCGATATTCTCGGCCAGGCTCGTGATCGGCGCCACGGTCGACACCACGTTCAGGGCCTTCGCGGCGTCGTCTCCTCCACCATTGCCTCCACCATCGTCATCGTCGCTGCAAGCCATGATCGGTACAGTGGCAAGCAGGATCAGGGGCAATAGGGCGTACCTCCAGGTCATGTGATTCCCTTCATTCGTTGCGCTGGCAGTCCTTGCAAACGCCGAAAATCGCGAAGTGTCCCAGGTCCGCCTGGAACCCCGCCTCCTCGTACAGCAGCGTCGCCAGCCCGTCCAGGTAATTGTTGTCGAGCGAACTCACTTCCCCGCACGTCCGGCAGATCAAGTGGTGATGCCGGTCCTTCCCGATCCACTCGAACTCGCTCTCGCTCGACCCCATGTCCGTCTCCGACACCAGCCCCATATCCGAGGCCGAAGCCAGCGTCCTGTACACCGTCGAAGCGTCGATATAGGGATGGTCAGCCCGCAGCTGCTCGATAATCCGGGTAGCGGTCACGTGCTCCCCCGAATGCCTGATAGCCGACAGGATCAACACCCGCTGGGTGGTGACCTTCTGCCCCGCCTCCCGGATAACAACCGCGGTCTCCTTCTCGCACGACATTGCGAGTCCATCCTACCCGCAACTGCAACAAGTCGCAACAACGTCCACCTGCGGGCACAGTGTGAGTCTTATCCCCAGGTTCTCGATCCCTTCATCCGTTATCCGTTTATCCGTTCCCCATCCGTTGTGAGATCCGCACTCGGCGCTCGCCACTCGGCGCTATTTACTATTCACCATTCACCATTCACTATTGACCCCATGACACTGTCGACCACCATAGACACAACATCCCTCGCCGCCCCCACAAAGCTCCTCATCAACGGCCAGTGGATCGAACCCGCCTCCGGCAAGTACTACGACAACGTCAACCCCACCACCGGCCAGGTCATCGGCCCCGTTGCCGAGGGCGGCGCCGAGGACGTCGACCGCGCCGTCAAAGCCGCCCGCGCCGCCTTCGAGTCCGGCCCCTGGGCCACCATGCACCCCGCCGACCGCGGCCGCCTCATCACGAAGTTCGCCGAGCTCGTCCGCGCCAACGCCCGCCGCCTCGCCGAGATCGACGCCATCGACGCGGGTAAGCCCGTCACGAGCAGCCTCCGCGTCGACATCCCCAACGCCATCGACTGCCTCGAGTATTACGCCGGCTGGGCCGACAAGATCCACGGCGAGACCGTCCCCGTCCGCGGCCACTTCTTCACCTACCTCCTCCGCCAGCCCGTCGGCGTCGTCGGCCAGATCATCCCCTGGAACTTCCCCGTCATGATGGCCGCCTGGAAGCTCGGCCCCGCCCTTGCCACCGGCTGCACCGTCGTCCTCAAGCCCGCCGAGCAGTCACCGCTCTCCGCGCAGGTCCTCGGCGAGTTGGCCCTGGAAGCCGGCTTCCCCCCCGGCGTGATCAACATCGTGACCGGCTTCGGCGAGACCGGCGCCGCCCTCGTCGATCACCCCGGCGTCGACAAGATCGCCTTCACCGGCAGCCCCGAGGTCGGGCGAATCATTGTGCGCGCCTCTGCCGCCTCGCTAAAGAAGGTCTCGCTCGAGCTCGGCGGCAAGTCGCCGAACATCGTCCTCGCTGACGCCGATGTTGCCTCTGCCATCAAGGGCGCCAGCGCCGGCGTCTTCTTCAACCAGGGCGAGGTCTGCTCCGCCGGCTCCCGCATCATCGTGGAGCGCTCTGTGTACGAGCCCTTCCTCGAGGGGATGAACGAGCGTGCCGCCACCATCAAGATTGGCGATCCCCTCGACGAGAAGACCTACATGGGCCCCGTCGTCTCCGAGGAGCAATTCGACCGAGTGCTCTCCTACATCGACATTGGCAAGGACGAGGGCGCCCGGCTGACCGCGGGAGGCGAGCGCCTCGGCGACCGCGGCTACTTCGTGAAGCCGACGATCTTCGCCGACGTCAATAACGGGATGCGCATCGCCCAGGAGGAGATCTTCGGCCCCGTCGCCTCGGTCATCCCCGTCGACGACGTGGATGAGGCCGTCCGTGTCGCCAACGAGACCTGCTACGGCCTCGCCGCCGCGGTCTGGACGAAGGACGTGCAGAAGGCCCACGCCGTCGCCCACAAGGTCCGCGCCGGCACCGTCTGGGTTAACACCTACGGCGCCACGGACACTCGCTCCCCCTGGGGCGGCTTCGCGGACAGCGGCTTCGGCCGCGAGTTAGGCCGCCAGGCCCTCGACCTCTACACCGAGTACAAGTCCGTCTGGATCGCCCTGGAGTAAGTCCACTCTCGTCATTCCGGCGAAAGCCGGAATCCATGACGGGTCTCAGTAATTCCTCCAGGCTCCTTCCCGCCCATCCTCCCCTTCGGAACACGGGGCTGATCAGCCGACAAACGCGTTTTTGCCAAACGAACCCCGAACACCCTCCGTACCCCTCCGTAGCAGAACACTAACCAAATCCCCGCCCCACGGTTGACCACAAACCCGGTTCGGTGCGCTAGAATATTGAGCAATCGCTTAATTAACGCGGAGGTATACGCATGACCACTGAAGTACGCCCAGAGATCGATGTCCGGGACAAGCTCTACATCAACGGCCAGTGGGTCGCTCCCGATGGGACCGGCACCATTGACGTCATCAACCCGTCCACCGAAGAGGTGATGGGACGCATTCCCGAGGGCACCGCCGAGGACGTGAACCGCGCCGTCGCCGCCGCCCGGGCCGCTTTCGACTCCTGGTCCCAGACCCCGATCGAAGAGCGCGTGAAGTACATCCAGGCCATCACCGCCCAGCTCGGCGCGCGCCAGGAGGACATCGCCTCCACGATCTCGAAGGAAGTCGGCATGCCGCTGACCCTCTCCAAGATGATCCAGGCCGGCGCGCCACTCATGACGTTCATGTCGATCCCCCAGATCGTCGCCGAGACGAAGTTCGAGGAGACAATCGGCAACTCGCTCGTCGTCAAGGAGCCGGTCGGAGTCGTCGGCTGCATCACCCCCTGGAACTACCCGCTGCACCAGATCGCGAACAAGGTCGCACCGGCCATGGCCGCCGGCTGCACCGTAGTCGTCAAGCCGAGCGAAGTGGCGCCGATGAACGCCTTCATGCTCGCCGAGGCGATCGACGCCGCGGGTCTGCCCGCCGGTGTCTTCAACCTCGTGACCGGCGTCGGCCCGGTCGTCGGTGAGGCCCTCGCCTCCCACCCGGACGTCGACATGATCTCCTTCACCGGCTCCACCCGCGCCGGCAAGCGCGTCAGCGAGCTGGGCGCCCAGACCGTGAAGCGCGTCACCCTGGAGCTCGGCGGCAAGTCCCCGAACATCATCCTCGACGACGCCGACTTCGAGCGCGCCGTCACCGACGGTGTGACCAAGTGCTACTCCAACTCCGGCCAGACCTGCAGCGCCCTCACCCGCATGCTCGTCCCTGCGAACAAGCTGGCCGAGGCCGAGGAAATCGCCGCGAAGGCTGCGAAGAACTTCACCACCGGCGACCCCTTCGAGGCCACGACTCGCCTCGGGCCGCTGGTCTCGGCGACTCAGCACGAGCGCGTCAAGGGTTACATCCAGAAGGGGATCGACGAGGGCGCGAAGCTCGTCACCGGCGGCGCCGAGACGGCGCACGCCAAGGGCTACTTCGTCGAGCCAACAGTGTTCTCCAACGTAACGAACGACATGACAATCGCCCAGGAAGAGATCTTCGGGCCGGTCCTCTCGATCATCCCCTACGACGACGAAGAGGACGCCATCCGCATCGCCAACGACACCGTGTACGGCCTTGCGGGCGGGGTGTGGTCCGGCGACCCGGAGCGGGCCAAGGCGGTCGCGCGACGGATCCGGACGGGCCAGGTGGAGATCAACGGCGGCAGCTTCAACCTGCAGGCGCCCTTCGGCGGCTACAAGCAGTCCGGCCACGGCCGCGAGCTCGGTAAGTACGGCCTCGAAGAGTACCTCGAGGTAAAGTCGCTCCAGCTGTAGGCCACGAACAAGCATTCAGGCGGCCCCGTGCGAGAGTGCACGGGGCCGTTTGCTACACTCCCGCGCACACTCACTACATAACACTCTCTAATCACTTAACCTTTGTTAACGACGCTCGTTTATTCCGGTAGGAGGAACGAGATAATGTCAGACAATCGCACAGCAGATCCTAATCCCTGGGCAGTGGGGTTCATTGCCTTTGCAGCGTTCATGCTGATCCTGACCGGGTTCTACCACGCGATCGCCGGTCTCATCGCGATCATCGACGAGGAGTTCTACCTCGTCACGAACAACTACGTCTTCCAGTTCGATATTTCAACGTGGGGCTGGATAAACCTGATCGTGGGTATCGTCGCTATACTCGCAGGCTTCTACTTGTTCAGCGGTGCCGTCTGGGCGCGCACCGTGGGCGTGCTGGCAGCGATGAGCAGCGCCATCACGGCGTTCGCCTGGATGCCCTATGCGTCAGCCTCCGGAAACTCACTCTGGAGCTTAATCGTGATCCTGATCAGCGTCTTCACCATCTGGGCGCTTGTTGTCCACGGCCGCGACCTCGCGATCGACGAATAAACCGCATCCGCACTCCGCACAAGACACGCCGACCGGAAGGCCGGCGTGTCTTTGCGTTATTGACCTACTATGGCCTGTCTGCTACAAATTGCGAACAGTAATCACCCGAACGCCAATACAGGCAAGCCGGAGGTAAAGGCCATGGGCCGCGAAGAACTACTCAAGAACGTCCCGATGTTCTCGGAACTGGGCAAGAGGGACCTGGAACGACTCGCCAAGCTAATGGTGCCGCGCACCATCAAGGCGGGCGAAGTGATCATCAAGGAGAACGACCAGGCCGCCGGCTTCTTCGTCATCAACTCCGGCAAGGTGGAGGCCATTCGCGGCGCCGACTCCGCCGACCCCCAGCACCTGGCGACGTTCGGTCCCGGCGACTTCTTCGGCGAGATGGCCCTGTTTGAGGGCTTCCCCCGCTCCGCCACTGTCCGCGCGGTAGAGGACTCCGAATGCCTCGCGATGACGCGCTGGGACTTCATGGCGGAGATGAAGAACCACCCGGAGATCGCGGTGGGGATGCTGCCGGTGCTTGTGCGGCGGCTACGGGATCTCGACGCGCGTTTGGCCGAATAGCGCGATCTCACAGCGGATGGGGAACGGATAAACGGATCGGTTTTGGGCTGTCTAGCCGAGGATAGCGCCCTGCTTCCGTAGTTGCTTCTGTAGCGCCTCCACATCCAGTTCACTCATAGCTGCGATTTTGCTTTTTGCCGCCATTGCAGCAGCGGTGCCGGCCGCTTCACCCGTTGCCATGCAGGCCGGGATCTCTTTGGTGGCGTGGTGGACCCGGTGGTCTACGGAGATGCAGCGTCCCGCCACGACCAGGTTGTCGATGCCGGCGGGGAGCAGGCTGCGGTAGGGGATGTTGTAGACGCAGTCGTACTTCGTCCAGTGGCCAGTCCGCGCCACGGAGTCATCGAACGTCCGGTCCATATCGTCGCGGGTCATGACGTATTGGCCGAGGAGGCGGCGGGATTCGGTGATGCCGAGTTGATCGGCCATCATCGAGATGTGGGCGGTTTCGAAGCCGGGAACGCTGGCCTTGAGGCGCCCGGCCTCTTCCATGACCATCCGGCGGCTCGCCGCTAGCGCCTCGGAGACCTCGGAGGGATCAGTGGCGTCGATCTTCTCGCGGACGCGGCCCTCGCCGCCCCAGGGCACGAGCGCTCGGCCTTCGCCGAGTGTTTGGAAGAACATACCCTTGCCAGAGTCGAGCGCGGCCTCAATGTCCGTGACGCCGCTCATCAGGAACCAGAGCCAGGGGTGCACGCGTTCGGTCTCGAACGGCTCGCCGGCCGCTGCGAAGATGTCGCCGTCGCCGCTCGCGTCAACCACGACCTGCGGGACGATCGCCTGTCGTCCGGCCTTGTTCTGGACCACCACCGCCGTGATACGGCCATCCTCCAGCACCGGCTCGCAACCCCAGGTCTGATAGAGGACGCGAACTTTCGCTTCCTTGAGCATCGCGTCGGCGGCGAAGATGAACTCGTGCGGTTCGAACGCCACGGAATAGCGCACCCTGTGCCCTTCGGGTGACGGACTTCCCCAGACGAGCCCCCAGCGTCGGCAATGCTCAACCAGGTTCGAATCCGGATCGTTCCACTCGCTCTCAGGCGGGTAGTGCACCGCGTCGCGAGCGGCCAACCGGTCCACCATCTCCTGGCACAGCCCGCCTACCGCCTGCTTTCCAGCGCCGTCGTCCAGTGTGAGCAGGAGGATGATGAGACCGCCGGTGGCGAGGCCACCCGTGTAGCTGAAGCGCTCGACGAGAAGGGTGTCTGCGCCGTTGCGGGCAGCGGCTACGGCTGCCGAGAGCCCTGCGGAACCGCCGCCCACCACGAGGACATCGGGGCGGGCCACTACAGGCAATTCCGCATCGGGTATCCGGGTTGTGTTAGGCAACCGGGCTCACCCCGCACATCGTGGGATTAGCTTAGCAGCCTGCCCTCTCGCTATTCGCAGATATCGTCGAGTTTCGAGTCCTCTGGTACGCCCAGCTTCCACTTGAGCGGCGTCACACCCGGCTCCGGCGTGTCCCACTCCCAGATCAGGTCCGCCAGGCACTTGTGGCCCTTGTCGTTTGGGTGGATGCCCATCCCGACTGTCTTCTGGGACTTCATGATGATCACCACCGGAGGGTTGATCAGCGGTCCCGGCGTCAGGTAACTGGGATTCTTGGTGCCATCCGAACCCGCCTTGAAGAAGGGGTCGGACGATCCCAGGTTCTGAGTCGAGGAGTGGTTGTCGAAGTACTGGGCCTTCGTCCCGCAGAAGTGGCAGACCTTGTCCAGCTTGAGGGTCACCTCCATCTTCATCACATGATCCTCGAATTTCTCGTACGGGTTCACGAAGATGAATCGTCCCTGGCTGCCTATCCAGAACGGCTCCACCGCGTTCTCGATCGTGGTGTTCAGCTTCTTGATCGCGTTGTCCAGCAGAAGGAGGGCGGGCGGCAGCTGGGCCCAGCGTTGGGCGCAGGAGATGGAGGCGTCTATTACACCAAGGCACAGTTGCGTGATCTCGTCTAGCACGTCGGTGGAACGCGGATACGGGTTCGCATACCCGGTTACGGCAACGATCAATTCAGGGCGGCCAGCCTGTATCATCCGGTACTGCTGGAAGATCGTGACGAGGTTGTTCTTGAGGTCGGTATAGACCTGCTCGTTGCCGAGCACGGCCCCCGCGCAAGCGCTAGCACCCGAGAAATCGTGGTCCTTCACCTTATCGAAGCAGCTGGTGATCAGGTTGACGATCGTGGCGTTCTCGCCGCCGAGAGTGAGGGTTATCAGGTCGGGCCGGAGGTTCCACGTCTGCGCCAGTTGACCGCCCGTGATGTAGCTCGACGATGTGGTGTCGTTAGTGGCCGTGTTGAAAAGACAGTACCCGTATGTCGATGCGTGGTCGTCGAGGAGTTGCTTTGGGTATTTCTCGTCTTCCGAGACCTCGTGGCCTGCAGGGATGTGGTCTCCACCGGCGACATACCGCTTGCCGCAGGTGCCGTCAGCTTCGATCGCCGCGGCGTCGCTGGAAGATACGAGGAACGCGATCAGGCCAATCAGCGCGGCCAGGACGAGGGCGCTATAAGGGTGGAGGGTAATTCGTTTGGCGCTGGAGTCCATTGCTGCTCCCTTCCTTCGCCTGGGTCTGGCGAGGGTCAATGCTGCTGGCGGGTCCCGGTGGCGGCTCCACTGACGAGAGCCGCCACCGGGTTATTTTGACGGCCTACGGGGCGTCTATGAAAGTGTCCTCCGTCGTGGAATTGTTGGAGTTCGTGAATTCGTCGCCGGCGCCGACACCTTCGGGCAGGGCGTCATCCGGGTCGATGTCGGCGTCGGTGAAGACCGTCGTATCCGAGGCGCTGGTGACGTCGACGTCAAGCGTTATGATCACGCCTTCGCCTGCATCAAGCTCACCCGTACATTCGATGATGTCGATATCCGGATCGCCGTTCGTATCCGCGCAGGTGAACCCGCCGGTTGCGGAGTAACCCGTAAAGTCGAGGTCAGGCGCCGGTACCACGATCCTGATCAACACGCACGGCGGTGTGCCGCAGGCGCCCGTCGTCCCCAGGTCGCCCGCGTTGCCTGCCGTCACGATTAGCTTGGCGGAGCCGCCTGGCGTCGCCGGGTCGGGCGTGTCCAGGATGCTGCCCATCACCAGGTCGATGCAGGAGCTGCAGATCGACCCCGTCACCGTAGTCACCTGCTGCATGCTGTTGTCCGACTCGTCGACTTCGGTGAATGCGTCTGTCGGATCGATTGTGGCCGTGGCCGTCAGGCTGAGCGGGGCGCTCGCTCCGATCAATATTTGGATGGTGATTATCGTGAAGCCTCCCGACTCCATGTTCCCTGTGCACGTGACGTCAGGGCTGCTGAAGGTGCACTGGAAGCCGTTGGAGCCAGCCGCGCCGACGAACGTGACGCCGCCGCCGCCGGGGATGACGTCTTCGATCAGGATTTCGACGCCGTTCGCGTCACCGGTGCCACCGTTCACGGCGATCAACGTGTATTCAAGCGTCTGGCCCTTGTTGATCGGATCGGGGAGGTCTTCGAACGACACGATCGACAGCGCCGCCGGGGATGCCCCCATCGAGGTGATGACACTGTCCGTGTTGTTCCCGGTGTTGGTCTCGCCCGTCACTGTGGCCACTATTGCCGTGTTCGTGAACGGCAGTGTGCAGTCCGGATCGGCCTCGTCAACGAACGTGTCGCTGTCGTTGTCCAGGGTGTCTGTGCACGAACCGGCGCCGGCGCCGCTCTCCTTGGGATCGACGGTGACCTGGATCGTGATCACCGTGTTTCCGCCGATTGCAAGGCCGCTGCCCGGATCGGTGCAGGTAACGTCTGGCGCGGTGAACGAGCAGGTGAACCCGTTCGTGCCGGTCGCATTTACGAACGTCACTGCGCTCGGCAACGTGTCAGTGATCGTTATCGGCGTCGCCGCGGCGGTAGCGCCCACGTTCTGGACGTTGAGCGTGTACGTCAGCGTCTGTCCGGGGGTCCCCGTGCTGGAGTCCGCGGACTTGTTGATGCTGATGTCGGGCGCCGGCGGGATGCATCCCGGGTCGGCGGCGTCGACCAGCGTGTCACCGTCGTTGTCGATAGTGTCGCTGCAGGAACCGGGGTTTAGTGTCTCGTTCTCTGCTTCACCGCCCGGCTGCACAACGGTCGTCTGGGTGTTGCAGTTGTCTATCTCGTTGTATTCCTGCATTTCGTCATCCGGGTCGATACAAGCCTCGTTGTCCAGTGTCCCGCTCTCCAGCGTGATGAAGACATCGATGGTGATGATGATCACCTGACTCGGGTTCAGATCACCCTCGCACTCGACGACGTTGACGGGATTCTGAAGGACCTGGCAGATGAAGTTGTTGGACGACCCCGTGGTCACGTTCAACGGGATCAATCCCACAGGGAGGGCGTCACGGACCTTGACTCCGAACGCGGTCGCGGTACCGTCGTTGGCGACCTCCAGCTCGTACCGATCTTCGGTGCTCTGGCTCGCGCTTTCCGGGCCGCTCTTGTCGATCGTCAGGTTGACGTCCGACTTCACCCGTGTGATCTCTACGTCGTTGTTGTTCGTCTCGTTCCCTTCAGGGATCTCGTCATCGGGGTCAACCTTCGCCTGGTTAATCATGTCGATGAAGATGTTGCTCTTGTCGGGAACAAGCGGCTCGATGTCAGTCGGCGCCAGGATTGTGATCTGGATGGAGCGCTGGCCGCCGGCCGCAATCGTGCCGTTGATGCAGTCCACAACGCCGTTCAGGTGTCCACAGGTGAAGGCGCCTGCGCCGGGCGCCGTGTCGAACGCAGACACCAAGGTGGAGTTCGCCGGCAGGAAGTCGCGCACCTTGACGAAGAAGGCAGGGTCGCTGCCGGTGTTCTCGACTACGAGCGTGTAGGTGACGGGACCGCCTGGTGTCACGTGGTCGTCGACGCCATCGGCGATGTCGTCGGTCTTGTCCACGGTCAACTCGTTGAAGGCGTTGACTCCGCCCACGGCTACTTCGGTGTCCACCAAAGAGGCGTTGTTGAACTCGTTCCCCTCGGGGATCGTATTCGCCGGGTCGACGATCGACTGGTTGGTGACGATGCCGGGGATCGGCGGTGCGAACAGCTTGATGGTGATGACAGATGTGTCATCGACGCCGGGGACCATGTCCGTCGCGGTGTCGAGCGTGCCGCCCACGCAGTTGACGACGCCGTCGGCGTGGGTGCACAGGAAGTTGTTGTCGGCTGTCGCCTGGCGGAACCGAGCACCTTCCGGCAGGAAGTCCCTAACGTGCACGCCAGTGACTGGGTCGCTTCCCGTGTTCCCGATGGTGAGCGTGTACGTCAGGTTACCGTTCGTGGCGACGTCCTCGGCGTCCACGATGACATCGGCGTCGGGTACCGGGTCGGTCTGTGCCTTGACGATGGTCAGTTCGTTGAAGGCGTTGACGCCACCTGCCGCGACCTCCGTGTCCACGGAGTCGGCGTTGTTGAACTCGTTGCCTTCAGGTATCGCGTTGTCGGGGTCAACGATCGCCTGGTTCGTGAAGATGCCGGGGATCGGTGGCGCGAATACAAGGATCGTGACTACAGCGGTGTCGTCGATGCCCGGGAGCAGGTTGGACTGGCCGCCCAGGGTGCCGCCGGTGCAGTTGACGACCCCGCCCGCGTGGCTACAGAGCAGGCCGTTGTCGGCTGTGGCCTGGCGGAAGATGGCTCCCGCGGGCAGGAAGTCGCGGACCACAACGCCGACCGCAGGGTCGGTGCCGGTGTTCTGGACGGTGATCGTGTAAGTGAGGTTGCCGCTGGTCGCGACGTCATCGGAGTCGATGGTCGTGTCGGCGTCGGGAATCGGGTCGGTCTGGACCTTGTCGATTGTTAGTTCGTTGAAGGCGCCGATGTTGAAGTCGCCGATGGTGACCGTGGTGTCCTCGAACTCGATGTTGTTGCTCTCGTTCGCCTCGGCGATCTCGTGCAGCGGGTCAACCTTGGACTCGTTGTGCATGGTGCCGACGATTGGCATCGCGAAGGCGCGGATCGTGATCTTGGCCTGGTCTGGTCCTTGCGGGCCGGGGATGGGCGGAGCGTAGCCTGTCCCGGCTGGCGGGTTGTAGGACTCGCTGGCGGTCCCGAGGAGCGCTCCCTGGTAGCACTCAACGAAGTGCCCGGAGCTGTTGTACGAGCACTGGAACCCGTTATCGCCCTCGACGGACCGGAAGATCGTACCGGCCGGCAGGTAGTCTCGGACGCGGATGTTGGTCGCGTCCTGGGTGCCGATGTTCTCCACGATGAGCGTGTAAGTCAGGTTGCCGCTTGTGGCGATCGGGTCGAACCCGGGGACCCCTGCGGGGCACTCGAGCGGCAGCGGCACTGGCTCAGCCGCGACGCCGGCCTCATCGCACTTCAGGATCGTGAGATCGATTCCTGTTATCACCTGGGTGTTGATTGAGAAGGTGTTGTTCGTCTCGTCTGCCTCGTAAATGGCGTTATTCGGGTCTACCCAGACCTGGTTGGTAACCGTGCCCACGGTCGGTGGTGCCACCAGCAGGAACGTGACCGTGCGTGTGGACGCGGGCGGCACGGTGCCGCCGGTGCACTTCACCACGTTCGGCTTGGGGTCACCGGGGTCGATGGAGCATGCAAAGCCGCCGCCATCGACGTTGGCGTAACTGTCGAAGATCATCCCGGCGGGAAGCTCATCCCGTAGCGCCACATCAGAGGCGATGTCGGTGCCGCTGTTGCCGACTACAAAGGTGTAAGTCAAGCCTCCCTGGCAGACCCCACCCGGGCCTGGCCAGGAGCGTGCGCAAACTGGATCGGGGCTGTCGGCCTTGGTGATAGTGAGGTCAACTCCCGGGCGGACCTCAGTTGTTGCCGTGGCGCTGTTGATTACTCCCTGGTTCTTGATGTTGCCCGTGACCGTGGCCGTATTGATCAGGTTGGTGCCTGCAGAGGCGACAACCTGTCCGCTGATGATGATTGTCATCACCTGACCAGCTTCGAGTTTTCGTCCTGGCGCGGAGGGGCTGCAGTTCACCTGGAAACCGTTGATGTCACAGTCAGTGGGTTCCGCGCCAACGAAGCCGCTGGCGGCGAGACTCGATGCCTCGAGCCCTTGCGTGCTATCCACCATGACGACGTCGTCCGCGCGCGCCTGGGGGCCGTTGCCGGTGTTGGTAACGACGATAGTGTAGGTCAGGGTGGCACCCGGCACGACCGGGTCTGGCGCGTCGGTCTTGGTAATGGCCAGTTTCGGCGCCGCGGGCGCCGTAGTGATGGTCGTCGTGACGGTCGCAGAAGTGTTGTTGAGTTCGTTGCCCTCCTGGACGGTATTATTGGGGTCCACGACGGCAGTGTTTGCGATCGTTCCCGGCGCTGCCGGGGTCGTGCCGTTGATCTGGATCGTCGCGTTGGATCCGGCATTTACTCGACCGCCGGAGCAAGTCACAGTCTGTCCGGCAAGGCTGCACGTAAAGAGGCTGTTCCCGGTCGCGGATATGGCTGTTACTCCAGCGGGCACCGTATCGACGACTTTGACTCCGGTGGCGTTTGCGCCGCCGATGTTGTTCACCGTGAGAGTGTAGAGCGGCGCCATCGCTGTCGAAATCACTGCGCTTGAGGGGCCGGCCTTATTGATAGTGAGGTCGGCAAGTGTCGGTCCCGGTCCCCCCGCGACCAGAGTCGTTTGCGAAGCAACCGTGTTGAAGTTCTGCGCCGTCTTGGTCGCGGCGACGCTCGCCGTGTTGTTTATAGTCGTGCCTCCCGGGGCCGTGACGATTCCCCGGATCGTGACGGTGAAGCCCTGGCCCCCGGCAAGCGCGCCGGCGTTGCAGGTTACGAGGTAGTAGGTCTGGACGAAGCTCTGTGAGCACGTCCCCTTGGTGGTCGTAAGCACGAGCTGGGGAGGCGTTCCCAGGCCGGCGAGGTGGTTCACCTGGTCCGTCAGGATCACGTTACTGACCTTGGCGCCGCCCGTGTTGACGGTGGTGATGGTGTAGGTGAGTTGGGAGCCTGAAAGGACGGGGTCGGAGCTGTCGGTCTTGGTTACGGCCAGTGGGCTGACCGGGTCCGCGCCAGCGGGATCCGACGCCATGACCAGGAGTAGTCCGAGCGCGAAAATCGTCGCTATCAGGGCAAGGCTCCTCAGAGCCGGTTTCGCCCTCGCTTGAAGCGCCGCTACGGCACTACCTTCGTTCGCCATTACCTTCCTCCTTCGCCTGTCTCGTGTCCTTGATTCGTGGTGGGCATCGCGACATAATAGAAATGCACAGGTATTACCCATGCCCGTGCTTCGCGCCCTCGCGGTCCCTTACAACCCGCGGGGGCGCTCTTTCTCTTCCGGGGAAAGAAACTTGCCGACCCCGGCGGGGCCGGCAAAGATGGACTCCTGTCCGGTGCTCTCCCCAACGTTTCACCGGACTGAAAGTCTGAACATAATGTTCAGATCACGCCAGTAAGCATACTCACGCGGACATTGTTGTCAAGGGGGATCAGGGACGGGATTGTGTCAGAATTTCGGCACGGTAGAGTCGCCGTATTGAGTTATCGCGGTTTTCAGGGCCGGGCGATGGCTACGCGGTCTTCCGCCACTGCCCCTTCCCCTCGCGCGTCTGCCGCGAGGCCTGGGCGTGGAGTACGGTTCCCTCCGCTGTTGTCTCCGCGCAGTCTGTCCGGTTGAACGAGTACGGGAGGAACGTCTTCGGGTCCGCTTCAGCGATGAGCCTACCAGTGGCATAAGCGTGGCCCTCGACGTAAACCGCGTCGAGGACCTGCTTCACTGACAGGTCGATCACAGGATCGTGAGACGAGTCGCGGAAGACGATTTCGCCCCGGCCTCGCCGTGCCTTGAGGACAGTCATGTCCGTTGTCACGTGGACTAACTGGGGCGGCGAATCGAACCCGAACCCGTCCGGGCGGGGTAGGAACTTGAAGTGGAAGTCAGATAACTCCTGGCGGCCCACCGGCGCCGGGTGCTCGCAGCGGCCACGCAAGCTGAGGAATCGAATCTCGCCGCGCTCAGCGGATCCCCACACGTGCTCGTCCTGGTCCTCGAACACGATCTTCGCCAACTTCCTGGGCTCGCCGAAATGCTCGCGGCCGAAGGTCATCGCCTCCGCTGTCGACACCGGTGCGCTCAACCCGTAAGTGCCGACGATGTCGCCGTACTTCGCCCTCACGCCAAGCGTGGCGAATTCATAAGGTCCAGCGGCGTTTGAGTTGCCGACCTCGCCCACGGTGGCCACAGCCACGTGGTTCGGCGCCGGCTCCAGCGGGGGCGGCAGGATCTCGGCTACCGCAGTCGGATCCGTCTCGAAGAAGACTGTCAGCATCCGCAGCCGGATCAGGTGGCAGCGAGAAGTCACGGCGTTGATCGAGTTGATTTCTTCTTCGCTCTTAACAAATCGCATGTTGGCGCACCTCCAGATGTACTCGTGAAGAATGACGCGAACGACGGTTGCGTCGTTGCGCGTGAATAATGTGATTCAGGTCACATCCGCGACGCTGTTTACTTCCGCGTACATTCCACGTTTGCCATAATCGGCGTTTGAACCCCCCTGAAGTCCCGGAAAGGACCCTTTCGTGTCGGCGGAAGCCCCGGAGGCGCCCTCCTCCCGTTCGCCTGAACTAATCGACGAGTCGAACCTCCTTGGTTCCGTCATTCGTCTCGCCTGGCCTGTTGTCGTGCAGCAGGTCAGCTTCTCTATGGTTCAGCTCGTCGATACCGCCCTCGTCGGCCATCTCGGCGAGGACTCCCTCGCCGGGGTGAGGCTTGCCGGCCAACTCTTCTGGTTCTCCCAAACCGGCCTCGTCGCCGTCGGCGTCGGGGCCACCGCAATCGTTGCCCGCGCGGTCGGGGCCGGCGAGGGCGATCGCGCCTCCTCCTACGTTCAGACAGGCTTCGTCCTCGCGGTGGCCTGGGGCATCTTGATGTCGCTGATGATGTGGTTCGGTGGCGAAGCCTGGCTGGGGATCATGGGTGCGGAGCCCGAGGCGCAGGCCGCGGGCACGGAATACCTCAAGGCCCTCGCCATCGGCATGCCCTTCCTGGCGATCCTTTTCGCCGGTAATGCCGCCCAGCAGGGTGCCGGCGATACCCGGTCGCCCATGGCCATTGGCATCGTCGTCAACATCGTCAACGTCATCGTCGCGTACACCCTGATTAATGGCACCGGAGCGGCGCCCGAACTCGGCGTCACCGGGTCCGGCCTCGGCGCCACCATCTCGGGGATCGTCGGTGCCGTCCTCGTCCTCGGCGTCCTCGCCAGCGGCACGCGTGCCCTCTCCTGGCGGCCCGCCGACGCCCTCACCTTCGACCGTGGCGTTGCCGGGCGCTTGCTCAACATTGGCTTTCCGGCGGGCATCGAGATGGCGCAGTTCAACGTCGCCTTCATGCTCTATACGCGCATCATCGCCAGCCTCGGCACCACCGTTCTTGCCGCTCACGGCGTCACCCTCGCCATCCAGAGCCTCACCTTCAACGTCGGCTTCGCCCTCAGCATCGCGACGAGCGCCCTCGTCGGGCAGAGTCTCGGCGCCAAGCGCCCGGATCTTGCCGAGCGGTCAGCCTATGTGACGATGCGCTACTCGATCGTCTTCATGTGCGTCCTCGCGGTCATCATGATGGCCCTCGGCAGCCAGATCGTCAGTCTCTTCGTCGCGGGCGAGGATGCGGACGAGGTCGTCGCGATCGGACGCGAACTGCTCTTCATCTTCGCCTTCGCCATGCCTGGACTGGCGGTCAGCCTCACCCTCGGCGGCGCCTTGCGCGGTGCTGGTGACACCCGCGCCGTCCTCTACATCATGGCGGGCACCACCTGGATCGTCCGCCTCGTTCCCGCCTACCTCCTCGCTATTACCTTCGGACTCGGTGTT